>Ga0307982_1001243_pt1 | contig 20686 bp, 17 predicted proteins | sample OrgLakmetagen989_FD_201847 | JGI IMG/M metagenome (GOLD analysis project Ga0307982, IMG submission 201847) | Saline water microbial communities from Organic Lake, Antarctica - #989 | ecosystem: Environmental > Aquatic > Non-marine Saline and Alkaline > Saline | place: Antarctica: Organic Lake... | reverse complement strand
GCCCCCCTGCACCCCCCCGTAAAGCACCGCCCCCACCCCCCTCTGGACTGGACATGGGCAAAGCAAACAAGGACGCCATACCATGTGTACCAGGCTGTGACACTATATGTTCTCCTACAAATAGAGCAGGCTGCTGGTGGGCACTGCCGTGTTCGCTGCCGCCGCCGCTGCGGCGGGCCAGCGGGGCTGCACTGAGAACACTGAAGGAGCCCCCCTGCGCAAGAGAATCAAGAACACTATCCACCTCGATGGGTGGTGTATGCACAGCTGCCGGGAGCAGCAGGTGGCGCCCCCCGCGTAACGTGCACACGTCGAATCGGCTGGCCATGGCCACTGGCGAGCCAAGCTGTGCAGACCACAGCGCGTCGCCGTGCAACCCTGTTGCGATCAGCGACCCCCCCGGCGAGGACATGAGCGATACTGTTTGCACCTCTTCCCCGTGCATGCCGTGCAGGCATTGCCGCAGGGCCCGCAGGCTATGAGTATCCGCCTCCCCGCTGTGCCTGTCCCTGGCTAGGCGGCCATGCACTTCGCCCAGCTGGGGGGCAGACACCGTGATGTTCCACACATCCACGGCGCGGGGCACGCCGCTGTCGGTGTCGAACACTGTCTCCACGGCACGCACACTGCTATGTCGCTGCTTGAGCCACAGCAGGTCGCTGCGATCTGTGCCCTCCCCCTGCCCCCCTTGCAGCGCCAAGCTGCTGCAGGTGGGCCCATGGGAGTCGTCGCCTGACACCTCCTGCTGCACATGGCCAGTGGCGATGTTGATGCCCAGCAGCACATGTCGTGATGCGCCCACGAATGCAGTGCCCTGTGCGTCGTAGATGGGGGCAGCTTGCGCAAGCCCCTCAGCCGTGTACGGCAGCGCATGAAGCATGCCCCCCGAGTGCACCAATAGGGAGCCATCCAAGGAGGGTATCAATAATGCACCGTTGGATGTGGATACATTTTGGGATGATGACACCAAGGGCCGGTGTGTGTCCACGACCCACTGCGGAATTCAGCGTGCTCCCGGAAATTGCTCCCAACACGCTGACTGACTTACATGCACTTGACCAGTCAGACGGTCCACGGAACGGTATTTTCCGTCGACAGTAATAATCAGTAGGTGAGATCGAGTTGCAAAATGTGGCGCCAGCGATCTCTGGCGTTCACTGCACGTAGCAGCTCCACGTGTGCTCCATACTCAACCAGCGACATGCGGAGAAGGAACCACTCACCTGTGTGTATCTGAGGCGCCGGCCCCTTGTCTTTTAGGACCTTTTCGTACATTTGATGATGGAGAAGAAGGCTTCCTGCTGCGCTTCCTGGGAGTGCTGCTGGTTGCAGATCTGCCGTGGCCACTGAGCACAGCAAACACCACGAGAAATATCAGCAGCCATCGAAAGCGCATGTCTGCAGTGTCTGCGGGCGCACGCGCGCAGCTCGTGAACACAACAAAAGCTCGCTTACTAGCGCAACATATGTGTGCGTCTTTGTTTTGATTCGAGCATTGTCATCCACCTGCGGTGGAGCAGCTCACAGCTCGACACCAAGTCCCCCCAGCCCCCCCCCACACACACACAGACATGCTGATTACTTCTTCTTTTTCTTGCCCTTGCCGCCTTTCTTACGTTTCTTCTTCTTGGCAGCTGCCTCCCGCCGCGTTTCCAGCTGTCGCCAGCGTGCCCGCCCAATGACCGCCACCGCCCTGCCGTACTTGAGGACGTACTCCCGCTCCTGGGCCATGGCTGCCTCCTGCCGCAGGGCGTCCTCCTCCTCCAGGGCAGAGCCGTCTTCGTGCATGTGCCCGAAGTGCTCCCGCAGCACCACCAGGCGTGCCCCCACCTCCCCCCGCAGCTTGTCCACGGCGTCGATCTGCTGCTGGTACTGCAGCATGCGGCTGTCATACTCCGCGAGGATGCGCGTGATGAGGTCTGTACGCTCAGCGTCGCGCTTGCGTCGGATGCCCCGCTCGGCCTCAAGGGACTGCCGCACGGTGGTGGCGTGCTCCGCCATCTGTTCCTGCAGCTGCTTGTCCAGTTGCCCAAGCACATCCCCGTGTGCGGAGCTCTGCTGGGCGGAGTGGGACTCCACAAAGTCCGCCAGTGACGTTGTTTCCTTCTCTCGGCGCTTCTCCAGTGTCTCAATTTCCGCAGTGAGCTTAGAGATCTGGTCGTCAGCCCTGAGCAGCAAAAAACACAAGTGAGCACACGAGCTGGGTCTGCCGTCCTGCACACGTCACACTTACTTGTTGTTCTCAGCTTCCCGCTCTGCGCGCTGGGCCCGTAAATTGGCCTTCAATGTGCTGAGTTGTGCCCCTTCCTCCTTGAGTCGCTCTTGGAATGAGCGCAGCTTGGCGGCCCGCTGACGGCCCTGCTCCGCCGACACCCGCAAGCGAGAACGCAGAACAACCTGCAGCTGGGCACAGACTGCAGCGAGGGCAGATGCGGCGGTGGAGGGCGGCAGCTTTCCGCGCTGCAGCACTGCAATCAAGGACGTCGAGGGGGCCTCAGATCCTGGGGGACCCCCCCCCTCCTCCATCTGCATGAAGGGGGAAGCCGGGAGGTGTGCAGTACTCAGCTCTGCAGGGGTGCCTGGTGTATGCGGCACAAAGGAACTGTGTTTCTGCGGAGTGCTGTGGGCGCCACCAGCCGCTGTGGCGGCGGCGGCGGCGGCGGCGGCGGCGGCGGCGCCAGCTGATGACGCCTCACTTTGCCGAAGCATGCGCACAGTGCTGCGGGTGGTGTCGCGAATGCCCTGTGCTTCAGTACTGCGGGCAGCTTCTTGGCCCGGCAGCTTGTGCTGGCCCGATGCCAGGAAGGCGCCCTCCGCTGCAGCCTGTCCCCGCAGGCTCGGCAGCGTTTCCGGGAGAAAGCCATCTGAACTGGACAGGCGGCCCAAACGATCTGCAAGCTTGTCTGATGCACGACCAAGTGGAATGTAAGCCAGCTGCAATGCGGAAAATGCGTGGTGCGCCCTCTGGGTGCCAAAAGCGCACGGCACAGTGTCGGTCGCAGCGACCATACCTGCTGCAGTTGGCTGGCTATCTCGCCAACGACAGAAACCAAACGCTCTGATTCAATTTCGTTGATTTTATTCATGTTTCTGTTGGTCTCTTCTGGCAAAATCACCACAATTCCTCCAGTAGTGTGTGTGGGCTGGTGGCTGAGGTACCAACGGCCTCACTGCAGTCGAAAGAGAGACTCTCCACCTGACTTGCCCAGCCAGAACGACGAGCCAGCGAGCAATCAAGCACTCAAAATGCCCAGCATGAGTGAGTATTTTCTGTGACCTTTCAGGTTTTGCTGTCCCAGCGCAACTGCAGCTGACCTGGTAAGCGCAGGGCAACAGGTGGGACCCCCTGCAGCTGCATTGTGCCCCCCCTCCCCAAAACAAGGGGAAAGTGCAACTGTGCACAAAGCTTGAATGCATTTGTGGTGGTGGCTCAGTGGGTGTCTCCCCCAATCTGGTCCCCCCTCGTTTGCTGCTCAACCCTGCTTGGGCGCCCCCCCCGTGTGCTGCTCAATCCTGCTTGGGCGCCTTGGCCACCCCCTCCTGTGCGTCCGGCGAGTCACCCTCCTCCCGTGGGCGCTTGACTCCTCCCTGCGTTGAGCTGCTTGCACCCTGTGTGGCGGGAGCAGAAGCCTGAGGTTCGTTGCCGTGCTGTGCTGTGCTGGCGGCGGCGGGGGCGGGGGCGGGGGCGGCGCTGTCTGAGGCGGCCAATGTATGACTGCCAGCAGCCGGCGCGGCTGCAGCCGCCGCAGTGGGAGGCGCATGCGCAGGGGCTGCTGCTGCTGCCTGTGCCGGTTGTTGGGGGTCCTCTGCCAGGGGGGGTGCAGCTGGGGCAGGGGCCGGGGCAGCTACCGGGGCAACTGCAGCTGCCGGGGGGGCGGCGGCGGCGGCGGCGGTGGGGGCAGTCTCCGGGGTGGCTGGCGCTGCGCTAGTCGCAGCCCCTGCACTGCTGCCCGTGGCGCCTCCCCCAAAGGCAGCTGGGGCTTCTGTGGCGATGTCCGGCAGTGCCGCAGCGGAGTCATCCCCCCACAGCACGATGGCGTTTTCCGGCTCCAGCGTGGAAGTGGCCAGAATGGCAGCCCGCGGGTGGCAACTGACAGAAATAGGCACGCACTTGTGCCCTTGCAGGACTTGCACGGTGTCCTGAGTTTGCAAGTCCCACACATGCACAGAGTTATCCTCCGAGCCACTCACTACCTGCACGCCATTGCATGTTGCAAAATCACTGAACATGCAAAACTGCTGGTTTGAGTGCCCCCCGAACGACCGAACAAATGACCCTTTAGTAGTTCGGGCATAATAGTTCCACAGGCGTATCCGGTTGTCCATCGTGGCCGCGAGGATGTATTTGCCGTTGGGTGAAAATCGAGCGTGAGATCTGCGTAGTACGAAATTGTCCAACAAGCTCGAGAATGCACTGTGCATATACATACACTGCAGGTGTTGTATCATCTATTAACGTTTTCATGCACTGCCCAGAAGAGACATCCCATAATCGGCTGCAAATGAACCAAGAGTGAGGCGTGCGCGCTAGCAAGCTGGATCTCCATTGCTCAAGGCGAAACTCACATAACTCCATCGAAGCCAGCAGTCAACAAAAGTGTTCCAGTTGGATGAAAATGAACTGATGTCACTGGATCAGAGTGGGCTGGAAGAGTCTTCAGGCATTTGCCGTCTTTGGTGCTCCAAATTCTCACACTTTCGTCGTAACTGCCAGTAGCAACAATGTCAAGCTTCGGATTGTAGTCCACACACATAACATAATTTGTGTGTCCTTCCAAAATATGAGTGCACTCGCCCTGCAAGTATTTGCATGCATTGGCTCTTGCTCATGGCTGCACTGGTATTCAAACGACATACCGTTGTCACATCCCACACTCTAGCTGTTGCATCATCTGAAGCAGTGATGACATGCAGACCGCTGTGTGACCACGCGATATCAGAAAGGCCTCGAGCATGACCTTTCAAGGTTTGCAGCTGCCTGCCGGTGGAAACGTCCCAAATAATGGCTGTTTTGTCTGCGGAAGCTGATGCTAACTTGTCACCCTCCGGTGAGAAAACTACCCGGGCAACACCTCTCGAGTGGCCCTGCAGCGATTTCTTCGCTGAATAGTGTACAGCACTAGGTGCTGCTGCAGAACTGCTCATGGCGAAATCGGCGCTGGAGTGGTGCAATATCTTCTGGGCGAGATGCCGTTGCAGGTTCGCTGATCTGCGTAAGCAGAATTAAAACCTTACCACCTGGCAAGGCAGCACTCAGACGCCCTGAAAAGCTGGAAAAGCAGAAGGTGGTCACTCTAGTGCAGTGCGACAAACTTTGCGTTGCAGCGAAACTGTACAAACTGAGTATGGGGGTGCTGCAAACCACGACCGTGAAATAATGATTTCCACTTTCAACGAAACACTGAATTTGACAAGTCATTACATGCCTGCAGCCAAAAATGGCTGTGAAGCCAACGCACTGTGCATCATCTTGCGCTCGTACGCGGAGCCACGGGAGCGCCCGCTGGCCACGGAGCAGGCGGAGCCAGGCACCGCCACCAGGTCTCCCATCGTCATGCGTGCCCGCAGCCGCAGGCGTGCAGCTGCACTGTCGTCCAGACCAGCCACGGCAGAACTACCCTTGCTCAACCCACTGCGGCTGGACAGCACCGAGCAGACGGAGGAGCGGCCCCACCCTCGCCCGACGCCGTCAGCCGGCATGCGGCTGTCCTCGCCACCCTCCCCCAGCAACTTGAACAGCTTACCAGTGTCCGTGTTCCCAGTTGCAGCAGACAGTACAGAGGCGGCGTCCTCGGACATCCAGCTGGCAGCGCGGGCGCGGGCGGGGCCGTGGGGAAGTGGGGGAGCACAGTCACCGAGGGGGGTCCCCTCATCCCCCAGTGCCTTGGTGACGCTTGTGGCATCGTCATCCTCCAGGGGGGCAACAGGCACCAGCGGGGGCAGCCCAACCAGCAGGGGGCTGTGCACATGGGCCCGTGCACAGGGCGTGGGGGGATCGACGCGCCCCCTGGCGGCCTCCTCGTCGTCGGATGACTCGTCGCTGGACAGCAGCATGGGCAGCTGGCGCTGCAGGGGCAGGCGCTGGCGGCGGCCCCGGCGCAGTGAGCGTGCCGCAGGGGGCACTGCGGACTTTGGGGCCAGGTTCCGCACCATGGCTTGGCCCATGCGGACTTTATCCCCGGGGCCCACCGCCCACTGCAGGTCGGCTGGGGCCTCAAACACCATGACGATGGTGCTGCCAAAGGAAAAACTGCCCATGTCGTCGCCCTGGGCAAGCTCCACGGGCTCCGAGTAGAACTTGTCCTGCGCAAAGCCCTCATCGGCGTCCGGCTGGTTGGTGCAGCAGGAGCCGTCCCATGACAGGTGCACGCTGCCGACGCCAAAGGCGCCCACAGCGGAGTACGACATGAAGCCGTGCTCCCACTCCCCAAAGCAGCACACACGCTCGTTCACAGCAAAAAGGCCTGGCACCAGGTTCACCCCAAGTGCGTTCACGGGCAGCAACTGCCCAGCGAAGTGGGACCAGCTGCGCACGCCCCACTTGGTGGGAGAGTGGAAGTGGTGGTAGTCGCCTGGGCTGAGATAAACAGTCATATGATACAGTTTATTGTCGCCGCTTGGGGTGGGCAAGAATCCCAGGAACTCAGACAAGGAGTAATCAATGCCCTGCGTACGGATTGCATCAAGTCGGTCCCAGGTGCAGTGCAGCAGAAAATAATGAGCTCGAAAACGTGTGGTCTACACACCTTCACTTGCTGCAAAACAGCTCCCATGCCTTTCTTGTTCTCAACTGTGCCCAGTGTCACAATTTTGCCGTCCACGGGGCTTACCTGCGAGAAATAGAAAAAAGCGTCACATGTGAGTTGACGGCAAGTCACGTGGGCCAAGCAGCAACTCACAAGCCTGCAGCCTGGTGCCATTTTGCGCGGCTTGATGGTCCGCTGGAAAAACTTTTGGACACTAGAATATGTAGAAATGGGCTTTTCAATGTCGTCAAACACAACTCCTGTGGTTTTGCCGTATGCAGTCAGCAAAGGTTCGCGCATGGGCTCGGGCCTGCGCGGAGACCAGACTTGTGAAGCTGTTGTGTTTCCGCCAGGGCAGAGTTCATGGGTAAATCACACGATTCAAGCTAAACTGTGCGCTTACAATTCAAGATTCATCACCCATCCCATCCATCTGGAACAAATTCGCGAGGGCATCCACGCAAGTAGATCAGCCTGCAGAGTTTTCGAAAGCGGTGTACCACCAAATTCCGCTCCTGAGGAGGCGGATGTAAAATGGGCCAGACGTACAACACTTGTCTGGGCTGACAACTCTGGCAAACCTTTGGTTTCGTTCGAGTTTTTGGAACTTTGCCGAGTTGAGCAAGGCCATGGCCAAGAAGAAATGTCCATTTTGACAATAAACGCTGAGCTAACACGAGATCGGGTGGAAACACGCTGGTTCTTGGCCGTCAAGCGTGTACACAAAACTTCAGATGTGATGCAAACAGTTTTCGTTCAAAAAGTATCCACGCATACTTTCAGGCGAATGACCATACGTCGGAAATTTGCAAGGAATCTTGCGCTGTGAAGCCCCCAAGAACGACTAAAACTCCAGCAACAATGTTTGCTACTCAGACACAGGTAAACTGTGTGTGTCTCCGCAGCGAACCTAAACGCAAAAGACTTCATCATCAAAAGACAATTGTGTTCGCATGCACCATACGTCCCTCAGCCTGAGATTCACTGCAAGTCCTCGGCTGGCGGCCCAACGGCCGGAGCAGCTGCACCAGGCGCGGCACCCCGGGCGGCTGCAGCCAGGCGCAGGGAGCGGGAGGGCGGCAAATCCGGTACAAACACAGACGACACTGCGTCCGTGAAGTTATCCAGCCAAGAGGAGCCCCCCTTGGCCCCACCAGAGGGCTGTCCTGCCTGCGGCTGTAAAACCCGCACCCCCCTCCCGCGGCCGCGACCCCCCCCCTGACGAAACTGTGACAAATTCCCGGTAGCTGTTGATACTCCAGGAGTGCTGGTGCCTACAGAGGGTGCGCTCTGGGATGGCAGCAGGGCCGGAGGGGCTGCAGGGGGGGCCTCCGCCTGTGCCGCAGGGGGGTTGTCTTCTGTCGTCTCCACCTGTACCACAGCTGCTCTATCACCTGAGGCACTCTGCAGATCTGCATCCAATGCATCCAGGTCAAACCCGCTGACTGGGGTCTGGGGTGCAGGTGCAGTGGCAGGCACCCCCCCCGCACTCCCCTGCTGCTTGGCTGCCTCAACCTCTGCCTGCAGACGTGTGCAGTGTTTCTGGGCCGCCGATAATGCCCCCTGCAGGCGCGCTGCCTCTGCCTCTGCCGCATCTGCCCTGCGGGAGGCCCCCGCAGCCTGCCCCTGTGCAGCTGCCGCCTCCCCCCTTGCGGCCTCCACAGCCGCCCGCAGGGACAACACCTCCCCCGCCAGCAGCTTCTTTTGCTTCCCCAGGCGATCCACAGCCTCCTCCCCTGAGCGCGCCTTGGCAGCAAGCTTGCTCAGCACAGCCGCAGTGCGGGTGTTCTTGGTTGTGGCTGCCTCCAGCTGTTCCTGCAAGGAGGCCACTTGGGAGCCATCTCGCAGGGCGGCGACGGTCTGCTCGTGAGTCGCCGCAGCCGCACGCAGGGCAGCCACCTCCCCCTGCAGTGCCGCAAGCTGCTGCACCTGGGCAGCGGCGGCGGCCTCTGCATCAGCCAGCTCCTCCTTCATCTCTGCGATGGTGACTTGCGCCGCCTCCAGCTCGTGTTGCTTGCTGGTGGCAGCCCCCTGCGCCAGTGCCACCTCATGCATGGCGGAGCGCACACGATCCGACGCCATGTCAGCGGCGCGAGCAGACGTCACCACTTGCGCCTTTGTGTCTGCTGCCTCCGTGCGGCTGGCCTTCAAGTCCACCTGGGTGCTGCGTAGCTGCGCCACAGTTGACTCAAGGGACGCACGCAAGGACGCAGCCTCGGTGCGCGCAGCGTCCAAGTCGCCGTGGGCCTCTGCCAATTGAGCCTTGTACCGATCCCGCTCCGAACGTAGCACACTGGCTTCTTGTGTGCTGGGCTTCACAGCCGGGGTGGTGGACAGGTTGCCGCTGCGAAGGCGCGACCTCAGGTCGTCAGCGTCTTTCAGCTGCGTGCGGTAGGCCTCCTCCGCGGCAGCTGCCGCCACAGCCTGTTCCTGCGGCACCACGTCACACCGCAGTGTGATGATCTTCCGCCGAATCTTGCTGTACGAGTTGTCAAACCGCAGAACGACGTGGGTAATTGGCTCGTCTTCTTCCGGGCGCACTGTGACGGCAGCAGCCGCAGCGGCAATAGCGTCGAAGTCCATACCGCTGGAGGAGCCGGAGTGCCTGCCCTCGGAGGTGGCGGACGCAGCAGCGCCGACCCCCCCTGACATGGATGTGGAGTGCCGTGGGACACGGGGGGAGTCAGCAGGCAGCAGCAGCGTGGCGCCGCTGGCCATGGCCACGGAGTGCGAGCGGCTGCCAGCGTTGGGGGGCGGCAACAAGCAGCTGCCTTGGATGTGCCGACTGCTGCTTTTGCAGCGCGTGGGCCGGATGATGGGCAGCTCCGAGCGGGGGGTGTCTGAAGCGGGGGACCCCCCCCCCTGCGCAGCGGAGCCAGCCGTGGAGGAGCTGCCCAGAGCCGACACCGAGAAGCCAATGTCGTAGCTGTTTGTACTGAATTGCCATGCGGCTGCGTACTTTTGCTCCGTGTCTGTGGCGGCGGAGCTGCCTGGCAGGTGCACTGGCGACGGCAGGGGCAGCCTGTACTCAAAGATGCTGCCAGCATCGACAACTATGTCTTCTTGGGACGATGTGAGCAGGCATAAACCAACTGCTGTTTGCTGCTCTGGCAGTGCCAGTGCGTCATCGTCTCGCTGAGTGAGCCAATCCCTCAGGACCTCACTGCCGCGGGCATCCTCGTTTGTGACAACTTCGCCCAGCCAAGCATTCAGCTTGCGTTGTCGCTTCGCCAGGAATTCGTCACCAAGGTTGCGACCAAATCCACTTGATGGTAATGAGGGCAGCTTCAAATACGAAAGAGCTTTCGTCAGCTGCAAAACAAGGCGTTGGTCTTGCGTGGGGAGGCAGAACTGCAGTGCACTTACAGCTGCATGCAAGTCTTTGAATTCGGAGTACCGCTTCCACACCTTGAAGGCTCCAACACCAACAGTGACTTCTAGTTGAAAAACCTGCAAGTGTGCTGCCTCAGAGTCACAAGCAAGGCAGCGGAGGCATAGCACGCACCGCATAGTCCTTTCGAACCTCATTCGCTACCACTGAGGCGCTCCAAGCAAGTGAAGCTGCCATGCCAAACAGAAATACGGAGCTACAAAAGTCTCACTTCCAAAGCTTTGCTCTGTGTCTTTTTCGAATGATGCTGCTTCTTGCGATGCAGCGCCATATGGCCGGCGAATAATTACCCCTTAGTGTGCAGAGGGGTGGTCACTGCTGCCGGCAATTTGCTCACGGCAACAGTTGCTCGGTACATGCAGCTAAACAGGTGTGATATGTGTGCTGTGCATTTGCGCCTAAGGTCGCCCTGAGGCAGCAGCCGGGCTTGACTCCCGTGGGCCAACACCCCCGGTGCACAGGCACTGGGGGGGGGCGCTTAGACCAGGCCAGCGACGGGCTGGTCCTCAATCCCGCACTCGTCCACACCACGGGCGATTTTGAAGAAGCCCTTGTCTCCCCAGTACGTGTTCCAGGAGTTCAGTACCAGCCAGTAGTCCTGTCCGTTCTCGGTGCCCCATCCCTGCACCTTGACGGCGTGGCCGCCCAGGAAGGACCCAGTGGTGTGCTTGTACACGCCGGTCTTGTACGTCAAGAAGTCAGAGTACACGGAGAAGGCAACGGTGATGGAGCCGTACTTCATCACGTCCTCCTGCATGGCGGCGGCGCCGTTCAGGCCGTACGACGTCTTGGCGTGCTGCGCGTCCTGAGCCCAGGGGGTGGTGTACTTGCTGTTGGAGCAGGCCTTGGGGTTGGGGCAGGCGGGGGTGTTGCCGCCCTCCTGGCAGGCGGGGTAGGGGCCGCCCTCGTGGTGGTCGCAGTTGGGCAGGGCGTAGGGGAAGCAGCCCTCCCCGGAGTTGTAGTCGCCGCCAGTCACAATGCCAGTCTTCACAAAGTAGTTCCACGCCTCAGCGGGCTGTCCACCGTCGCAGCCCTGGCTGCCGAAGCACCCTCCGAAGAGGTTGCAGCACGAGGCGGTGTCCTGAGCGGACAGCTCCGTGGTGTAGTTGTGGGCGATGCACATGCGGTCATTGAAGGCCTCAGTGCTGGCCATGGCCCAGCAGCTACCGCAACCAGCTTGGTCGCGCACGTGGTTGATCACATCAGCGCACTGGGGCCAGTTCTCGGCGGCGTTGAACTGTACAGCAGGAATCGTGCAGGTGCAGTGCACTTGACAAGGAGCGAGCATCTGCACATACCTGTGCGGGCAGGGCCAGGCCCAAGTGCGTTGGTGCAGCACCAAGCTTTGCACGAGCACGGGTGTTGGCTTCGCCAGTCAGCTTCACGCCCAACAGGCGGACTGCGAAATGACAACATGCAGTTGCTGGCGACGCAATACAAAGAAACTGCGCTGGGGCAAAAACAACAAAAATGGAAGAAGTGCACTTACCAGCATCAGCCAGGGTCGCATTCAAGAAACGGTCGTTGACTCCAGCGGTCCAGCCAACATTCTTCTGGTTGATCAACTCGATCATGCTCTGCAAGTACCAGTTGGTGTTGGGCAATTCCCGCTGCACGCTGAAGTGCGCTCCTGTTGCACGCAGGACAGAAGATGAAGCTGGCACATGCACTAGACTCGGTAAGAAACATATTGTGAAGGAGGGGTGTAGTATTTACCTGATCGTGCACAGGAGCAGACAGATCCACATTCGCCAAAACGGCGGTGGCTGCCGCGAGGGACAGAACAGCTGCAAAACTTCGCATGATGGACACACGAAGTAAAGCCGACATCAAACAGTAAAACTGGTTTCCAAGCTTGATGAATTTAGACGTGGCGTCAGTGATAACTGTATGATCTGAGCGAGGGGCCGGAGGCCACTTTGGGGGGGTCAAGTACTATCGAGGCCCCGTACACAAGAGACACAACGTGCACACGGGGGCAAGCCCAGGTGACATCATTTTCACAACTGCATCAAATTCGTTTCACCCAAAAACTACGACGATTGCCGAAGCGCACCGACGCTGGCAAAAAAAATCCCCACCCACCCGCCCGTGTGCGAGAGCAACAGCAGGGTCACAAGGCCTATTATACCATGCGGGGAGGTCCAACGATCCCTCCCCGGTCAAGGCATGGATGGTAGGAGTACATCGGCAATCGCCGAGGAGAGTTTTCATCCATGGCTTTGGGTTTCCCTCCCACGTGTACACCAACTTGGGACCCGCTGCGCAGCAGTCTCAGATCCGCGACAAAGTGGACCACAGCCAACAACACAAGACCAAGATGACCACCATAAAAGGAAATCCCTCCCACGTGTACACCAACTTGGGACCCGCTGCGCAGCAGTCTCAGATCCGCGACAAAGTGGACCATATATGCCAACAACACAAGACCAAGATGACCACCATAAAAGGAAAGGAGGAGGACACCACGCACGTGGTCTGCAACGCGAACGCGATACCCATTCCCTGGATCAGACCAGCCTGGCCTCGTGTGGCAAGGCATTTTACACGCTTAGCGACCGCCCGATCACAGGACAGGTGGTAACAGCACCGCCGAAGCACAGGGTGCTGGAGCTAGCCACGACTCCAAGGAGTGGACTTCCCCGCCGCGTGGGATGGGGCTCCGGTCCCCATCCCTTCCGCACAGGCGTGCCCATGCAGCATCGCGACAAACGAACGAAGAGAGAAGACCTTTGAAGAGAGAAACAAGACAATGGATTGCACTTGACAAACACCACCAGGCCCCAGGGCCTGAGCTCGACTTGCTGTGCTTGCTGCTGGTGTTGCTCTCTCGGGCCAGCGGGTCTGTTACCCCCCTCCATCCACATGCGGTGTCTTTGGTCCTTGAGAAAGCAAACGACGGCCTCTCCCTGCGGCAGCCAACACAGGCATCTCCATTTCTGTATATGCCACAAACCGAGATAGAATGGAATTGGGGGACAATGGGCAAAAAACGTGGTCCAGACCGAATTGGAGATGACAGCCACGAACGCAGACCAAACCAAAAACATTGTCCGATGACCACAGCACCAGTCAAAGGGGGTATCCCTTGCAAGGAATTTTCATGATTTAGCGGCACAGCATGACTGTCATCAGACAACAACTGGGTGTGAAACGTCTGCCGCGGCCGGCTGGTATTTAGCTGAAGCTGCAACAGTTCGTGTTTGTGAAAGCAGCTGCACTTCCAGCACTCAAGGCGACATGAAAATACTGCGGTCACCACTCCTGCGCAATGCTGCCTTGGGTGCTGGAAAGCCTAAAGTTGCGCCTGCTTTGGTACTGCCACGAGTAACCATGTCAGCTGCCTGTTCATGCCCAACGCAGCGCAGACACTTCTCCGGCTCTCTCGCTGAGTCATCTCGCACGTTTGTACAGGAGCAGCTGTGTGAGCATGAGTCCATACAGAGTGGCCAGCAGCTTCAAGTGCACAAGCTGAAATCTCGAATGAACAGAGGCCTCTGCTTGCTGTTGCGCAGCCGAAACCTTCGTGTGCAAAAGCACGTTTGCATTTCCGCAGGTAGAGTCTGTCCCAAGCCGTACACGTTGCCGAAGTGCACAGCCCTTGTGTACAGCCAGCTGCTGTTCACGGAGGTACGCCAGCTGCCTGTGCGTAATAAGAAAATGCACAGCTGGGGCTGTAACAAGCGCGAGGACCTCACAACAGCACAGCGCATATCTGCCAGACACCAACCTGCTGGTGGCGTGACTGTGGATGCCAGCAGTGGGTTTGGCGCTGCTGCTGCAACACGACGCGCTGTTGCAGTTATGCCTGTATGTCTGCTGCAAATCTGTGATTCAGCCTCGCTGAGAAGCTTCGGGAGTCTGTGGTGGCTGCTTGTGCCAAGCACTTGGCCATGGCTGATGCTGGGCGTGTTAACGTTGTCATTTGCACTGGAGGCCACCTTCCAGGCATAGACACCATTGAGATCGAGCACTGTGGAGATGCTGTGCGTGTGAGCTTTTTCACGTTGACGCCTGTAAGAGTACAGCAAGACACACATGCACATAACGGCTACAATGTTTGCGTGCCAAAGGTGCACCCGGATCCATTGTATGACGACTCCGGGGGGGATACTTCGCTCCAACAGTGAGGACAATTCAGATGCACTTGAATGTGATGACGTAACCGAATGCGTGTCCAGTGCTGTCATATGGGGAGGTCCATTTGCACTAGCAGGTGTGCAATCGTACTGCAAGGCTCACAGAAGCCGGCACTGTCGCTTTGGTCGAAGTCCCACTACTTTCACTGGAAGAAGTGATGCAGGGGAGCCACTTTTGTACTCTGTGCAGTGGCACATCTTGCATCAATGTTGCACTGGCGCCACTTGGAGTACCACTAGCTGTCAGCTGCGATGTAGGAACGTTTCCTTCAGTAGAATCCGGCCTTTATGGTCTTTCAGTGCTGAACCATGAGTACATGTCCACGGATGCCTTGTGCATGGAACTCTTCGATGGCAGCGGCATCGATATCGGATGCATCATATGGAGGCTTGGCGGTGTGAAGCACTGGGAGCTGCAAGTGGTGTACGCAACAGAAACCACCGAGGCAGATAATTTGCAAGCTTTGCTGGAAGCGTCACACTCAATGCACGCTCCATTTGTGGGTATGTGCTCAAGGAGCTGAAACAAGCGAAACTAAAGAAAGAACTATATATAGTGTCCTTTCTTTAGTTTCGCTTGTTTCAGGAGCAGCTAGGTGCCATGCTCCCAGCTGATGTGCGGGCGGCAATCATGTGATGTTGCCCGCCTTGGCAGTGGTCAAGTGTGGGACACCACCGTGGGCACTATCCAGCAGCAGGCGATAAGGGGGCATTGCATTATCGATGCGGGGGGTCCAAACCTCGAGAACGGTCATTGTGCGTCATACCTCCCCCACACCACCTGGGCAGGAGGAAGATTGTAAACCAGAAGTCCTCCATGCAAAGTGGAGGGCTTCACTGAAGACGCATTAAGGATCCAAAACGGCACCCCGCCCACCCCCTGCGTAAACCAGTCAGTAGGGCCATCCACGGATTGCTTGCCGAGCTCTCGGTCGAGTTGATGTCGCTAGAAAATACATCACATACACACCCAACAATGGACTAACAGCCCTAACTTTTCACATTGCATTTGCTGGTCTCTTGTGTGTTCCCAGGACAAGCATCTCTATTGTAGTGCTCCTGAAGTGTACGGACGTTTCCCTGACACTTCCACACCTAATGCGATGGCAACCACAGACAAACATCTGACCCAGGACATCCCCGAGCCCCTTCTATGTCCAATCACACTCAAATTGATGCTTGATCCCGTGCTGGCCAGTGATGGACACACATATGAAAGGGCAGCGCTGCAATCGTGGCTGGACAAAGGCCACGACAGCTCTCCCATCACAGGTGCAGAAATCAACAGCAGTGTGACACCAAACCACACAATCAAGCAGATGATCCATGCATTTTTGGCTGAGCACCCATATCTGCAGTCTGTGCAATTTTCAGCCCAAGACCCCGAGTTCACTGCAATGCTTACAGCGTCGGCGGCGGCCAAGCCAAGCATGGGCCCACTGAAGCAGCACACGCCACACCCTGGCGGGAGCGGCAGCAACCCCTTCGCTGCAGCACCAACCACGGCGCCTGCAACGGCATCTGCTAGCCCCCCGTCACCCCCTTCGAGCTCTCGTGGGAATCCATTTGGTAACCCCTTCGCTTCAGCCAGTTCCTCATCCCCGTCCCCAGCGCCCGCCGCCGTCGCCGCCGCTGCCGCATCAGGCTCCCGCATTGCCCCCCCCGGCAGGACCTTTGTGTCCGCCCAGCAACTGCTCGAGGCCTCCTTCCGCCGTGTGGTGCCCTGTGCCGCGGGCGGTACCAGCAACGGCAGAGCTGTGGCGGAGGCTGCACGGGAACGCCTGGGCAGCGCCGCCCCTCGCACGATGCAGGCAGCCAACGCTGTCCCCGGCGCCATCAAGGACCTCACCTCCTCCATGTTCAAGTCTGCACGGGAGGGTGCCATGCAGGCGCTGTATGGCACAATGGTGCAGCAGGAAGACCCGGTGCTGCTGGCAGGCGCAGCGGATGCCCTGCTATCAAATCAAGGGCTGCCGGCGCTATTCCATGTGCTACTGCAGCCCGCGCTTTACCCCAAGAACAGTGTTGGGCAGGCAGCGGGGTGTCTGCAGGCCGCCCTACTGCCCCTTCCCCGCCCCCTGCACTGGTGGACCTGCCTGGGTATGGCGCTGGCTCGCCGGGGGAAGAGCAAGCTGCAGCACCTGAGCGGCAGCACCCCCCCTGACGTCCTGCAGAGCGCTGCAGCGGCCTTCAGCAGCGGCGCCTCGGGCCTGGTGTCTTCCCGCGCCCTGCAGCGCCGGCGAAGCGGCAGCACCAACAGCTCCAACATTGCCCCAGAGTCCGCCGTGGCGTCACGACACATTGGCCCCGCCGCCAACGTGCATGATTTGTGGTCCTTCAGTGTTGTGTACACGGCTCAGGGCCTAGTGCTGCGAGAGGACTTCGATACGGCGGCTGCAGCTGAGGCAGCTGCTGCCGCTGCAGCCGCCGACGGCGTCCCCAGCAAGCACACCCTGGGCATGACGGGGGAGCAGAGTACCGATGGGCGGCTGCAGGTGATCACCGACCGCAGCGGCAAGGAGTGGGTGTTGCCCCCCTGCCCAGAGGATGTCCTGGTGGCTGCCCTGTACGCCTGTGCCCTGGCAGACGAGCCCCCCGTGCATGCAGACGCGGGCAAAGCCATCAAGGCCATGACAGAGGCGGGGGGCGAGAAGAGGCGCTCCCTGGATGACGCAGGCTTCTACGGGGAGGACCGGCCCACGGGGGTGAAGGCGTGGTTCAGCTGGAAGGCCCCCCCCCCCTCGGGGTATGAGCAGGCGCAGGCCAACGAGTCGGTGGACGGGCACTGCGTGGAGCCGCTGCTGCGCTGCCTGCACACTGTGCTATCACAGCACCCCACCATGCGCCCACTGCCCCGCGCTGCTGCCCGGCGCTGGTGTGGTGTGCTGTCCGCCATCATGATGTCCGGTCGCAGGGGACACACGGTGCGGGCCTGGGCTGCCGCATGCATCGCAGTCATGGCCAAGCAGTGTGACGTGGCGGCCGCGTGCGCCTTTGGGTGGGAGGTGCCGGTGCCGCCGTGCACTGCTACCGGGGGGGGGGGTGCTGCAGCGGGGCCAGATCAGGGGCCCCCTGGTGGTGCCTTGACCAACGACCCCCTGCAACGCTTCACGGCACTGCAGCTCATCCTGGCGGTGGCAGCAAAGGTGCGGTCTCCGGGTGCTCAGGCCTGTGCGGCTGCGGCTGCGGAGAGTGTCCTCACAACCTTGTTGCGGAACTTCAACCAGGACCCCGGCTTCGTGGCATTCAACCTGCCTCGCACGCAGGGGGTGTCATCCGTGCTGCATAGCACCCAGGACAAGACAGCTCCTGTGGCTGCTGCCGTTGCTGCTCTAGCACCAGCACAGGGCGTAGACAGCTGCGGCGCGTCCTCCCCCGGGAGCCCCCTGTCCGCGCCAAGCGAGGGGGGGGGTAGTCCGGCTGAAGCCCCCCTAATCCAGAGTGCTGCCTGGTTGAACCTTCTGTTAGCGTTTCACCCACGACTGCCACAGACCCTGTGCGATCTGCTGTTGTATGGCGACAGCTCCACCCGACTGCACGCCTCGGCGTGTGCGACCTGCTTATGTTTGACTGGCCCCAGCGCCATCAGCGCGCTGCAGCAGGTAGGTCTCGTGGAAGCCCTGGCCTCCAGCATCAAGAGTGACGAACCCGCCACCAAGCGCAGTGTGCTACAGACGCTGCTGGTTGCTCTGGACAGCTCTCGGTACTCCTGGCCCCCCGCTGCTGCCGCCGCCGCCGGGGATGGCGCCAGCGGACAGGGCGGGGACAGCGGCGCTGCAGATGGCGACGCCGGCGTGCTGACCTTGACAGGCGGCTGGGACCCCGCAGTACGTGCCAGCTTCGTGCGCCCCCCCCCCAACGCCCCCATTCTGCGGGCTCCCACCCCCTGGGAGGCATGTGCAGGGGACATCTCCCGACTGGGGTGTGTGTATGTCTTGGCAGACATTGCCCGCAGCAAGGGCACCCGCCGCATCATGGGCATGCAGGAGCAGATGCACCGCGCCGTGGCCAGCGGCAAGTTGGAGGGGGCAGGGGTGGGGCAGCTGCAGTTCCCCCTGGGGGCACAGGTCATGGATGCCCTGGCGGGGTGTGGGGACATTGGACGGGATACGGCGCTGCGGGCTCGGTGGGGCGTGTAGTTTCTGCATGGTGGGGTGTCAATGCTGTGTGCTGCAGCTTATGCATTCGTGTGGCGCTGCGGCATGCTGCAAGGCTAGCTGTGGTGAGGGCTGACATTCCTACCTGCTTGGCTGCACTACTGGCTGCTCCAGGCATGAGGCTTCTCGTCAGTATCTGTGCTTGGGACCACCAGCGCACCTGCCCACGTGCATCCAGGACGAAGACTGGCATAATGGGGGTCGGGGGGGGGCTTGGCTGGGGGGCAGGGGAGCGCTGGCTGGGCTGCTGAGAGCCCATCGGCAGCGGTTCATTCGCTGTTTGGATCCACACGGCGCTGAATGGGCGGGCCCTGGAATGCCTCCAACAGCCCAGCTGCCTGAATCGCGTCCTCCAGAGCAGCACTCTAAACGGTCAACGTGGTCCCCTGTGCCTCCTGCTGACACACCAACACCTGCAGCTTAGCAATGCTGTTCTCGAGGTATTCTATGTGCTGCCTTACAGCAGCGAAGTCGTCGATGAAGATCTGTGGCAGCTCATACACCTGTCTGCGGCCCCACATTGCATGCACTTCGTACTGCAGCTGCAGCAGCAGCTGTGCCCCCTTTCTAGTGTACCGCCGCCGCAGCGCCCCCCCCAGCGCCCGCAGCCCCCCCATGGCCTCGGGGTAGCTGCGCCCGGCGTCGCACCATGGGCCCAGGTGCTGCAGGAGGTGCACGATCTCGTCGGTGTCTGGGTGCTGTGAGGCGTTGGGCGTGAGGAGGGATGGCATGCCGGGTCTCAGTCGGGTGTGAAGATCAGCCTTGGTGTGCACTTCAAGCTGCTGGGCTGCGTGAGGGTGCAATTGCTGCATGCAGGTGTCCATTCTGGATGAGACGTCCTGTGGTACACTCTGCTGTGCGGCGGATATTTCCAAGCCGTGCAGTCTTGCAAAGGCCACCAGCTGGTCATAGCGCAGCTGCAGCTCCCCTGTGCGCAGTTTTGCCATCTCCATCTGGCGCACCATGGGGCGGGCTGTGCCGTCCATCCACGCGTCAATGCTGTGCTGGATGCTTTTGTACTGGCTGGAAGCCTCAGTGGTAAGGGTCAAAGAGGTGTTTGACTTCCCTAAGGAGTGATGAAAGATGCCCATGAAGTCCTGCTAGCGCACGGAATACAGCATGTGAGACATCAGCCACATCGCCGCAGGCGCGAATACGCAACCCCCATCGAGTGGGCTGCCACCCGCACACACCTCCGACGCATCCAGTCCCGCTCTCCAATATCCTCCGCCTCGCCCCTCACCTCCACCGGCGCCACCCCTGCCCGCGCCTGCTGCCACCAATGCTCGTAGCTGCGGGGGGGAAGCAGCCCACCCACAACAGCGGGCGGCTTTGGTGGAAATAAAATTGACGGCAGATCCAAAACATCCGCCAAAAGGTATTTCTGGCTGAGGCGGGCAGTGCTGTGCTGGTCAAGCTGGGTCGTTGGTACCACTACTACTGGCAAGACCCAATTCTCTCACAATCCTCAAAAAGCAACTCCTCACCCTCCAGTGGCAATGCTATTGCCACTAGAAGAACTAGTCTAAATGGACGAGACCAAAATGCATTCTTGGACGTGTTCATCGTCACCTATTCGGAATGTGGCTTTTGTCACAAAAACTAGCTAAGCAGCTAGTAGTAACTACTAAGAGAAGCAGACCTTTCTGCTGCCACAGTGCACTTCGCAAAAACGCAGGGGCTCACGGTGCAACACGAGCTCGTGGCCGCATCTGACAGCTAGTATGAGGAGCTTGGTATACCCATTGAATTAAGTGGGCTGGCCGGGAGCCATTCGTGTGGCGGACACTGACAGCAGTGAAAGTAGTAACAAGGAGACCCCTTGCTTTGCGTTTTCACTCTCAGTGTGGCATGCCTCATCTTTTTGCCAGACTAGAGCACCTCGAAGCATCGATCAAGAAGCGTGATAAATACCGTGCTTGCTTTCATCATTGTGCCAGATGCATAGCCTCGTGTGAATCTGCTGTGACAAGTAGGCCGTACGCCCAAACTTCGCACTGCAGAAATGTTTGCTGGCGCTTTCTCCCGCTTGGGCGGTGGCTTTGCGACGATATGATCAATTACGACTCCACTCTGCTAAGCATTGCATGATTTGTCTGTTTGTCGTAGTAGGCACAACTTCGGTGACATCAGTGCGCCCGCAGCTCTTAGTAAACTAGTGTATGGAGGCATGATGCGCACATCCGCCGCCGCCGCCGCTGCCGCCATCGCCCCGAGGACAGCTCCGGGCTTCACAGGCAGAACATGCATGCA
>Ga0307982_1001241_pt1 | contig 20689 bp, 21 predicted proteins | sample OrgLakmetagen989_FD_201847 | JGI IMG/M metagenome (GOLD analysis project Ga0307982, IMG submission 201847) | Saline water microbial communities from Organic Lake, Antarctica - #989 | ecosystem: Environmental > Aquatic > Non-marine Saline and Alkaline > Saline | place: Antarctica: Organic Lake... | reverse complement strand
AGCCACTTTTCCTTTTGTGTCTTTTTTTTTTTATTTTGTTGCTATATATAGATTAAATTAATTTCTTTTAAAGAAAATAATATTGTAAATTTTATGTATTTAAATGAGAATTTGGAATAGTCTCTCTTAAAAAAAAAATGTTTTCTCTTATTTTTATACAGGTAAGAAATAAACCGGAAAAGACGGGAATCGAACCCGCCGCTTTCAGATTGACAATCTGATACTCTACCGCTGAGTTACTTCTCCTTTGTTTTTAAAATAATGCTTTACGCTTTTTTAAAATTTGGTGCAATATCAAAAGAATCGAAACTATCAACTATTGTCATAAATGTTGTGCGTTTTATATAATGCTCTGATCCTAAATAATTATTTAAACCTTTATAATATTCAGAAAAGCTTTCTCTAATAAGTTCTTGTATAACTCCTGAGCTTAAAAAACGATCAGTAAGGGTCATTAAATCAGATGGGTCTAACATAATAAAATTACTTATACTATCAAAAATTAATAAAAAAGACTCTTGCATGAAGATCAAAAAGAAAACTACAAAATTCAGTAATAATGCAAATAAAATATATTTAAAATTATTATTTTTAAGATTTAAAGCTTTATTATTATTTATATTATCAAACATTACTATTTTTATTAAACGTAAATAATAAAATAAGGTTAAAATTGTAAATAAAAGAACAATAAAAGATAATCACATATTTTCAGAATTTACAATATCTTTTAAAATATTATATTTAATGAAAAAACCTCCGAATGGTGGTATACCTGCCATTGAAAATATTACAAAAGAAAAAATGAACTTCATTAAATTATTATTATTTAAAATATTTGTTAAATTAGTAAGGAACTTAGTATGTTTTCTAACAACAAGTAAAAAAAATCATATAATCATAGAACTTAAATTATAAATCAAAAGATATAATAAAATATTTTTTATCTTGTTTAAATCATAAAAAGAAAATACTAAAAGGATAAAACCTACGTCAACCATAGAACTATAAACAAAAAAACGTTTAATGAAACGTTCATTTATAGCACCCCCAGCTCCAAAAAAAAAAGACATTAAAGCAAAAAATAAAAATAAATTTTTAATTTCGTAGCCTATAAATTGGTTTATTACTCCTACAAAAGCTACTAAAAATAAAAATATAACTAATTTTAATAAAATATTTAAAAAAATAACACTACTTAATAGGCCGTTGTTATAAATTACTGGAGCTCAAAAATGGAAAGGAGCTGCACTAAGTTTAAAGCTTAAATTAGATATTATAAAAAAAATACTTATTAAAATTAATGTATAAAAATATATTACATTCAAATTTTGAAATTGAGCAAAAAACATATCTTCTCGGTTGTTAAAAAAAAATTCCGGAGAATTATAAAATACGCTTAACATTTCCTCAGCTTCTAGATACTGTTCTTTAAGATGTTCTGGGATTATAGAAATTTTATACATATCTTTTGAAATTTGATAAGGTTTATTTTGTTGTATTTGTCAAAATGTATCCTCTTCATCAATTAAACGTTTATTTATGATACTTTCTTCTAATATAAAACCATCACCATTTGTAATTTCTATAAATTTCAAATTAAAGGAAATATTTTTTTTATACAAAAAAATTATACCTAAAATTAATAAAGCAGAAGGTAAAGCACTTATAATCAAATAACGTATACCAGATATAGAACTTAATTTTTTTGAACGTTCTAAACTAATAAGAATATAAGAACAAAAACTTAAACACTCTAAAGCTATAAAAATTTCAATTAAATCAAAACCTGTCATAAGTAATAATAAACCAGAAATAATAAATAATCATAAAAGTCATATAAATTCAAAATTTTTGTTTTGATTTAAAAATTGTTGGTCACTAAACCCTAAAAATAATAACATTAAAAAAAATAAACAAAAACATGAAGAAAGTATAAAAAAATGAGTACCTCTAGCAGATTCATATTTATTTAAAGGTGTATGATTTAAAAAATTTTCGCTGCTTACAGGTTCTCCATTCTCACTAGATATTATACCAATTACAGTTTGTATTATACCGTTAGCGATACTTTGTACTGTAAACCCGTTTTCAGGTTCAAAACTGTAATGTATCATATTAGAATGTTCTTCTAATTTATTAAAATAAGATGAACTTTTATGAAATTCTCCCTTGCCGTATATATCATGTTCTAAATGAACCAAATTTTTAGTTAATTTTAAAAAATTTTCGTTTTGATATAATTTATTAGCTATTTGAGTACCACCGTATTGGTTAAATTCAAGAAACCCAATTGAGGTTAAATAATCTTTTAAAAAATGTAAATCATTGGACTTAACTAAACCTGTTTCAGGTTCTGCTAATATCAAACCACAATTTCATGCATAAAGTATAAGTGCTTCCATGTCAGTACCACTATTATGTACTCAAAGAGGTCCTCTTGCATTTAAAATAGATATTGAAACTACTAAAATTAAAAATGTGAATAATAAAGAAATAAAAGATAAAAAAGTTAGACGTATTTTTGATACTTCAACTCGTATGGAAATACAAAAATTAAATATAAATCCTAAAATAACTAATGATAATAATGATAAAAAAGGACCATTACTATAACTTCTGATGGTATAGTTATCTATAAAAAAATTAGCTAATTTTAAAATAACATAAGAAATAAATCCTGTAGAAAGAAAAAATTGTTCACCTACAGTTTCATTATCTGGTAGGGTAGGATAGTGCTGTGCAAATTTAGGCATAACGTCATTAATACTCTCGTTTAAAATATAAGGTAAGGTTTCTAAATTTATAGAACTGTCAAAGAATGTAGCTCTATCATAAATAAAATTATCACCATAATTACTGGAAATACGTATTTGATCCGAAGACAAATGCAATAATGTAAAGATAAAATTCATATTAAATTTTATTAAAAATATTGTTTATAATTGTTTATAATGTTTTTAAATGAAATTTTTGAAGAAGTGTGTATTTCATTTTGTAAAGGATTTCTTAAAATACCTCCTTTTAAAGTATAAAAATTAAAGTCATAATATTTAGGTAAATATCAAAATTCGTTTAATTTTACACCATAATTAAATTTTTTAAAAAAACGTCATTTTGTTTTTTTTAGTAAAATCTTTTTTAATTTATTTATTTTCATAAATAAATTTTTCTGTTTTTTATTTTTTAAAATATTTTTTTTATTTAATTTGTATCAAATAAAAAATCTATTGCTTGTTATATAATCAGAAGAATATCTCATTCAAAAATAATTTTTAAATAAATCTTTTAAAACAAATTCAATCTTTTTATTTTTGTCGACAAAATTAATAAAGTTTTCTAAATTTTTTTTATTATTTATTAAAATAGTTTTATAAATAAAAAATAAATACAATGTTTTAAAACAATTGGTTGTTTTTAATTCATTACTTTTTATAAAAAAATTATTAACGTTTTGTTTTGAAGACTTGTTTATTAATTTTAATAATAATTTAAGATAATTATTATTTAATAATAATTTTAAATTATAAGTTAAAACTTTACTAAAAAATAAAATAGAAAATAACTGTATTTTTATGTTTAATATTTCTTTTAAACTAGTTGAATACTCATATTTGTTTAATTTTTTTTCAAAATTAATTATATTAGACTTATTATAATTATAAATGTTATTTTCATAATTTTTTAAATATCTTATATCGTGAGTTTTGTTATTTAATATTTGAGAATTAAATAAAGTATTAAAGAAAATATTAAATTTATTTTCTCTTTTATTTTTTAAATTATAATTATTTAAATTAATTAAATTAAATTCTTTAAATAATTTAAAAAAAGATAATATAATTTTAGCAGAGTTATTAGTATTACAGAATAAAACTTTAGTATTAAAATTATTAAATAATTTTTTTTTCAAAATATTTAAAAATGTAAACTTTTTAAGCTTTAAATTTGTAGTAGTTGTTTTATTTAATAAAGAAAATTTTATTTGTTTGTATTTTAAATACAAAAAAAGTCATAAAAAATTTAAGTTTTTATTTTTTATTATTTTAATAAACTTATAAAAATAATTTAATATAGATTTAACCTTTTTTAATTTTGATATTAGTTTAATTTTGATTAAATTAATTTTAATATTTTTATATTTTGTATCAATGATATCGTTATATTTAAAATTCAAATTAACTTTACCAAATTTATTATACTTGACCATTTTAAAATTTTTTCTATTTTTTGATTGAGTGGATTTAAAAAATGAATAAATACTATTTGAAGGTTTTTTGTTATTTTTTTTTCCATTATTTGAAAATTTTAGATTTTTTTCCATATTTAAACGGTTTAAATATTTTAAATAATTAGTTCTAAAATTTATATTTTTATTTAATTGTAAATATTTTTTATTGTTATTTTTATAATTTAGAGTTAATTTATTATTATTACTATAAAACTTTTGAGAAAAAGAATCTTGTTGAAATTTAGTAATAAATTTCATTTTTTTTTTTTTTAAAAATTGTTTATTGTTTATATAATAAAATAATTTAAATTTATTAAAAAACTTTTTTTTTCTTAAAAAAAAAGAAGTGAAACGTGTAAGTCTTTTATATATTTTTTTTTCAAACATATATAAAAATAAGAATCAATAGTTATTATTTATGGAAATAATATCTCCTAATTTAACTACTTGATTTATATTTTTATTTAGATTACCGTTTAATAAAAAACCTTGTGAACGAATAAAATAGTTACTAGCAAATATTGTAGGGAAAAATTTTAGTCTAAATAATACTGTACTTGGTCTAAATTCAAAAGAACGTAAAAAAAAATTTAATTTATTAAGTCTTTTTTTTTTATAATACATAAAAAAAAAACGTTTAAAGTCACTAAATTTAAATTTACCGTAAAATTGTAAAAAATTCTTCCTATTGTCTAAATAGTTTTTAAAATTCAAATTTTTTTTGTCTTTCAAAGTTTTATTTACTCTTAAAGAACGTCTTCTAATCATTCAATTTAAATTTTTCAATTTTAAATATTGACGGTGTCAAAATCCTTTACGTAAAAATTTGAAACCTCTTTTATCATTAAACTTTCATAAACGAGAATTTTTATATAATAAATTTTTTCTGTTTGTTTTTTTAACAACTTTAAAACGTGGTTTATAGAAATTCATAATTTTGAATATCAGAAAATTTTAAATGGAGATAATCGGACTTGAACCGATAACCAAATATATGCAAAACATTCATTCTACCAATTGAACTATACCCCCAAATTTTTATATTTTTATGATGTTAAAATAATAGTATTAAAAATGCGATAATAAAGAACTAAAAGTCCTAAAGCAATAGCTGATTCAGTAGCAGCTACTGTTAATATAAATAAACATACAGATAATCCTTTTATATCGTTTACGGAAACTGCAGATGTTGCTAAAAAATAATTTATTCCAAAGAACATTATTTCTATACAAATAATAACTATAATTAAATTATAGCGGTTTAAAATGATGCCTATAAACCCTAAAAAACATACTAAAATAGATGCGTTTAAATAAAACTCATTTGTGAAAAAATTAACTATCATATGATTGTTGTTAAATATTTTTAGAATAATAAAAAATATTAAAAAATATTTTATTATACTTTATTATATAATTTTTAATATATAAAGAATTAAAGATTTTTATTATAAAAAATGTATTATAAATTATATACACTAAAAAAGGCATAAATAAAAAATTAAACTTAAATAAGTTAAAAAGTAAACTTATATATTTCAAAAAGTTACTAGAAAACTCTTTTATATTAGTAGATAAATACATTTCGTTTAAAGAATAAAATAAATGATATTTAGATAAAAAACAAAATACTATTATAATATAAAAATATAAAAATAAAAAACTAAAAAGTAGTTTATTTTCAAATCAATAAATAAATTTATATATAATATTAATAATTACCGATATTACAAATATTATCAAAAGACTTAAAAATATGAAATAAAATTTAAAGTAAATTAATTGTAATATATTTAAAGTTTTAAAATTAAAAGAAAAGATAAAAAAAAAACTCAATATACTTAATAACTTAAAATAAAAAAAATTATTTTTTAACATACTATAGTCTTTTACCTATCTACTTCTCCAAAAACTATATCTTGTGTACCTATTACAGTAACTAGGTCAGCTAACATATGGCCTTGAGTCATTTTGTTTAAACCTTGTAAATGATTAAAACCAGGAGCTTTTATTTTACATCTATAAGGTTTATTTGTACCATCGGAAACTAAAAAAACACCAAATTCCCCTTTAGGAGCTTCAGTTGCTATATAGGTTTTTTTTTTTGGCACTTTAAATCCTTCAGTATAATATTTAAAATGATGTATTAACGCTTCCATAGAATTTTTCATTTCATTACGCATAGGAGGGTTAAACTTATAATCTGTGTTTTTTACAGGGCCTTTAGGTAAGGTTTGAATACAGAATTTAACGATTTTTAAACTTTCTCTCATTTCATTCATACGTATTAAATAACGATCGTAACAATCACCATTTTTACCAACACTTACATTAAATGGAACTTTACTATAAATTTCGTAAGGTTGAGTTTTACGTAAGTCTCATTTAATACCAGAACCTCTTAATAAAACTCCACTGAAACCATAATTCATTGCAGTATCAGAAGTAACTACCCCTATATGTACTAAACGTTGTTTTCAAATACGGTTGTTAGTTAAAAGTTCTTCTAATTCATCTATACGATATTTAAATTTTTCAACAAAAATTTCAATATCTTCCAATAAACCAAATGGTAAGTCTAAATGCACGCCTCCAGGACGAACATAACTTGCATGCATACGTGCACCAGAAACTCTCTCGTAAAATTCCATTAAACGTTCACGTTCTTCAAAACTTCATAAAAGAGGTGTCATAGCACCAACATCTATAGCATGACAAGCTATAGCTAATAAATGATTAAGTAATCTTGTTAATTCACAAAAAATTACACGTATATATTGAGCTCTTAAAGGTACTTGTAGACCTATAAGTTTTTCTACAGCTAAAGAATAAGTATGTTCTTGGTTCATCATAGAAACGTAATCTAATCTATCAAAATACGGAAGAGCTTGTAAATAATTTTTGTGTTCAATTAATTTTTCAGTTCCTCTATGTAATAGTCCGATATGCGGATCTGCTTTAGAAATAGTTTCTCCACTTAATTCTAGAATAAGTCTTAAAACGCCATGAGCAGCAGGATGTTGTGGTCCGAAATTTATTGTAAAAGTTTTTAAAACAGATTTTTTTTGATGTTTTTTAATATTCATACAGGAAAAAAGGGATTTGAACCCTTACTCTCTAATTTTGAAGACTATTGCTTTACCATTAAGCTATTTTCCTTGTTGTTTTAAATTTGTTAAGATTTTTTTTAGAATTAGTATTCTAAATGTTTTTTGTTCAATGAATATACTTTTATATACACTAAGTTCTAAAATATTTAATAAAAAATTTAATGAATCAAAAGATTTTATATTACCTAAAGCATAATATAAAAAAAAGTTTAAATTCGCATTATTATCAATAAAACTTAATAAAGGTAAATTAAACTTTAAACTCTCTTTTAAACCTTTTGAATTTGATCCAATAAATAAAACCAAATCTGGTATAGGAGAACTGAAATTACGTAATTTTAAATTATCGAAAATTTTTTTTAATTTAAGATATTTACTTTTATTAAGTTTTTTATCAAAAAAAATTTTATTTATTAAATTATAAATAACTTTTCAATTTGATATTATACCATTATATCAAGTATTATTTATTATACCTATAAAATTAACAAATTTATTGAATTTAGTTTGATTTTTGTATATTGTTAAGTCTTTAAGAATATTATTAAAAGCTTTAAATTTAATATTATTTACTACTATAATATTATAACGTTCTTTAAATAGGTTAACTAAATTAAAAAAAAAATATTTTAAATGTCAAATTATTTTTTGTATGTCATATAAATAATGATTTTTAAACTTACCTATGAATATTGAATTTATTTTTGTGTCTGGGTTTAAGAAATTTGTTGTTTTATAAAAATCTATTTTTATTAAAAAATTTATTGTTAATTTATTTAATTTATAATTATTTAATTGCATATTTTTTTATGATTAATTATTACTTTTTTTACCTTCTTTTAGCTTAATAATTTGATTAAAATAACGTATACCTTTTCCTTTATACGGTTCTGGTTTTTTTAAATTAATTAAATTTAAAGCAACTTGTTTTAGTTTGTTATATTCATCACCAATCAATAAATAAGTAGATATTCTTTCTTTAGGGTGTTTCATAATAACTCCTTCCGGAAGATTATATTTTATTGTATGACTATAGCCCAAATGCAAAATTAATGTTTTTGGGTCTATTAAATTTATTTTATATCCTAAACCTATAATATTTAATTTTACAGAAAACTGTTTATTTAAACCATTTAATAAATTTTTTAAACTATAAATAATGTTTAGATTTAATTTTTTTTTATTCAATATATATAATTTATCATTTTTAATTGTAAATAAAGTGAATGGATTTTTAAATTTTCCCATTTTAGAACCAGAATTTGTTTTTAATAATATTCAATTTTTTTCTATTTTTATATCAAAATTTTTTCGTAGTTTAAATAAATACATAATTATTTTAATATTTTAATATATAGCGCAAATAAGTTTTCCACCAACGTTTAGTTGTCGCGCTTCAACATCATTTAAAAATCCTAAAGGAGTCGATAATATATAAGTTCCAAAATTATTTTTTAATTTTCAAATCATTTTACTAGAACAATAATATGACCTATTTGATTTAGAAATTTGTTTAATATTTATTAAAGTTTTTTTGTTTTGTTTGTAGTACTTTAAAAATATAACTATCTTAAAATTATCATTTTTATCTAATTTATAACAAAATTTAGAAATATAACCTTCTTTATATAAAATAAGTAAAAGGTTATGTAATTTTTTTGAAGCAAAGCCTTGAATTTCAACTGTTTTTAATTTATTATAACTAGAATTTTTTATTTTGGTTAATAAATTTACGTAAAACATAATATAAAAGTGTTTATCAACTGGATTTTCTAATACCAATTAAATTTCCTTCAGATGCAAAACGTTTAAAAGTTAATCTGGACATTCCGAATTTTCTCAAAACGCCTTTAGAACGATAAGTAAGTCTACATCTGTTTACTAATTTAGTATTTAAATTTTTTCTATCTAAACTTTTTAGATAGTAGAGTGCTTTATATTTTACTTTTATTGAAATTTCGTTGTTATTGAATATATATTTAAGAATTTTATCAAATTTATTTTTTTTTAGAAAATTATAACGTTCTAATTTGTTTTTTAAATATTTAGATTTCATTATTTCGGAATAATAGGATTTGAACCTATAATCTCTTGTACCCAAAACAAACGCGTTAGCCGTTACGCCATATTCCGATAAAATTTAAAGTTGATTTTTTTAAGAAGCTAAATCAAAATTACGGTATTCTTGAGTAAGTGACACTTCTTTATACTTTACACTATCAAAAAAATCATCATATACACATTCATTAAAACCTGTCAAAGGAAAATCTTTACGTAAAGGATGTCCTTTGAATCCATAATCTGTAAGTATACGACGTAGATCAGAATGGTTATTGAAAAAAATACCATACAAATCTCAAATTTCACGTTCAATTCAATTAGCACTTTTGAATAAAGGTGTTATACTATCGACAAATAAAGAATTTTGTACGTATGTTACAACATTTAAGCGTGTATTATAATTGTAAGATAAAAAACTATAATTTAATTCAAATCTATATTGACGATTAGGATGATCAACGGCAGTTATATCTACTAAAGTTTTAAATTGACAAAAAGTATTATATTTTAAGAAAGTTATAAAGTTAAATAAATTGTTGTACGGAAGTACAATAAATATTTCATTATCTATTACGTAATAATTAATAAAATTAAAGTTTTTTTTTAAATATAAAAGGAAATTTTTATTTATAGTATTTTGTGTTTTCATTTTTGGTTATTTTTTCACTGAAAATTTTAATTTAACGTTTGGACTTAAAAATTTTATTAAATCAAATAATTTAATTATAAATTTATTATCAACGTTTTTATTTTCAAAAATTATTTGAACAGTTTTAATGTATGTTTTTCGTTCGAATTGATCTCTTGCACTTTTGTTAACGTGAGGAGACTTTAATATAGTTATTTTTTCATTTTTAATTATCATATTTGAGTCTTTAATTTTACAGAAAGTAAAATTTGACTTTTTAAAGAAGTTTTTTAAATTTAATATAAATTTATTTATATATAAATAATGGAAAGCATATATTTTAATCGAAATATTCATCTTGTCTATTTCTTACAATTTGTCGTTTTGCTCTATTGAGTTCAATAACGGTATTTAAATAAACTTTATTTAATTTATTATAGTCTTTTTTTAATGTTCAGTAATTATTTCGAAAAGCTCATAACATTACATTATTATAGTATCACTCTATTCTTCACATCTCGCTAGATTTTCACATTTGTTTATCTCATTTTTTTCTGCGCTTTAAAGCTTTTTCTACATTGAGTACCCACAATTTTTGATAACGAAAAGGTACTTTATAAAATTTCACGAATATTCCATGACTCACAACAAAACCAATTATTATTCCAAATGTTATAGCATACAAATGAGGATGAAAAAACAAGCATCATCATAAATATTTAATAAAAAAAACTGTTTCAACAACTAAAATAAATTGAATGTATAAGCAAGTTTTAAAATAAAATAAATTCCAAATAATTTCGTATAAAAGTCAATAATTTATACACATTACGTAGTAGTAATATAAAAACATTGATCATATATCTGTCTCAATTTCGAAATATTCAATAATGAAATATATTCAAAAAATTCTTCTAACTACTCTGTGATTTAAATATAAATCTATAATTAATATAGAAATTTCTTTAATAAAACGATAATCAAAGTTACTTTTGAATTTTTGATCAATTTCTTTAAGTTTTTTAAATAATACATCAAAAATTTGTCTTTCGTAACGCAAGTACGAGATTTTTAATCAAAATCACTTATTTGAAATCATTTATCAATAAATTCGCAGTAACTATTATGTAAATAAGTAAAACCATTTGTTATTATGATATTTTTAGAACTATTAAAAGGATTTTTAATTTTATACATAACATCTCTTTTAGTTTCACCATACTGTAACTTATAAAATGCGTCAGATTCTAAAAATTCTTTATAATTATAAAAAAAATGTTTACTTTCAATTACATCAGATAAATTTTGAGCTTTTATATTTAAATTTAATAATAATTCTTCATTTAAATTAAGCATACTTTCACTTATAAAGCTAAAACTTGGTTGATAAATAGAATTAGTTGCGTAAAGTAAATTAGCTATAAAAATAACATAACCTAAAGTTATAGGTAAGAAAATTTTTCAACCTAATCTCATTAACTGATCATATCTATAACGAGGTAAAGTTCCTCTTACTAAAACAAATAAATATACGAATATCATTATTTTGAAAACAAAAAAAATTAGTTGAATTAAATTTACTAAAAAAATACCTAAAATACTAACTGGTAGAGGGAAAAAAAATAGTCAACCTCCAAGGAATAGTAATACAGTTAAAACAGACATTATAATCATATTACTATATTCAGCTAAAAAGAAAAGAGCGAAGCCTACAGCAGCATATTCAACGTTATAACCAGAAACTAATTCTGATTCAGCTTCAGGTAAGTCAAAAGGGTGTCTATTGGTTTCTGCTAAAATACATATAAAAAAAATAATAAACATAGGAAATAGTAATCAAGCGTTTCATACACTTAACTGTGCTTCAACAATATCTATAAAATTTAAAGAGCGGGATAAAAATAAAATATTTACTATAATTATACCGAAAGAAACTTCATAAGATATCATTTGAGCAGCAGATCTTAAAGCACCTAAAAAAGCATATTTAGAATTACTGGATCATCCTGCCATAATTACAGAATGCACGCTTAATGATGAAACTGTAAATAAATACAAAATACCATAATTAAAATCTACGATTTTTCAATTGGAGTTAAAAGGAATTACTACTCATAAACATAAAGCTAATGCAAAAGTAAATATGGGTGCAAAAATAAAAACAAGAGTATCTGAACTTCTAGGAATAACAGTTTCTTTTAAAATTAATTTTACACCATCTGTTATTGGTTGTAATAGACCGTAAAAACCTACTACATTTGGACCTTGACGTCTTTGCAAAGCCGCTAAAATTTGTCTTTCTAATAAAGTAAAAAATGCTACGGATAATAAAACACCTAAAATAATTAATAATCAAGAAAAAATTATAACTAACATTATAGAGTTTAATATAAGCTTAGTAGGACTTGAACCTACAACCTGGCCATTATGAGTGGCATGATCTAACCAATTGAACTATAAGCTTTATATCACTTACTTTATAGTTTTATAAATTACTTTAAAAAACTATATGTTTAAATTGTTTAAACTAAATTTTCATTTAATCTAACAATTTTAGTTTTCAGTGATAATTTTTTAATAGCCTTTTTTACTGATTTATATATTAAATTTAAATTTTGACCATTTAATTCAAATAAAATATTTCCTTTTTCAATTTTAGCTACTCAATATTTAACTTGTCCTTTACCTTTACCCATTCTCATACCTATACCTTTGAAAGTTATAGGTGTATCAGGAAAAATTCGTATTCAAATTTTTACTTTTCTTTTTGTATTACTTGTAATTGTACGTCTAAAAGATTCTATTTGATTATGACTTATTTTACCTATTTCTAGAGATTTTACACCGAAATAGCCAAAATTCAAATTAGAACTTTTTTGTTTCATTGAAGTTTTTATTCTTTTTTTTTGGGTTTTATTATATTTAAAATTTTTTGGTTTTATAAAGTTCATTTTTTGTTTTTATTTTTAAATTTTTGTTTAAAAATAGAATATTGAAAAAAATTTAATAGATTTTTTTTTATAGTAAATTTTGAATTTTTTTTAAACTGTAATCAAATACGTATACTAAAAATACCTTTTTTTACTAAACCTTTTACACAAGAATAATCTATATACGTATTATATGATTGCACTAATAAATTACCTGCTTGAGCAATTCATTTTTTTGTACGTTTTCACTTATTAAAACGGCCTTTAAACTGAATTTTTAGACCAATTATCTCTTTAAATTCTCCTTTAAAATTGAATATAATTTTAGATAAATACTTTAAAAAAGAGGTTTGTCGTTTATTTTTTGGTAAAAAAGTTAGTTGATAAGAAATTAAATGTGCTAATAATTTTACATTTTTAAAGTATAGACTGTACTGAGCAATATTCATTAGATCCATGCCCAAAAATTGAATTCTAGATCATTTTTTATTAAAACGTTTTTTAAGTTTATTCATTATATCAAAATAACGTTTAGTTTTCTGTTTTTGAATATTAAAACTTAAAGATTTATCAAGTAACAAGTTTTTAAAGTTAAATAAACTTTTAATATTAAAAAAGTACAATTCAGTATTTAATTTAGTAAGTATGTTTAACATTTTTTTAAATGAATTAGTACCAAAATCTATATTTTTATATTTAAGTTTTTTAATTTTTAAATTATTACTAATTTTATTATTATTCAACTTATTCTTTTTTATATTGATTAATGAATTATTTAAATAAAGCTTATTTAAACTTAGATTTGACAAATTTTTATTATTTAATTTAAATACGTTATTATTAATTTTACTAGTTGTTATAAGTTTTTTATTTATATAACTGTCATACTGTTTTTTATAATTTAAATATTTATTTACGTTATAATCTGATTTTATATAATTTAAATTGTCATTTGAGTTTATTAATAAATTATTTAATTTAAATAGATTATTAGCGGTTAATTTATTGTTTTGTATCATATTTATAATACTTTTTTTTATTAAATTAATTAAAAATGTAATTATAAAATTATTTTTTTCTTTAAATTTAAATTGTATATATTTATCAGATAGTTTTTTATTTACTAAAATTAAGATCAATTTAACGATTAAATTATTTTTTTCAAAATTTTTTGTTTTTAAATAATTATTTATATTAAATTTTAGAAAATTTTTATAAAAGAAATGTATTACATAAAAATTTAAATTAATATTGTTATTTTTTTGATTTTTTATGTTTTTATAAAAAGTTTCAGGTTTATTAATTAATTTTAAAAAATTTAAGTTAAAAACGTTATTGAATTGTAATAAATATTTATTTATGTATAAGTTGTTATTAATAAATTTTTTATTATTCATTAATAAATTTAGTTTATTTTTTTTGTAGAAAAATAATAAAGAGTCTTTTTTAATTTTGTACTCAACCATGTTAGTTTTTTTAGTATTTAAATTAAAATTATTTTTTGAAAATGTATGTTTTTTATTTAAAAAACTTAATAAGTTCAACTTTTTATTTAAAATATTATTTTTAGATAATTTATTTATTAAAAAACTATTTTTTTTTTGAAAATTTAGTTTCAAAACTTTGTTTTGAAATTTACTTTGACTGTCTTTTTTGTAATCATCAAATAGTTTTTTTTTGTTATTATTGTGCATATTATAAAAATTAATAAATATAAGATTTTTATAACTATTTATATTATATATGTAATAATTAACTAATATACTTTTTTTTGATTTGGATAACAAAAAAACTTTAATAAGATTCTTTATATTTAAATTTTTGTAAAAATTGGAAAAAAAAAAATTGGAATTTAAAAATCAATTATTTTCTCATTTTAAGGTAACACCTATTCTAAAGCCTTTTGGATTTACTTTTTGTCCCATAATTTTTTAACTTTTATGTTTAGGCATTTTTCTAGTTGGAAATAATTCTCCAAACTTTAAGCCTATTGTTTTTGAATTTACGTCTAAAGATTTATATGTATACCCATTATAAATATTAAATTTGTTATTATTCAAAAACTTCATTATTTTGGTACTTCTTGATTTCATTTTTATGTCATCAATTTTGATTTTTTTATTTAAAAAAAGTAATAATAATTTATTATCAATAAAATTTTTTTTTATTTTTTTTGAATTAGTTTGGTTAATATTTTTAATTTCTTTCATTAATTTAATTTAGACCTTTTTAAAGCTATAAAAAAAGAGTTTTTTTTAAGTTTACGTGTTGGTACTCCTTTGGTTAATTTACCTTGTGGATTTACAGGAGCTCTACCTACGTAACCTTTTCCTTCACCACCTCCGTGGGGATGATCTACTGGATTTTTAGCAACTCCTCTCACTTTGGATTTTACACCTAAATTGCTGGAAGAACCTGCTTTTCATTTTTTTAACTGTTTGTGAAAAATATTAGAATTTTTACCTTTAACACAAAAACAATTTTTGTTTATAAAATATTGTTCTTTAGATGGTAATCTTACTTGAGCTAAATTTCTGTTTGTATTATCAAACTTGATAAGTTGTCCAAAAGTTCCTGCTGAACGAGCAAATACAGGACCTTTACCAGGAAATTTTTCTATATTACAAATAACGTCTCCTATTGATAATTTTTCAATTTTAGTAATATTAGAATCATTTTGTGATGACAATTTATTACCACTAACATTGTTTTTTAAAATATCTAAAACATTAGTTTGATTATTAATTTCGTAATAACGTTGTTCAATAACATTTTTTTTTTTATTATAAACTAAATTTAAAAATTTATTTTTATATGGATTATATTCTATAGAAATTACTATGAAATTTTTATCCAATTTTAAATCGCTGTTTACAAAACGTATTAATCTTTTATGTCCTTTTTTTCTATATCTTACAGTAATCTTACCTTCGTTGTTACGGCCGTATTTTCTTTTTAAATTTGTTATTTTATTTTTATTTAAAAACAATTTAGATATATACATTTAAGTTTTATTTGTGCCATATATTATATATATTCCATACATAAAAAAAGTTTTTTTAATATCTATATATTTAATTAACCCGAGACGAAATAGTTTAAGGGTAAAATAGCAGTTTCATGTTCTGTCTGATGTGAGTTCAAATCTCGCTTTCGTTATGATTTTCTTTTTTAATTATATTTACATGGCGGGTATAACTCAGTTGGTAGAGTAATAAGTTGTGATCTTATATGCCGCAGGTTCAAGTCCTGTTACTCGCCTTTAATATTATGAAACAAACATTATCAATTTTAAAAACACAATTAGGTGCAACTTATAGTAATCATATTTGATTTTATCCTACACCTTCAAATTTATCTTATATGTGATCCTTTGGATCTTTAGCAGGTATAGTTTTAGTTTCACAAATAATAACCGGTATTTTGTTAGCAATGCATTATACTGCAAACATTAACACAGCTTTCGCAGATTTAGAACACATAATGCGTGACGTTATGGGAGGTTATGGCCTTAGATATTTACATGCAAATGGAGCTTCTATGTTTTTCATTGTAGTTTATATACACATTTGCAGAGGTTTATTTTACGGTTCATATACACAACCTCGTACTCATTTATGAGCATCAGGTATTTTAATTTTTATATTAATGATGGCTGCGGCTTTTATGGGTTACGTTTTACCTTGAGGTCAAATGAGCTTTTGAGGGGCAACTGTAATCACTAATTTATTTTCTGCAATTCCTAAAATAGGTAACGATATCGTTCAACTATTATGAGGAGGTTTTAGTGTTGATAATCCTACTCTAAATAGATTTTTTAGTTTACATTTCATGGTTCCTTTTTTAATCGCAGGAGTAGCGTTATTACATTTAGTTTTATTACATGATTTTGGTTCTAATAACCCTTTAGGTATTAACTCTAATATAGATAAGATACCATTTTTTACTTATTTAGCTGTAAAAGATTTGTATGCTTTAGTTTTATTTATAACTTTTTTTGGATTATTTGTAGCAAATGCTCCAGATTTATTAGGACACCCTGACAATTATATAGAAGCTCAGCCTTTAGTAACACCTACACACATAGTACCTGAATGATATTTTTTACCTTTCTATGCTATACTAAGAGCAATTCCAGACAAATTAGCAGGTGTTTTATCAATGTTTTGAGCTATTGTTATATTATTTTTCTTAAGTTGATTAGATAGTTCTCCATTCAGATCTAATACTTTTAAACCATTATCTATACTAAATTTCGTTTTTTTCGTGTTTACCGCAGTAATTTTAGGTTGAATCGGACAAGAAGTTGTAGAATTTCCTTTCTTAGAACTTTCTGCTTTAGTATCTTTTTTTTATTTTTTATTCTTTCAATTATTATCTGTTGAAAGTTTTTTCAAAATCAAAACTAAATTTTAATATCAAAATTTAACGTATTTGTAGCTTAATGGGATAGAGTAGTAGACTACGAATCTATTGATGAAAGTTCAAGTCTTTCCAAATATAAAATATTTTTAAAATATTGTAACTTTTAAATCCGAAAATTTTTATTCTTATAACATTTATTTATTTATAATTTTTATACCATTATTAAACACACTAATAATACAATTATTTGGGTTTTTATTAAATAAAACTCATTTATTAAGATTAGCTTGCATTAACATGCTATTTATTTTATTTTTAACTTATTTTTTAATATACGAAGTAATTTTTTGTAACGCAGAATGTTACATAAAACTATGCGACTGAATAGTTTCAACAACTATTCATATTTCTTGAGGTTTCACTTTTGATACTTTAAGTGTTTTAATGCTTTTTGTTATATTATCTATATCAACTGCAGTTCACATATATTCTTTAGAATACATGGGAGAAGATCCTTTTATAAAACGTTTTATATCTTATTTATCATTATTTACCTTTTTTATGATTATTTTAGTAACAGGAGATAATTTATTACAAATGTTTGTAGGATGAGAAGGTGTTGGATTATGTTCTTACCTATTAATTAATTTCTGATTTCAACGTATTCAAGCAAATAAAGCAGCTATTAAAGCTATGATTATAAATCGTATAGGTGATTTCGCTTTAGCTATAGGTATCTTTATATTTTTTTATTTATTTAAAAATATCAATTATATTACTATGTTTATGTTAGCGCCTGAATACGTAAATAATCATTTTATATTTTTTAATACTGAAATAAATATATTAACTTTAGGTTGTTTATTTATTTTCATAGGTTGTATGGGTAAATCTGCTCAAATAGGTTTACACACTTGATTACCTGATGCTATGGAAGGACCTACACCTGTTTCTGCTTTAATTCATGCAGCTACAATGGTTACTGCCGGAGTATTTTTGATTATTAGATGCTCTTCAATTTTTGAAAACGTTCCTAGCATAATGGTTATAATAACCTTTTTAGGAGCTTTTACTGCGTTTTTAGCAGGTACCGTAGGTTTAACTCAAAATGATTTAAAACGCGTAATTGCATACTCTACTTGTAGTCAATTAGGTTACATGTTTTTAGTAGCAGGTTTATCTAATTATCAAATAAGTTTTTTTCATTTATACAATCATGCTTTTTTTAAAGCTTTACTTTTTTTAAGTGCAGGTTCTGTAATACATGCGTTAAGCGACGAACAAGATATGAGAAAAATGGGAGGTCTTTCTGATTTTATAATTTTCACAAGTCTTTGTATGATAGTTGGTTCTTTTGCATTAGAAGGTTTTCCATTTTCAACAGGTTTCTATTCTAAAGATGCTATTTTAGAAATAACTAACGTTCAACATACAATGGATGGACAGTTTGCAAGTTTATTAGGACATTTATCCGTCTTAACTACAGTTTTTTATTCTACAAGATCTTTTTTTTATACTTTTATAGAAGATCCTTTAACTTTTAAAAAATCCTTGTTAAATTCTCATGAAAGTAATTATGTTATGGCAATACCTTTATTAATACTAATGATTTTTGCACTTTATATAGGTTTTTTTTCCAAAGATTTTATTGCTGGTGTAGGTACTAATTATTGACAAAACGTTATTTATGTTAAATCTCAAAATTGATTACTTTTTGAAGCTGAAAATTTAGATAATTATATTAAAGATATTCCATTAATATTAGGTTTAATAAGTGCCTTTACTGCTTCTTTATTATACAGTAGTGATTTTTTATCTTTTAATTTTTTCAAATGAAAAATATCTTCTTTAACTATGAAAGTATATAATTTTTTAAATAGAAAATGATTTTTTGATAAAGTGTTTAATGAGTGAATTAGCCAAAACTTTTTAAACGTAGCTTACAAACAAATGTATCAAAATATTGATAGAGGTATTTTAGAATTATTGGGACCTAATGGTATTTCTTTATTAATATATAATAATACTTTAAAAATAAATCGATTAACTTTTAGTTTTCTATACCATTACGTATATATAATCTTTATTGTTACTGTAATGATTTTATTAGTATTAGTAAATTTACCATTTATTTTATTATATGTTAATTTAAATTTATTAATACTGTCTAGTATTATTATTTTATTTTTAATCATCAACAATTAATTTTAGAATGTCTTTTTATTATAACCAATTTATTTATAAATCTATTATAGAAAATTTAGGTTTTTTTGGACTATTAAGTTTAATTTTAAGTATTATTTTAGTAATAGTATCTTATGCTTTAATACAGCAAAAAGTATATAAAGAAAAAATTTCAGCTTATGAATGTGGTTTTGAACCTTTTGAAGACGCAAGAAACAAATTTGATATTCGCTTTTATATAGTAGCAATATTATTTTTAATTTTTGATATAGAAGTTATTTATTTATTTCCGTGAGGAATATCATTTGGCTTTTTAAGCGTTAAAGCATTCGCTGCTATGATTGTTTTTCTTGTAATTTTAATTTTAGGTTTCGTATATGAAATATATATGGGAGCTTTAGACTGACAATAATTAATTAAATAATTAAAATCTAATGAAAAATAACTTTAAAACAATTTTACAATTTTTCGTAAAAAATGGAAAAAAAAAAATATTAGTAAAACAATTAGATAATATTTTGTATAATTCATCAAAATTAATTAAGTATAAACATAATACTAATTTAAATTCAAACAATTGAATATATTTAAAAATGATCAATAAATGATTCAAACAAAATAAAGCTTATATTTTTTTATTAGAAAAAAATATGGGTAGAAAAAATGCGAAGAAAAAAAAAATTAATGTTAATTATAAACTTCTTCCTTTGTTTACTTATAAAAAAAACTTTATGTCTATGCATTGATTAAAAAAAGAAATAAATCTTTCTCAAAGCAAAAAATCTAAAAGTATTTATAATTTAATTTTTGACAAAATGAAAATGTGCGATCAATTAAATCAATGAAATTCTAAATATAAAACTGAACATTATACTTTAGTAGGACAAAATTTAAGAAAAACATTCAAAAAACCTTATAAAAAATATGTAAACAATTAAAAAAATTTTATAGCCTGTTTAGTCTAGTGGTTAGGACATTACCTTTTCACGGTAAAGATACGAGTTCGATTCTCGTAACAGGTGTTTAAATTTTAAATTTAAATAAACAAAAACTAGTGATTTTTTATTTAATATATTTATAAAATATATTTTTAATAAGAGTGTGGGTTTGATCCTGGCTCAGAATTAACACTAAAAATATACTTAACACATGCAAGTTTAACGCAATTTAATTATTGAGT
>Ga0307982_1001239_pt1 | contig 20696 bp, 8 predicted proteins | sample OrgLakmetagen989_FD_201847 | JGI IMG/M metagenome (GOLD analysis project Ga0307982, IMG submission 201847) | Saline water microbial communities from Organic Lake, Antarctica - #989 | ecosystem: Environmental > Aquatic > Non-marine Saline and Alkaline > Saline | place: Antarctica: Organic Lake... | reverse complement strand
GCACGGCAGGCATGTGCCCGCAGAAGCAGGCGTAGTGCATGGGGGAGTCGCCGTAGCCATCCTCTTGATTGACATCTGCATCGTGTATAAGCAGCCACTCAATGACATGCACCTTGCCAGTCACACAAGACCGATGCAGGGCGCTGAAGCCGTCCTGTGAATACGCAGGTGAGTGAGCGCCAACAGAGTGGTTGCATGCGACGGTGCACCAATCAATCACACTCCGACTGGCAAATTAGCAGTGCACTTGTGGCTGCAGTGCTTGCCACAAATACCAAGTGCAGCAAGATAATATGGTGTGCAGCCTTGCCTCCCCAAGTGGCCCAAAGGTACGCGCTATTGCCAAAAGCTTCTCGCACACCGCTGCGCCGGCACTTACATTGTCATGCGTGTTGATGTCCGCGCCTTTTTTGATCAACGCATCCAATTCTGAGATGTTTTCAGCGAATGCTGCATCGCTCAGTTTTTGGCCAATCTGCACAGTGGACACGACAAGAGTGCTATGCTGCAATACTGTGGGTGGTCACTGTCAGCGCCGTCAGGTAGTGTGGAGATCCATGCGTGCGAACTCTTGCACGTAGCAAGCAAAGGGAAAACGTGTGCAACTACACGACTAAAGGTCGCCTGCTAGCTTCGCACATTAAAGCAGCGGCTCCACAACAAAATTCTCTGCCCAGCACGCCGCCATCATTCCGCTTACCTGGTCAGCCATTGTGACAACTTGGGACACCTAGGTAGGGATACAGTGATAAAGATACACTGGTAAAGGTGTGCTTTCTCTGCGAATCGCGGTTACTGCTTGATTGCAAGCAGATGGGCCGCGCGACACTGCCGTGCAGAGTTGTGAAACTCTACAACCGTGCTGCTGCACCTTGCAACGAAGCAGCCACATGCAGCGCTTTGCACAGGACAAGGCAGCAGAAGATGATTTTGATTACATGGACAACAGGATGGCAGGATCAAGATTTCCAGAGCGAGGTGGGGCACTATTTGCATCGTGCAGGACCCCCCAGAAGATAAAGCCGCCATCCATAGCAACATCGAGCTCTGTCACATGACGACACCAAAGCAAGCACAGCGGGGTGCAGTCCATTCAAACTGATGGCGTCATGTACTCAATTAGATCAAGATCAAGACTACTCAGGTTTCAGTGTCTGCGTCAGCTTCTCTCCGTAGCCCCGCGTCAGCATGCTCAGGTACCGCGTCTGGGACCAGTCCTGCAGCAAGTTGTCATAGTCAGTGGACAGGATGTTCCCAGATTGCCCAAGCGGGTTCAAGAACACACTCCGTTCGTCCCCTGCGCTGGCACCCACCGTCGCCAGGTCGTACACGCCCCGGTACGAGGGGCCCGCACTTTGCATGAACAGGGGGTCCAAATCTTCGCTCTCCCACTTGGCGGCGAGGCTGTCCTCCTCGTCCACCTTCTTGTCTGCATGCTCGTCGCGCTCATGCTGCGATCGCTCCCCGCTGCGCAGCTCCACCATGTACCGCTGAGAGGGGAGGGCAAAGGCGCCCACATTCACAGTGGACCAGTCCCCCCCGTGCTGGGTGAAACGGTTAGCCAGGCAAGCCAGGGGCGTCTTGCCCAGAATGGCGTGTGCGAATTGGGCAGGGTGCAGGGTTTTGCCCCACTGCGTAGACTCCCCCTGGGAAAAGTGCTTCCTTGTCACAGGCAGGGCACGCAGGTGGGCCAGCTTCTTCTCGTCCTGAAGCGTTTCATGAAACTGCCCAGTGCGGTCTAAACACTCCTGCACAAACGCAGTGCACGAGGAAAATCCAATCTTGGCGCAGGCGGGGTCGCTGCCGCCCGGGCTGCCATCAGACTGCAGCGCATTGTACAGGAAGCCGAACTGCACCCACTGCTGTCCTCCAGTCTCCGCGGTGCCCAGCACTGTTAGCTCACTCATCAAGTAAGCAAACAGCACTGGCACCTCGCTGCCCACAGACATGACTCGGTCCCACTGCGTGAGTGCGTCAAACACAGCTTGGCCGTTGCTGGTGAGCGCAGAGCGGTCCACCAAGTTCACCCCTGCCATGACGTCATCAGCAAGGTATGAACGGTAGTCCGCCTGCATCTCGCGCATGTCTTGCATGGTTACCTTGGAGCCATTAGCAGAGTGCTGCAGCACCATGTCTGTGATGCGTTTGGCGCGGTAGCCCACAGACAGGGCGTTCCAGCCGCGGTTGTAGGGAGTGAGGTTGTACTTGGTGTATTGGCTGGGCGTCACCTTGTTGTTGGCAGACACGATGTAGCCCTTGGGGGGGTTCACGGTGCGTGGGAGGGCCTCAAATGGCACGCGGCCCTGCCAGTCCCAGGCAGCGTCTCCGTTCCCCGGCACGGGGTAAGCCCCGGAGTGCGCCGGGGAACGGTGGGGGATCCAGCCGGGCATCTGGTAGGAGATATTCCCCAGGCTGTCCGCGAAGATGAAGTTCTGGGAGGGCGCCACATAGTGCTTCAAGGCCTTGCGCCACTCCGTGTAGTTCTTGGCCACGCTCATGCCCATGAAGGCGAGCAAGGTGGTGTCGGCGATGGTGGGGTCGGTGCTCACCCAGCGCAGAGCCATGGTGGCGCCAGCTGACATGGTGGCGTTAGTGACGTCGTTGTCCGTCACCACATTCCCGTACACTGTGCCGCGCACTGTGATGGTGACGTCCTTCTTGCCCTTGACTTGAATCACTTCCTGTGAGGTGTTGTAGGGCACCCAGGCGCCCTTGTACCAGTACGACTCGCCGTTGCTGGCGGTGTCATTCATCACAAACAGGTCCTGCACGTCGGCACCGGTGTTGGTGACAGCCCACGAGATGTGGTTGTTGTGCCCCAGCACAATGCCCGGCAGCAAGGGGAAGGAGGACCCGATGGCGTCCCACGTGGGGTCCCCCGTCGGGTTGGGCCCCGACACGTGCAGGTGGTTCACAATCCAGATGCTGGGTGCACTGAGCATCAGGTGCGGGTCGTTGGCCATGAGGGGCTTCCCTGTGGCGGTATGCTGCGGGCCCACCACCCAGTTGTTGCTGGCTTGAGATCCAATGGAGGGCCCTCCATCGGGGCTAGCACCCGCGAAGAGGGAACCGGCGGGGGTCAGCTCCTTGTCAGGCAGAAGGTGGCTGGCCAGTGCAGACACATCCCCAGACACGAAAGACCAGGCGTATGCCCCCAGGAAAGCGGCGGAATTGCGGGTTGATGGTGTGAAGGCTCGCTCCAGCCAGCTGCTGGGCGCAGCTCCGTCGCAGCCGATGGCAGCAGCCACGTCAGACTTACGCAGAGCGCGTGTCACTGCAGCCGCAATGCCATCCTCCTGTGTCTCGCGGGTCTGCTCCTGCAGCAGCTGGCGGCTGGCCTTGGCCGCTTTGCGTTCCCGGGCCAGCACCAGCAGCTGCTTAGCCACAGCAATGTCGGGGGAGATGTCCACAGGGCCCTGTACAGCTGACGTGTTGCGCTGGGATGGGGGCAGGTCCTCGTTCTCCAGCACTGTGGGGAAGCGGTCCACCTGGAAAAACGGCATCAGCTCCTCAATGCGCTCAGCGGTGACATTGCGCCCGACAAGCAGCTGGTGGCGCAGTGTCTCACGCTTCCAGTTCTCGGACAGGTCATAACTGGAAAAAAAAGGGGGGGAGTGAAAGCAGGAAGGATGCAGTGTCAGCAGCGCAGAACGCACCTCATGATCTTCGCCCACACAATGGAGTCAGCGCGGGTGAATGGCTCTGGCTTGATGCCCAGCACTTTCATTTCCAGAGGCAGATAGGGCTTCGTGTCGATGTAAGCATTCACACCAGCGATGTAACCGTCAAGCAGCTCAGCGGTGACGGAGTCTGTGTCAATGAGGGGCACTGCAGCCTGGGCAGCCTTGTACACGCCCAGAGTACGCATGAACTTGTCGAATTTGAGCCCCCCCTTGCCGACAGCCGCGCTCAAGGTGCCACGCCCCACACGGCGCTGGAACTCCATTTGCCACAGGCGGTCTTGGGCGTGGGCGACGCCCTGTCCGAAGGCTGCATCGTGCATGGACGTGGCGTCAATGTGGAACATGCCGCTTTCCTCTCGATGGATGGCCACTTGACCGTGCAGTCCCTTGAGTTTCAGGGTTTCCTTTTTGTTGGGCAGCGTGGTGGCGAAGAGATCAACGGTGATACCAGCCAGCGCAAAGGTGCCCAGTACGGAAATGACGAAGAGGATGAATGTCAGCCAGAAGCAGATGCGCCCAGCGACGCCAAGTACGGTGCTGCCGCGACACTTACACATGGGGCAGCACACAGATTGGGAGGCACCGGTGCCGTCCTCATGCAAACCCGCCACAGGGACCAACGGACGGGAGTCAGACACTTCACGGGATTCAGTGAGGGGGTTATCTCCGGTGGGCTTATACCCTGTGTAGCCATGTTCCTCTTCTCCAGCGCAGACAGGTTGGCCAGCGCGGCGCTTGCACAAGCAACACGCCCACACAGTCGCTCCAATGCTCAAACAGCCAGACAGCGAAGAGAGGACAGCTACCAGCACAATAAGACCAGCACAAAGTGCTGCGCGATAGATCGAGACGAATGAAGGCGGTTTGGGCGAAATGAAGAACAGCAGGTTGGGTATGTTTCCGTGCAATGTACTCATGAGTGACGAACTCATAAACGAAGCCATCGTGTTCACGTACCAAATTGGTCCTTCCACAAGCTGGCAGTAGTTGCAATACTTGCTACCACCAAAATAGATACTATGGATGCGAGGGTCGCTTGCATTCGATGTGTGTAGCACGCACAAGCCGGCCGAGCCGGTGTCTGCCCTAGATCCAAATTCATTTTGAAAACAGATTCTTCAGCCACCTCTGTTGCCAGCAACAGCTCAAAGTGAGTCAGCCCGAATTGTTTTGCCCGCTCAACAAAACTCCAGACAAAGTGACCCGTGGCTTCAACGACTGCTGGGTATCGTGCTGCGCAAGCAAATTTCTCCAGAAAAATGCCTCTTGAGCCCCCTTGCCACCACCTTCAGAAAGAAGTGAGCCAACCAGGGAACTGTGAATGTGAATGCCTGCCTGCCCCAATCACAAAATTCGAATCCCGCTAACTAATCCTGTGTTTTTATTCAAGCCCACTTAGCTGAAGCTAACCAATTCTTTGTTTGTCTGAAACTGCGCAGAGATTCTTCACAATGGCAGCTGCATCTTCTAGCCCCATCGAGCAGAAAGCTATCAATACAATCCGTGTGTTAGCATGTGACATGGTCAGCAAGGCCAACAGCGGCCACCCTGGTAAGCGACCCTTGGCTGTATTAGGCTGAGTCTACTTGCAATTCTGCTCCGACTTTCCGCGTATCAACACGCCGGGCTCCCGTGCTTGTGAAGTGGGAGTTCTACAAGAATTCAACTCTTTGTTAGTTATTGACTGGGAACTGTGTTTTTGGTGGCTGCTTTACTTATTTTGTGCTGCATTGCATGAAGTGATTTGTAAACTTGAAGCTTCTGACCCATCTCCCGATATTCCCGCACCCACTTCACCCACTGTGCAGGAGCTCCTCTTGGATGTGCCCCCATGGCCCACGTGCTGTGGAGCGAAATCATGAACTTTTCTGCCAGCAACCCCCGCTGGTTCAACCGCGATCGCTTCGTGCTGTCCAACGGGCATGCATGCGCGCTGCTGTACTCCATGCTGCACCTTACTGGCTACGAGATGAGCATCGAGGACCTGAAGAACTTCCGCCAGCTGAACTCTGTGACGGCCGGGCACCCCGAGAACGTGCTGCACCCTGCCATTGAGGTGTCCACTGGCCCCCTGGGGCAAGGCATCTCCAACGCCGTGGGCATGGCTGCTGCATCCAAGCATGTCGCCGCGCGCTTCAACAAGGCCGGCTTTGACGTCATGGACAACTTCATCTACTGCATCTGCGGAGATGGCTGCCTGCAGGAGGGCGTCTCTGGGGAGTCCAGCTCCCTGGCAGGGCACCTTGGCCTTGGCAACCTCATCGTGCTGTACGACGACAACAAGATCACCATTGACGGCAGCACCGAGCTGTCCTTCACAGAAGACGTCCTCAAGCGCTACGAGGCGTACGGCTGGCACACCATCTGCGTGGCTGATGGCGACGCAGACACGGTGGGCATCGCCGCCGCCATCAAGGCTGCCAAGGCTGTCACTGACAAGCCCACCATGATCAAGGTGAGCACTACCATCGGCTTCGGCGCTGGCGCCAAGGCAGGCACCGCAGGCGTGCATGGCTCCCCCCTGAACGGCGACGAGCTGGCTGCCCTGAAGACACAGCTGGGCTTCAGCCCTGAAGAGAGCTTTGTCGTCCCCGAGGATGTCGTGGAGCATTACAAGATCGCCTCAGGCCGTGGCGAGGCCGCACGCCAGGCATGGGAACAGCTGCTGGTGAAGTACCAGACGGAGTTCCCCACAGAGGGCGCCGAGCTTGCCCGCCGCATCGCCGGCAAGCTGCCTGAGAACTGGCACTCCTGCCTTCCCGACTTCAAGGGGGGCAAGAAGGACGCCACCCGCTCAAGCTCCGGCAAGGTGCTGAACGCCCTGGCAGAGGCCATCCCCGAGATCATGGGGGGGTCTGCGGACCTGACCCCCTCCAACAAGACCCTGCTGAAGGTCAGTGGGGACTTCCAGAAGGACGCCTACGCGAACCGTTACATGCGTTTCGGCGTGCGGGAGCACGGCATGGCTGCTATCGCCAACGGCATGGCTGCGTACGGCGGCGTCATCCCATACGTGGCAACGTTCCTGAACTTCGTTGGGTACTCTGCTGGCGCCACCCGTGTGGGCGCCTTGTCGCACCTGCGCACTATCTACGTGGCCACCCACGACAGCATCGGCCTGGGGGAGGACGGCCCCACGCACCAGCCTGTGGAGATGGTGACCATGCTGCGCGCCATGCCCAACTGCAAGGTGCTGCGTCCCGCCGACGGCACAGAGTGCAATGCCGCATACATCACCGCTCTGGAGAGCAACTGCCCAAGCATCATCTGCCTCTCCCGCCAGAACCTGCCCCAGCTGGAGGGCTCATCCGTGGAGGGTGCCTGCAAGGGCGCCTATGTCGTGTGGCGCTCTCCCGAGGCAGCTGACGGGAAGCCTGCTGCCATCGTCATTGCCACCGGCTCTGAGGTGGAGATTGCCATTGCTGGCGCCCAGGCCACTGGGCTGGCCACGTGGGTTGTCTCCGCGCCGTGCCTGGACAACTTCAACGAGGCGCCCCTGGAGTACCGCGAGACAGTGCTTCCCCAGGGCGTCCCAGTGGTCTCCGTGGAGGCCTCCTCCACCCACGGCTGGGCCCGATTCTCCCACGTGCAGGTGGGTCTGCACACCTTTGGCCTGTCTGCGCCCATTGAGGACGTGTACAAGACCCTGGGCATCACCGCGGAGGTGGTGGCTGACCGCGTGAAGGGTTTGGTAGAGCAGTTCCCCAGCGGCAGTGCCCCCATGCTGGTGGCGCACTACCCTGATGCCGTGTCAGGCATGGGCCCCAAGGCCGCAGCGCACTAGTGCAGCAGGTGTTGAGATATTTGTGAATACATGCTGTTGTTATGCGTGGCGATGTGCTGTGTGTGCTGAAGGCTGCTGGGACACGCATTGAAAATGGCACCCCCCTCTCACCCGCAACGCTGTGTCGGGGCAAGCAAGTGCTCATCGAATGTTGGCATGCAAGCAGCCCCTCCCATCCCGTCATAATGACAAACACGGTGTTTATTTTCGAAAGCCACAGTTGCTGCACATGTTGTGGCATGGTGCTGGCCGATTCCTCAGATTATCTGCCGAGATTTCGGCTGACGGCGTTGGTTCTGAACCGCTTGAAGTGAATGCCCTGCGCCATCGATACAAAAGGGGATTGAAAGCTGCCATTATTGACAGGTTCTTTGTGTTTCTGATCTGATTTATAGGCTGGTTTTAACAAAAAAGACTGTAAAATGGACGTGAAGTAAGTCGTCGGTACATCCTCTCTCTTGCTTGGCGTGAGCATACGTCAGGTGATTTCGAGCGAGTGATGGGCACTGCTTTGGGGTAAATGTGTGATGGTGTACTACAGACATGTGTGTTTGGTCATGCAGTCTATTCTTGTCGGCATCTTGTGTGCACGTGGTGTTTGATTTCGCTCCCAAGCTGAAGCCTGCACTAGCGCGAAATGTCTGCACTTTCACCTCTGCTCACAGTGCCACTCTCATCCCACCTGCTGCCGGGCTGCATGCCGCATTGAAGGCTAGCCTGCCTCTAGCCCTGCAAGAGTCTTATCTCTTTGGTGCGCTCACAAGTGCTGCTCCGGAAAACTACTTCTGGGTGTTTGTCATGCCCTGGACTGTCATGTTTGTCATGTCCTGGGTAGGCTTCCTCAGCTACATGCGCCTGGACTACAAAAACCACACCGCACAGCAGCTAGCGGAGAGCAAGCTCCCCACTCGCCACCCGTTGACGCCTTTCTGGCAGTCGCAGCTATCCATGGTGCCTGCCGTGCTCTTCAACGAGCTCATTGTGTGGCCCTTGGTGTCCCTCACGGCCATCGCCCCCCTGTGGAGCGCAAACTATGCCCCCCAGTGGTGGAGCAGCCACTGGTACCTCACCCCCTTTGCCTTCATTGGTTGCTTGCTGGTTTCCGACTTCCTATGGTACTGGAGTCATCGGCTGCTGCACCTGCGGGGGCCTGTCAACCTGTGGAAGCGATTTCATCTGAACCACCACCTAGCACCACAGTGCGCCCTGTCAGCATCCTACATCTCCTGGCTGGAGCAAGTGCTGTTCACGGCATCTATTCAGCTGCCGTGGGCGGTGATTGGGTTCCCTGTTCTGCCTTACCTGTTCCCGCTGGGGTGGGGCATGCTGACGGGGGGTGGCGCCCACAGCGGCTACGGGGGCGGCATTGCCATGGGGGAGCAGCACAACAAGCACCACACACACACTGAGGTGAACTTCGGCCTGCTCATGATCGCCGATGCGGTCTTTGGCACGCTGTGGGAGGTGGGGGACCCGGACCCCACCTACACTGCACACACCGCAGCCATCGAGAAGAAGTTCCCAAAGATGCACTACGATGGCGAAAAGAAGAAGGAGGAGTAATGCATAGCTGTCTCCAGAGCAGCATCACTCAGGCATGGAGCTTGCCAGGCGTTGACCCCCCCTCATACAATGTAGCTTTTGCTAGAAATACCCCTTGCAAACAAAGCAGCTTGGCAAATCGCCAAACATAAACGCGTGAAAAAGGTGCCGGCTGTGGATAATGGTCTCAGATTGGTGAATTGTTTGTGATTGGTCATGTCGTTCGCTGAGCTGGCAGCAGCGCCGCTGCAAGCATTCGCTGGAGGCGATTTGCCGCTGGACGATGCTGCTGTAGCAACAGGCCGCGGGCAGCCAAAGCCAGAGCCCATTGAGTATTTCCCCCACCCAAGGCTCTCTGAAAGATTCAAGCACATTCAGGTTGTGTCGGGTACTGCATCTAAGTCCTTCAGCAATTCCTGTATGTTTGAATGCTCCTTGCGGCAATTGGTGAATTAGTATTGTTGTTTTCATGCAGTGGCCCACTTGATGTATGCCGCTGGTGATAAGACTCACGACGCGTTACTGCCTAGTAGCAAGCGTGCTTTTCAGGACATCATGGAAAGCATCTTAGTGCGGACAGCGCAAGCTGCACTCAACAACGCTGCAGCACGCGGCGGCGTCATGGGAGAGGACTGCGTGACTGCGACTGTGGCGCAGCCAATGCTAGCTCAAGTGAATGCAACTTGCCAAGAATATTGGCATATTGCCCATAAAAACAAAAGTCGCAAGTGTGGCGAGGCTGCGGCGCTGATGAGTTTTGAGATGAGCGATGAGCGTGGATCCAATTTGGAGAGGCCGCTCTTCCATGCTGACGCCACAGTGCAGGAAGAGCAGGTGGTGGGAGTAGACGTGGGCAATCAACTTGCCCAGGCCCATCAAGCTGCTGCATTGAAGCGGGAATTGGACAAACGCGACTTGAGCCGCGATGGTGCCACAACCGCCAACAAGAAGTCTCGTCTGCAGATCGAAGCTGAGCGCGCCGCAGAGGTGCGCGTGGCAGACACCGCTGTTGTGGGCGGCGTGCACCTTTTGCGCACAGTCTCTGCAGCTGCTTCTAAACTGGGGCGTGCTGGAGCTCTGAACAGCATCCATGGGTCGGCGGAGCCGTGGAGGGACTGGCCAACGGAGGACGGCCGCTGGGCGCCAATCACCCACGGCACACGGTCCATGCAGCAAGCACTGCGCGACCACAGCTACAAACTGCGCGAGTCTGCTCGCGACGACGCCCTTTACGGGGGGGTGGCAGTCGCAGACGAGGACATCGCCGCCTGGGTGGGGCACCGCAACGAGCAGTTGAACCACTTGACGCAGGACGGCGTGCTCATGAAGCCTGGCCGGGGCTCCAAACGCCCCCGCAGCATGGGTGCCAGCTCACGCGCCGCCACGCAGGCAGCAGACGAAGATGAGGACGATGGAGACTATGCCCCTGACGGGGGGGCGGGAGCAGCCGCCAGCGACGGGGGGGGCAGCTACGAAGAAGAGGACGATGGGGAGAGGGGACGGGGCGTCAAGCCAGGGGGGGGTCGCCGCAGCTTCGCGGGGGTGGGTGTCAGAGGCAAGCCCAGCCGGGGGCGGCGGGGCACCCTACGGGGGTCCCACATCACAAGCAACATCGCACTGTCGCAGCCAGTGTTCGTCTCGCATGGTGGACGCTAATGGTGTATCTGTGCTGGTGGGCTCTTCTCTTGGCCTGGCCCAGGCCGGGTGTGCACTGCTGAGGAAAGGGGGGCGTGCCGTGTGTGTAGCTGCACGTCTTTGGGCCTGGGAGAGGCAGCACATGCACGCCTGGCCCACTGCATCTGATCAATCAGACGCCAGTTCAGCTGGGGATGTGTCTCGCGTATTCCCACGGTGCTATGGCAGTAGGGAGGGGCACAAGCCCTGCGGCAGCTGCTGATTGCCCAATTTGACGCAGCCTGTAAAAATGTGCGCACATACACAGTTCTCAGCCCCCTGTATAGGCGTGCAGAAAATGTCAAGTTGCTTGCTGACCCAGGATGCTACCCGTAATGCAGCTCACCTTGAGTTTCAGATGTGATGCGGCATACAAAACAACACCCCTGCTCTGCTGGCTGTCTGCAGCCACTACCATGCTTGCAGATTCGCTGTCACGCGCATGCTTCAAATTGGATAATCGCGCTCGCGCAAGCAGAGCATTTTAAACCAGCTTGTGTGCAATACTGCTTGATCAGTGCTTTCTGGCGAACTGGTATCCCAGCTTAGCGGCTATTTTTTTCTGTGACCGCAGCGCAGCAATTTGAGCTGCTTGCTTCCGCCAACCAACAGAATATCAGAAATGCTTTTGAGTTCACGTGAGAAGCATTGGGCTTCATTGCTTCAACTATGTTTCAACATTTGCAATTTGCAGTGAGGAAATCTGCCACATCCCTGGCGACTGTCGTGAGGCGCCACGTAAGTACAAACTGTTAATTGCAATCGTCTACACGATACACGTGTATGGAAACATGGTGTACAAATTGAGCCTTGAGGTGCCGCTTCCTGTCGCTGGAGCTGCATGGGCAAGGCGTGTTTCGCTTTCAAGTTCCGCCGTCAGCCGTCACCCCGCCGGCATGATTGCCTGCGGGCACATCACGGCCTGCAGGTGTCTTGGCACGCCAACTTGCAAACTATTGTATCCGCGTCAACCTATGCCACGGAAACGAATTCTCGTCAATGCATGCACACAAGTAGCTTCTCTGCAGGTTGCTCCAGCTGCTGCTTTCAGCAACGCTGCCCACCCTTCCGAGGCCTTCCTGTCTGGAACAAACAGTGTGTACATGGAAGAAATGTATCGTTTGTGGAAAACAGACTCCAGCAAGGTGCATGCCAGCTGGGACGCTTACTTCCAAAACGTGGATGCTGGCCTGGGCCCAGGCCAAGCCTTCATCGCACCGCCCTCCCTGCAGCCAGGCGTGAAGCCTGTGGCTGCATCCTCTGCCCCTGCCTCTGGTGCAGGTGGAGCGTCGTACGACAAGATCCGCATCATGCACCTGGTGCGTGCCTATCAGGTGCGAGGCCACGAACTCGCCCACCTGGACCCGCTGGGAATCTCCCAGCGCGAGGAACTGTCTGACCTGGACTACAGGCAGTACGGCTTCACTGAAGCCGACTTGGAAAAGTCCTTTGACACCACCGGCTTCGCACAGCTGAGCGGTTTCATGGGAGTGGACGAGACCGCCCCCCTGAAGCAGCTGCTGGAGAAGCTGGAGGCGACATACTGCGGCTCCATCGGCTGGCAGTACATGCACATCATGTCTCGGGACAAGTGTAACTGGCTGCGTGAGCGCATTGAGCTGGCCAAGCCCCACGTGTACCCTGCTGAGACCAAGAAGCAGATCCTGGACCGCTTGGCGTTTTCCGACCAATTTGAGCGTTTCCTGGCGCATAAATTTAACACCGCCAAGCGCTTTGGCTTGGAGGGCTGCGAGACGCTCATCCCCGGCATCAAGGCGCTGATCGACAGCTCCACCAAGCACGGCGTGGAGAACGTGGTGCTGGGTATGCCCCACCGTGGCCGCCTGAACGTCCTTACCAATGTTGTGCGCAAGCCGGCAGCAGTCCTCTTCAAGGAGTTCGCGGGGGAAAACGTGAACATGGAGGAGTACGTGGAGACTCTTGCCAGCGGCGGCTGGCACTGGACTGGCGACGTGAAGTACCACTTGGGCACCAGCTACGAGCGCCAGTATGAGGACGGGCGCAAGGTGCACCTGAGTCTGGTTGCCAACCCCTCCCATTTGGAGACAGTAAATCCCGTGGTGGCTGGCAAGGCCCGCGCCAAGATGGACCTGGACGGCGATACGCACGGTACCAAGACCATGCCTGTGATGATGCACGGCGACGCTGCCTTTGCTGGTCAGGGCGTGGTGTATGAGACACTGCAGATGGCCAAGCTGGAGGGCTTCAAGACCGGCGGCACCATCCACGTCATCGCCAACAACCAAATCGGCTTCACCACAGATGCCACAGATGCCCGCTCCACCAAGTACTGCAGTGACTTGGGCAAGGCGTTCGATCTGCCCATCTTCCACGTGAACGCTGACGACCCGGAGGCCGTGCAGCGTGTGTTCGAGATCGCCGCCGACTACCGCGCGGAGTTTAAGGAGGACGTCATCATTGACTTGATTGGGTACCGCAAGTATGGGCACAACGAGATGGACCAGCCCCGCTTCACGCAGCCCATCATGTACTCCGCCGTGGAGAAGCAGGCGCCCGCCCTGGATCAGTACGTGGAGAAGCTGGTGAAGGAGGGTGTCGTCACCCAGGAGGAGGCAGACGCAGTGGTGAAGAATGTGAACAACGTCCTGGAGGAGGGCTACGAGGCCTCCAAGACCTACGAGAGCAAGAGCACGGACTGGCTGGCCACCCGCTGGAAGGGCTTCTTCCGCCCCAACCAGCAGTCCAAGGTGCGCTACACCGGCATCCCCCGCGCCGAGCTGGAGGCCATTGGGAAGGGCCTGGTGAACATTCCCGACGAAATCGAGATGCACACCAACGTAAAGCGCATCTTCCAGCAGAAAGCCAAGAACCTGGAGGAGGGCAAGGGCATCGACTGGGGCACCGCAGAGGCCCTGGCCTTTGGCAGTCTCCTGCGGGAGGGCAAGAATGTGCGCTTGACGGGGCAGGATGTGAACCGCGGCACCTTCAGCCACCGCCACGGGCGCGTGTTTGACCAGAAGAGCAACAAGGGCTTTGCCCCCCTGAACCACCTTAGCGAGATTGACGGCAAGGAGCAGGGCAAGCTGCACTTGTACAATTCCCACCTGTCCGAGTACGGCGTGCTGGGGTTCGAGACCGGGTACAGCCTGGAGGACCCCCACAATTTGGTGCTATGGGAAGCGCAGTTCGGCGACTTTGTAAATGGCGCCCAGATCATCATCGACCAGTACATTACCTCAGGGGAGGCCAAGTGGATGAGGCAGTGCGGCGTCACCATGCTGCTGCCCCACGGGTACGACGGGCAGGGCCCCGAGCACTCATCCTGCCGCATGGAGCGTTTCCTGCAGGCCGTGGACACCGACGAGGACACGGTGCCCAACATGGCCGAGGACGCCCGCATGCAGATCCAGCACGCCAACATCCAAGTGGTCAATATCACCACCCCCGCCAACTACTTCCACGTGCTGCGTCGCCAGATGCACCGCGACTTCCGCAAGCCCCTCATTGTGGTGGCCCCCAAGGCTCTCCTGCGCCTCAAGAAGTGCGCCTCCGATTTTGCGGACTTTGAGGAGGGCACCAAGTTCCGCAGGTTCATCGCCGACGACTCCCCCGTGTCCCCCAGCAAGGCCACCGTGGAGCCGGAGAAGGTGCGCAAGCTGCTGCTGTGCTCCGGCAAGGTGTACTATGACCTGGAAAAGGCTCGGGCAGACAAGGGTGTGGAGGACGTTGCCATCGCGCGCGTGGAGCAGATCGCGCCCTTCCCCTTCGACCTTGTGGCCAAGGAGTGCGCCAAGTTCCCCAACGCGGAGGTGGTGTGGGTGCAGGAGGAGCCCCGCAACATGGGTGCCTGGGCGTTTGTGCAGCCCCGCATTGAGGCGGCCACCCTGGAGGTCAACTCCCTGGAGCGCCGCCCGCTGTACGTGGGCCGCCGACCAGCTGCCGCCCCCGCCACTGGCCTGTCCCAGGTGCACGCTCTGGAGCAGAAGGAGCTGCTGGAGCAGGCATTTGCTTGAGCACGCTGCAGTTTCTGTATCCCTGTTGAGGGGGCTTTGCATGGGCTGTGCTTAGCCCGCCCGCAATTCTTGAAACAAAATACACTGTTTGTCGAAGCCACACATGCAGTCATATTTGGGTCAATATGGCAGACCCAGGCACCATAGTGCAGCTGCTGCAGCGCTTGAGCGCCCAAATCACAGGCGCCGTGCCCAGTGATGATGCTCTGCGCTTCTCCCTCTCGCTTCTGGGGTCATACCCAGCGGCACGATTCACTGGTTCAGAGTCAACAGCAGAGCTTTTAGAGCTAATATCTCAAATTGCCAAGAAGCGCGGCGAGCACGGTGCTCAAATGGTTGCGTTGCGCCGAAAGGTGCAGAGCTCGAGAACGTTTCAAAAATCTGCTAAGTGAGTCTTGCAGGATGCAATTGTGCCGCTTCAGCGCAACTTTCAGCAACTTACACCAGTGGCATACAACTATTTGTGCAGGAGTTTCCTGGCAGTGGCAGTACTTCTGCACGAGCAACAATCAACCTTTTCAGCAGCCACGCTGGTTGCGCCCCCGCGCCTGCCGTTGCCCACAGCTGCGCCTTCCAGATCCCAACCCCCTGCAGAAGCCACAGGCGCACACCAGCCCACTTCCTCATCTGAATTTCACAAGTCAAAGTCTACTGGCGAGCATCCGCAGCGTGCTTTGGCTGCTTACAGCGTCATGCGCCAGGACGGACAGGGCAGCCTGGGCTTCGCAGCCTCGGAGCAGCTGCTGGTGCGGGACCTCCTCCTGGTGTTCCAAGGCATCAACGGGCAGTACGTGCAGTACAACCCCACCATGGACGCTTTTGCCCCCACAGCTGCGTCTGGCCTGGCCGGCTCCACCGCACGGATGGTGATGTCCCTGGGGGAGCTGGGGTGGCTGTGGCGCCGCCTGCAGCATTTCCGACGCAAGGCCGATGAGCACGTGCGCGCCACAGGCAGTGTTGTCATGCAGGCACTGTGCACTGCTGTGGACACTGAGGCCATGGACTATCTGCGGCTGGTTGCAGTGCTGGAGCAGCAGCAGCGAACAGCCACAAGCGATGAAGGCACGCTCACACTTCGGCGCTTGGTGGTGTGGCTTCAGCAGCCCAAGGCGACACTGCGCACCCTGATATGCATGCTGGAGGATGCCGCTGGGATGCTGGGCGGCGCGCTGTGTGCCGCTGTATACAGGTATACGCAGCACGGCGACCCTGCCGTCGCCTCCCTTGCTGCCCGTGTTCTGCGCATGACTGCCGCCCCACTGTTTCGCATGATCCAGCTGTGGTGCGTCACGGGGGACGCAGGGGACGCGGCTGGCGAATTCTTCATCGCCCCCATTCCTGAGGAGGATGCGGCTAGCGGCAAGGGGGTGCAGGGGGGTGAATGGAAGGCCTCCCACCGTCTCGTGCCGGAGCTGGTCCCGCCATTCCTGGATGGGCCCACGGCCCGAACTGTGTTGCTGCTGGGCAAAAGTGTGCATTTCGTCTCCCACGCCTGCCAGGACGAGGAGTGGGCATACGTAACACGTGCCGACCGCATGTTGAGGGGGGTCGACACTGAAGCGCTCCTGCCCACCAAGAACACAGAACACAACCACGACAAGCAGTCTCCTCTCGCAGCACAGAACTTGGCCCGGTGTGGTCTGGAGCAAGCTTGGGCGCTACGCTGTATGCTGCAGCGCGCGGTGCTGCCAGCCAACATACGGGTGATGAGGCTGGTTGTGAATAAGGCGCAACTGGGCACACACCTGCAGGCTCTGAAGTCCTTCATCCTGCTAGGTGCAGGTGACTTTGTGTCTCAGCTCATGAGCGACATGCAGCCGATCCTTGACCGTCCAGCAGCAGAGGTGGCCGGCAGCACCCACCACCTGCTAGGGGTGCTGGAGTCCGCGGTGCGCTCCAGCAACGCACAGTACCTGCCTGTGGATGTGCTGGATAGACTGGCGCTGAAGCTGCATACCGCCCATGAGGGCGACCTGGGTTGGGATGTGTTCTCGCTGACGTATGCGCTCAAGGAGCCGCTGTCGTCAGTGGTGCCCCCTGCAGCCATGGCGGTGTATGGGCGCATCTTCCGCTTCCTGTGGCGCCTGAAGCGGGTGCAGCACTCGTTGAGTGTGACGTGGTGCCGTAATGCCACTGCAAGCCACACGCTTTCCTCCTTCCCGGAGCTCACGGGGGTGCTGCATCTGTGCCACCTGATCCGCGCCGACATGCACGCCTTTGTGCAGTCCCTCTCCGCGTACGTCATGTTTGAGGTGCTGGAGAGCGCCTGGAATGAGCTGCAAACCAGCCTTGCCCCTGCCCAGCGCATGCTGGATCCAGAGCTGTCCGTGAGGGCAAGCGCGGCAGCGGCGGCAGGAGGCACTGGCAAACCCAGCCGAAGCCCTGGCGCTGCGCTTGTGGCAGCGGCGGTGAGTGGTGTTGACGCCCCAAGCACCCCTCGAGGGGGGGGGCGGGGCGCAGAGCATTCCGGTGCATTTCATGCCGACGGCGGCGCGGGGGGGGTGGAGGATGAGGATGAGGGGGGGGTGGACATGGCTGGCCTGATCTCAGCACACGAGCGCTACCTGCGTCGCATCCTGCACCACGCCTGCCTGGACGGGCGCACCAGCTTTGTGGGCCCATACATCAGCGCGCTTCTGGAGGAAATCCTCACTTTCATCGGGGAGCAAGAACAGCTGTACGGGACAGCCATGCGCATCGTCGTCAGCAGTGAGCGCGACGACGGCGCCGACGTGTCTGACGACCTGCACGATTTGTCTGTGGAGTACCGGGCTGCTCTGCGGGAGTGTCTGTCCTCCTACCGGGAGCGCATGGGGGAGCTGCTGGGGGTGCTGGAGTTGGGGGGGCAGGAGCTAGAGGCCTTCAGGTTCCTCCTCCTGCAGTTTGACTTCAGCGGCTTCTACGACAAGCGGCGCAAGGGGGGGGCTGCACAGTGAGTACAGGGGGCGGGGGGGGTGTGTGTGGGGGGGGTGAATCAAGTGTGCAATGTATTGAAGTGAGCATGTGAGCTTGTGCCTTACGGGATGTTCTGCCACAGGACGGCCTTCTTGTCGCCGCCGCCTGTGAACAGCCAGGGCTGCCCAGGGTGCCACTCCGCCGTGAGCACGCCCAGCTCGTCCTCCCCGGGGGCGTGGGCCCGCAGCACCTTCACGGGCACCAGCAGGGGGCTCTGCATGAAGTCGTCGTACACGCGGGCGTGGAAGACGTGCACGTTGCCGTCGTCTGACGCAGACATGAGGAGGGGGTATCGAGGGTGGAAACCCACCCCCCTCACACCCGCTGTGTGGTACCTCAGCGACTTGTAAGGCTCATGGCCCAGCTCTGTGTCGAACCAGATGACGCGGCGGTCGTATGTGCCCACCACCACGTGGTCCCCACTGGGGTGCATTGAGATGGACGAGATCCACTTGGCTGCTGACGTCAGCTTTTGCACCAGCCGCTGCTCCACTAGGTGGTACACCCGGATGGTGCGTTGGGACGCCACGTAGAACAGCGGCTGCTTGGGGTGGAAGGCCACCGTCTGGATGAGCCCGTGCGCCTTGCGGAAGGGCTTGGTGCTGACACGCCGGGACAGTTGGTGCACCACCACGCTGGCGGTGCCAGCCTTGGGCATGACTGCGGCCAGGTAGTCCCCCTTACCGTGCCAGTTCAATTTCCGCACCATGCCGTGGCACTCCACACGCACCTTGATGCCGCTGCTGCCGCGGCCACGCAGCTCCTCGGGGGAGCGCAGGGCACTGCCCCGCCACACCGACAGCTCGCTGACGCCGTCGATCTTGGGCTGCCCAGGCTCGGTGGCTTCGTCGTCATCCGTGTCTTGCTGGGCAGCAGCGGTGGCTGCCGCGGCCGCCTCGTCAGCCTCCTCCTGGGCCCGTGCGCCACACAGGGCGTTGAAGGTGGCCTCCAGGTGGCTGTCTGCCACGGCGGTGCCAGTGGACAGCAGCAGCACCTGCGTCTCCACGGCAGCCGCGATGATGTGCAGAGCGGGGTTGGGGTTCCACTTGAGCGCCTGCACGATGCCGCGCACGGGCCAAATTGCGGCGCAGCGCCCAGTGGCCACTTCCCACAAACGCACAGTCTTGTCGTCGCTGCCGGTGGCCAGCCAGCGGCCGTCAGGGGAAACGGTGAGTGCCCGAATGCGCCCCTTGTGCCCCCGGTACTCGATGGCCCGTGTGGTGGGGAAGGGTCTCAGCTCAGACGGGTCAGGCAGCTTGGGCAGCAGGGCATCGGGGTCCACCCTCAGCTTCTGCTTCATGGCGCGGGGGTACAGGTACAAGTCCAGACAGCGCTCGAAGCGGTCCTTCACAGCGTCAGCGTACGCGGGCACATGGCGCAGCGCACCGTACTTGCGGGGCTCAAAGTCCAGGGGGCGCTTATGGAAGGGCGTGTCCAGCCACATGGCGCGCTCCTCGTCTGTGAACAGGTATTCAGCAGGGGGGTTATAGGAGGCAGCGTGCCCGGGGAGGCGAGTCTTGGGCGCGGGGATGTGCGGCACAGCGGCACGGCTGCTGCCGTCCACGGCATTGCCGTCGTCTCCCCACAGCAAGTAGGGTCCCTTGTTCAGCTCGTCCTCCGCCTTGTTCTTGTTGACAGCCTTCCACTTGCCCTCCCGCATGAGACGGGCAATGCGGTTCACACGCAACATCTCCCAGTGACTGGGGATGAAGCGGCGCTTGGGCTCGGGGGCAGCGCTCAGTGGGAACTTCTCTTGTTCCGGGTCAGGCATGAACACCTCCTCCTGGAACTCAGGGTGCGCGTACGTGCCTGCGCGCATGTTCTGAATCAGCTGCACGTCACGCTTGGATAGGACGTAGTCCTCCCCTGTACGCTCATCGTGAATGGTCCACGCGAAGTCAGGGTCCTCTTGGCTGCGCAAAAAGGCGTCCACCGCGTCTTGGCCGCCCTTCTTCACCAGCTGCTCGCCGTCAACTGTGTAGCCGATGTGGTCGTAGCCGTCGTACCAATGAAGGGGCACGTTGCCAATGGTGTTGCCGGGTGCCTCATCGTCACTTTCCAGATCATCAGTGTGCATCTTGAGTTGAGCTGCGGTGGCACCGCCTTCGCTGTGGCCAACTCTGGCAATTGGTTCTTGGCGTTTCATCTGCGTTTCGGCTGCATGCTTCCCGGATTGACCGGACGCTGCGCTGCTCTGAGACACGACTGAGCTACCTCCCTCTGCACTGGCCGCAAAAGAATCGTATTCGTCAGCTTCGGACTCGTCGTCACCTTCATCTTCAGTGACCTGGCTGCCTTCGCTGTCTTGTTCGCTGCCCTGCTCGCTGCCATCCTCGCTTTCGTCTTCGCCACTGCTGCCCTCCGAAAACGATGCAGCTACCGCTGCTTGTGCATCTTCATTAGCTTGCCGCATGGCCACACGCATGAACGCTGCGTTCTGCTCCATAGCAGCGTCATCAGCTTCCACATCAGCATCCTGAGCCAAAGCCTTCTGGTCCTTCTCGTCAACAACATTGCCCTCATCATCGGACATATCCAACTCTAGCTTGCCCACAACTGAAGCATCTTCTGCGTTAAGTTCCTCACGATCAGCACCGCGCTTGCGGGCTGATCGCTTCGGGGTGCTCTTTCTAGATTTGCTCGGCATACTGCGTTCGGAGAAAGCTCTCCACACCAGTCACTGGCTTCTTCTTGCCGTGAAATGAGCGCACACTGAAAAGCCTGCAACAGGGCAAGAGTCTTGCACAGATAATTTTAGTTGAAAAGGGTTGCTTGCTTGCGCGCCATAATTCGTTGGCCAGCCTGAATGCGCCCCTAGATCTTGGTGAACCAGCGAACTGAAAACCCAGCCAGCTCTCCCCTAGCCTCGTCAACCACCAGCAACCCAGTGCCTCAGCTAGAAATCCTGAAAAGCTTGGACGCGACCGTCACATAAACTGCAAGGCAAGTGGCGCGGTCCCGCTGAACACAGTGATGGTGTGCGCACGCCAAGCGCTGCAGCAACTGCATGGGGGCCTGGATCTGGAGGTTGACGACGACCTCTACAGGGCAGCAGACATCATT
>Ga0307982_1001237_pt1 | contig 20735 bp, 15 predicted proteins | sample OrgLakmetagen989_FD_201847 | JGI IMG/M metagenome (GOLD analysis project Ga0307982, IMG submission 201847) | Saline water microbial communities from Organic Lake, Antarctica - #989 | ecosystem: Environmental > Aquatic > Non-marine Saline and Alkaline > Saline | place: Antarctica: Organic Lake... | reverse complement strand
TCACCAGCGGCCTGCTGAATTACGTGACCTTTGTGGAGGGCGAGCTGGAGGAGTTCCCCATGGGCCGCACCGGCGGTCGCAACTTGTCAATCCTGGTGTTCATCATGTCCATGGGCCTGTTCTTCATTCTCATCACCTCCTTCTGGCGGGTGCTGGTGCGGGGCGCAGAGGCGGAGGCAAAGGCTGCTGCGCGGCGCCGTCGCCGCCTGCAGCGCGTTGTGGTGGACTTGCCGCGCGAGCACCAGGTGCGGTATCAAGCAGGCGGCAACCCCATGGTGTACAAGACGCTGCAGGAGCATGAGCAGTCATTGAAGCTGGCAGCAGAGGAGGGTGCTGCTGGCGAGTCTGAGCCCGGAGCAGCTGGCTCAAGCAATTCGCCTGCAACAGGCTTGGCTGCCAGACGCAAATCAATGTCGCGCATTGCCAAGCTCATGATGCAAGCTGGCAATTCTTTGGCCGTGCAGACTTCTCCTTCTTCTGCCAGCAGTGGCGTCCAGGGAGGAAGCGATGCAGCGGACGGCAGCGTTGCCGCCGCCGATGCTGCAGCCCGGGGCTTGGGGGCGGCGCCTGCCTCGTGGGACAAACGGCGCAACAGCATCATGTCCTCGGCACTGGGCGGGCCTAACCGCACCCGCATCAGTCGCAGGACCAGCACAGCTGCCCCAGCCCTTGCCCGGGACTCTGGGGAGAAGTGGCGCAAGGCCTTTGAGAGTGCCAACGCGCAACTCAGCGTCATGTCCGCCAAAGAGCGACAGCGCATTTTGCGCGAGGCAGCACGGGAGCGGGCGTATGTAAAGCGAACTTTGTGGTGATTCACTTTCAATTCATCATTTCTGTCATAAGTCTAGCGAAACCCTGCTTGAAACATTTCTTCAAACCAGCTCGCCGTCGTAGACAATCTCAACAAATTTCACGTAGTCGAAGTGACCATCAGCAGTATGTGGATACTTGTTGTAGATACTCGAGCAATCACTTAGTGTGAGGGGTACGCCCATTTGAGCAAACACTTTTCTGAACTCGGGCAAAGCAACATGACCCACCAAGGCGTCATCAAAGTACCGAAAAGCTCGCAAAAGGCGCTGTGGTTCATTTTCTCGTGGTTTGCGTTTTTGACGGCATTTCTCTTTCATGATCTCAATGTAGAACTGAATTTTCTCTTCCGTTTTCTGCAAGAATAGTGGACGTGACATCTATTTTGTTCACTTTTACTTGAAAAGCCTCTTACTTTATCTGCTTCAGTCTCTCTGACACCAAAACAGTTTTCCACAAAAGTGATGAAATATTCGTCGCTTGGAATTGCAGCTCCGAAATCTTCGAAAATTGCTGCCCAATCTGAACGGGAGCAGTTTCCTGAGAACTGGGATTCAAAGTGCTGTGTCAAAATTGACGGGTCCAAGCGGCCGGCTTTGACATCTGGGGCAGCCCGCGCATCAAAAACAGATTGGAATTCGTCTATGGTGGCTGTTGGCTCAGACGCACTGGCAGCATCCAGTGGGGGGTTGTGGACAAGCTTGTCAAAAGCTTTGTCAACAAGGGCTTGACGCCTCTCGGTTTGTCCACAGTGAAGGTCTTCGACGAATCGATGGTAGTCGATATGGTCGCCTCCTGATGGGTCGTAGACCTTGCTTAAGGCGCTCACCTCATGCTGTGTGAGGAATACACCTGACCTTACAAGTGCGGAAAATGGAGTGAGAAATCAACGAAACGCTAGGCAGGCGCGTTTGCTCCTAACCAATATGAGAAAGTGCTTCAGCCATCTCCTCTTTATCAATAAAGCCATAATCTGCACACGAATAAACTGCTTACTTGGCAAGTGCATGCCTAGCGGCGCGTCGTACTGCCTGGGTCTGCAAGAGCCAAAACGGCAGTCAACCGGCCAAGCCCAAGCATGCCCTTGACAAATATGTCACGCCGTACAGAAGAAATGACACCAGCAGCGATAACTTCAGGAGAAAAAATGTCCGCCATGGTGACGATTTCAGTGATTTCGTATTGATGGCACGATAGATGTATATACCAATTGAGTCAACAGCGAAACACTTGCAAGACTACTAACTGCTTTGACAGGGCCAAGCGCTGCACATGCACTAATTTTAGAATGACAAGTCATATTTGCTATTCGGCGGCAGTTTCACTTATTTTCCGCGCTGTGCCATTTATTCTTGAGCGACATCAACCAAAACAAATCTTAGGGCACAATATTCCTGAATTTACTTGAAGGGGGTCATGCAGGATATAGCAACTTGTGAAAGATAGAAAATAAATCTGAAGCAGGCTGTTAAAAACCATTTGACCAAGATCCCCACCTGTGGGCACATACCTTTGGGCACAGCTTCCTGGATCCACCTGGCAGGCGTGGCATCATGAGCTCATTGTGTATGCTACGAAGGGCTCTTGAGCCTCATAACTTTAGCACCTCCAATGCGGAAAGCCGTGCTGAACAGCCATACATTAGCTTAGAACATAAATCACGAGGCTGCCTCGTTCATCGAGGTTATCCCAGGGACAACGAATGTCAACCTCAGGGGGCACCTGCACGAGGCGGTTGGAGCTGAACATTGCTCCCGAAAATAGACAGACAGACAAGTTAAAGCTCTCGTTGCGCACCCCCTCGTTTGTTCCGCGATGTTGGTCGCTTCGCTCCTCCCCGGCTTCTGCCTCGGCCTGGTAAAGCCGACGCGGCAAAGGACAACGATGTCGTGCCAGCGGCAGAGGGAGCAGCAACACCAGCGTCCTGGCCAGCCTTACCTGGCTGTTGTATCTGCTTCAGCCAGTTGCTGTTGCGGCGCGCCCGTTGCTCGTGGGTGCCAGTCAGGGCTACCGGGGTGCTGCTCTGCGCTGCGGCAGCTGCAGCGGCCGCACTTGATGACAGCCGCCGCGCCTGCACCCCCTCTGCCCCCCCGGCGACAGAAGACCGCTTGCCCGCAAATGTCCTCTTGAAGCTCGCTGCTCGTGCCAGTCCAGCACGCATCGGGTTCGCCATCTCGCTTGTTTTGGACTCTTGGCTGGGGATGCCGTCTGCGGCCTTTGGTGACAGCAGTGCAGGGAAACTGGCTTTTGCCTTGGGGGCACGCCACTTGTCACCAATGCTGATGCTGACCGAGATACCTTCCCATGCCATTAGATCTTCATCGTGCCACTCAAGCAGCGGCGATGGGCTGGCAGACAATGTATCCTGCTCATCAACTTCACCTTGGCTGATTTGCACAGCTGATGCCTGCGGCTGCTGCAGTGGAGGCGCCGGCCGCGGAGAGCTAGGGGTAGCAGTCGACAAATGCATCATGGGATTGGAAGCATGGCTGGCTGCAGTGCTCAATGGGCTGCTTGGCACTGCTGCAGAAGGTGTCATGTCGCCAGCAGCTTTCTGCGCCCGCCGTGAAGTGCTCCGCTTTGGGCACAAAGCATCCCGCCACTGAGAAGGCAAAAACAACTCATCGCCTTCTGTTAAGTTGTTGTCTTGCCTGGGTGGCTGCAGGTATACGATGCGTTTCTTTCGCTTGGGCTTCCCGATACAGCCGGCCTTACGCAGCAGCAGCCTTCCCCAGTCCCGGCAGCTGGGCGGGGCGGCATTCACGTACTCGATCTCTTCAAGTGTTGGCGGCGGCGCAAACTCTTCACCAAGCTCTGGAAATTTGTTTCGCAGGTACTGATTAATCTTTTGCAATTTTGTTCGCACTGATTTGCTCGCAGCTCGCAGCCACACAGAAAAGATTGACATGCCAATACCGCAGTTTAACACCAACAACATCAAGTACAAAGCAAAACTTGATGGAATGACTGCCAAGCACAAGGATGTCGCGAACATGCCAAAGTGTGCCAGCTTATCCAGATTGTTCAGCTCGTCCAGGGAGTATGGCTTCAGCACGAACAGCAGCAGAAGGGTAAAGCCATTTGCAGCAACTACAAGCAGTGTGCGCTGATCAGTGGCAAAAACAAGATACAGTCCGCAGAATGAAAGCAAACGTTCTAATAGGCGCACCATTTCAAACCAGGCTGTTACTCGCCGGTAGGCGCCAGTCAAGTAGCTCAGGGATAGCTTCAATGCGCTTGAGAGCACGGCACTATTCGGAAAGCACATGAGCGCGCTAAAAACAGCGACAGGAACCACTGCTCCATGTAGAACCACTCCTACAACGGCTATTGCCCTTGTCTGCATGAATGAGTCCTCGGCATCGTTCCACGTGTAGCCCCCGGCAGACCAGTAAGCCTTTGCACCAAGCTGCTCAGGCTTGCTCAACAAAATCAAGTTGGACGTCTGCACAGTGTTCCAGAGAGAGTAGTACACCACGCTCAGTGAGAGAGCAATGGCAGCCAGGAGGTTCCCTTTTTTCGACAATTGTTCTTCGGCAGCAAGTCGAGACGGCTGGCGTGTAGGTGCTTGCTGAGCGGGTTCAGCTTCAGATACTGCTGCGCCCTTCATACACGCGATGCACAAAAGCAGCAAACAGAATGCACACAGTACGCCAGTTCCCACAAAGCCTGTAATGGCGTGCAGCTGGTAAGAAGTTTGCGGGATCAAGCAATCTAATGCCCCATCTCGTACAACGGATGTAGCACCCACAAACCTGCCGAACGTGTTCGTTGCAGCCTCCCACCCGTAAATCAGCTGAGCCTGGTCTCCCCATTGTGCCAAAGCCCACCGGTTATATGATCCAGCACTGGCTTCAGATTGCGAAACGGTAGTAGTTGCATTCCCCACGGTGGTCAGGTCTGACAGACCGCACACACTGGTCCAAGTTGACAGCTGTAGTGACTGTGACGACGATGCGGCTGGTACAGTATTGTCGAATGTGTTGACAGCGATGGCGATACTGATGATGGACACGAATTGGGTCATAATTCGCATTGTTCCCGTCAGCAAATCCACATTGATCTTGCCTGCTTGCTTGAAGGCACGGAAGCTCGAGAACACGATCAAACCCACAAAACCCAGCAATGAGACGCCAACAGCAATGTACTGTGTCCAGTCCCCATACTGACACTGCTTGCACTGCCCGCAGATATCGTCTGCAAACCAGCCAGAGGAGCATGATGCGCACAGCGCACCAATGTGCCCCTCCCGGCAGCCTACCGCAACGCCAGGTCCCGAGGACGAGAGGATTTCGATGCAGGAATCTGGCTTCGGGCAACGCTGCATAATCGAGCCCTGACTCTCTGCTAGAAGCTGCAATGGCCCACTTCCTTCCTGGTTCGTGCAATCCTCACACCACACATTGGGAGAGTTGAACCTCAAGGGGTAGCCCTCGAAGTTACACTGCACGTGCGAACGACAGGCATCTGCAGCGTTCTCAATCAGGGTTGGTGTGCGGCTCGGTGACGGTGTGTTTGTGGGAGTTCGTGTTGGGGTAGGGGTGCGCGTGGGGGTGCGCGTGGGCGTAGGGCTGCCAGAGGAAGTCGTTGACGGTGTGGGGGTGCGGGTGGGCGTGACTGAGCTGCTGGCAGTCTGAGATGGTGTCACAGCTGCAGTGGGTGTATGGGATGGTGTGACGGCTGCACTCGGGCTGCGCGATGTGCTGGAGGATGGGGTGCGGGTGGGGCTGGCGGTGAAGGTTGAGCTGCGGGTCGTGGATGGCGTGCTCAAAGCCGTGGTTGAAGCACTTGCCGTACCGCTGCTGGTAGGTACAGAGCTGGGTGTACGCGATGGCGTCGAGCTTGAGGTCGGAGTGGGTGTCATGGATGGGAGTTGCAGCTTCAGCGTTTCAACACCACTGCTGCCCTGCAGCACTATGAAGTCTTGATGGAAGCTGGCAATAGAGGAGTCAGATACTAGTGCATGCACAAACACCGTATTATAGAGCGATGATGTCGCTGATCCCGGTGTGGAGCCTTCAACTTTCCGTGTTGCCGCAGTTAGTCCCGTCTCCAATGGCACCATTCGAAGTGCACGCTGCCCAGTGGAGTCGACAGCCTCCATGAGCAGCCAGTTATCTTGGCTTAAGCCCAATGCCAACACATCTACGATCGTGATGCTTGCCTCTGACTGCAGTCTGAACACTTCTTCTGGGAAAGTATTGGTCCAGCCATCTTTTGTCTCGTCCACTTTTTTCACGCGAATGACGGGACGGCTGGCTTGCCGATCTTCAATGAAAATCACACCTGTCCCAAATGTGGAAGCACTGTAAGTGTTGAGATTGGTGTTAGCAAGATGGAAGCGGTTGTCCGTGGAGAGGTATGCAACGCTGAGCGTGGCTGTCCACCGTGGAGAGTTATTGGCGTTGTCCCAGCCAACAACTAAGAAGCCATCCATCTGGCCAAAAACTGGAATGGTAGGATCACTCAGTACGTTAACATATGCACAGCCTTTCAGAGGATTAATGTTGTTCAGGACGACCTTGGAATTGAAAGCGTTTGGTGTTGTCGTTTTCAGGTCAATTGCGGCAAAGTTTGTCGTAGGCCCAAGTGCAAACGGGTATAAGAGTTTGACGGTATTAAAAGACGGGCTGCAAATTCTGTCCAGTATGTCCACTGAGGGAATTGCAGTGTGCTGCAGCAAAGTCCAAGGTGATTGGACAGTACTCATCACCCGCGTTTCAGATGAGTTTTCGTTGACCACGGTGACTGCTTGGCCACTTGGCTCGATGAAAAGGGTGGAATTAGCACCCATGCTATGTGAATGAGTTTGTGTTACAGTGGAGCTCGTATCAAACTTTAGCCAATGCACCTCTGCTGTGTTGGTAAAGTTGTCGCTCAGCGCGAGGGCATGCAGCTTTGACACTCCACACAAGCTGCAAGCAGCAGGGTCTGCGACAAAGTAAGCTTCTACAACTGTGTATGGCGCAGTAAAACATTGAGCATCGGTGCCCCCAATGCTTGCAACGCATATTGACCGGCCTTCGCTCATTAGCAGCCACAGTCCACTCGCAGACACATCGTGAACTGCACCAGTGCTGGCTGAATGGCTGGGTGCAAAGGGCATCGGCGAAGAGGAAAAGGCGGGCCATCGCAGCCCAAAGTTCTCAGTGGGCCAGACTTTGTGAACTGAGCTGAATGAGCTCGCAATTGCACCCAGAAAAAAGCAGGACAGCAGCAGGCTGAGCACAGCAGTAGCCCGACACATGTGCTTTTGGCAGATCTCCATGGTGGCCGAAGTACAAGCTTACTGGATACTTCCAAGTTTAAAAGGTGCAATTATGGCACGTTCTGCACATCGCTGTGTTCAAGGTTGGCAGCTGCACACAAGCTACGAATTGCGACTTACACCACGAGAAAAACTTTTCCCCCGGTTCTCGGAGAGTGGAATCTGAGATAGTTGCTCCTACACAAGGTAGTACATGCAAACAATCAATCAACTTCAATGATGAATTATGTTGCTTTTTGAATTTTCTTGGGCAGATGATGTTCGCAAGCACTCAAGGCATGCGTCTGGGCCCCCTTCACCTACTCAGCCGACAGTGTCCAGAAATGACTACGCCAGACATTTTTGGGTCGACTCAAACACACACATGTGGTTATTGGGGCGCTTCTTAATGGTCTGCCCCGGCCATACATGCTTCTAGCGGCCAAACTCGTCCCGCCTGCCTGGCAGCCATCCACGCTCACAGGCGGCTTCAAGGGGTACAGCGGATCCAGCGCCACATGGAGGCAGCCTACTGGTCAAGCATGGACGTGCTGCTCTGCTGTGCCAACTTCCCCCGGGCCTGCTGCTCCGCCAGTGCCGCCTGCAGCAGCGCCAGCAGCATAACCTCGTGGGACACCGCGCCCACAACCTGCACGTGGCTGGCATGCGCGAGGAAGGGCAGCTTGCGCAGCGCACGCCCAGACAAACCACTCGCTGCGTGTGCCACTGCCGCCAGCAGCACCGACAGGCTGCTTTCGTCGGCATCCGATGGGCCCACTCCTGACTCCAGAAGGCATGTGCGCACATCAGACAACGTCAGCTGCTGCAGCCAAGAGGGCACATCAGCTGGCAGAGGCGTATCGCTCAATCCACCAGGCGTATCCGCAGCTGCTGCCCCCCCTATACTTGCGACAGCGACGGCTCCCAGGCGCTGCTGGGCAAGCAGCCACAGACGCTGGGATTCGCTCCACGGCAACCAGACACACTTACCGCTCAGCAGCCCCACACGAGCAAGCTCATCCACACAAGACGCCAGCACTTGGAAGCGGGCTGCTGGGGGGGGCAGTCCGATGAACTGCTTGATGTCTGCTCGGTCGATGAAGGCGGCATCGATGGCCGACGTCACATTGGAGGTGGTCAGAATCAGCACGTTCTGCTTCAAGCGCAGGCGGTCAATCTGTGCAAGCGCGAGACATGAGGCACAGCATGGTCAGTCGTGTGCTGCAAGGCTCACCTGGGTCAGCAGGGCATTCACCACCCGCACTGCATCTGAGGGCTCCGTGCCAGCTGCCGCAGAAGACCGGGCTGCTGTAAGGGACTCCACTTCATCTGCACAAACAGCAGTGCAGAGGGGGTCAGGGGGTAGGGGGTACATTTTAGGGGGTTAGGGGGGGGGGGGCTCACCTATGAGCACAAACACCAGGGTGTCGCTGTCCTCCAGCAATTCGTGGATGTGGTCGAACAGCTTCTGCACCAGCTTGCCAGACTCGGAGAACCACTTGCTGAACAGACTGTGAGCGTTGATTTCCAGCAACTGGGCAGCAGGAAAGCGGTGCCCCAGGCGGATGGACAGCTTCTGGGCAAGGGCTTGACAGAGGCTGGTCTTTCCGGTGCCGGGGGGACCGTGCAGCAGCACCACCCGGTTCCAAGCAATCACATTCGTGTCCACACCAGCAGCGGAGAAAAGCAGCCCTGTGCTGGCTGAATGCAGCAAGCGCTGCTTGATGCCACTTTCAAGTACCAGCCTGTGTATGGCGTGTTGAGAGCAGGCCTGCGGTGCACTGTGTGCCTTGAAACGTACGATTCCCAAATGCCGTGAAGCTCCCGGGAAGGCAATGTCCACTGCGCACATGCAGAAACAGCATCCTCTCCTTCCCCTTCCTCGTGTGTCATTCCTTCCTGCAAGAAACGGCAGCTATGATGTTGAGGGGAAGTGTTGCAAGCACGCGACGGTAACGGTAGGGTGCGAAGCGAACTTATCCCATTTGACTTACAGAGTCCAATTGAAACACGTGCACATGTGGCTCAATCATGTAGGATTGTAATCCTGTGCCGCGTGCTTCATCTGCAATGGGACTGTGCATGCTGGGCTGTATGTTTGAATCTGCAGGCAGTCTACCCATACCCGGTAAATCGGCAGAAATAAACTCAACCTCGCTGGCAACTGAGGTGAAATGCGACAGAGAAATTGGACCTGGATGGAAAATCATTCTTGCAGATCATGAATGCGCGCAGCTGTTCTCCGCACCATGCTTTATAAGGAGAGACTGGTTCTCTATGGCAGACGCCACTTCGTCCAGCACAGCCGCGTACGCTGCAACACTCGTTGCCTTGAGGCACACATCAACTGTACGTGGGGTGCGGTCAGAAAGATGTGCAATTGAACTCGTTGATCAAACGCACAGTGGACAGGGGTGGGCTGGTTGGGTGTCTGTGTCTCGCTGGACATGGTGAAGAAACTTCGCGCTGCTTGAAAGTAGAAACCTCGCCAGACAGGAAGTGACTGTTACAGACGACAAAATAATCCTTAAGGGTCTAAATTCATCTTCAGTTGTGCTTAAAATTAATCCCGTTAGCTTGGACGTCAATGAATCAAACTGAAGACAGGAAGGCTCCCTGTCACACAGGGGGGCCAGTAGGGGCCCAGCGTCGAGAGGCCCCAACACAACTGGAAGAGTCCCGGGAGCCCTGTGCTCGAGGCATCGTCATGAGGCAGTACTTTCCATTGGGAGTGCCTCGTGGCCCACTCCTTCCTATCGCCATGTATTAGTTTAGCAATTTCCCAGCCCACCCACCCCTCGGGTGCTGTAGGGGCACCCGACGATTTATTGCCGGTTAGGGAATGGTGGTCGGGTGCTGTAGGGGCACCCGACGATTTATTGCCATTAGTGTTCGAATGCGTGGCTCACACAGGCACGGAAGGGGGCTCTATGGTCGTTTCACGTCGGTCGGGGGGCTGCAAAAGACAGAGCAGCTTGTTTGCGAAATTGAATTACGCGTTGATCAAGTACAACAATCCAATCTGCTGAATACTTCTAGGCTTGCTGGGTGGTGCGAGTGCAGGGCCTGGACGGGAAGTACAGCTACCATCCAAGTCTATACGAAGAAGAGACTGAAAAGGTTTTGATGATTATTTAGCTTGTGTCAAATCATATACATAGTCTACTTGTAAGAAACGGCTAATTGCCTTGGTAGCACAGTCGGTAGTTGCGTCTGTCTCATACACGACAACAGGGTATCTCTAAAGCAGAAAGTCGAGGGTTCGAGCCCCTCCCAGGGCAATGTTTTTTGGCATTGGTGTTGTGGCAAGAAACTTGTTGGCTTGCTGCAGAAACTCAGATTATGATCTCCACTATGAGTGCCTGTTTGTTGTTGGAAGCCACCGCTCACATCAAGCGAATCCAGGGGGCGTGGAGGCGTTTCAGCGCGAATGTTCAGTTGGACTGAGTACATACCAGGAAGAAGAATACAGTACATACACACCAGGCTTGTTTCCTATACACTGCTCTCATTTGTCTTATTTGTGCCAAGTTTTGCATTCCTCAACAGCGAGGCTCAAACGCACTTGCTTCAGGAATCTGAGAGGAGATTCTGCCCAAGCAGCCTGCAATTGGATAAACGAACCTCGGTCGCCGCACCAACACTCAAAGTCTTATATATATAAATCTCGTCGGCTTCCGACAATGCCAACTTCTCTGGCTGTGCGCAAACAACTTGGGCGCTGGCGACGCAAACGAACATCAGACGACAGTAGGTTGGCCTGCCCAGGTGATGCGAAGTCACTTAACAGAAACCCGCGCGAGGCAAACCAGCACTATCATCCTCGCAGGTCTCAGAAGCAATCCCATAATAGGGACAAAATCGGAAGCAGCTGGTCCTGAACCAGAGGCAAGGCGGCAGGGAAAGAAGCACGTGCCGTTGGCAGCTGCCCTAAAACCAGGCTCTCAAGCTTCCTCAAGACCAACAAAAAAATTCCTCAACACAAACCAGCAGAGTAGCTCCACAGCACAATGTCTACGCAACAGCGGAACAGGCACGGCTGTGCCCCGGCGCCAGAAAGCACTGCGCACAGCCGCCGTGCAGCCCAGCGTTCTCATGGACGACGGCTCTGGAGCACACCCTGCTCGATACACTGCCGGAATGATGGCAGCTCAGCAAGCTGTTCCATTGTCTGCAGCTGCACGCGCTCATGCGCAGGCGCTGCGTGCTTGTGGGACGCCGTCTGCTCGGGTACAGCGCGCCGTGCTGACACGCACAGCTGAGTGCACCTCCCGCCAAACCTTTGACATTGCGCATGGCATGCAGCCAGGCGCTGCCACGCCACATGTGCCCGCGTCATTGTTGCACGGAGAAGCAGCAGTGCGTGGTGCACAGCAGCGCCAGGCCCGTGTGCGCCGCAGCCCCCCCCTAGGCGGCGCCAGCCACGCATTCCTGCCGGATCCGGCACCGCACCCTGTTCGGGCAGCCAAGCCTCATGTCAAGGCGCCAGCGCCGCAACCACAGCAGCAGTTGCGAACACCGCGGACATCCAGGCGCACTGAAAGCTCTGTGCACCTGGGGTGAACCCAACTGCTTCGTGGCACCGCCACTTCATTGTAATGTCAAAATGCTCCACCTGCCACGTCACACTGCATCAACGCTGCACAAGCTTTTTCGCTTGCGTGTTTGAAAACGGGGCGTGCACATAGCTGCCTGTGCCAGCTCCCTTCAGCGCCACCATGGCGTTGAAGCTGGGCATGTCAGGGGGGGGCTCCGCTCGAAGCAGGATGGCGTTGGCGGCCAGCGCGGCGGAATTGCTGCTGCCCAGGGCGACCACCTTGTGTGAATTGCGCTGCAGCAGCTGTTCTGTCTTGCGGCGTCTGGCGTTCTCGCCCCGCTGCAACCTCACATCCAGGAACGACGCGTCGGTTTCTTCACCAGTGCGCAGGCCCCCCCCACCCAAAGTGTACCCCCCCGCTTTCTGCAGAAGCCCCCCCCTGCCTTTGCCTGTGCGTGACCCCTGTGATTTCATCCTACCCCCCTTAGTGGAGCCTGGTAGTGTAGAACCCATTGAGGCTGCTAGACGCCCCCCCGTGGGACCCTGCCGCCCCTCCTGACTCCTTCTGGCGCCACTGTCGCGTGGGCCCACTCCCCTGGGAAGCACACCATCCATGGCGACACTGAGGGCAAGGGGCCCCCCTGTGGCCCCTAGCTCCCCCTCCCGCGCTGCAGTGTCCCGCAGCAAGGAGGTGTGCACCTCCTGTCCCGTGAAGCGCGGAGCAAGGGCCCCCCTTCCGCCCTTTGAGGGGGGGGCAGACAGGGCAGCACCCCCTCCCCGGGCGGCAGCCAGGGCAGGGTACATCTTCTTCAGGGACTGCACGCGTTGTGCCCGGGCTTTCACAATGGCAGCCTGCAAAGCTGCAAACGCCAGGCGGCCCGTGTCATCTCTGGGCACGCCAGCCAACAGGGCAGACACCTGGGATGGTGAGACGCGGGGGAGGTCAGGCACGATGTCGCGCACACTGCGCAACGCCTCAGCTTTTTGTTCCGGTTGCAGGCCCCTGGCGTGTTCTCGCGGAACACACACCGCCAGCGCATCTTCTTCCGCCAGCTCATCCAGCAGGGCATGCAGCTCATAGTCTGAGAGCACACGGCGACCGCCCACCCCCCCCCTCAACAGGCCGCTATCCTCATCCAGGGGGCCGAACATGCCCACTGCGAACAGGCGGGCAGCCGACTTGGGGTGCTGCACATGAGCTGGGAACAAAAAGTCGAACAGGGGCCCCTCAGGGATGTACGCGGTCTTGCCCCGGCTGGCTTTGGTGGCGGCGAGCTCGGCAGCCGCCGCCGCAGCCTGCGCCAGCCGCGCCACAAGGGCCTGTGTGCGTGCCAGAGCTTCCTCTGTGAAGGGGGCATACACATGCACAGCGCCACGCGGAGGGGGGGGTAGAGACGGCGTTGAGGGGGTGTCGGTTGAAACGGCATCACCAGGTGAGGCGGTAAAACTTTGGCTGGCAGCACCAGAGATCGAGCCTGTGGTGCGAGAGGCAGCTGATGCTGGCCTGAATGCCCCCCCCTCATCGTCGTCTTGGGGGGGGTGACTGGCGCGCACCTGTGCAGAAACGACTGATCTCATATCAGCATGCGCTCCTGCAGCCGACTTGGACGATTTTGCACTGCGGGGGCTGCTGCTGCTGCTGCTGGGTCCAGCAGCGGGCAGTGGGCCCACTATGTCCGGCAGGGCAGCGGCGAGGGAGGCGGCCGTCCATGAGGGGGGGACAGAGGGTTTGTGAGCCCCCTTGCCCCCCTTTGCCTTGGGGGAAGCTGTGCCACTGCCTGAAGCCTCGCTGTGCTCCACTACAGTGATCGTGAGCGCGGCACATGGGCCTTGTGTGAGACAGGTCACGTCGCCTGGCCTCACACGCGGCAGGGCAAACAGAGACAGGTCTGGACCTGAAGCCGTTTTGCCACCGCTAGGCTTCTTGGGTCCACGGGCTCCTGATTTTGACAAAGAATTTGAAGGCGCTTCTTGTGCCGTGGGCGTGGCAAAACACATGCTTTGTAGCAGTCGGCGAGCCGAGGTGCGATTGCAGTGCAGTTGCTCGGCACTCAAAATCCGCAACCCGTGCTGCTGCAAGCATGACGCGATCGCCCCCTCATGCTCCCACCCGTATACGTCGACAACAATACACCATGTGGGAAGTAACAACTCCACGTTGTGATCTTCCTGTGACATGGCTTGAAACAGCGGGAGATCGTAAGCTCCTCAGGTCGCTGCGAGCTGACAAAAACCGCACCAGTTGCTGCAGACCTCACTTTGCATGCCAGCGCATTCACCTCGTGCTTTTGCAACAAGATACAAAATTCAAAGTATATAATTGTTTTGAACGGCACCAAGCCCGGCACTGTAAGCACAAAACTGCAAACGGCAAGTCACAGCCTGGGACACCCCCCTCGTGTGCACGGCGATGGGCCTGCAGCCGTGATCATCCGAAATGGGGTGCAGGGGGGGGCACCACATCCCCGCCATACTCATCCTCCCACCTCCCAGCTGAGGGCGTGTGCTGGCTGTCCCCCCCCCAGCCATGCGGGGAGGGGCTGGGGAGTGCATACACCCCACTAGACCCCCTTCGCCCCGTGCTGCGTGCGCGGGGCTTCCTGCCTCCTGAAAACACGCTGCGTCTGCGTGCACTCATGCTACGGTAGCTCAGCGTGCTGTAGCTGCTGCCGGGCGTGTCAAACCCCCCCGCATACGGCGCCGCCCTGCGCCGGGCGTCCTCTTCTTCAAAGCGTGCCTCCTCCTCCTCCATTTGTCGCAGCAGCTCCTCGTCGTCATGGATCTCATTGGCGTCCAGGCGGTTCCCCTCCTCGTCCACGTCGATGGTGGCGGGCTCAGAGAACACAGCGGGGTCCACGGGGGCAGCCCCTCCCAGCAAATGCTCAGACACGGCGTGCCGAGCCTTAGCGCTCAGCTTACGGGAGTGGGATCTGTGCACACACAATGCATAACGCCGTCGTGCTGTGTGAATATGTGTGTTGTGTGTGACACTTGGCGGCAGGGAACTTACGACAGGTCAGCCGCCATCACATCCCGTAGTGCCTGCAGCTCCCGGCGTGTGGTGATCTCTGTCAGCTGATCTGCCTCGCGGGCGCTGCGCAGAGGGGCGCGGGCCAAACAGCAGCGGCACCAACGGTAGTACAGCTGCACAATGCCCAAGGCATGTCCAATGAGGTAGGCACCTTGAGCAGCTGCGTGAAGCGTTGCCCACGCAACTGCAACTGCAACCATGAACAGTAAGGCACTCAAGGAGGCCACACCAGTCGAGAAGGCAGCAGTGAATGTCATCACGGCTGCTAAGCGCACAGCTGCAGCGATAATGGTCACAGCCCGCTCGTTGGTGGGGGGCCCGTAGTAGTACAGAATGGCCAGTGTCACCAGCGCGGACACACCGAAGACAGCTGCCAAGCCTCCAGCAGCGCGTGGATCAGCAAGGAGGCCCAAAAATGCAGAAGCAGCGCTTTTCTGAAAATGCAGGAGGGTCTGGGGGGGGTTTCGCAGAATCACAGGCTGCAGAAATTACTCACGGTGCCGAAGACGGTTTGCAAAATGCTGGCACCCGCAACTGCAAATGTTCCTCCCAGCACCACTGGTGAGCGGCGATTGCGGTATAAAATCACCACAACAAACAACACACAGAGCACGGCGCCCAGCAGCGTTCCTGCGAAAGCTGTCGGTGACTTTAGCCGTGCAGGGCATGACGAAACGACAAACCTGATGTGTAATAAAACAGAGCTGACTGAGCCAGCTTAGAAGCGTACATCCACATCAAGACGGCCAAAAGGAGCATCGTCGGGTAGAATAAGTTCACGGACTTGTACATGCAGCGCACCACCACCGGCTGCCTGCTTTGTACGGCTCCAAGGCTGTACTCGAAACTTGGGCTGGCGGACTCCGGCTGCAAACCAGCTACTGACCGTGCAGAAGGGGAAAGCGTCACAGAGAGCTCTTCAATCACATCTAATGTTGGGTTATTGTCACGTATTACTGCGTTCTTGCTTTGCAGCTGCATTGAACTCCAAGAGGCTCGAAGAGGCGCAGTCAGCACTCGCTGCACGAAACTCCGCACTTGCTCAGGTGAGCGGAGTGATACCAGGGACCACAGCGATGGCGCAGTGGCAGGCTGCAGCACCGCCGTTGCATATGGAGTCGTCTTGATCCATCGCCCAGTGCATGTCGCCTGGCTAAAGTGAACAGTAGTGGCACCACTGTCGGAAGGCTGGCTCACGCAGCCAGGCAAAGTGGCAAGCAGAGCGGCTGCCAGCAGCGGCACAAGGTGCCTGTCCGCACGGACCATGGGACCAAACTGTTTTGATAAGACGACTTCAAGTACTGCACACGGCCCCCTGTACATTCTGACCCTCAGCGTGACGTCTTTGGCGACTTGACCGTTGGCACAGCAGGTGCATTCTACCGGTAGGCGAAGGTGGATCTCAAGGGGGGCAAACACCCCCAAGCACATTGTCCGGATTCGGTTTTGCGAAGGGGCGTTGCCCGTGTGACACGGCCCATTTTGTATTGGGAACTTTGGGTGAAGTTATTTCGCTGTCCAGTTGTCGAGTTCTACGCACAGTAAACACTGCGTGAGAGCCTGAGGAAGGGCCTGCATTGTGGCTGGTGCCAGGAGCTTAGCAACGCTTACAAGCCCTTGAGTACAATTTTATTGTGGTGGCCTTCCTGTTCATTGGTAGATCAAATCTGTGCAAGGCGTGATGAACAGCAATCCTTTGGACAGCAGTGGCAGTCGCGGCGACCAGGATGCCTCTGTGCACACCCTGCAGGTGCATGGAATAGAAGAGCAGGAAACGCACTGGCAAGCAGAGGAAGTGCGGGCTGCATCAGTTATATCTGGTGAATCTGATGCGCTGTCGCAGGATATGTGAGTGTGGTCCGACCGGAGACCTGCGACTGCCGTTTCCGCAGCTGTGCCCGAAGCAATGCCGTGGTTTACTCACTGCACAAAACCCGCACTATACACAAGTACCACAACACAGGGACTTTCAACCTGATAAGCAGTCAGCTGCACGCTCCCAAGTGGTCATTGTGAAGCGATTGCGAAGCTCTGCCGACGCGCTTGCGGTATTTGCCTTTCTGGGCGTGCTGCTGATGGTGCTGCAGCATGAGGTGGCTTGGATAGCCAACACTGAAGTCCAGTACGATGCACGTTTCTGTCCAGTTGGAACCAGCAACGTGTTCGCTTTGTCTGATGCTGAGCTTGGCGAGATCAGAGCAGCCCAATCAGCTGCCGCAGCTGGTGCGTCCTTGAGCAATGCCTCGGCAGCCTTGGCCGCCACCCAGCTGTGTGATCCCCGGCAGCGCGCAAACATATGGCCCATCACACAGGAGCTCACCACCGTTGAGGTACTGCGAGGCCTCATTTCATTCTCCACATTCCTTGCCCTGCTGGCGTTGCTGCGGCTGTACTCAGCCATGCTGGCGTTTGACCAAAGCAGGGGCCTGGTGCCGCAACGCACCACGCTGCCTGCATCCCCGCTCCGAGGTGCCCTGCTGCTGGAGGCACTGTTGCTGCTGTTGCATGTGTTTCCGGGTTGCACTTCCAGCGTGTTCGGCTCTGGCCCTGACTTGTACATCGCGCTGTGCGCCGCCATGTTTGCGCGCCTGTGGCTGGCCCTGCGCGTAATACGGTACCACTCCCGGCTAAACTCCTCCGACGGGCGCTTCATTGGCTCCCTCACCAATGTGGAGTTTGACACGCCTTTCATCCTGAAAACGGTGCTGAAGGACGCCCCACTGCCGTTCCTGACGGTGTCTCTGGCGCTGCTGCTGATGGTGACCGCGTATGCCCTACGGCTAATCGAGACACTGACATGCGCCCACTACACCGCCCTGCAGTGTGAGCCCCTCACCCTGCTGGATGCGCTGTGGCTGCTGGTGGTGACAGTGCTCACAGTGGGGTATGGCGATGTGGTGCCCAGCACAGTGGGGGGGCGTGCAGTGGCTATCGTGGGGGGTCTCACCGGCACCCTCATCACCGCAGTCACCATTGCCCTCACCACAGAGTACCTGCAGATGACGCGCTCCGAAAGCAAGGTGGTGGCGTTTCTGGGGAAGCACTCCATGCGGCAGCGCCTACGCACGGGGGCGGCAAGAGTCATCCAACACGCCTTCCGTGCTTCCCGTCTGCCAGCTGCACTGGAGGACGCCAGCAGCCCCACGACAGCCCCCGAGGTGGCTGTGGCGCTGCTGCTGGACTGCCTGGGGGAAGCGGCCCGGCGCAAGGCGTCGGTTATGGGGGGAAGGGGGGGGGCTGCTCACGCGGGACCCCCCCTTGACCTCCTCATGCGCATCGACACACTGCCATTTGTTGAGCAGGCAAGAGCACTCAAGGGGGCACCTGCGGCCCAAGTATCCCCCCTTGACACCGGAAAGGGGGGTCGCAACACGCCATCTGCCTCCTCGAGACAACTGCTCACGGCGAGAGGGGGGGCACAAGGCTTGGGAAACCCCCCCACCGTAACGCTCACTGCTGCCCCAGCACAGTTGCAGCGCGCGCTGAAGCCGCTTATTGAGCTGCAGAACCCCCCCGCACTCCCCGGTGCAGATGGTAGGGGGTCTCAAAATGCCGCGGAAGTGGCATCGTTGGGGCCCTCACAGCTGCGAGAAGCCAAATGGGGGGCCCCCCGACACTCCGGTAGGGACCCCCTTGCCCAATTGGGCGGCGCACCCGCCTGGGCGCATGTCTCCAGTAGCCGCAGTGCGCAATCCGCAGCCTCCCGCAGCAGCGAGCAGGGCCAGCAGGCACACGCAGCCCAGGAGAGAGGGGGACAGGAATGGCGCTGCGCTACTGCAGTGGCCTCCAGCTCCGCGCCTGTGAGTGCAGGGGCCGCCCGCAGTGGCCTGCTGGCGTCCTGGGTGTCCCTGCTGGCTGCATCTGCAGGGGGGGGCAGTGTGGCCACACAGGGGGCCTCCATCTCGCCCCTGGACTATGCGAGGGGGGGCTTGCGGCTGGGTTTGCGGGGGGGGGTGCTTCGTCGACGCGCCTTGGGTTGCCGGGGTGTGTGCTGTGGGCTGGGGGGGTGGTGTGAGGGCCCGGCAGCCCCTCCTCCGGTGGGCGCCCTGCGCGACGCCAACAGCAGTGCCCTGGCAGCAGTGTCCAGCGCAGTGGCGGCCTTCAGCGCTGGCGCGTCCTCTGGAAGCGCTTCCATGTTCAACGCTTTGTTGGCGGCTGTGTCTGGTGCTGCAGGCGTGTCACCCGCGGATGCAGCCGGATTTGTGGCAGCTCTGAGCGGCGGTGGGGCCGTGCCGCCTCCCCACGTGGTGTTCCAAGTGCAACATGTCGAGGCCAGCCTGTCAGGGCGACAGCTGCGGCTGACCCTGGCCGACACCCCACTGCTCCCCCTTGCAGATATGTTGGGGGGGGCGCGGTCGGAGGCCAACATGCGATCTTCCATCGCACATACTGCAGTGCATCTTCCTCAAGGCGTCTTACTGGACGATGGTGTAGACAGTGTCCGTGCAGGGGGTGTTTCCCTGCAGGAGGGGGCCCCCCTTGCGTTCTCCGTTCCCCTGCTCAGTGCTCTGGACCAAGCTGCCCCTGGTGATACCTCAAACGCACAAGCACCCAAGCAGCTAGCGGGGAAGGTGCGTAGCTGGCTGTCTCGGGGCAGTGTGGGGGGGGGCGACAAGACCCCCCCCAAGCTCTCCCAGTCGAACAGCTCAAAATGGGGGGGGGTGCACAGTGGCGCCCAAAGCGCTGCAGGGGGGGGGGAGGTGGGTGACACCGGCGGGGAGTCTGCCCCTGTCCCGTGCAGCGCCACTCACAGCGACAGCATCGTGGTGTGTGCAGATGCCCGGGCAGTGCTGCGACAGGTGGGCTGGTGGGGGCAGTGGGGCCTGTGGTGGAGAATGCGCCTCCTGCGTGCCGCCCGCCGGGAGGCCAGCGCGGAGCTGTTCCAGACGCTGCGAGGCTTCCGATCCCTGCGGCGGGCGGCGGGGAACTTCGACGGCAGCGACCCCACCGACCGGCAGCTGACCCTGCTAGAGGCCCTGGAGGTGAATGTGGACGAGCTGCGGGAGGGCGTCGCGGGGGTGGCGGGGCTGCTCAAGGGCCTCAAGACATGGACCCCTGAGGGGGCAGCAGGGGCCGGTGTGTCTGCTGTTGCACCCCACACGGCGGAGTCCTCCCCTGGCGGCGGCGGCGGCGGCGGCAGCGGCGGCGGTGCGCTGGACACGGTGCCGAACTCAGTGCTGGCCCAGCTGGTGGCCAGTCGCCGCGCCAGCCTCAGCGATGCCGGGGGGACAGGCAGTGCTGCTGCGCCATCAGCACCGGCTGCTGTCACCCACAGTGCCAGCGGTGGCGCCCACAGCACCCCCGCTGTGGACCCAATCGCCGCAGAGGGCGCGGGGGGGGCGCCGCCGTCTCGATCCAGGTCACCCCGTATGATTTTTGGCGACGTGGATCAGGCCAGCAGTACCACACGACGCAGCCCTGCCCGGCGCAGCAGCGTTGCAGTGGCCCTGCGGCGCGCCAAGAGTCAACTGCTGGACGGGCTTGCCCCCGACACACTGGAAGCGGGGGGTGAAAACGAGGATGAGGCGCCAGGAGAGCTCATGTCACCGGGAGGGGGGTTTGCCTCCAGTGATGATGGAGAGGGGGGGGGGGGCTCCCCCCGGGCAGCGGCCCCAGTCCGCACCCGCAGACTCACTCGGGTGAATCTGGGCAGCAGCAGCGCCACGCTGGACGGCAGGCGCACGTCCAGCGTGGGGGCAGACGGGGCTACAGGCAGCAGCGATATGAGTGCTCTGCTGGGCGCCGTGGCGGCACTGGGTGCGCAAGTAGCCGCCATGCAGAAGGACGTCTCTGCAGGCATGGCGGCCATGGCCAGGCGAATCGACGCCCTGGAAGCTGCCTCCAGCAATGCTGCTGCGAGCAGGAAGGGCATTTGACACGAAGCAACCAGGCGGCGTTTGACATGCCAAGTCTTCACAAGTCTTCACGGTCTGCAGTCAGGGCCACAGAAATGCAGAAATGCATTTGCCGTCAAGCTTTTAGCCACAAAGCATACAATCAACATCAAGGGGCACACCCCACACCAGCACACGCACAGTGCAGGACAGCCCAACGCCTCAGCGCAGGAGTGCGCTAAGGACCATTGTCATCATTGTCATCATCTTGTGTAC
>Ga0307982_1001236_pt1 | contig 20742 bp, 24 predicted proteins | sample OrgLakmetagen989_FD_201847 | JGI IMG/M metagenome (GOLD analysis project Ga0307982, IMG submission 201847) | Saline water microbial communities from Organic Lake, Antarctica - #989 | ecosystem: Environmental > Aquatic > Non-marine Saline and Alkaline > Saline | place: Antarctica: Organic Lake... | reverse complement strand
GCTTGTGATGCTGCCAGCCTCTGCTCTTCCGCCGCGGCTTCGTAGGTAGCAACCTGAGCGTTCAAGAAGTCGACTTGCGACGTGAGTTGGTCCACGATGCGAGCATTGGCTTTGTGGGCTGCTGCCACCGCAGCCATGTTGTTTTCGGCTCCTGCTGCCGTTCCTGCAGCTCCTGCAGCTCCTGCAGTAGCACTGCCATAACTGTTATCGTCCTTTGCCACCCCTGATGTTGCATTGCCTCCAGGTGAGCTGGTACGGGCAACTCCGTAAGTAGCTTCGAGCTGTGCCGCCAAGCGGCGGATTTCCGCTTCCCGTGCGTCGACTGCATCTTGTGCCTGAGCTCGAGCCGATTCCGCCTTTCAAAAGGCAAGCACCACGAGAGAAGGTATACAATATTGTGCACGATTATACTATTTTCCTCGGTTTATAGCAAAGTCAAAGAGAGGCCAGAAGCGCAAATTAACACCGCAAACACACACACCTCAAGGACCCGCTGCTCAAGGCTAGCAATTTGCTGCTGCTGGTTGGCCACCGTCGCCTTCGCACGCTCGTCTGCCTTTTCTTCTTCACCTTCCTCTTCGCCGTCAATAGCATCAGAAGGCGAGTTGCCGTGCGCGCCTGTCAACTGGCTGCCTTTCGAGCGCACTTGCAAGGCCTTTGCGCGCGCAACTTTGGTTTGCGTGGTGGTGCTGAGGCTGTCGGGCGCGTGGGCGAGGTCGGAATGGACGCTGTTGAAGGCCTCACTGTAAGCCTGCAATAAGGGCGAAAGATCGAAAAACAAAACACATGCAGTGTGAAGTATTCACCGATAGACAAACTTCGCACGAAGAATTTGTTATACTTTTATGGGAACTAGAACCCTCGTGAATGCCATTTCGAGCAGATTGCACGCGCGGTGCAGGCTAACTGTCAAGACCTTTTGTTCCTTAAGTCCCAACCTGCACTTGCTCTTGGAGGGCATTGCATGCGTCGACTTGCGTGGCAAGCTTTTTCTCCACTTGAGCTCGCAAAAAGTTTGCTTCCTCAACAGCCGAGGTCAACTGGCTTTGCGTTTTGGCTGCTGTGCGCGCACTCGCGCTTTGAGTTTCGGCTGCGGCAATAGCTTCGCGGTGGAGCTCGTTTGCTTCGCGCACTAAGCGCGCGTTGTCCTTGCGGAGTGGAAATAGCTGCGCCTGAGCTAATGAAAGTTCGTGCGCTAGCTGTCCTTCGCGTTCGTTCAATTGCTGGTAGACCTGCCATTGTTCCCAATAGATAAAAAGTGTCAAGCAGAGCAGTGCCACACAGTTGGGTGTTCCTAGTGGCCCCAGATAATTGTTCCAAGCCATGTAAGCAATATGGAGCTATGCTTACCTCAGTGGTGGTAACTAGATCACCAAAGAGACGCTCTACAAGGTCGAGGGATTCTGCTCCGAGCTGATCATGGTAATCAAAGGCCGCTAGCCGTGTTCGTACGGAGGCCAGCCGCTCAGCCTCGGAGGGCGCCATTTCGAAGTCACCCTATGATTCAAAGGAGTTCATCAATAGGTTAAAAAATAAAAACATGAACGCAAGGACGAAACCATTGAAGGTAAGTGAGCTGATTTGGCCTCCTTGCAAGGCAAACCTTGAACGATAGCTGTCGTTCTAATCAAGCTAAAAGGGAGAGCTTACACTAGCCTTTCCCGCCAAAAAGGAAGGGAAAGGTAGGAAGAAGCTTTTACGTTGCAATTACGGTACACTGGGGAAGACTCTTGATCTCTTGATTCTTGATTCTTGATTACCTTTGCAGACAACGGCGACATGGCGACTTGACAGTTACCCACATTAGCAAAACACACTAACTAGCAGTCCAAGCGCACCATTCTAGCTTGAACGACCCTTTCCGGTGATTGCGGCATGCTGTTTCGCTGTACGATAATTGGTATGCTCTTGCTTACTCAACCAATGAAGCGAGCACATCAAGTTGATGCATTAGCCCAAGAAACGGTCCACGCGATAGATAAAGGTAGCGCATATGGCCAGAAAACTCAACCAACACAACTTCGCCGCACATCGAACGTAGCGCTCAAAGAATTAGACTCTAGATTAGACATTTCTACGCCGAATCATACTCCGAGACGACTAGGCGGCCCTGACTGGCGGCTAGACCAGGTTTCGTCACCAGATGACACCCGTTGCTGGAACCAATCGTCTCAGCAAGATGAAGGGAGTGCTACGCTCAACTTCGACGTGTCTATTTGGCCCTTAGCGCGGCGCCACGCTACGGTGCTTGAGTTTTTCCAGGGGTCAACAGACCACGGCGATATTTGCCGAGAGCAAGCTACCGGCGAGTACTTCTGCCCAGAAGGCTGCGATCTTCTCAAAGGCCCGCCGTGGTGCGGACTAAAGGTGCGACTGCTACACTGTTTCAATCCATGCTACCACCGTCTTTTGATTCTCCTTGGCCTAACCACGTCATTTCCTTACGGTGATGCTCTAGCAGTTTGGCTCAGGAGATGCTCCGTGTAGAGTTGGCGTACCAAACCACCCACGCTGCGTCGAATCACAGGACCCAACGGTAAATATTTCACTGGCAAACTGCGAGGCTACTTTTGACTTTTCAAAGTTTGAAGTGCGTGTAGCTTTCTGTCCTTACTCTGGTTGGTGTTTCTTTTCACTCGCACCCACCCAGGCTGATGCTCTTGCCAAGAGCAAGAGCCTGTTAGAGCGGCACGAATTAGCATCTAGCCATGGAGACATTTGCCGTAATGCCCTTTCGGGCGCCTACTTCTGCCCTTTGTCGTGTGATCACACCGACGTGGTTCCGTACTGCGGCGAGCAAGATCAAGACACGGGCGCTACACTTCCCTGTCGAGTGCCAGTCCGAGACGACGTGCCCAACCGCCGTCGAGCGGCAACGGCCAGATAATCGAGTTCGATTTCTATTCTTCTTTTGGGTGAGCACAGCTCGAATGGCTGCGTATTGGCGTGCTCTCGTAGACAACTAACTTCAAGTGTTGGCCGTGGGGGCGCCCCCGTGAAACTGTTACAAGGGCAGAAAAAGCTGGGCGTTCGTCCCGAGAGCTTAGAACGTTCTCGTTAGGTGGAAAGAGTTGGTATCACTGATTCATAAATGGAAATGGCTTACGTTCGTCGTGCCTTTGTCGGTTTCCTGTTCCCTGGTCGTTCTTTAATCATCGGCCCTACGGCCCTTGCTTCTTTTTTTGAGACAGGCCCCGAAGGACCGGAATTAGAAGGCTAACAGGTAGAGAGGAAAACCAAAGCAGCGCAAACTCATTCTAAGAAATTAACCGGGCGCACATTCCCGAGTGCCCGAGTGGCATCTTTTTTTTTTTTTTTTCAAATCAGGATTCCTGAAGGAAGAAGGATTCCTGATTCCTGATAGGTTTTATTCCACAAATAATATATTAGTGAATTTAAAAATCTGAATATTATTTTCATGCTCTTTCTTTACTTTTTGCCGCCCGAAGCTTCCGAGCCTCCAGTTGTTGCCTGCTACTGCTCGTGACGTCTCCGATACGCCAGAGCACTTAAAAGCAGGATGTCGAATGGAGGATTGGCTATGATTGATGGCGAGCGCACGACCGGCCAGGTGATTTTCGTCGTGTCATTACTCTGGCTTTGGCTGTAGGGCAGGGAACCTACACTGGTCGCTAAAACGTGTGGCTGTTTCACGGAAGAGATGGAGCACAGAGGGCGCTTCAATGAGCATGAAATACCGCTTGTGATATTGTGTTTCATTTACATATACTTTTTTTTATTTCGTGATATATGTAGGACGTGCGCACGGCCAACGTGACGGCGGTCATGGCGATTTCGAATATCGTCAAGAGCTCGCTTGGCCCTGTGGGCTTGGACAAGGTTAGGCACGCGCGCGCATTAAACCGCTGCATGAACCAAGCGTAATCACAATTTTCTCTATGCATTGCTTTTGTAATGCTTTTCATATTTATGGCCGGCGCCTGCTCTCAAAATGCCATATTCGTCGTTTCTGTTCGTTAAACCGTTCTCAGCTTTCATGCACGCTTCTTTACTCGGTCGGTGTTTCCTTCTTCTCCTAGATGCTTGTGGACTCGATCGGCGACGTGACGATCACCAACGATGGCGCCACCATCCTTAAGATGCTTGAGGTACACTCTAGCCATGCTACTCACGAACTTGCTCTTGTATCCTGGCCCATTTCTGCACCACAGTAGCCATCCCTCCCTTCTCACTCTTCTCACGCATACCCATTACATAGCAAACTCCCTCGTTACCCTCACTATCTTCACCTGTTCTCCACTTAGGTGGACCACCCAGCCGCGAAAGTGCTGGTGGAGCTCGCGGACTTGCAAGACCAAGAAGTGGGCGACGGCACCACTTCCGTGGTGATCATTGCTGCCGAACTCTTGCGCCGCGGGAACGAGCTGGTCAAGAACAAGATTCACCCCACCACCGTGATGTCGGGGTTCCGCCTCGCGATGCGGGAAGCCGTCAAGTACATCAAGAACAACATGGTGGTGCAAGTCGACGAGCTCGGCGAAGAAGTCTTGCTCAACAGCGCCAAGACCTCCATGGCGTCCAAGATTTTGGGCCCCGAGTCGGACTTCTTTGCCCGCCTCGCTGTTGACGCTGTCACCTCCGTGAAAACGACCAACAGCGAGGGGAAAGCGCGCTACCCGATCAACGCCGTGCACATCCTCAAGTGCCACGGCAAGTCGGCGCTGGAGTCGGAGCTGGTCCACGGCTTCGCGCTCAACAACGTGCGCGCGTCCCAGGCCATGCCGAAAGCGGTCAAGGGCGCCAAGATTGCTATGCTGGACTTCAACCTGACCCGCCACAAGATGCAACTCGGCGTGCAGGTGAGGGCTGTGATTTACTGCCACTCTATATTTGCTTGTGCGAATTTTGCCCATATCTTATCTTCCTTCTTTTTTAATGCACTCTTCGATTTTATCATGATCTCTTCCGTATTTTCAAGTGCTTTTAAAATCTCGCTTGTGTGGTGTGCCGCTTTCGCAATGATGTAGACCGAACTTATTTTTCTTTTGGTGTTCAACCATGATGGCGATAATTTTACCTCCACGCGTACATTGACAGGTGGTGGTGAAGGACGCGAAGGAAGTGGAAGGCATCATGCAGCGCGAGATGGACATTACCAAGGAGCGCATTCAGAAGATCCTGGAAGCCGGCGCGAACGTGATCCTGACCACCAAGGGCATCGATGACATGTGCCTCAAGTAAGAAGAGTCATGGTGCATATGTATGCAGGAAGCAAACGCTTGTTTATTTAACTAAAGACGCCCTTGAACGTACTTGATGGTCCAATGGCTTCTTTGTGGTCTATTATTGCATGAATGATTATCTGTCGCCACTCACTCGCTCATTTCTACTGTTCACTTTCTTTTGGTCACATTTACAGGTACTTCGTGGAAGCGGGGGCCCTCGCCGTGCGCCGCGTCAAGAAGGAAGACCTGACTCGCCTGGCCCGCGCTACTGGCGGCGAGGTATACACTGGGTGTGCTTAGGACAGCAGTAGCGCGTATACCCGTGGCTGCTCTGTTGTAATAATGGGACTTCTAGAAGTATTCATTCGTATCGTCACGTTGTTTTGGTTGAATTTTTAGGTGCTGGAGGGTGCCATGCTTTCTTTGATTTTACTCTCGTTTACTTTTTTTTGAAATACTTTTTGTACGCTGCCACCTTCTTCTGATGTATACTCCGCCCTCGATCATCTTTAGGTGGTGGTTACTTTGGCGGACATGGAAGGCAACGAGACCTTCGACCCGAAATGCCTGGGCGCCTGTGAGATGGTCTGCGAAGAGCGCATTGGGGACGGCGAAATGATTTACCTGCGGGGCTGCGCGACCCAGCGGGCCACCACGGTGGTGCTCCGCGGCGCCAACGACTACATGTTGGACGAAATGGATCGCGCCCTCCACGACTCCCTCTGCGTCATCAAGGTGAGTTCGTAAACCATGGCACTGCACCTGTGTTGATTTTCCAGTGAAGTGCCCAGAAGAGTGGATTTTCTAGACTTTGCGTAAGATGCTTCACAATTAGATGCGCCCGCTTCAGCTCACTTTTTTATTCTAAAATTAATTTTAATTCCTTGACGTGCGTGCTTCGCCATGCATAGCGCACCCTGGAGTCTGGCAACGTGGTCGCGGGCGGCGGGGCAGTGGAGTGCGGCCTGAGCATTTACTTGGAGGACTTCGCGCGCACCATCGCCAGCCGCGAGTCGCACGCCGTGCTGGAGTTCGCCGAAGCCCTTCTGGTGAGCCTTGGCAGTGAGCATGTTGTGTGTAGGCTGCTTGCCTTGAGCGTGCTCAGCTCACTCGTAGAAAGGGAACCGAAATCGCTCTACCACAGTACCCTTATTGAAAAAAATATGCCTCGTCACTCTTGATCTTAGTTTGTATAGTATCGTATGAGTGCTAGATGCGCGTAAGCCTGCGTATATTGGCCGTATCTCTTGTCCCTCATCTTTCACACAATCAAACAAACATGCGCGCTCACGGCCATCATCGCTCCAGGTGATTCCCAAGACGCTGAGCGTGAACGCGGCCCAAGACGCCACCGAGCTGGTTGCGGCCCTCCGCGCCGAGCACTTCAAAATGCAGCACGACGAAACGCCGGACCCGCAGCTCAAGTTTGCGGGCCTGGACCTTGTGGGTGGGGTGGTCCGCGACAACCTCAAGTTTGGCGTGGTAAGTTCAGGAGGAAGAAGACCAAGAAGAAAGAAAAAACTGAAAAGAGTGAGAAAATGGGAGGGAGGGGAAGTCAAAATGCGCTCGCTGCACATGAACAAAAGTATTTTTTTTTTGCTGCACATTTTTGGTTCATTTGCCGTCTTACTTATTCATCGATTGCGCTATGCATAGGTGGAGCCTGCCATTTCCAAGATCAAGTCCCTGCGCTTTGCGACCGAAGCCGCCATTACCATCCTGCGCATTGACGACATGATTAAATTGGCACCACCTGAGCAGCAACAGGGCGGCCGCTAAACGAGTGAAAGAAGTGAAGTGGGAGCTGCTCCTTTCGCTGCCGGACCTTGCGTGGAATGGCAGAGAGAGCACGGCTTTGCAACATTTCGAATCTGGAAGTGCTCTGACGTCGGCCCAGCTTTTTGCCTTCTCTATCCGCCGGTTTCTTGCTTTTTTGACCCGTCTCCGACACGGGTGAAAAACTAGGAAGTAGAGAGGGATTTCGGCTGAGTGTAAACGTTTTGGGAATTCCTTTTTTTGGGGAGTTGATTTCAATTGCAAAGGCGCTGGTGCTGCGTGCGTCCTTCGGCTGTCGTCGAACACAGCGAAGGCGGTGCATGTGTAAAAATCAAATCAACTAACCCATATGACTCGCAACTCGCATGAAGGATCCTCACAGCGACTTCGCTTAGCATGAAGAGAAGTGCGTGTTATGAGATTGATACCTAGGGTAAGACTATATGCAATATGCACTACGCGGCCGCTGGGCTGCGCTGGATGTCAGGCGGCTGGCGCCGGCGGCTGGTCGTTTGCGCTTAAATAACGAACCCCCTGTAAAATGCTCAGGACCTGATAAAAGAACGACACGAAGCTATGAAGTAATAACGCGGCCTTCGTGTAGCCGCTCTTTAGTGACGCCAGGGTGGAGCTAGATGCCTGCTACTAAAGGAAGCTTCGAAGAATTTATAAAGTTAAAAGCATCCGGCGTATCATCTTCGCAGCCGTCTGAAAAGTGAGAACAACAGCAGCGGTTATTCATGAGAATGAATTGGTCATCGTTTAGCACGTTTCACCGGATTGCACCTCAGTCTTACATCACAACATTGTTCCATGGGCCTTATCATTCGCATAATAGGAGAGAAATTTTCCTTCGATAGACTATAATCAATGTCAAACGATCTTTGCTCGTTGCTATCCTCTTAAGGTGCTTTTACCCGCCACACCGACTCACGTGTTTTTCGGACCCGACTGTGGTCCCAACTTTAAGCGAGGGCAACAGCGCGCCCGTTAACCTAGACGTGGGCAATGCGTTTGTAATAGAATCAAAGCAGCATTGGTCCGGCCATCGACGCGGGATTGGCGGAAAGCTCAGTAAAGCAGACCGATTTCAAGAGGTGGTCTTCTCGTTGTGCTTGTGTACGAGAGAGATTTAAGTCACGCAGTGTGTGCTTATCCGTACTAGAAACGTTTTCATTATTCCCACTAAATCTTCTTTCCCGTCACAACTTCGATTTCATATTTATCCTCGTAACAGGGCGGTGCAAGTGCACTGTCTCTTGCATTAGGCTACGGTCGGAGCAGCAGCAGCAGCTTTGGGCAGTTCGGCAGCAGCAGTTCGTCCTCACCGTCAAAGCCGCAGCACGTGCACTACCGCGCTTATCCGGAACCTGTTGGCAAGCTCGCCCTTGGACCTAACTGGGAAAAGGTGCGGCATTGCATAGGCAGCGTTGCGGTGAAATGTTCACTCTCTTTGTTTCGCACCCTAAAAGGAAAGACAGGTTTACGCTTCCTGTGCTCACTTCTCGTCTCCTCTTTTCCTATTCTAGTGGGGATATTCGTGATGGTCATCACTTTTACTCCTCTTTTTTTTTGTGTCCAGGGCCGCATTCCTGAGACGCTCAAAGCCACCTCAAGCCCAGCACCAATCGACCGGCAGTGGCAAGGCACTGTCGCCGACAATGTGGATGGTGGCAACGGAGGCGGAGACAGGAGCAGCACCAACGGCGATGTGTGGGTGCCTAGAGCTGTGTGTGGCGCAGTGCCTCCTTCTAGTGCCTTCGCGAACCAGGTTCAACCACCATGAGCGCCTCGCAATGTTGACCCTTATTTGGGTTTAGTTTGTGTGTTTGCATCAAAGCTGTGCTTGTCTTTCGCTTTGGTCTGTTTCTACGCTCCTTCGTATTTTCGTATGCTTATGCACTATGCGTTTTCGTCTCTTCCCCTTCATGTTTATTTTTGCCAGGTCCATCGGCACCTTCCATGGGATGCTCCAGCACCTAAAAGTGCAGCAGCTGCAGCTGCTAACGCTCCTAGCACAGCCTTTTCAAGAGAGCTCGACGCCATTCTTGGAGGAGTTGCTTCAGCCAAGGATCCTTCTTCATCAGCTTTGCAACGCCCTCTGGCCACCACTCCTATGGCAGTGGGTATGATCGCAGCCAAACAGTCAGCGGCTGCTTCAGCTACTGGCAATGCACCTTTGTTGCAAATTTCGAAGCCTGGAAGCGCTGCTCGTCATTCCAGCAGCAGCAGCCGTGGCCAAGGCGGCAGCAGATCCATTAGCAATGGTGGTGATGGCAACAACAGTGCTGGGGCAGACAAAACGCTCCAAGCATCACCAAAGCCCTCTGCAGTCGCTACTTCAGAAACTGGCAACGATCCTTCGATAAAGCCTTTAGCTAGCTCAGACACGCCTGGCGACAGCGTTGGCAGTTCAGGAATGGGTGCTGCTAATCTCGGGAAGCAGGTCGATGACTCAGCGCTGGCACCGGCAGCAGCGAAACCTTTGCTCGAGTTTGGCTACGAGCAGCTGTCACCTCGATGGTTCAAAGATGGCAGCAGTCGTGCTACTGCTCACAGTAGCAGCGGTGGTGGCAATAGCGGCTGTAGCAGTAACCGCGGCGGCGGCGGTGGTGACGGTGGAAATGGAAGCGTTGGAGATGGCGCAGGAGATTCCTTGTTGGGCGTGTCGAGCCACGAATCAATGGGCGAATCTCTGAGCTGGAGCGATATGCCTTTAGCCCATTTCGCTCAGCCCCCAAGCAACAACAACAGCGCTACCTACTATAGTCGAGGTGGTGGTGCAGGTGGTGGCGATAGCAACTACAGCCGCAACAGCAGAAGCAGGAGCAATTCGGACCCTGAGGTTCCTTTGCCGTCGCGCGCGTCACGCCTCGGAATTTCGCACAGCCAGCCGTCGGCTTCTACTTCTTCGGCATCTTCTCAGCCAATCAACAGCAGTCATCACCGCAGCAATGGAAAAGTGGGGCGACGGCCGCGGCTCGCCATCGGTCAAGATGCGTCTTCAGAACAGCATCTGACCACCGTCCTGTCATCTTCGACTTCGTCTTATAAGTCGCCGTCGCCACGCCCGCGTAACAACTTTCGTGGCAGCTTCTCTCCCATAGATGGTATATACTTCTTATTGTACTACTGTGCGCCCCTTGAGATCAATGTTGTGCTATCCAAATTGTGTATATCTTTCGTACGCGCACCATTCTCCCTTTTAAACCTTTCTCACCACTCTTCTCTTTCTCTTTATGTTGCCCTCTTACAGACGCTAGCCCTATCGTCGGGCCCAATCAGGGGGCTATGGCAGTGCCCTCTGTGTCTCCACCTGCGCCTCCAGCAGACGCCACCATTGGCAGCTTAGGAGGAGGAGGCAGCGTGGCGGCATTTGGGAGCGTTGGCTCCTTCAACAAAAGCCATCACCGCCAAAACAGCAGCAGCAATTACTACAACCTCCAAAACAGTAGCAGTGAAGCCGAAAGTGCCGCAGCGGCGAACGGTGGCTTCGAAGTGGCTATGGGATTGGCTGGAGCCACTCCGCCATTGCTGCAACGGTCTCAGAAACCGCTTGGCCCTGCAGACCAGCGCCGCGCGCGCCGCGCAAGGGACGCCGCAGCAAACCTATCCGCAGCTGCACCGTCTGAAGGCACCGCTGCTGCTGCTCCTGCTGCTCCTGCTGCTGCGGATAATCCCAGTGAAGAAGTGGGTAGCGGTGCTTCAGGGAGTGCTTCTGGTCCTGTGGCAACAACAGCAGCAAGAGCACCACGTGCGAGTTCGTCTTCAGGACCCACGAGGCCCTCAAGCCCAGGCCATCATCGAGGTTTAACCAAATGGACCTCCCCAGCTGTCACGCCACCTAATTCTTCACTGCAACAAACCAGCAAAGGCAGCCTCCTCGCACCAAGAACCGGTGGTAACGTGCAAGTGCCCCTTAAGCGTAATGGTAGTCGAAGCAATGGCAGCCGTACAGGCAAGAGATTAGGCCACAGCCCGATTGCAACTGCCCGGCCGAGCAGGAGTCGCGAGGATTCGGCGACTCCAGGAGAGCTCAGCGCAGAAGAAGGCGAGAGAGAAGTGCGAGGCCTCCGTTTCCACGAAATCGTCCCACCTCGCGGCGCGGAAGCGATTAGAAATCTGAAATTTGGTGGCATTTGCGGTCCATTCCTGGTGTGAGATGCGCCGGGCTTTTGAAAAAGAAAATTGGCCTAGGGAGTGGAGGTACACGATTTATACCTCCTGTGCTTGGGAACCCCCATGTTGTTTTGAATTTATACGGATAAAAATGGATAATCATCCCATCTGTTTTGACATGCAGGGCACACGAATTCGGTATTCTCGGGCTCGGGTATCATGCGAGCATGTAAAATTGCATTTGCATTTGCGATTGCGCGTTTCAACAGGGTGTTAATGACGTATTTAGGTCATTGATAGGAGGTTTGTGCACGGCTCTCATGCTCTCATGCTCTCATCAGCCCTCCCTCCGACAATTCTCTACGGTATATGCTTGAAAGTCTGGTAGACGTAGCTAGCATGCGAAGTAGTGCACGAGTTGTATTGCGCGGTCGAATCGAAGACTTAGCTAAAAGTAGTACGTGATGCACCAGCACGTAGCCTGCTATGGCCGTCCTCTGTCTTCTAGCCTCTAGCTAGCTTCATTAGCACCCTGCGAGGAAGCATCCATCAGGAGCAGGCGTCGACTTAAATTGGCGAAACTTCAAAGAGTAAGCCACAACTCAACTGAAGGGTAGTAAACATAGTGAGCGCAGTCCTTTAGATTCGTAGTGCTGGCTGCGAATTAACAGCAGCAGGTGCGATAGTTTCAGTGTAGCTGACGAGGTAACACTGCTACGATAGCAGCACCTATGTTCAGTTTGAAGGCAGAAGCAGCTGCCGAGGCGCTTCAGAACACTACTGAAGGTACTTCAATCAAAAGATTCAAACACAACAATGAGGAAACTCATGCGGATACTGATTATACGGCCCTAGCTATTCGCGTTGCGAACATCGAAGCCAGTGACACCCAGCACCGCTGTCGTCTCGACGCCTCAGCACAACGCATCAAAGCTGTCGCGACGGGGGTAGAAATAGCACACCATAACACCAAAAGTACTTCAAGCGGAAGTAGCAGCAACGTTGCTACATTTAGCAGCGAAATGAGTACGCCCAGCAAAAGTAGCACCTGCGTCAACAAGAGCAGCTTAAGTCGAGCTGGACGGAGCATACGGTCTGGCAAAGTAGAGCGGCAGTTAGCCGCCGCTGCTGAAGAGCTCAGACTTCGATCTATGCCAAATGAATTCATTGGTGCTGATGGTTTGCGCCATGTCCCGCCTGCGGTAAATTTCACTTTTTTTATTTTTCTTGTTGCTTTCACATCAATTCCAATTTCCTATTCTTCCGTGTTCCCTCTTTCTCAAAGTGGTAGTTTACATCTACAGAAATTTAAGTTTCAAGCCTTTCGTACTTTACAAATATACTTTGTTCTGATAAAGAAGATATGACCCATGTTGTTGGCTGGCAGGTGCGCACTTTGATGACCACTTGCAACGCACGGTGGGCAGGGAGGCGGCTGGTGGACGTTTGCCTTGGAGACTTCAGCTTAGTCTGGGGCGCTGACCCAGCTCTCTGGTAAAGATAGCAACTCAATGCTATAGAATAAGAGCTTACTTATCAAGTTCTATCGGTGCTTGGTAGTTGAAGGCGGCCTTTTTGATATTACTATGTCTTGCAAGGCAAAGCAATCATGTCGTTGCATGCACTCCATGCTGTAGGTGCGCTCGTATTGCTTCTGGCCTTGTAAAAGTGGAGCCTTCAGGTAAAACAACTCAGCATAAGCAGAGTAATGAAGCAGAAAATGATGGTACTACGCACGCTCTACACTCTGCGACGGCTGCTGCTACTTTGTTTCTTCGATCTCACATTAGCTCTAGTCCTTCCTCATCAAGTGATGCTGCTGCTACCGCCAACGCCTCTGAGGACGTTGATGTTGAGGCGCTAGATCCGGCGGATTTAGGTAATCACCTCCTCGCCCACTTTGAGCGGGCGCTGACCTGTGATGAAACCAGCCAAGTCGATTCAATCATGCGAAGCGAGAGCAACAATTTAAGCAACATCAGCAGTAGCCATGATGCAACGAAAGTCAGTGTAGTGCAAGAACGAGCAACGAAAGCAATTCGCGCTGGAAGAGTGTTGGGCGACGCGTTGAATCCCATCTTGCGGGCAGGCGATAAGGTTTTCTAAAGGATCTTTTGATTATTTTAGAACTTGACTTATTTACTTGTAGCCAACATTCGTCCATCTTACTATGCTGCTCCAAAATACTCAAACCCTATTTGATATTGTTCTATACTTTGGCATCTTGCTCATGTCTTACCTGCAGGTGTCGCATACCTTGCACTGGCACGAACCTCCAGTCAGCGGCTGCCATGATGGCTTGAGCATAACGCAGCATTGTTACTTCTCTCAAGCTCTAAGGCAAGCGAGCGCTCGCAATGGTATCAGTAGACGCCGTTGTGCGGACGATGAGGAGTATGCAGGCATCGAAAAGGGTGATAAAAGAAATATAATGGCCGTTGGGACAGGGCATATAGGCGGACTCAATGAAGACGGCGTTGACGACGACGATTACGATGATGGTGACGATGATGATGATGATGATGATGTGCTGTATGCGATCTCAAAGCCAGCAACAGTTCCGTCGCATGCAGGCGGCGTTTATCTTGCGTCTTCTCTCCTCACTATGGTACAATTACCCTGAAACATGTTAGGGTTAGGACTAGATTTTCCTCTATTGTTTATACCTTGCATTTCTATGATACTGTTCCACATCGAATTCCGTGTTCCTGCTCAACTTATCTCGACGTTTTTGCCACATTTCGTTGTTGTTTTTTTAACCATGGTTTTTACATGAAAGGCCGAAGCTCAACTCGGCTTTCCACCGCGATCGCTCGGCCTTTGCCACCGCTTAGATCGTTTAACCAGTGGCCTTGTGCTCGCAGCCCGTATCAGAGGTAAAGCGGCACGCACAGCCAGCGCGCTCTTTGCTTCGAAAATTCCACAACCTATGGCTTTAGGAATATCTACCAGCGGTCAAAATGACTGCTCAACTGGCACCAGCAGCACTTTACGTGGCAGTTCTGAGGCCCACAATGCTTTAGCAGATGTTAAGCATGACGAAGAAAGTGAATGGGTTCTTCGCAAGAGTTACCTTGTGCTTGTGAAGGGATTCTTTCCAGGCTCTGCTAGTGCTCTTGCAGCGCGATTTGGTTCTATTTCTTCGTGCAGCAGCAACGGCGACCGCGACGGCGACGACTGGAGCGACACAATTGAAAAAACTTTATCTTCAAATACACTACAAGAAGACATGGCCAATGAGTCTCAAAATGAAAGAAGTAAACTGATGTCATGGATAAAACGTAGCCAACCGATCTCTAGTGTCACTGCTGGAACTTCATCGGGTGATACTAGGAATATGCCAGGAGACAAAGGTGCATTTAGCAGCAGTAATAGCAGTAGCAGCAGCAGAGGTGATTCCTTGGCTGTGACCGTTAGTTGGACTCCTCTGAACCAACCTTGGACCGCAGTTGAGTGGGTGTCCACCGATCTTACAAATGGGTTCGCGAGCGTCAGATCCACAGTTGGATTAGTAGATGTTGAGTCAAACCGCTACGGCCCTATTGCGCCTGGTGACGCAACGACTGATGGGAAGCTTTCTCATAGTCTATTCTCGCTCATTCGTACGTCTGTGTTTATGCGCTCGCACTTCTTCTTAGTTTTATATTCTTGCAATTATTCATTTTCTTGAACTTATTGACCGATTTATGATCGTTATTTTTTATCCTTACTCTCCGATGCTCTGTTAATATCCATTCTACAATCACAGGCTATAACCGTGAAGATGACACTTCTTTACTCTGGGCTAGACCGGTAAGATAAGTTTACCATTTTCTTCTGTTGATGACGCACCATAAATAGCCTTCTACCCTCACCTTCATTGTTGGGTATTCTTTAGCTCAGATATTTGATAAACACATATTTCTTATTTCTTTTTGCTGTTTATTTCATATAATAGGTGACAGGACGCACGCACCAACTGAGAGTCCACCTTGCTACGGTTCTTGGTTATCCCGTGGTGAACGATACGCTCTACAGTGATAGCCTCGATGAAAACAGCGGCAACGATAGGAGCAACGGCACTGGTAGTGGCAGCACTACGTGCAACTCATCTAACTCAGACGCCGTGCCAAAAGGTTGCAAGGACAGCAGCAGCTGCAAGAATGTTTGTATCAGCGGTAGTGCCCAAGCGCACGCCAGTCCTAGTACTTTGCCTGCTAGCCCGAGCAATCCCGCGAGGCTGTGTGCAGCGCTTTGCGTGTACTGCCAACACGGCCCTGCTGAAGCGTTTTCAAAAGAGCAGCTTCGCTCTCATGGCATATGCCTCCATGCTCTGAGGCTGGACGTGCACCGGCGCTACACATGTAGCTTTCGTAGCTTCTCGTCTGTGCCACCTTCCATGAGTGGTGGTAAAACTGATTCTGATGTCGTCGCTGATAATGCTGGGGTTGGTCTAGCTGTGCCTGGTGCTGCACCAGCATCCATCCATCTATTGCCATTGCTTATAGAGGCCTGCGGTGCATTTCCGCCGCCGCTGCCAATAGGAGGGGCTTACTCCAATGAAATTGGCTCTCCATATAGCAACAACATCAGGGATAAAAAAGTACAAGATCGCGCAGCCGATGGGAACAAGGACGTAATTGTTGCTATTTCTGTACCTCCGCCGAACTGGGCCTTGTAGATTGGCCATGCTCTGGTCAGGTGCCATTTTATAATGCATAATGGCAGTACTTGATTTCAATTGGCGGTGTTTTAAAATAAAATTTCGATATACCTGGCCCGCTTACTACACTGTGCAATTGCCATTTCAAGGATCGTGTATTCTCAGTCCGATTCTTCTTACTCTAAATCCAAGTCACAGGGCTGCCTTTTAGCTCATATATACCTATATAACAGAAGCCGGGGTCTCGTCCTTTCCAATTTTCTATCTCCCATTTTTTAGAAATTGCGATCCTTATATGAAATAACCGTGCGATGTGTTATGATGGTTATACTTAGGCCCATTGATGTGCAGGTCAGTGGTTTGGTCTTACATCAAAAAGGGAAATCCTTTAAAGACCTGGACTACTGTCCATAAATCATCAACCACTCGCCATTGCAACAACAATATTCTTCGGATTCACCCGCTGCCTACATCTACTACGTCATCTCTCGCAAAGTGCCGCCGCCACGCAACAGCCAACAAGGTGGCAAGGCTCACTACCAAGAGAACAACATCCAGGGAGACTACAGGCCGCGGCGCTAACGAGCTCTCAACATCGCTGTCTTTGCTGCTGGTGTCAATTTCATTGCTTAGTCTCGGCATGTTCATTTGGCTTTTGGAGTGTTGTGCCGGAGGTGGCTGCTTCTCTTGGGCTGGCTGCTTTGTTTCTTTCTTCAGCTCGAGTTGCTGCTCCACTTTCGGCTGGGCAAAGGCGAGCAGCACGGATTCAGGAGCGTAGCCAAAGCTTGCCATCGCTCCTGGTGCTGCTGCTTCGGCACAGCTTGACGATAGTGTTGCTTCTCCCAACGACAACTCAGCCAAGTACTTCCCGTATCCTAGTCGCCGTCGCTGCTGTTGCTGTCGCTGCACTGAAGATAGCTGCTGTGGAGGCTCCAGCTGTTGTAATGGCAGCTGTCTGAAAAATGGTTGTTGCAACGACTGCGGTAGGACCATTCCACCAGGTTCACTGGCCGCCGAAATAGCTGCCGTAGCCGCTGAGACCGCGGCGGCAGCGGCGGCGGCAGCCACGGGTGCTGCTTTAGGTCGCAGCGGTGCAGTCACTGGAGGTTTTTCCTCTTCTAGACCTCGCATGACGCTGGCTATGGGCACGTTGAGAAAGGTTGACAGAGCTGCAGCGAGGCGCTCCTGGTCGCTGGGTGACCGTAATCCTACGGCATCTTCAGTGCGCCACAGCAAATACCGCGGCGGCGGAGATTGCTGCGTCGAAGCAGGTTCCTCACTCTCTGCAGAAGAACCTGCATCATGAGCAGTCATAACGGAAGCCTGCATAAAAGAAGAGCTGGCGCTACTGCTGCCACTCCTACTTCCGATAGTCTTGCTGCTCCTACTGCTACTACTGTTGCTCGTGCTGCTCTGACTCGAGTCGTATTCCTCGAACGCTTCTCCTCCGAGGCACCGCAAACCGTAGCTTCTGGCAGCCGCATTAATGTCCGCCCACAGTTGAGCCTGGAGGCACTGCCACGGCGTAGGCTTCGGCTCACGCACTGCTGTAGCAGCAGCTGCTGCTGCTGCTGCTGCTGCTGCTGCAGGAGCTGTGCGTGCATTAGTTGCAGGACCACTGCCACTGCTAGGAGGCTTGTCACTAGCGCAAGCAGCTATCGCCGCCTTGCCTCGTCCTCCGCCTGTGCCTTTGCAAGTGCCCATTTTGTGCAAAGCAGACTTGGAAAGCGCACAAGCAGTGCTACTTGAGACCTTGGAGAGCGGCAGGAGTTGTCGTGCCGCAGCCGTACTAGTACTGGTAGCCGCCCCCGTAGGCGGTGGTATTTTCCTCTTCGCTTGTGCCAGCGCTGCAGCAGTCGCGCTGGCAATCGTGCACCGTTCGTTGGCGACCTCCGAAGCCGCTTCGTATCCCCCCTGTAGAGTGGCAAACTCCAATGCGCGGTTTTGGAGGTGCTCCCATTGGGCCGCGGCCAAGTCCAACGGATTTCGCACCACGTGCACGAAGGCTGCGTCTGGGTAGGCTGCAAACAGGACTTCCAAGTGGTAAATCACTTTGGGGTTCTTCCAGCCCCATCTTCGCGGAGCGCGGTGTGTGAAAGGCACCGAGTCCAAGTACCGGAGCGCATTGGGCTTGAAGTAAGGTCCCGACGCCCAGGGGCGAATGGCGCACACAGGATTACTGTTAGTGCCGCCACTGCTGCCGCTACTGCCACCACTGATGGACTCGATGTTCGCTGTCGGCGGCAGCCCCGAGCGTAGCCATGCCAGGTAAGCTGGTCCTGCCATGCTTCCATCGTCGGTAGCGCCCTCCAGCAAGCTGTCGTCAGGAAACATGGCAACGTTGTCGAGAGCGGCACCGTTGTAGCTCTCTTCGAAAGCGGCTGAGTCAGGGTCTGGGTGCTGCCAAGAAAAGAGGAACACAAATTCCGCCAGATTTTAAACGAAGACTGAAGATTATAACGCATTAATTTAAGTATACCATTAATGTGGCAACAATAAGAGTATTGAAATCACAAACTAAAACAAGGCATGAATATCAAGCTATACCATGTAAATGCCGATCTTTGTGAGCGCATCGACCACCCCACGCGTGCCACTGCCGCCGGAGCCCCCCACGATGATTGGCGCTCGCTGCCAAGCGTCCTCTGCAGTCATGGGCAGCCGCGCATTTGCTTTCGTGAGACGCCGACGTGCCTTCTTCTGATGGACATTGCGGACGGTCTCGTTGAAGGCTAACGACTGAATTGGAAATCGTTCAGTTCTGGGGTTGCTATCAACGGCGTCAACAAACGTGGGCACTTTTAGCCCCTCGTTTGCGAGCCAAAGAAGAAGAAGAGGCACTGTGCGCGCCATTGAAACCCTGAATGCCTAGCTTTAAGGAAGTGATTCAATTCTTGAACAAAGAGGCTAAAGCGCATAAGACTTGCGATTTGCTGAGAGGGCGTAAGACTGTAGTAGCCAGTACACACTGCTGCAACTTCAGTCGATGGGGCTTCGCCTCCCTCCTTCAAAAGGCCCTGCCCCGACGAAAGTGCTGCGTGAATGCTACTAAATTGCCATCGATTCCATGAGAACTTCGAGTAAAGGAATCATCACTTCAAGCTCCACCGCTGTGTCGCAATATTTTTTGTTACATTTTCACAACTACCGCTATCGCCCCAGCAATCCCGTAGGCATTTTTTTTTTCGCCACAACAAAATGCAAAAATCAAGTTGCAGAGGATGTGATTTACGTCTCTACATAATAAAACTACGGCTTTTCAGATTTAGAGTGACTTCTTCGTTCTTCGTCGACCTCTGACTTCTGACCACCTCTCGGTAAAACGCGTCTGCCGAAGATGGAGGTTCATGGCAAGCTTATAGGGGTTATCGGAGATGAGGTACGCTATGAACGCACAGATCATTAGAAGCTTGATTCGAGCTTTCAGTAGATATTTGATTTCTATGCTACCAATAATGAATCATGATTACTCTGGACAGGACACGGTCACTGGCTTTCTTCTAGCAGGAGTCGGTCACAGGACAGCGGAGAAGTCAAATTTCTTGGTAGTCAAGCCAGGTAAGCGCTAATTATGGTTGGAATTAAATTACCATAAGCCTAGTGTTTAGGCTACATTGGTATCGTAGTCTGGTGTCACCCTTGCGAATTTTATAGTTCAGAGGCTTATTAGATCAAGTTCTAACCAACAGCTAATTTCGTCGACGCGAGAAGCGCTTTTGAAATATTGTCTCAATCCAATAGTTTTCTAAGATGTCCTCTCTTATTTGAATATATGCATGTGGTTTGTGCATGGCATGGGTGGCATTGGGGTTTTGGGGTGCGGCGGTGGCGGCATTAGACACTGCACTCCCTGTGATTGAAGCTGCTTTCAAAGATTTGTCCGAACGCGACGACGTCGGGATTATCTTAATCAACCAGCACGTACGTCTTCTTAATTGACTTTTACGCGCACATTATGGGACGGCTCGTGAGATTGTATGGTTCTTTGGCTTTTGAGGAGTGTATAGCTGGCTGTCTTCTGCGGTGTAATTAAACATTCCTTGTGTCGCTCTAAATCATCCACATTTTGCAGGTGGCAAACGAGATTCGGCACCTATTGAAGGACTACACTAAGACGATCCCAACTGTGCTTGAAATTCCCTCGAAGGATCTACCGTGAGTACTATAGCACTTCGTCCTCATATTTCTTTCCCTCGAAGTTTTGATGTCTTCTGTTGGGTTCCACTCTCACATATTCTCCAACAACCTTCAATATTTGTGGATGCCCTAATACTTTGATTTGCACCCTTTCTGGTGACTAATTGTGTTATTCAGATATGACCCAGAGCAGGACTACATCATGCAAAGGGTGAATCAAATGTTGGGTGGTACAAGCTAATCGAAGGGCTTTAGCCAGTTATATTAGATGGCAGTGTATGCTTGAAGTCGCATGGGCACGTACCAAGAAAACCCACAAGGCTGCTGGGTTTTCCGTCACCGAATTTAGTTATTTCCGGGTCTTCTGCTGAGCCAAAGTGGGTAAAACCCCAGAAAACCCGCGGGTTTCTTGGTTGCTGTTACTGCATGGGGCTTTGTCAGGCGTGCATTGGCAATGAAAGCAAAATTAATGTGCGTTCTTCCTCTCTCCTTTTCGGCTATTCCTTACTATAATTAAAGAAATTTGAAGTGAACTCTGCGGCCTACTATTCCCTATGCCCTAAACCCGAGGTCGGATAATACCAGAGGTAGCTGTAATGCAATGCGTTTTTCTTAAAGCGCCCGCAGGCGCCTTAGTCTAGTCTAGTTAATACTCCCCCAAAAACAAGGAAATCCGGAAAGGAAAAGGAAATAAGTACACAGCAGCAAAGCAGTCACAGAGGCACATAAAGAATACACTTGAGCTGCATATGCGCTAGCAACTTCGCTTCAGAAGGCCAATTTGCCTATGTCAATCAATTCGAAGAATAATCAATCGCGAGGAGTTCTTAGATATATCTCAATTCCTTCTTGTTTTTTTTTTTTTTTTGAACTCCTGAATTA
>Ga0307982_1001235_pt1 | contig 20748 bp, 22 predicted proteins | sample OrgLakmetagen989_FD_201847 | JGI IMG/M metagenome (GOLD analysis project Ga0307982, IMG submission 201847) | Saline water microbial communities from Organic Lake, Antarctica - #989 | ecosystem: Environmental > Aquatic > Non-marine Saline and Alkaline > Saline | place: Antarctica: Organic Lake... | reverse complement strand
ACTTCACGGTTTCATGGTGAGCAGTTCACTCAGGACTTCACTACGACTTTAGTTATGCACCAAGCGCGTCTGATATTGCCTCTCCATCTCCGGAGTTTCGGTGGAGTCAATCGTGTCTGGCCAATTTTGGAGAACTCAGAATTCTTCTGCTGCACGCATTTTTCCAGCTCCGAGTCATCTTCTTCATTCGAAATACGACACTCAAATGACCCAAATAATCCTAGAGGAGTACATCTTTATTTGCTCTCGAAGCAACAACATTATTTGAATCGGCCTTGGCCTAGCTCGCTGCAGTCGTACTTAATAGCATAAGAACTTCCGCGTTTCAACAATTCGCAGTCGATGTCTTCTCGTCTCCCCTCCTGCTTCCGCCGTATATGCCTCGTGCCAGTCGCTGCGCGACCTCAACTGTTTTTCAGCACGCAATTAAGCACTGGCGCATCCTCATTCTCAACAGCCGCGTGGACGTCGGCTGAACACGCAGGCTCGGTGAAAAAATTCAGTGCGCGCCCTATGATCAGCGCACCCTTGCACGATTTGGTTGGCGATCCTGAGCAGCCAGGCCGCGTGCAGGGCCTTTGCGGCGTCAAGCCCATCGCGAGCCGAGCCTTGAAGGCTGGCGAGGTCAGTCGAAACTAGCATCATTTTTAACGTGTACAGCTTCCTCAAATGATTAGGAATATCTAGATACATCATAACATTGAGAAATATGGTCCAAGAAAGCATGTGCTCATTATATTTGACATGTGCACACTATGCACCTGATGCTTGTTCAGATATGCTTCCAAGAATCAGGCGAGGTGCTTTCAAAACCTACGATGCACTCAGTGCAGGTAGAAGTAATACATGAGTAAACCTTTGAATCAATTTAACCTTGAAATGATGAAGGAGTCGAGTGTTTCTGTGCCAGCGAATTGGTGTTCATTTCATCATCATATCTCTGTGTTTGCGCGTATATATTCACGAAGGTGAGCGAAAATGGCCACGTCAATATATGCGGCGAAGGGCGATTTTTGAGCCACAGCTTCAACCCAAACCTCGTTGTGCGGATCCATGAATTCAGCTCTCATCCGATTGACTTCGTGGCGCGCCGCGACATTGCAGAGGTAACGCACGAATGTGGTATACACTCAAGTTCTTAGAGGGAACAAGCACACACGCGACGCCGCCGCCACAGCTAGGCTTATAACTACGGCAGTTGAGAGTTCAGAGATCTCGTGGCACCAGAACGCAGGAGGCTATCATTCATCAATAAAATTATTTCATTAAATTATGAATGTGTTGAATGCATTGAGTTCACATCGTTTTCGTGTTGTTTCTTTCGTCTTAACACCTCCAGCTGTACTACTACTACAGTACGAGTATACCTCACCTCCATGTCTTCCGTCGCCTCCTCCGCAGGGTGAAACGTTGAGTTTCAATTATTGTACTACGGAATGGGATATGGCTTCACCCTTTACGGACAGTACTGCGGCTGTGACAAAAAGCCCAGGTTGGCCTTTCTTTCTGTTCTCATTCAATCTATTTTTTCCGTACTGTTCCTTCAATCTCTCTATAGACCTTACATTCATTGCCATTGACCACCGTGTGGGCTTCTTTATTTTTCGTTTATTGGCCTCACAACTTTTCATTGACGCATCGCTACACTTTTATCCTTTCTTCTTTTCCTACCCCCAGACGGTGAGTTGTGGCCATGTGAAGTGTGGGGCTTCAAGCATCTGCCGGCGCACGCCAAGCTAGCGAGCCTCCGTGAAGGGCTGCTGCCTCCACACACCCTTCGACTCTGGCTGCATGATCTCCATGCTTCGGACGCCAAGGCCAATGATGCGCCAGTGGTATGATTGCTTTCGACTTAGTAGGGGCACATGTGTGCACCGATTCGGTGCTCTGTTAGAAACCTCATTCCGGACACTCAGCCCAGTTAGACTTGTTCTGGAGGATTCATCAAAACGTAGCTTTATGCTATTTGTTGTCGTTTCTTTGCAATTGGGGAGTATAATTTAATCTGATCTTATTTGCGAACCACAGCTAAGTGGGTCACTTATCGCCATGTCCGTATTCCTGGTACTTCTTATTATAAATCAGTAAACCATGTATATGTACGTGAAAACTGGCCTCGATGAGACAGCTAGGAAGGTATTATGAGGATTTGGAGATAGCGGTAACGAGTTGGGAACTGCGCCTTCAGGAGAATATTACATAATTGATAATTCGATTGTATAATACTGTTCCAATATTCCAATTCCAACTCGTAACAAAGCACCTCAATAAGCGTTAAGCGCATTATAGACTTGCGTGGGAGTAGGGAGTATCCAAAGATTTTCTATCCTGAAGTATAGCAAGGTTTATAGCTCATACCAAGCGAGTCAGCATAATTTTATCCAACCAATTACGCGCAAAACGATGAAAGACAGGCCCAAAACTTTGATTTCTAATAGACACTTCTACGGCACTGCACAGCAAAATCATGTTTACTCTTGGGTCTCATGCATTCGCTTTCGAAGCGCAGTTTTGAATGTGTTCTTTGATGCTAAAGAGGCCGAGGTCCTGGTAACACTCGCCTGTTTGCAGCAACGACGCGCACGCTTCTCCAACGACCGAGCAAAATTTGAAACCTGCAAAAAGGAGATCAAACAAAGAACTGTTGAAAGTGCTCTATCGCCACGTACTCTGGAATGTTCGAATACTCAGGTTGAAGTCCTAAAACCTCGATTCAAAGAAATGGAAGTGTGATTGCTACATTAGGAGAATACGAGGGAGCATTCAGGAAAGAAAAAAACAGTACATACGGCGGAAGAGCATCACGCACCGTGGCCAGAGCACGGAGACACCAGCAAGAGGCTGCCGGAATGCTTCGGGTGCCAATCGATCAGAAAGTGCTGGTTCGGCGTAAAAGTGTACATGCAAACCACGCTGGCGACGTGTTGAGCAGCTGCGAGAAGTGGCAGTTTGTCCGACAGCGCCGCTCGAAACGCGGCAATTTCAGCGTCAGACGCGACCGGCCCTGCGTAACTCTTGTCGTTTATGTAGGGCTTGCTTTCATCGAACTTATCTCTATCTTCTTCTGTAGAGCTAGGAGCTGACGCCGATGTCGAAGGCGTTGGCGATGATGGTCGAGGAGCGCTGCGAAGGTCTTCGGGTTGATTCAGCTGAGCGCCAGGAATTACCCCGCGGCCGCCGTGCATCGCTACTTTGACGCCACTTAACACCCTTTGGGGGGCTGCTTCTCCTTCACTGCAAGAAGATGAAGAGGTCGATGAAGAGGAGCAAGTCCCAGAATTCTGCGTGGGAAAGCCATAAAATTCGACTCCGCCTTTTGGCTCCCACACGAAAATGGGCACATTGTCATAGACACCGTTCTCGGTGGAGACAGCCGCTGATGCATCTGTTGCTTCCTTTGCCGAAACTGCAGCTGCGTCGGCAGCAGCATGAGTATTAGTGTCTTCACTTGAAACAGCGGCTGCAAAACTCGTAGTTGGTATGGAACCTAGAACAGCAGGCTCCTGAACATCAGGATTGAACCAATGAAGCACGCGCCGCTCAATGGAGATGGGGACCTTGTTCCGTGCGAAATGAGCGAAATACAAAGGGAAAATGAGACCGCGAATTGGTTACATGCAGACAGAAAGAAAGTAGCAGAAAGAGGCAGTCAAGAGAGCAGCAGCACAGCAAAAAAACTCCTTCTTTTCAAAAGTGCCAATTTGTACCTCCGGCAGTGCTTGCTCCGCCCACACCGACGACGCCCACGCGCCCACGCTCAGCACCAGTTGGGCACATGTAAAACGGTGGCCCGACGACGTCACGACTTCAAACCCGCCTTCTCCATTCTCACCGCCTTTCTCATCGCCTAAGCTACCTCCTTCTTCGCTGGTAATCTGCTTAGTGAGCTCTGTCCATGTCGCTAGTGGTTCATTGAACCGCAATTCAGCCCCGTGCTGTTTTGCGACTCGAAGGTGAGCTGCAATGCAGAGTTCGGGCACCAGCACTGCTGCGTCCTGAAGCCGAGAGCAAGCATTCACACAGAAATTAAATGACGCGAGAAGAGCACATGTCTCGTCATCTCGAGATAGCTGGACCAACATCGTTAACGGAATACCTTACCGCCACTACTTTGATCTGACGAGATGAGTGCTCCAGGGGCAACTTCAATATATACATGTGCACAACTTACGGTTTCGAAGAGTGCTGCTTCCCCTGGATCCAAGTTAAAAGCGCCCGGCCATCTTTTGGAGACTTCTGGTGGGTCTAACACTTCGTGCCTCAAATTATGCTGCAGAATACTGGCCATGGTGCCGCCCAAGACGCCAGTGCCAGTTTCAAGCTCGTCTTTCGGTCCAATCATCAAACCCTTTTTTAAAAACATGCACAGAATTACACAGACGGAAAGAAGTGCAAAAGAGGTTTCAAAAAGGGCAACAAGAAAGCTTGCACAGAAGTAGAATGATTTGGAGCATGACCTATACATAAGTGGTTACATCCGTCTGTACGCGCTTAGCAATGAGAGGTTTATAACTCAGGCTACACATTTGCACCAGAAATAGAGACAATGTCGCACCCCGGTCATTTTGATGAGCTCTTCGCCTGGAGCTGCAATAGCCGTGGCTTTAAGGTCGTCGTCAGCAAAGGTTTCTATAGTTTTGTCTACATTCCGTTCCTTGTCTCGTAGGGCCTGAGTGTCAGAACAATTCAGCAAGATATGAGGGTATACTGTGAGCATGTACCAGTATTAGTACATATATGCGAGCCTTATCCACGAAATAATTACGTACGAAGCACCGCAAGATGGCCATGAACAACGGCAGCAGCTCGCCTCTCACGGCTTTGATTCATATAATTTGACATATTACCTTCCAGAGTACAAGGGCGCGTTTCAAAAGGGGCACGTATCGAGGATCTTCAAAGTAGGCTGTGCGAAAGATGCGTGAACGTCCATGGCTAGATCCCTGAACATGCACCGCCATGTGGAATACATTTAAAGCGGTAAAGGACGAGTAGACGGAAATAGCTATACTTTGGTAGCGGCTGTCTTGGTTTTCAACAATGAGTGACTTGAACCTATGCCAACCTCTGAAGACTCAACCCATGTTCTGAGCAGAGGATATACCAGTATTTTGGCATTGTACTGTTTGGTAGCGGTTCTTTGCTTCGTAGAGCGCAATCTCATCCGAATCAACTTGGGAGCTAGTAGATTTATTACAGATAAACTCGAAACCATTACCTGGTCATGCACTGGGCCAAATTTATCAAGCCCGATCACTTTGGCGCCTCGTTGCGCCAGATGCGCTGCAATCGCGCTACCGTGCCCACCTAGTCCAACTACGCAGACATCATAATCGTGCGCTCGGGCAGCAGAAGACGACCAATCTCGCATCGGCCAACAAGAAGCTCCAATAGCTTGCTACCTCGAGCCACCTCGCGCTGATCTGGATTAGTGGGCTATTACTAAGCCTCTATTCTCAATTCTTACCGCAACCGCATCGCAGAAGATCACACAGGTCTTGAAACATTTTTTATCCGTTTAAGATCCAGGCGACGTGAAGCTTACGTTTCCTGTTTCCATTTCAGCACGACACTGAGCGCTAATTTCATTCGTGAATGCTATTCCTCTTAGGAAACCTTAGTAGTCAAGGCAGCGACTACACCATTATCGTGCGCTCAAAGTGAAGGAGCGTTTCAATTATTGGCGCAAGAATTCCTCTCCTTCGACGAAGTTGTTGTAAAACACCGTAACAAATGTTACAGTCACGCCCCGAGTCGGGGAGCCGCGGCCAAGGCACGCAGCACTCGTTCAGGTCTAGCAGTGGATCCGTAGACTATTTCGCCACACAGAGTGCAGCAGCTAATGATAGTACAGAGCAAGTTGGGGAAGAGCCAGAGCGGCCAAAGCTGTCGTTGCACGGTGGCATGAGGCCTTCAGAGTTGCTTGGGTCGGTAGCAGCCGCAACCCGGCGCGCGCAACTCGTAGACCTCGACGCCCTGTGCAAGTTTGTGTTTCCAGCGGAGTTGCAGCACGCCATGTCCACTGGCCGCTTGCTAGCCTTTGGGTTCTATGGCCCACTTGACACTGACGGCCAGCTCCGCAGCGGGCACAAGGGCAGCCACATTTTGCAGCGCTGGGAGCTTGATACCATGTGCCGCCAATTCGAACGAGAAGACATCTTACAGGTTTGTGTTAGTTCAATGTAATTTCTAGTTTTCGGCTCAAAGGTTTGCCGCGCTTATTTCGATTGCATTCTTCGTCTCGGGTGGCAATACGTTTCTTAAAAAGGCTAAGGAGGCTGCAAGGAAAACAAAGTCATACACTAAGCGTACATTTGTGATGTCGATCTTTCATGCGAAGTGTGTTGCGTGTGTCATGGCTTTACTATCAGGTTTACATGCCGCATGGCAAATCCTCATCCAGCTTGAGCGAAGATGAAGCACAGGCTCTGTTGTCGCAAGCTGACGCGAAGCTCAAGTGCGCGAAAGGGAAAGCACTTATGCAACAAATCACTCCCCCCGAGCTCCGCGCACTCTTTGACGGATTACCTCGGGACGAGCAAGGACTCCTCAACTTTCATCAGTGTCAGGTAGAGCCTTGAAGTCTAGTTGTAGGCGCCTAGAAGAACAAGAAAACGAGAGGAAGGGTTATCGGCGGAGTGTGGTGCGCTCGTCAGAGGCACTTGTAGTGGGCGAGAAAGAAGCCGACCATGTGCTTCAAGGCTTTTCTAAGAGAGGTTTTATAGCGAGAAATTCAAGCTAGCTCTTAATCTGAAGCTTTTCGCGTGTCTTTTTACTGTGAATTGACTGTCCTTTTGTTTCAGGCGCGGTTGATGGCCTACCGAGACGAGTGCGTTCAGCGCAACAAAGTTGTCTTTCCCGCGATTCGAACCACGAAAGCGCCCAAGAGCTCCGCTGCAGCAGGAGGGATCAACAACAACCAGAGCAGTAGTGCCAGAAAAGTGAAGAAAAGTTTTAAAGTGTCTGCTGACGTGGCGCCTCCTACGATGTTTCAGAAAGATGCTGGCTTGGTGCCCATGGAAATTGCGCAGGTGATATTCTAAAATATGAACGAGTATGATTGATTGCTGCTGCTCGATTGTTTTACTCGCTTCTTGCGCATGATCTCACCACGCAGTCATGAGTATAACCACCTTTTACTTTTCTCACTCAATTTGACCACCTGTTGCCTCTCCTTTCAGCGTACCAACAAGTTCCTCTCCACGCGAGCTTATCAAATTTGCGACATTGAAGACGGCAATTCGCCCAGCTTAACGTCTAACGTGCGGCTGCTGCGCCAAGAAATGGCGTTGGGCTTGCGCAATCAGCCTCGAAACCACCCCCCGAGCGGCTGGGACCACAACGTCGTGCGCCAACGCACCAACATTGGCGGGTTCGTGAAAAGTGCGGCGTCGGCAACCACCGTGAAGCGCAATACCACTCTGCTGGACCACAACTGATTTGGCATTTGAAATTTATCCATAGCTCGAAAAAGAAGTGGCCGGCTTGGTCTTTCAAGGGGATTGCCTAGTTATCCTTGCGTGCTCCCGTTGGAATTGCGAATAATAACAATAACAATAAGAACTAGAACTCAATTAGTTGTACTGTGGAGTTATGCCGATCCGATCTGCGATCCCTGCCAATCCAGCTTCGGATTAGTCGCAAAAAAAAATAAAGGGGCGGCAGAAAAAGCAGAAGAGCGGATTTAGATCTACGCCTTCTTAGCCTAGGCTATCTGGATTTATTTCTCATTAAATTCGTTTTTCGTTATACCAACACATAATTTTTATTGAAATAGAATACGAGTAGCAAGAAGTCGGTATTTTGTCCAGCTCGTATTTAAAAGTGCTTTTAAACCAATGGGCTGTGAAGGAAGTAGAGGTCAGACCAAAGGTGAATGGCTTGCATGGCGACTTTGGGCCGTAAAGGAGGAGACCCCGGTGCCGCAGGTATATGGGCAGCGTTGCGGCATGCTTCCAAGTCAATGAGTTGCCAGAGGCATGGGCCAGTGACGTCCTTGCGGTCCGACTCACAATCTCCTTTGAAGGTTGCACTCCAGCTCGACTGATGACCTTCCGCGATTGCCAACAGAAACTTGGCGTTGAACTCAAAAGCGTTAGGAAATTGGCGCAACACTTGCCAGCTACAGTCTAGATATTGAAGGAAAATTGGCGAGTACTCGCTGCTGCTAGGATTGCTCCGCTTTGCAAACATGTGCCCAAAGCTGCAAAAGTCTTTCTCGATCAGTGCGATAAAGCCGCTGATCGTGCGGTAGTGCGGGTCAAGTAAAAGCTGCGCCATGGCAGATAGCTGCGATGTTCTGTCCCAACCGTCACTACAACAAAAAGTATACACAGGCCAACGAGAAAGGGTGTTGCATGAAATAGGCAAAAGTAACATCTGTATGGAGTAACAACAATTGCTGACCTGCAGTGCACAAGAACGGGCATCTTTTGCTCCAGTGCATCGACCATTTCGTTGGCGCCTCGCAACACCTAAGAAAGAAAATGTTGTTTGCACGCTGAATATGTTGCTGCGTAATGGTAAAATGAGTAAATCCAAACTAACTGTGAATTCGCACCATTTTGACGTGCTTTAACCAGCCACTAGCGGCTATTTTTTCATAGAACGAATCATTTCCAACTTGACAAGCAGCCGCGAACAGAGCTAGCGACTTTCGCATGGCGTGAATATTGGCGATGTCGCAGAAGAATATTTGACTTGGGCCCTATGAACAGACAGAAGGGGCACCGAAACATTGAATACTTAAAAAAAAAATTTAATGCTAAAACGAGCGTTTCCATGTACACATTTGTTACTTGAATGTCGCTGCAGTCTTCAAAGCCCTTGCCAGCCACCTGCATCCATAATTCCCGAGTCAAAGAAGAAAATGCGCACAAATGTCGAATGCACAAGTATTACGCATCAACTTTACCGCGTTGGCTCTGGCGTTCAATTTTGGTCTGGCGTCCACAATGAGAAGTGTAGAGCCTTCTACTGTATCCTGGATGGCATCGAGAAGAGGGTACTTGAGCTTGTTCTCGTTAAGACCTTTGAGTCCTGCAAGAGGTTGGCTGCTTCGGCAGAGCGGAGTGCCGTTGTTGTGCAGCCACGTGAGCGCAGGGACCCGGCGCTTCGACCGCTGCTTTGCAGACCCTTCAATGATATCATCGCCTGCACCCATCGGCACCTACGAATGCAAATGCAGGCATTCTTTCGATCATCGGAAGCACATGTGCACAGACACATTCCTCAACATGGTAATAAAAATGTTACCGCAAACACGGACGGGTAAGTCGGCGAAAAAGTGTAGTCGCCGTTGTCAAAAGGGCGCCATTTCGAGCCAGTTGCGAAGGCTCCCATGCGGTCGTACTCAGCGCGCATTGAATCTTCACCAGCCAGCCAGTTTGCACTTCGCGCTGGAAACAGTGCTGGCTCGGGTGAGAAAGTGTCTTTGATGCACTCGGAGTGATAAGTACTGAGGGCAGAGCACCATTCTGCAGCAGGCGTTTCCGCATCGGGAACACGAAAGATAAAACAAGTGCCAATCTTGGTCAAAAGCATTAGTTGTGTCCCTTTCTTGGAACTGTCATTGGGTTGAGCGTGCGCGAGGAAGGCAGCCGCCACACGCTGGTCTGGCATCAGGGCATTGACTTTTTCCTCCTCCGCTTCCTCGGTTTCTGCTGCTGCTCGCAGTAGAGCGGTCGCACCAAGGAATTCAGCGAGTGGTTCACCTCGCGCACCTTCTGTCGCAAGAAGCTTGGCCAAAAAGGTATCAAGGCCAACTCGGCGACCCTCAAGGGCCACTGGCTTCAGGTAGCTTTTAGGGGGCAGGTTGGGCAACGAGCTCGATGTCTGAGCTTGAATGTCGGTGCGCAGATGGTCAAACTCAGAATAGCGCCGCTCTACGGTCCAAGTTTCAGAATTAGCTAAAGATTTCACCTCAATTGTGTATACAGTGTGGCTTACTCCGTAAGCGCGTGTAGTATTAAACGACACAACGGACGCCTGCAGTACATCACTCGAAAATGAAAGCGGGTGAGGATTGTCATCCGTATCCAATGAAGTAGAGGAGACGGCCGCAAATGATGCTACCGATACAATGCTACCATGTGAAAATGACACAATTGCTGCGGGCCTGCTAGTAAGTTTGGGCTTGAGTTCCTTCAAGAAAAAGCCTTGAGCTCATCGGCATCGAGCGTGCCGCTGCCATCGGTGTCGATGTTTTTCAAGGCTGTCTCGATTTCATCAGCATTGCCCAAGTTTTTGGCTTTAAACATGTCTGCCACCTCAGAAAGAGCCTTTCCACTTTCCGCCGATCCGGCTGTTTCGGAGGCCAGTTTGTTGACGTCATTGAAGCCCGGGATGAACAGTAGTCGCACAGAAGACACCACGAGTGCACCCTCTATGCCATGTAGGACGACGCCATTACGATGATAGATGACACGTTCAGGGCTAGGCGGGTTGATCAAAACTCCATCAAACGTATACAGTCCACACAGCAGCTCTTCGAGAAGAGGTAAAGTCTCAGACATTTCTTCGTGAGCTTTAGATACAGAAGTAGAAGTGCACGGAGTCTATTGTCTGGATCCACGCACGCAAAAGGAGGAAAGAAAGGACCTCAAACACCGACACTGCGGCAGCTCCAAACTCCAAACTCCAAAGTCAATCCAGAATCCTACTGAAGGGGGGAGTTCCGTCGTTCCGTCCCCGTTCTCCCTTGTTTGGTGTTGACGTGTTGATGTGTTGAAATGTGTTGTGGGTTGATGTTGTCAGTCTGTGTTGAATCTCATTTTTCATTTCGTCATCAAGCTGCTGCCTGCACAGTCGCACAGCACATCACGGAGTACGTAGCCAGTGCAGAGGTTGCTCATCGCTACCCTTACCTCGCTCTCACGAACACATCAACAGACCAGTCTGTTGCTTTAAGCAATCTGGCGCCATGGCTACTTCAACCTCTATATGCTCCCGCGAAGATCTCGCGAGAGCTCGTAGAATAGTAATTAAAGCAGGGACTACAGTAGTTTCCAATGAAGATGGCACTTTTTCATTGACAAGACTTGGAGCCATTGTTGAGCAGGCCAGCGACCTGATCAAAGCAGGCTACGAGGTAAATACATTAAAAATTGAGTTTTAATATTTCGCATGCATTAGGGCGCATCATTCCAATGACAATTACTCTGGGTGTATGTCTTGCGCCCGTGTGCCCTCGTCCGCCCTCACGCGTGACTGCCCCGAATCATTATTGAGAAAACACCGGCAATCGAGGCGCCAAGGGATTGATATAGTGATAAGAGCTTAAATTTTATGCGGTGTACGTTCCACATCATTGTAGCTTTCTTCTTCTATTCTAGGCCCTGTTTTGAATCCTTTACCTCGTCTCATCCGTATCTCGCTCTATTTGGTTGACTCCCGAACCGCGAATGCTTGTTGATCAAACAGGTGATTTTGGTCACGTCCGGCGCCGTCAATTCTGGGCGTTTTCAGCTTCGCAAAGCGGCCATCATGGGCGCGTCTTTCCACCAGCAATTGTCGCAGTCCGGGCCCGAGACCTCGTCCTCCGTGTACTCGAGTGCGTGTGCCTCGGCGGGGCAGCTCGGCTCGATTTATGCCACCCTGTTCGCCCACTGCGACGTGAGCGTGTCGCAGTACCTGGTGACCAGTTACGACTTCACCGACGACGCGCGGAAGCAGCACTTGAGCGACTCGATTGACTTGATTTTGGCCCACGGCATGGTACCCATTCTCAACGAAAACGACGCGGTATGTGAACACGCGCACACGCTTAGCATGACTTATGTTGAAATCATGCAGAGGAAGTTGAGGTGTCAGCGCTCTGGCGCTCCCAAGAAGAAGTATATAGTCCTAGCCTTAGAAGCGCTTCTTCGCCATCTGTTTGATGCCCTGACTTAATTCGTCATTATTCTTACCATCATAATTAACCACTCCTCGTGCATTTTTTGTTGTGCCATGTATCCTATTCTGTCTAGGTGAGCGCATCCAAGGGCTACACCGAAGAGCAGGCGTTCACTGACAACGACTCGCTAGCCTCCGTGGTGGCGAGCCAGTTGAGCGCCGAGTTGCTCTTGCTTTTGACCGACGTGGAGGGCCTCTACGACAAGCCCCCCTCGGAGCCGGACGCGTCAGTGATTGGCACCTACGACGCTGCCGCCGCCGAGGTCGTGTTCGGCGAGAAGTCGTCCCGGGGCCGCGGCGGCATGGGCTCGAAGGTGTCGGCCGCGCTCGAAGCGCTCACCGGTGGGGTGCAGGCGGTGGTAATTGCGAGCGGAAAACGTCCGGAGGTATGTGTGTATACAAACAGGCCCAAGTGGGGCTGAGTGAGAAGGGTGGTGATTGTAATCATAGCCTGTTCCAGTCGCATTGCTTCATGCTTCTATCTGAGTTACCTTTCCGTTTCTGTCTTCGGCCTAATCATCAAACAAATACGAACACTTCAGGTGATCGTGGATGTGATGAACGCGGAGCCTGTGGGCACCTTGTTCGTCGAAGACAGCGCCGCAGCCATGGAAGCCTCGGCCGCGGCCGCCATCGCGCGCTCGGAGCTCGCCGCGTCCAACGGCCACGGCTCCACTTTTTCCGGCCCCAACGCGCAGGCCCTGGTGGCCGCTGCCAAAGCGGGGGGAGTGGCTCTGGCCAACCTCACGACCGCGCAGCGCGCCACCGTGCTCAAGGCGGTGGCGCAAGCCCTGCGCGACAAGGCCCCCTCGCTGCTGGCAGCCAACGCCCAAGACCTGGACGCCAGCGACGCGGCTGCGGTCCACCGCGACAGCAGCGGGGGAGACGGCAGCAACGGTGGCAGCGGTGGCAGCAGCAGCGAGGCCAGCAACAAGACCGGCCAGGAAGCCCGCAGCGCGGATTTGAAGCGCCGCGCGCGGCTGCAGCTGACCACCAAACACCTCGAGGACGCGGCGCGCGGCGCGGAGCAGCTCGCCAACATGCCGCGGGAAGCCCTGGGCGCGGTGATGCAGGCCACGGAGCTGGCTCCCGGCCTGAGCTTGAAGCAAGTTGGGGTGCCCCTGGGGGTGTGCGTGCTGGTGTTCGACGACACCGCGCCCCCCTGTATCGTGGCCCGCGCGCTGATTGCCAGCATCAAGTCTGGCAACGGTTTGCTCCTGGCAGGGGGTGCGGAAGCCGCCCGGACTCACGCGGCCCTGCACGAGGTGGTGTGCGAGGCGGTGACCGAAGCCTTGGCGGGCCCCGCGGGCCCTTTGGCGGGTGTGCCCCTCGTCCCGGCGGGCTGGAGCGCGCTGGTGGCGGCCCCCACGGCCAACGTGGTCTCCAGCCATGTGCTCTTGGACCTCCTCAAGATCAACGACACCAAAAGCCTCAAGGAAGCAAGCCCCAGCACCAACGACAACGGCGACAATGACGACGAGCACGACGGGGAGGGCCTCGACGAAAACGGCGACGTCGTGGAAGGCACTGCGAGCACGAAAAACGGTGCTGGTGGTGTTGGTAGCGGCCTGCGCCACCCGTCGACCCGGGTTGACTTGGTGATTCCGGTGGGGGGCTCGGCCTTGATTGCGCACGTGCAGCGGCACGCCAGCAGCAACACCCCAGTCCTAGGCCCCACCTGCACCACTCACGGCGTGGTGTGCCACACTTACGTGGACCCCTCGGCGGACGTGGCCACGGCCGTGAAAGTGATTCTGGACGCCAAGACCAACGACCCCGCGGCCTTGAACGCGACGCAAACCGTAAGTCTCTTCTTTTCGCTTGGAAACATGCAAATATATATATATTATCGTCGAGAAAAGAAAGGAAATATGTTCGAGAGCTGAAAGGAAGCTTAACGGCAAGTTCTCATGTGTGCTTACTAACGGTTGATTGCTTCCTTTGTTTCTTCCTTCCTTCTTCTTTTTCCCTTTCTACAGGTGCTCTTCCACGAAGCCACCGTTGGGTCGGGCGCCATTTTCCAAGTAATTTTGGCTATGCGCCAAGCCAAGGTAAGCCTCAAAGCGGGGCCACGGGCCATTGAACTCGGTCTCTTCGAAGCTTCCGACAGCCCCCCGGGCAACAACCTGGCCATCGAGTACGGCGACTTGACGTGCTTGATTGAAGTGGTGCCCAACCTAGAGGCCGCCCTGGACCACATCCACACGCACGGCAGCGGCCACACCGAGTGCATCATCGCCGAAGACGAGGCGTCTGTGGAGTTGTTCCTCGCGGGCGTGGACGCGGCCTGCGCGTTCCACAACGCCTCCACGCGTTTTGCCAGTGGGGTGAGCTTCGGCCTGGGCGCCGACATGGGGGTTTCCACGGGCCGGATTCACGCCCGGGGCCCCGTGGGGGCCAACGCGCTGCTCACTGCGAAATGGGTGCTCCGCGAAGAGGCCGGCGCCGCCACGGTGGGGGACTTCGCAGGAGACGCTCCAGAGCGCAAGTACACGCACGTGGCTCAGCCCGTCTCGGCTTAGAGCAGGACCAGTCCTCCTCGACAACCACCACCAAAGCTTTCTCTCTCGTGTTTTTCTTTTCTCGCCTCTTTTCTTCCTCTTGCTGTATCTTTCTCCAACTCTCACTTGAGTGAGCTCGAGGAAGAAATGAAAATGAGCACGAGGAAAAGGGAGCGAGAGACCTCTGAGAGAGCTGCCTGGAGGAAGCAACCAAAAATCCCATGATCATTCAAGGCCCACACAGCGCCTTCGACACTCGACACCCCAACCGATATCTGCAAGCTGAAACTGACAAGGAAATTCTCACGCGCGCCCACAAGAAACTACATGCGCTTTGAACGGCACATAGAGTAAATAAGGGGGTCGGAGTCAGAGCGACGAAAAGCAAAACCATTTCGATCACGCACTTGAAATATAGAGTAAATCCAGGATTGGATTAGCCCTTACTGTATGAGCCCGATTGGATGAAGTTCAAAGGATACTCCAAGAATTAAGATCCCCTGATGCCTCGAAGCTTTGTGGCTTTGTGCTTTTGCTTCTTTGTAACACATAAATCACAAAAAAACAACAACAGTGCAGTACTACGCACCACATTAGTGCAGTCGCCTACACGTACACGTACTGTACGTACTACGTCGCGTCAACTGAGCGCCTAAAAATGGCTTCATCGGTTGAATCACTACAAGGGCGAGTAAAAGATCTCGAGGGGCATATCAGCGAGCGTGACGGTACCAAACAATAGGCTCCAAAATTTCTTTTCAGACATCGCCTTGGACCACTTTCCTTTGATCCCGCGAACGTATACTCTTGAGTGAGTTCAGCGCTTTCTAACTCATTTCATACTTGACCAGCTCGCATTGCAGCTCTGGAGACGGCGATGACGCTCGCTGAAGCAGCTGCGATGCCTCAAGTATTGCTCAAATGTGACCGCAGCGAAGCTGTCATCTTTCTGCACGGCGCTCACGTCACTAGCTGGAAGGTTAGTTGTCTTAGGTGCCTGCTAGCTAGGCGCCTGGAGGGAAGATTTTCATGCGCCTGCACCTTCTGTTTGGGTTTTTAGCTTTGCCTAATGCAATCGAATGTTCTTTTTTTTATTCGCAACCTCTGCGCGCCTCTCGTGCATAGCCTTCGCCATCAAGATGCGCCCGCGCACGACTGCAGTACACTAACTTAACATGATTGCTTTTTTTGTATGGTATGGCACTGTAGGTGGCCGGAATCGAGCAGCTGTTTTGTTCGTCGAAAGCCGTTTACAAGCCGCCAAAGGCGATTCGTGGTGGCATTCCCGTGTGCTGGCCTCAGTTCGGGGACTTAGGCCCGCTATCGCAGCAGCACGGCTTTGCGCGCAACTGCGAGTGGCAAGCCGAGGTACAAGATGAGAATCATAGCATGATCTAGTTGGGGAAGCCTAATCTTCTGACCATTCGTTTATTGAGCAGAAGCCACACCCGGATACTTAGGTTGCTATCGTCCGATCATAAACGAATAAGACCTCTTAGCTTTATTGAAACAAAACGTGTTTTTGTTCCAATGCATGCACAGTTTGAAGCTTGTTCCTCCTCCATACACATGTATGTGTTCATGCACATGTAAATACACCACACGCACACGCGCGCATAGACGGACCCAGGAGGGCACGCCGTGGTTCTTCGCTTGTCGTCGGACACGGTGGTGGACCCCTCGCTGCTCGCTGGCTGGGACAAGCCTTTCGCCCTCGAGATGCGGTTAGCTTTTTGCGTGTTCATTCATTATTTTTGTCCTATAATGATTCGTAGAGTCCTTTTCGCTTGTCTTTGACAACAATTTGGTGTTGTTCCTGACCTCAATCTTAGGGTGGAGCTGAAGGCTGACTCTCTGATTCAATCCCTCAAGGTATGTGATCGATGCCTCTCCTGTGTAATTTTTTTTGTCATATGTATCGGTCTAAGTGTACCTATATATTTCTTCCCCTATTAGTCTGTTGTTGTTCCTTTCCACGTCAAGTCCTCTATTCTAACCATATCTTTACTACGATCGCGACCAATAACCACTCTCTTCTCCGTTTTGCCCCTTCCCCTCCCTTCGCGTGTGTTCCTCTCAAACACAGGTCATCAACCGAGGCCCCGCAGCTTTTGACTTCACCTGCGCGCTCCACACCTACTTTGCCGTGAACGACGTCAGCGATGCGTCCGTGGTGGGTCTGCAAGGCTGCCGCTACTTGGACTCTCTGGATGGCCGGCTCGAAAAAGTGGACGATGGCAAGGACGTGGCCTTCAGCCAAGAGGTGGGAGAGTATTTGCGCGCGAGAGAGATTGTGCTGGTGCAAGAGATAGACTACCAATGAGATGGAGTGATGAAGAGGTCAAATGAGACAGAAAGAGAGGAGAATAGAATGGCTGAGTCTTGATGAAGAGTTTCTTATGACCGAGGCAGTACGAAGGCTGACTATTTCGTCGCCTGCTTGTGTTTCATTTGGTTGTACCTCCTAGGTGGACCGGATTTACCTGGGCGTGGCTCGCAAGCTCAGGGTTGAGCAGCCTTCTCTGAACACGTCGTGCGAGTTAGAAACCAGCGCAGAGTTAGCCGATGCCGTGGTGTGGAACCCGTGGATTGACAAGGTAAATCCTACAAGTGAATTGATACGTGTTCTGCGCATTCGTCTCAAAGTAATCAGCTCAGTTTTATTGTGCCTTTCCGTGTGCAACTTTCATACTTCATAGAAATGAATCCAATCCCATTGTTTTTGAATGCCTGCTTCTATCTTCAGGCCGCACGGATGGGCGACTTTGGGGACGAAGAATACCACAACATGGTCTGCGTCGAAGCTGCAGCTACGAAGCCACCAGTGAGCCTAGCGCCCGGAGCCTCGTGGACGGCGACGCAAACGCTGCGGGCTGTGGGCATTTAAAGGACACTCAGACTTCAGTGAACGAGAAGTAATTAGCTATTTTAACAGCGCCTTTTTTGTTGTGTATACGGTTTTCGTGCTGAACTTCGTGTTGGCCTCTCCTGTCTTCTGCCAGCTGGCCGTATAAACCTGGGCACTCGGGGCAGTTTAGAAAAGATACCACCTAGGGATTTAGGATAGTCCACAAATAGCTAGTCCGCAGTCCACCTGAAGTAGTCATAAAGTAGTGAGAATTATCCACCCCCGCATTTCGTTTCTATTGGCTATTGGCTATTGGCTATTAGCAGCAGCCGAGTTCATCGAGCATCAGGAAACTGTACTATCCGTAGTACCCTGTTCTGGTATCCTGATTGACCGACGTCCTCGAGAGCCCGGGAATCGAGACGAAGAGGGGTCGATCCACTCCTCATTATTCGTAAACCTACGTCCCAACGTAGGTTCACTGGGACGTAGGTTTACGAATGATGAGGAGTGGGGTTGATCGAGTGATCGAGAGGTACAGAGGTGAGTGATGGAGTCAGATACGTACTACAGATAGTACTGTAGTCGTGCACTTATTTTAAGTCACCAACGCAACCACTAACAACAGACCCTAATGATCCTACAGTCCTGCAGATACTAGAGCTGGACTTCTGTAGCCGAAAAGCTATTGAGTATTGTAGTCATGTCCATGAGCTTTTGAAATTATGCACACAATCAACCAAGCGTAGCATTTGAAATTCTAGCCCGCAGTAGCTTTTACGAAGCGTAGTTCGAATCATCACTTGCGTGTCTGTAAAAGATGGAGATGATTTTAGCTAGCCTACCAGCTTCTTCTCTTTCGCTCGCAATGAAACAACAAGCAGTGCAACAGATTGCCCGAACTCTCCCTCAAGTATCGCCCGAAGAATGGACCCCTCTTTTCACTCTAGCCCTCACCTGGAGTGTTGGACAAATGGGACCTGAATGGACGAAATCTGGATGCGTTTTGCTTCGAGCGCTGAGTACGCATCCTCGTGCGGAATTGCTTTTGCCACCGCACACGTTGCCGGCACTCGTGAAAGCGCTGGGCCGTAAGGCAGTGCCCACGCTTTGTGCGCTAGCCACAGTGCTCTTGCGCACGCCAGCACTGGCGCTAGGAGCTGATGCGCAGCGCAACGTGGGCAACGCAGTAGTCGATTTCCTAGCTTTTTGCGCACCGCCGCCACCCTGGGGTAGGTCTTAGGACAAGGAGACGAGACAATGGTTGGTTAATGGATTATTTATTTGAGTACCACTTGCGAGCTCGATCAAATTTAATGACACCGTAGAGTGTGATGCTTTGAGTGCGTCAGGTGGTGAAAGCTACCAGAATCTTTAGCTAAAGAAGAGACATTAGAGCTCTTTTGCTGTGATTGTTGTGTGCTCTCTTTCTCTCGTCACTGCTTTGCGCATACTTCTTGATGGTGTCTTGCAGGCCGTGGTGCCCGGCGGGATCTAGCTCGGGCCGTGGCTCTCGCTCACTGGGCAGCCGATAACTCTTCCACCGTAACCAGCGTCCTCGTCTCGTCCGCTTTTTTTCGACTCTGCTACGGGGACGACGACGACAAGAAGAGCGGCGGATTGGACGAAGAAAGTGGAGCGAAGCGCAGTGTCGCGGGCTCTGCTTTAGGTTTGCTGGTGTCGACCTTGTCGCCAACCTTGGCACCAGGGGTGCTCGCGCCGATGCTCGCCATGTGGCCGCGGACGCCCGAAGGCAACTTGTTGCTTGCCAACTGCGTTGAAAATATGGCCGCTTGGCCTTTGGGCCTCGACGATGTTCCTAAATGTGGGGGTCAATCGTCGTCGTCGTCTTCGCCTGCGGAAAGTGACACCGAAAAGGGTAGCGATGAATTCGACGACGATTTCAGTCAAGAACAACAGCCGCACGACGTGCTGAGCGTTGGGTTCATCGAGGACTGGGTAGCTGCTTTCCTCACAGCCGTTGCCCAAGCTCAGCTCTCGGCAGCTGTTCTGGCAGCCGTGCCCAGGGCAGCGCTCGCTGCAGCTCGTCAACTCGTGCCGATCGACCCGACGGTACTACCCGACGGAACATCTGCAATGGCGGCGGTGGCCAGGGCTACGCCTGTTGCATCTTCGCAGCCTGAAGCTTCAGACGGCATCACAGGAGTGGACGCCTGCGAAAAGACCAGGACTGCTGAAAATGCCGTAAAGAAATGTTCCTCTGGTGAAAGTCCGAACTCAGCGTTGTCCACGGGAGCAGCATGCATGCCCGCGCTTCGGCTCTTGGCACGGCTCTTGCATGGTTACCGGCATGCCCCTGACGCGTTCCTTGGCGTAGCACCTCTGCTTGTACAGGCAGCGCAGCACGTCACTCCCACACCGCAAGCTCTGCCACGCGCTTCTGAAACAACGCAAGATTCAATCGACATAATTGCAACAACGGGCTTGGCTGATGCCACTACCTCGGTCTCCAAATCTGGTTCAAAATCTTCTCCTTCAATAGCTGCCTCATCTGCTACTACAAGTGCACCAGGTGCTATACCTGGGAAAATCAGCAGCAACAGTGGCAGCGACACTATGAAGACTACGCCTGTTATGACACCCAAAATGACTGCACTCGCCGACTTGTGCCACACGCAAATGGCTATGCATCCAGGCCATCCAGACGCCTACGAACCTTTAGTTGCGGTGTTGCCACCGCCTGTAGAGCCTCCCGAGGTTTTGCTGGCGCGTGCGACGGCCACTAGCATAGCATGGATCAACAATGATAATGCTCTAGCAGTGGTGCGCGCTGGCAATGAAAGCTTGAACCATGGCATTACGAGCAGCAGTGGCTCTAACAGTAGCAGTAGCCATGGTTCGAATATGCTGATGTCAACTATCAGGCCTCCTCGGCCACAAGTGCGCGGATTGGTCAACCTGGGAAATACTTGCTACTTGAATTCAGCGCTGCAATGTCTAGCAGCGAATGCGGACTTCCGGAGGCTTCTCCTGGCAGAACCAGTTCCACTGCCAGCTCCAGTGAAATTAACGACGTCGTCGTCGGACAGCACTTTGTCTCTATCGCCAAATGCCTCTGCTCAAGAGAATCCACCAAAATCAATGGGTGCTGCTGCTGCTGCCGTGAAATGGGACAAGTCCAGTGCATTAGTGTTGGAGCTTCGCCGTGCCCTCGCTGTCCTTGCTGCGGATCGCTTCAAAGAGCCCACTTTAGATGCTTCGACCGTTACGGCTTCACTGGGCACTGCACCTGTTCCTGGGAGTTTCGCTCTTAGTAGTAATCAACGTGCGGGCGCACTCTTTTCATTACGGCAAACGCTCAGACCAAGCGCTCTGCACACTTCACTGCCTCCACCTTTCAATTCGTTTGCACAGCAAGATGCGACTGAAATTTTACGGTTCTTACTCGATGCAGTGGAGAATGCTCAAGTGAAACCAGATGAAAAAACGAAGGCAGGACAGGATGCGAAAATGCACGAGGTTAAGAAAGTAGGAACGGAGGAA
>Ga0307982_1001231_pt1 | contig 20781 bp, 16 predicted proteins | sample OrgLakmetagen989_FD_201847 | JGI IMG/M metagenome (GOLD analysis project Ga0307982, IMG submission 201847) | Saline water microbial communities from Organic Lake, Antarctica - #989 | ecosystem: Environmental > Aquatic > Non-marine Saline and Alkaline > Saline | place: Antarctica: Organic Lake... | reverse complement strand
AGTCTGAGTTACGACCGCATATTGATACGTTGATTTTGTCTTCAACTCACCGTCGTCGAAGAGGATATCGTACACGGGGTGCCTGCCCATGGATTCGCCCCATTGGATGGTCAGGCGCCGCTTCGCTGCGATGGTGAGGCCTTCAGCGGCTTCGTCTTCTCCTGGAAGAGCTCCCTTGTGCCAAAGGGCCAAGAACACGCTCGCAGCCATTCCTTGGGTCAACGAAAAGAGCGAGTCGTGCCGCACTACCTGTGCTTCGCCGCTCTGCTGAGCCTGCTGGCTGCTTTCCGTGAAGTCCTTGCCCCACGCCAAATGCGCCGCTAATCCTGCCGCCACTTCCCCTCCGAACCCTAGACCAAACGCACCGCTGTCGCTGCTGTCTTCCATGCTAGCTGCTGTAGGCTGCTGTTGCTCTCGCTGGCTTCTCATGTCTGAACCTTGTCGGTCGGAGCGGCCTCCGTCACGCTCGTCGAAACCATCTCTGCCGATGGCTGCTATGCCAACAGCTGTGGGTGCCACGTCACTCGGCCGAAGGTTCATATTGGTCTCAGCAGCACTCGAAGGGGTTTTGGAGTCATCCATGGATTCATCGCCCATGGTTTGAAGCACTACAACTCCCCCTGTACCGGTCTTGATCGACGCAACCAACTCCAAAAGTGACGGAAAGCTCAGCGCACCCCTGTCTTCTTCTTCGGCTGCAACATCAAAGGTCGATAAGACCTCCTCAAGATGCTGCCGCGCAGTCTCGGGCGCCATCTCTGCGAGCTTGAGCTGACAGCGCGACAAGCAGGTGAAGGCATGGTCGAGAAAAGGTTCGCGAAAGAGAAACTTTTTGGGCTCTTCTGGCGGCTCTACTTGCGCTCCATCCAATAAACCGTCGTTGAGAAGCGCGACGTCCTGCCCTTCACGGGCGCTGTCGTAACTGACAGTGAAGTGAAAAGTCGCCCGCGCTTCGAAGCCCTTCTTTTTGGGTTTGCCAAACACCACGTTCGCTGATTGGCCAATCACTAGGCTCGAACACGGTACGGTCGCCGCACCCACTAACCGCTCTCCCTTGTAGCCACTTGAACCTATGCTCTTCGCAACGAATAGCTCGAGTCGCAACATCGTCTCACTTGCACCACCGACAGAAGCTTCAGCAGACGAAGGCTCGACAAGTGCGGCTGGTATCGTCAAAGATGTGTCTTCTTTGCTCTCAGCAGCGGCAGCTCCAGTGCCATCAACCTCCCAGGTAGCGTCACCGCCTTGGCCAATCAGTGAAGAGCTCGTAGCGGCCATGGGCGTCAGCGATCCGATGTCACCATCTTCTGAAGCAGCAGCTGCAGCAGCAGCATTACGCATAGAAAGGCCTAGACGGCTCGGCCTCCTTTTAATACTCGCAGAAGGAGAAGTAGGAGAAGCAGAATAGGGTCGAGACCCAAGGCCGAAGCGCACAAAGGTCACGGGCAGTCCTTTGTACTTGGTGGTGTTGAGTTCAGCCAGGCTCTGAGGTTGCACCTACAGTCCATAATGGGAGAAGAAATAAGTGCCAACAGAGATCAGTTTAAAAATTGAATAGAGTAACTTGTCACCCACTAAACAAAGTGAGAAAATAATCAATGCACAGTAGACAAGCAAGAAAGTAAAACAAGCAGGACGGTAAGAAGCCATGTCTTCGCGAAGCATGTACCTTGAGGGCACCGCCAGCTTTCAGTACTCCCGAAAGAGGCCCCGCTTCTTTTTCATTATCTGCCGCAAGACCCACGTCATCCTCTTTCTCGTCGTCGTCGTTGTTGTCCTTGGCCTCCTCAGCGATACTGTCTGGAATTACTTGTGCGTGTGCGTCAAAGAAAGCGCGCAATTCATGCACCTGAGCAAAATGGAAAAGAAAAAAGAATGTCAAGGCTTGAAAGGAATCGAAGTGACTCAAGATAATAACTGTAATGAATACGAAGACGGCATGATTAATTTGAGATAAGGGGGAGTTTGGTGCCACAACTCACTTCAAATGGTTTGAGATCAACGCCATAAGCTGCCTTGATAGTCGCAGCGATTGCAACCACATCCGAAGGCAACTCGTCTCTTTCCTTTGCTAGCGCCTTCGCTTTGGCTCCTTCTACTGCCAAGAGGTCATTTCTCTTTCTCTGAGCTGCTTCTGCCCGTTTCCTTTCTTCCTCTTCGAGCTTCGCTTGCTTTGCCTTGGATGCTGCCGCTTTGGCTCTTTCTGCATCTTGCTGAGCCGCTAAGGCAGCTGCCTCTTCAGCCGCAGCGGCCTCTTTTGCTGCTGCCAAATTCTTGCGCGTAATGGCTTGCTGTTGCTGGTAATTGCGAAAGTTGGCGTCGTGTCGCTGCAACTTCGCTAATCGTAGCGCTTGAGCCGAAGATTCGTCCAATGGCGAAGGAGCGGCGAGCACTGAGGCCCAGCTCGGCAGCCGCACCGTGGGATTCGACAACCAAAACTCCAGCACTTGCGACGTCAACTTCGGAGGTGGCTCCTGCGCATTGACTGAAAGCGCCACTGCAGCTGCAGGAGCCACAACAGCAGCGGAAGCAGCGCTAGCTGCAGCCACTAGCTTGGCGCCAAAGACGTCATTGGTGGGCGAGCTTTGGTCCAGCCAGGTCGTGCGGTCATGCATCGCAGCTAGGGGGCCCTCACTGCCACTCACATGCAAAAAGGGGGCGGGAAAGGACCACTGTCCGCCTTCGCCGCCTCCGTTGGCGTCTAGCTCGACGAGCTCGTCGTGGTAAGCAGGGAACAAGTTCGCGAGGCGGCCGCGCACCGACTGAGGCTCTAAGCGCTGCCACTGGTGGCACCCAACCACATGGCTGTGATACACGGACCAAGGCACACGACTTTCGTCAAGCCTTAGGGACCACACGAACACGCGGGTTTCGGCATTAGTATGGTTGGCCGGAGCACTTGGTGCTTTCTTTCCGGAAGAAGCAGTAGGAGACGCAGCAGCAGCTGCTGAAGAGGACGAGGTTGATGGACGGCCTTCGAATTGGGCATGCAGCAAAGGAATGAACGGGTTGATGACCACGAAATCGGAGGCTCGAGGCCCAGGCATGCCACTGCACCGCACGCAATGGAACCCCTGGCTCACTTGAATCGACGCCACGCCGTACCTGTTTTTGCAGCGCACGTAGATATATATAAATATATATATGAGCAGAAGCGCAAACCGAAAGAAAGCGCATAATATGTCATTTTAAAAGATACTTGAAGGCACCAGACCCCCCGGAAAGAAATAACATCACTCACTCGTTGGCAAATTTCGCCAGGCCAGGCGCGTCCAGCGATTGGGCAGCCATCACTTCCTTGGCCGACAGCAGCACGCCGGTTTGAGCCGCTTCCGCCAGAGGCAACCCAAAAGCACCTTTGAAGCGCTTCTCCGCGTCTCGCCCCAGGGCAAACTTCGAAGCTCGGCCTTTTTTTTTGGCCTCGTCGGCTTCTTTCTGCGCTTTCCGCATTTCCGCCATCGCCGCCGCGGCCGCCTCGTCTTCTTTCATTTTCTTGAGCTCTTCGATGTTCCGCACCGAGGACGCAGTTTTGGGAGCGCGCGCGGCTGCATCGAGGGCCTCTTGGCCTTGCTCGCGCTTGAGTTTGACCTGGAGACACACGCAAAATACAAAAAAGAAAAAGATAACATGTGTGCTAGCGTCAGTTCCTTGAAAGCAAATATTACTGGAAGGTACCGAGAAATCTTTTTGAGGAGCCAATTCAAGTTCACCACTCTACGCATGCTTCCTCGTACTCAAATCTTCCATGTGCATAAATTTATTCATCTTCTTTCTTTACCGGATCCACACGCTTTTCGTCGGCAAATATCGACTTCCATTGTTCTTTGGCGGGAGTGATGGCGCGGCTGAGAGCCATCCGGTGCAACGCTTTGAAGGTCAAACGATCTTCCACCTTCGAGGGGGTGATTATGAAAAGAAAAGGGATAAGAAATGAGGGGCGGGGGGGGGTAAATGAAGCTTTAGGGATGGGAAAGGAAAGGCAGCCACGAGGGAAAAAGTGAGGGCAAAGAAAGAGAGAAGTATACATACGATTACTACCATTCCTCTAAAACTCAGTATGAAACCAAAAATTCAAGCACCTTTCAAACCGAGGCAAAAAAAAAGCGAAGAGGTTAGGGGGTCAAGACAGAAAAACCTAAGAAGAAAGCTGGACCTGGCTGCCAGAAAGCACCGCTGTCGGTGCCCAAAGTTCAAAGAATTCAGCGTGTGTTTCGTCTTTGTTCTGAGGCGACTGCTTTGGCTGCTTAGGGCTTGGCTTGAGTCCCTTCTTCTTGCTTTTCTTGGTGGAGTTGCCACCGGCATTAGAGCTGCGTGCTTTCGATTGACCGCTCACCTTTGCCTGACCGTCCTGCTCTAGTCTGCGGACTTCACCGGCATTGGCTGCGGTATTGTCAGCATTCATGGTACCACTAGCCACAGCGCCACCAGTATCGTCGCTCACATCGCCAGAGATAGGGTAAGCATCGTCGGCTGGTGCTGTCAGCAGATCGACGCCGTCAAGATCGTTAGCAGGCTGAGTTGGAGTAAGGCCTTCGTCTTCTCCTTTATCGCCGGCTCCTGCTTCTTCTTCTTCTTCTTCGCCATCACCATTCTCATCTTCAGACTCCGACTCATCCTCATCGTCGCTGCTGCTTGCGCCATTGTTGTTGTCGCTGGTGGTGCTCGGGCGTTCGTTTTCCAGTAAACTCCCTTCGGCGGTGGAGAGGCTGTTCATCGAGTTGAACGACGACCCCTCCCCTGTAGCCGGATGACGGCTCATGATGCCTCTCAGGAGCGGTGCGGTCTTGACACGATGAGTGCTGTTCCCGCCGGTGGTGAGGTTCACCGTAGAGTGCCTCTCGTAAAGCCAAAGCGGGTCTTTGCCCTGACTGGATTGGTCAATCCCCACTGTACTCCTGGGCATTGCATGCTCGCCTCCGTTTTCGAGCACTTCAATTCCTGGAGTTGACTGCAAGCAATCGCAGACGGTCGTCACCACCGAATCAAACTTAGCCTTCAAATCGCTGCGATCTCCGCCCTCTTGAGGTGCAAAAGTCGCTTTCACGACCAGCACCGCGTAGTTGTACTGCACTTCTGACGCCAGGCGCACCTGGAACAAACATGGGCAAGGAGTAAATAATCAAAGAGCTTCTAGATGAACCAAAGAGAACAAAAAGGATAATTGTGCGGCAATAATGAAGACCGCGTGCACGAGTTACCAAAAACAAACACGCCAAAAAACTGCGAGAGCAAAGGTTAGGTCTTCACCAAATCGGACATATCGAGGCCAGCCGTCAGAGCGAGAGCAGGCGCGTAGACGAGCCCAGGCCCTACAAGGGAGTCATCGTCTTCGCCTAAAGGAACTACCACTTGTCTTGACAAGTCGAAAGGCAGCGCATCCACCGCCTGAATAGACGTACGTCAGAGGAATAATGAAACTGAGCCAGGACGAAGATTAGAATGAAAAATGCAACCATCTCAACTATGACGTATTCATCGCCTTTGTTGACCTTGAGAACGTTTGTCGCGCCCTCCGACCGCAAAAATAGACCATTAGCCGCTGCATCTTTCCGCCCCAACTTCAAGCTGCTTCGACTATGCCCACCTTGCGACGCACTGGCCGCACTCATGGTTCCCGCGTGCAGCGCGACGAGCGAAGCGTGGCTTGGGGCGAGGAGGCCCGGAGGGGCAAACTGAGCTGCGATGGGATTGGCTGAGAGGGGAGACGCTGCCGCCGCCGCCACCGCAGCCGCCACGGCAGACGTGGGCGAGACAGACGTAGGGGGCAATTTCTGCACCCCCGCGAGAGGGCGGTAGCGGCTGATCGCCACCCAGGGTGAGGCGGCATGCGCGCCCGCTGCGACCCGAGACCCGCGCAGCCAGCGGCGAATGACGCGGTCCACCGCTTGGGTGCGGAACAAGTGCCACTGCGGCTCGAGGAGCTCGCTGCTCTCGCGGAGCCATTTGGTGCGCTCCATCAGGGACGCCAGGGGACCCGCTGATGCGTGCACGCCACATGTAGCTGCTGCCCACGAAGAAGTAGATGAAGCAGCAGAGGAGAAATTGGCTGCAGTAGCACCGGTTGAGGCAGCACTGGCAAACGAAGCGGAGGATGCAGAGCGCAGCAAGGGAGTCTTCACGAGACGGCGGCTGAGGTCCCCTAACATGAGGCGCTTGCTGAGGCTCCCTTCGCGGGCCTTTTGCGGGTCGGGATGGCCCATCACCAGGTCGTTGAAGTGCACCCAGGGCAAGGTCGACTCGGAAAACCGCACGATGAGGTAAGGCAAACCATTGCTGCGCACTGCGGCCGCGACGGCGCTGCCGAGTTGGCTAGTGCTGCTGCTGCTGCTGCTGCTGGCTTTACCACTGGTCGCGTAGCTGGTGGGGTCATAGTTGGCGACGTATTTCGGGCCGCCCCACGCCAGCACCCCTCGAAGCTCGGCGTCGCGCCATTCGAGTACCCCTTCGCGAGCCACCGTCAACTCGTAGGCGACTTGCTCCGAGAAATGTTGCTTGATGAGGGCCACGCACAGTTCCGACGCCTTGACAGCGGCGTTCAATGCAATGCTCTCGAGACTGGCGCCACTGGGAGCAGCAGCAGCAGCAGCAGTTGATGCATAATTTTTCCCTGAAAAGAAACTGCTGCTCGCTTTCTTGGCTGCTGGTGCATTCCCGTCGGCATTCGAAGCTCCTCCTCCGTCAGCCGAGGTCGCAAGCGCCATAGCCGCCTCCAAAAGCAGTTTCGGCTTCACCATTACCACCGCGACATTGGTGGTCAACGCCGCTTGCAGAGACGCTTTGGCCGCTTCGTCGTCCACTTGAGCAACGCTCATGCGGTGGTGCTGGCTCTTGGTCAGCGCCGCGTTTGCAGCGCGGGCACGGCCCGGTGTCACGTGAAAGGTAGAGTCGCCCGCGGTGGCGGTTGGAGTGGAAGGTCCGCCCGCGAGGTCCTCGAGAGCATTCACCGTCGTGGCGCGCACTTCCATGACGTCATCGGGCTCGAAACTACGGCTGGGCAAGGTGACGGTTTCCTCGAGCATCGGCACTACAGGGCCGGCCACAAAGACCAGCACCAGCTCCAGCATGGAGGCGCACCACCCTAAGTCCCCGTGGAACGCACTCGGCTCGGCCAGAGACCACAGCAAGCTTTTGATCACTAAGGGCTGCGCCAGGTTGGCCTGGCACACCACGAAGCTCAAAATCGCGAAAAAGTGCTCCGCAGGCAAAGCATCGCCAAAGGCAAGCGACCAATCAGGGGGCTCTCGACCGTTCTCCTCGTCGGAACCCTCCGACAGCCAATGCGGCGGTGGAGACGATTGCGATGGCTGTGACGGCGGCGATTGAGGTAATCCTGATTTTCCACCACCATTACCAGCTTTAGTTGCAGCCTTGGCAGCGATTCCCGCGCTGGACTTCTCCCACTGCGAGCGCCGGCGCTGGGCTGCAACGCGCAAGGTCTCCACTTCTGCACGGATGGCAGCGGCTGCTTCTCCGAGTGCGTTTTGCTTGGCAGTGGGCAAGGAAGCTGATTCCATGAACTTCAACTTAGCCACGGCAGCCGCGTACTTGCTCTTGCTCTGGAGGTGCAGCGGCACTTCAAAGAAAGCCTGAGGCTGTTTCGCTAACAGCTGGAGCCGCTCCTTGAGAGCCTCGTCGTCCGAGGCGGCTTGGCTCACGCATTCACGCACTTTGGCCTCGACCCGAGGATACACGTGGGCTTCGCACGTAAGCTGCACGGTGCGAAGCACGGCACGGTTGTCTAAACCAGGAGAGTCTAGGGAAGCAAGCAAGGCGCCGATTTCCCGGCCGTGGTGCTCCATCAACAGCAGGCTCACGTTGGTCATGAAGTGGCGCACGCAGCGCAAGGCTTCGCTCTTCGCCTGTTCGGTGCGGTCCCCCATAGAGGGGACTTGGAAGTCGTCCGCGAATTGGTGCACCAATTGAGCCACCTTGGAATCGCTCTTTTTGCTGAGCATGCTTCGCACCATGCTTTTGATGCGGCCTTCGACCATGGAGTTTGCAGTCTTGACTCGCCCTTGAGCTCTCTCGCGCTCTTTCGACACAGCTAAGGATAGGCCCGAAGTTCTTCCTCCGGATCCTCGGCTACTTTTTGCATCGTCCTCGAGACGAGAGTAGGGCGCTAGGACTGCAGGTACCACTGATTCAGGCGTCCAGGCTTGCTCTCCTGCTGGCGCTGCGTTATTTGTCTCGCCAGACTTGCCAGCTGTGCCTGCGACTGCTGTGGCTGATGCGCCACCGCCGCCGCCACCGCCGCCTCCGAAGAGACAAATGTTGGCGGCATTTAGAGAGCCCTCGGGGTTCCAGAACCGCAACCGAGCGAGATGCCGAAAGATATAATTTGCAATGTCGTCCGCATACTCGCTCACGTATCTAGCGTCCAACAACCGAGGGTATGTGAGAGTGAGACAGGAATAACGACATCAATTCGAATAAAAAGAAGTAACCTAACAGAAGAGAACATGAAAGAGGAGATAGAAGAAGAATGAATCACCGTTGCGAGTTTTGCCCGAGAAACACGAGCCGGAGTTCGCCGTCTTCTTTGTGGTGGCCAGGCGTGTTGGCAGCGGGTTGCCGCATAGAAACATACGCGACTTCCGGCCAGGCCACCCATTTCTTTACGGTTTCGTCCTTCTTGCTCTTGCCCTTGCTGAACCCCCTCAAACCGATGCTTTGGTGCTCTACCACGTGGTACAAGTATTTGGGCGCCAGCCGCAGCAGCCGTTCTTGCGCCCGAGTTCCGCCCATGCCTTCCTTGAGCTGTGGCAGTCAGAAAGCAAAGTAGATCGTGCCATAATGAAGGGAAAAAAAGAAAAAAGAAGAAGAATTCTGGCTGAATAGAAAAACACCGATACTGGAAAAGAACAAAAGGGCAAGTAGATGAGGCGCGTGTAAATTGGGGAAGCACTTGCCTTCAGGACTACGTATTCGACTTCGTGCAGATGGTGGTTGTTGGCGAACGCGTGCGCTAACACTCGACGGGCCGACAGCTCCGCCTTCTGAGCAACCTCGTCATCCTTGCTCATGGCACCTGAACCGCCATTCTTCTCGGTGTCACTACGGTCTTCGAAGCGCACAATGCAAGGCCGGTACCCGGGTGTTGAAGTTGCTGCCTCCACTGCCGCACTGCCGCTGCCTTCGCTTGCGGTGTCGGACACGGACATATCTGCACTCGCGAAGCGCTGCAAGCAGAGGTTCAGTTCGGCTTTGAATTCGGCAAAAGTATGCACGGCTGTGCCTCCCACGGCAATGACTACTGCACCAGGGTGCAAGCCAGCGCCAGAGGCTTGACCTCCTGCATCCACACTCTCCACTTCCAACTCCGTCTCTTGCCCTGCTAGTGCTTCCTTGAAGTTGATGCCGATGCCTGGCTGTCCCTCAGCTAGGTTAGCTGTAAACTCTCGAACTGTCAGCAACGGTACTGGGCTATTACTTGACGGAAGGTCGATGCCATTGTAGGCCACGCCCGATCGGTCAAGTGAGGTGAGAAGATGGTCGTAGAAGTGCCCCTGAAGCAAAGGAGGAGCCAAGAATATCCAGATGAACGAAGTGAGTGAAAAAGTTCCTTGGCAGCACATGCGGTAAAACTGCACACTCTCTTGTATATGTATATGCATTCTGGATCAGGCGTATAGAATACGCGCACTTCTGGGAAATCAATCGCGACCGACGTTTAAATCCACAAGGTAAAAGATTCGAGGTGAACGATTCCTCGCACTGCGATCTTCAACGTACCATGTATTCGCGGCCGAGAAGTAGAACATGCTCAGCCACCCGCAGCCGCCACATAGCTAGGCAGCTGTCTGCAAGTTTCAGGTTTAATCCCCTCGGTTCTCTCTCCCCTTCCATTTGCGACGACGGGTGTGCACTAACGGGAGGGAGGGGTACAGGAGCCGAGACATTGAGAGAGGGGTGGATCCAAGTATACACCGAAAGATAGCTCAAAGCATGAATTCAACGATAAGGCGTAAAAGTAGCTAAAACGAAGTTACCTGCTGTCAAAGTCTGATTGAACAGGAGAGTCGTAAGATCCCGTCGTCCTCGACGCGCTGGACGGCGTGGTGGCAGATGCACTCGTGTGCTTCAAGGACTCCTGGATCGTATCATCAAGCAAGGATCATTTAAATTGCAGGCCTTGAAAATCAATATCAAATGAAGTACAACTAAAGGGTATAATGTGAATCATCACGGCAGAGCATGCAGGCATTAAAGTTGGGGGCAAGCTACAAGGGACGAGGCCTCTGATTTCACCATCTTCACGCCACGGTAGCCAAGATCTAGCAGAGCGGCTTCCAAATCCAATTTTGCACGAATCACAGAACTCTTTGAGTGCGCGCAGTACGCGTACAGTACGCGAAAAGAAGATTTTAGCCAGAGAAGCCGAGTAGAGAAGAATAGAGAGAGTAGAGAAATAGCCATTGAGACAGAAACCTAAAGACATAAACACATAGCCCGAGCTAGGAGTCGACGATGGATAGGAAATGCAAGTCTTAACCATAATTTCTCGAGTTTCCGCGACGTTCGTTGTTTGTCTTACAATATCCTGAGGTAACTCAAATCAGTAGGTAGCCATAGGCCATTTCGAAAATCGTCTTTTTGGACTTACATATCCACCGTATACTCGTAAGTGCGGTCAGCTTAAGATTAATCATGTGGTATTTATCTGCTTTGAAATATGAGGCTTTCACCTAGTATTTCAGATCGTAATGGTAGCGTTGTCTTGATCGTCCGTGCATCTCAGAATCTTTGGAAACCATGGAGTCAATCGATTCGAGCGGGGTGCCCACCCTTATCGTAGCCGATCGTCGGCTCAATGTAGATCAATCTCACATAGGAGAAGACAGCGTTTCTAGCCTTCTTCGTGCCTGGGTGAAAGATGACCCAACAAGGACTGCCTCAAATTTCCCAGAAAAGTTGCCACAGAGCAGTTGTTCAAGGCTACCACCTCCACGAAAACACACAGTACATACTAGAGCTCGGCTTGTGGCCAAGGTTCGCTCTACACCTGCTGAACACATCGTAAATTCGCTCGATACTGTACCAGCTAGCGTGCTTTTAGAGTCTCATCTCGTTCGGATGCGGCTTGTTCGGAAGTGGTGGCAACAGCGGTGCGCGCATCGGCGACTTCGCTATCGTGCGCGACTAGCAGCTCTACGCGTACCAGCATTCGAATGAAGCCGAGGTCTCACCCCGCTGCATAGTAATAATTCTAAGTAGCACCAAAATCTTGTATGCTACACTTGGTGCTCCTTCTTGGGCCTTCAGAAGTTCAGTAATTCAATGCGAGATACGGTGCGCATAGAACCCCCAACCCCAAAGCCCCCAGAAACTTCCCGCAATGCACGTAGCTGCCAGATGGTTGCGGGATCTTCCATCCCTGCCAACAGAAGAACAACAACGCGGGGATAGTGGTCGACGTTCATCGGGGTGAATGTTTTGGGAGGTGAAACTTCGCATGGCGTTCAATTAAGAATTAAAACTAAAACTTAAAACTAAACGTTTAACTCAAACCTTAAATCCGCGAATGCCCCCTTTTTTTCGTTGCACATGTATATTTTAGATTTCTTTGACGGGCGACCTGCAAAGCAACGCCAGAAAGGATATCAATCCGCCTTGTGGTCTTCGCAGCCCTCTGTAAAAAAGACTTGGTAATCCCTGTACTCGCTTGAATTCGGCCCCGCATTCGTTCAGCTTGCTTTCCACGCCTCGGACTTGGTGGGGTCAACTTTCCAAGTTTGCTCGCTCGGAGAAGACAGCCCCGAGCGGTTCATCAACTCATCGATGTCCCAGCCTAGAGCGTTTAGATCCGCTTCCACAGCCCGCCACGCTGACAACCTGCTGTCGCCTGCCTGGCCGCTGACGGAAGGCCACTTTGCTAAGCATTGAAGCAGAGACTCCACGAGCCGCTCGTCGGGTGCTACGTGGCGTTGGCGCAGTTGCTGCCAGAGCCGCCACGCTTCCTGGCTCGCGTTGGGGTCCGAACTGCGGCTCAACCCACCAATCAGCGTGCCGTACGTGACCACGTCGGGAAGTCCCACTGCAGCCGCCACAGCACTACCACTCGATGCTGCTGCTGCCACAGCGCCCGTCGTCTCGGAGTTGGCAGCCGCAGCACCCAAAGTTGCATCCGCAGGTGTCCGCTGAGCTGCTTGCGCAGCCGTAAGCACTTCAGCCAGGGTGCGCGCTCGCGGTGGCAAGGGATGGGGCGCATCGTCGAAGGGAACGCCAAAGAACGAAAAGCCCGAGTCCACTTGATTCCAGCCCTTGTCCTTGAAAATGCGCGCCGCCGCCGACTCGCTAGCATCTGCTGCAAATGGTGAGTTCGCCTCTGGTGCTGCATGAGAGGCCATGTTTGAAACGGCTTTTACTCCGCCTGAAAAGAGACTGAACCCAGAGTCCACCTCGTTCCATCCTTTGTCTTCAAAGAGGTGCTCGGTCGAAGACCCAGCGCTTTTCTTCGAGTTACCACCCTTGCGGCGGCGGCCTTGTGTCGTTGCAGCAGTAGCGGCTGCCTTGTCTAGCGCACTCGTAACTTCCGCCAGCAAGGCTAAGGCCTCCGTCATCGGAGATTGTTCCGTTGAAACCGAATCTTTCGACCACGAGTCCATGGACGACTTGCCGTACGATGAAAATGCTGAAGTTGCTGCTTTCGTCGCACTCACGCCGGCTTTCACACAGGCTGCCAAGTAAGCGTTCAGCACTGCTACATCGCGCTCACAGGTGCCCGAGCTCGCAGCAACGCATGCCCGGTGGAACAAGCGCCGCGCGTTGGGCAAGTCTTGCCGTTGGCCGTAGCCCGCAATGAGAGTAGCCCAAGTGTACGCATTCGGAAGCGGGCCATTCACCTCCATGCTCTCCAAGATTTGCTCGGCTTCCACCATAGGCAGGATGCCTTCTTCATTCGCACCAAGTTCACTGAATGTGCTGTAGCTGCTGCTAGCATCTGCCCAACTTTCAGCAGCGCCTACCATGCCAGAAGAGAAAGAGCTCTGCACCAGGCCTTGCAACAGCGAATTGAGCGCGACGATGTCTGGCCCTAGCCCCGCTGCTTGCACCTGCTGGATCAGCTCCCGAGCAGCACCCAAATTCCCCGCGTTGCACTCCATGGCTACCATGGTGTTGTAAGTCACCGCTGTGGGCTTGAGCTCTTCGTCGGGATGGGCCAAGAGCGAAGCAAACACTTGGCGGGCAGCCTCATATCGCCCCGCGGACGCCAAGCCACTCAACAGCGCCGTGTACGTCACTACCGTAGGCGCCAAGTGGTGCATAGAAATGGAAGTTGACGACGAGGTTGAAGAGCGGCTTGCAGAGCTCGCTCGCATGCGCGCCACTAGAGCTGCTGCGCCTGCCACGTCGCCGTCTGCTGCCAATGCCCCTACGGCCGCCGTCCATCCTGCCACGCTAGCTCGAAAACCTGCCACCCCTACAGGTAATGAAGGTTCACTGCCATGCTGGTGCTCTCCTCTTGCTGCTTCTCCATCATCTGCGGTGGCACTTGCTTCGAGCTCTTCAATGAGCGTAGCCGCCGCGCGGCCGCCTCGTGCATTGGCCACCGCGTCGATTAGGGTGTTGGCAGTGACGTCATCGGGTGCGCACTTGCGGCAGGTTTTCTGGTGCTGCTTGGTGAGCAAGGCCATTTCCGCAGGCATGGCTAGGCAAGCAGACAGGTCCCTCGGCGCACCACGCTGCGCGAGCCCACGCATGAGCAAGTTGAAGGAGCGCGCGTCAGGCGGCTGCAGCAACAGTCCCTCAGGCACCACTGACGACGTCTTCCCATCCGCACTCAGCGCGCTCTCTGAGAAGAAGTTCTTAAAGGCACGGGCTGAAGAATCCTCAACACCTTTACTCGGAAGTTCCCTGCGCTGAGCTTCAGCAACCATTGCAGCCACCATTGCTTCGGCTTGATCCACTTGGTCGCAGGCTACAAGCGCTTGGATTGCCGCATTGAGGCACACTAGATCCGGTACCAAGCCTCGTGTTCTTCCAGCTCCCTTAGCAGCCGCCAGGTCTCGAAGTGTGGCCTGCACCGCATGCTTATCTTTTGCCCGCCCACTCGCTGCGAAGCGCATGGCGAACACATTCACCGAAGGCTGGACCTTACAGCGCGCCATGAGACCAACGATTTCTTCACTAGCTTCAAGGCCAACAGCTGCCGGCACCACAGTCGACGTGGCGCGGTGCCCGTCGAGGCCCGCGGGGACTCGCCCCGACGACGCAAGGTCCAGCACCTGCGCAAACACGTGCTCGTTGGCACGGGCCACGCCAATCACTGGGCCAGGGCTCGCTTGCAAAACTCGTGCTGGTGGAGCTGTTGAGGTGGCTGAGAGCTTTGCAGCAGCGTGCTTGGAGCTCCTTGCCTCCTCGCGCACGAGAGAGGTAGTAGCTTCGAACTCGGCCCGCTCCTTGAATGCTGCTGCAGCGAGTTCAACATCTGCGGTCAGCAAGCGCAAAGTGGCCATTGCTTCAGGCAAACGGCCAGCGACACAAGCATGCTCCACCACTGCCTTGTATAGATTGAAGCTCACTGTCCAGTCAGCCAACTGACGTTCGGCCAAGCCCAATGTATCCGTTGCGGGGTCGTTATGCGACCCGTGGCCGACTGCGATGCTACTACTGTTAGTACTCTGGTGGTGAATTTCTGGCCCGCCTACTCCACTCGGGGTGTCGCTGCCGACGTCTGCAACAGTAGCGCTAGTAGCTTGCTGCTTCCTCTGAAGATCGGCAGATGTCCGCTGGTAGAGCTCTGCTGCTGCTATACGCTGCTTGCTCGCAAGCTCGAGACACGCCATCGCGTCATTCCATGCTCCTTCCTGGACGCAGCCCAGCACTGCGCGCCGCAACTCTCCCGCTCGACTGCCACGATCATTGCTGCGAGTCCCGTCGGGCGCCTGAGCTCGTTTCGCAAGGGCACTGGCAGCCGAAGGGCCGGAATATGTAGCTGGTAGATCAGTTGCAGTACTAACTGTACTTCCCAAGCAAGTCGCGCGTCTAGAAGCTTCAGAATTGGAGACCACGCAACTCTTCAGTGAGAATGTAGTCGGGTACAGAAGAAACGGGCGTGGTGCCGGTGCGAAAGCATTTACAGATGTCTCAGTTTCAATCGTCGATAAAATCAGGACAGCGCACAGTCCTAGGCTTCGATTTCGCTTCATGCTCGTATCGAGACGCACTTCTACTCTGACATCAAAGCGATGAGTAAGGCAATGCGCTAAGATGGTGTCCAGGAACTACTGCAGCACCACGTTGAATAATTAGGTCAACACCACGTCGCGTTTTCCTCTCGTCAGAATCCCACAGGCCACAGGCCGAAAAGTAGACAGATATCGACAGTCCCACCCTCTGGGGGTGAGGTGAAGTCGTGAAGTCGTTGTGTTTGTTCCTCCCTTCAGATCATCGCATCAGCCAAAAAATGTTGTGCCAAAACTCACGGCGAGTTATCTGAAGCTAGGCATTCTCATTGATTCTAAGTTTAGCCAGAACAGCCAGGCTGGACAACCCTCATCCTAGCGTACTGCTCAGGTATTCTTAGCTTCATATAGCCATGAAGCAGTCAGCATAATATCCCAATTTTAGGATAGCTTGAATATGCACGTTTTCATACTCTGCGTGGAGTGTCTAGTGTCTGTCTAGCGACCAAATCTTAGGATCCTCGAGCCCTGCATGAAGATTCTTGCTTGCCTCTTGAGCCTATCCAGTTATCCTAGGATAAGTAGTGTTAATCACGTGGCTTCCCCGTTCACGCTATTGGACGCATACATAGAGCACCATTCCAAGGAACACCTCGGAACAAGTAAAGCAGAGCACTTGCAACGGCGCTTCGTCTCTGCAGGCTACGCATGTCCGAACCAGGTAACTCTTTTCGCCAAAAGATGTCAATGATTGTACGTGCATTTCAAGGCATTCACTTGTATTTGTTCGACGATGCTTAAAACATCATTATAATAACGAACAACGGTTGCAGGTTGGGAATCGCTTTCATTCCTTCCTGAACGCTTTTGCGGCCGCTGTAATTTCAAATCGGACACTCGTGTGGCACTACTGCGACGGGAAAGAATACCAGTGCACAGGAGCAAGCAAGAAACCTGGAAGTATTAGAGAATGCTCGAAGTCTTGGGCTCGGCAGCCATGGATACCGTCGTTGCGCGACGTACACTCTTCGATGAGTACTGTCGGTCTAGATGGAACTCCAATGCCGGGGCTGTTGGATATCAAAAGCAAGGCCTCTGCATCTGAAAGGCTCGAAGCAGCACTAGCAGCTACGCTACAAGCAACAGTATATAGCACCAGTTCTGCAGTCGTTGCTGATTTCAATGGACTTTATGAGAGAGAAATGGGGGATTTGGCTGCAACAGAAGACTTGCTCATTAGTCTAGACTCAGATTCGCGTCACCGTGCACGCTCCTTATTCAGTTTGGGCACTGATGTAGCTTATGGTGCATTGCTGCAGAGGTCTTTTATTCCAACAGCTGATGTTCGCAATCGAACGAAGCCTTACTTACCAGATCGCAAATCCATTTCAGGTTCCTTTGTCCTTGGGCTTCATGTGAGGCACACGGGCAAAAAAACACTCGGCGATAACGTCAAGTACCTTAGCAAATGCTTGAACGATTGGTTAGACAAATTGGCGGCCAAGAGTATTAATCAGTTTCACGCCAAAGATGATTTGCAATGCACATTGCTTCTTTCAAGTGATCGTCCCCGAACTGTCAGCGGGCTTGGGCGCTTATTGTCGCAAACAAAGTTTCCTTGCCAATTCATGGCAGTCACGAAAACAGCTCGGGAGAGTAAAGGCGTAGAAATCGAGCACGGGCCGTGGTCAGGGTTTGGCTCAGCGCAGGACCTCTACTTCTTGTCCCACGCCCGCGATGGGATGATGTTTGGGTACGAAGGAAAACCTGGATTTCGCTCAACGTATACTTTGCTCGCTATTGAGATGGCAACTTTGCGACGAGCTCGAGCTGGCCTCGGGACTGAGTACGAAACGTTCCACTGCCGACCCGATTAGCCTGCTCTTCTTGTAAATCGCATTGCGCTAGATCTCTAAATTCATTCTGCAAATACTTTTGCCCTCTGAAGGGTACTTACCCCGGATGGTATTTCCCCAATCGCCAATTGGATATCCCTTAAAATCTTAAATCTTAAATCGATGTTGAATTGATGTAGCCCACCACGTTCATATTTTACATTCCCATTATTCCCAGTTCTGCTGTCTCTTGAATAAAATCCAGCTGTTCTGTCTCTGTGTATTTGCCTTCTCATTTGCTACTTGCTTTTCGGGTAAGGGCAGTATCGCACGCACACTGACTAGCAACTAGAAAAATGGTTTTGAAAATATAAATTTTACGATACAGCCGCATTAACATTTAGGTGAAGTGGCCTCAGGTATGAGCGATTTCAAATTTTGGCACTTGTTTGTTCTTGAGGAAACAAAGCTAGAGGCCTGGAGCTTCTTGTGTAAACAGGATTGGCACATTAGTAGTCGCCTTTCTTGGCCATATCAACGAGGAAAGGGTCTGCTGTTTCTAGTTCAACCAAGCAATCTTCCTCTGATGCACAGTCCGTGCCCGGATCTACCTTGAGGGCCACCGCAGCCGCAGAAGCAGGTCCTGCTCCACTGATCTTGTCCGCTAAACGCTTCACGCGGCTTTTTACGAACACTCGCTTGCCCATTTCTCCACGGGTAACTTTCTGAAAGGCGCTTACGAAACCGATGGTAGAAGGAGCTGAGCTTGTGTCCGTGCTGCCTGCAAACTCCATCGCAGGGGCTTGGTCAACACGTGCAACCGCTACTTTTACATTTGAATTTGGGCTCAAGGTAATGGTAACCTTCTTAGTTGTCTTATCATTCGATGGTACAGGGACTGACGCCGCGGTCGCTTCAAAAGTAGTGACTGGCTTTGGAATCGACTCCGGAACAGCAGGCGGAGACGGAGAGGGCGAGAGCGCATCCGGTGTAACCGTCACTTTAAACGCTGACTTTGGGCTCAGGGTAATGGTATTTTTTTTGGATGATGGATTCGATATTGGTGCACGAAGCGGCGCAGCAGGCTCCTCAGCCTTGGTAGCAGGCTTAGGTGACGTTTCAGGAACAGCGGGCGGTGGTTGCGAAGGTGAGGATGTGGGTGACGGAGTGGGTACGGGCGGCGGCGGCGAGAGCGATGGCGAGAGTGTGGCTGCTGCGGGCGTGGGCACTTCATTTTCGTCGCTTTTAGAAGTGCGCGTTTGTCGCCAAGTGGATAACACGCCACCACCAATGAGGACTGCGCCTAATGGAGCGCCCAGAGAGCGAGGTAGTGCTGTCCTTTGGACTTGTGGAACTTCGGGTGAGACTTCGGATAGAGACATGAGCTTAAGACTCGGCTCGGGGATCGGCTCTGGAGATGACGCTTTGGTGTTCGCGGTTGCACCAAGGACTAGAGGACCCAACTCTGTCTTGCTAGGTCGTGAGGCGAAACCTAGATAAGCACATGCAAAGACGTGTAAAACATTGTCGCTTCTATCCCCTTTATGTGTTTAAGATGAACGCTATGAATGCATAATTGTATTTTATCTCGGGGGCTTTCCCCGAGAGTGCGAGCGGTATTTGAGGGTTCGATGCTTCATTGATGGACTTATTTGTTACCACACCTTTCGGCGCTCGTGGCTTCAACACTTCAATATTGAATGCATCGAATAGCACCATGTGTAAAAATAATAAAACGAATATGAGCGGCTTCGTCGCCATTGTTCGCCCAATGTGTCCGCTCTCGAGGAGATTTCGCAGCCACCGTTATCAGCCTCGGAACTTCCTTGTCGTCGGGAGTATCTTTTGGGGAAAAAAAATCAACTACAGATTCTGTAGAGTAATTTAAGTATCCATTTACAGGGAGAGGGTATTACCCAAATATATCACCAGCTCGTAGCAGCCTCGTACTTAGCTCATAGCAGCACGGCGAAAGCCGAGGGAAAGAGGTCGAGGAAGAACCCTCCCATGTATCTTTCGATATAGGTTTGGGAAGAACTACTGGTCTTGTTGTGTTGTTGTGCTGCTACTCGAGCTGAAAATAGAATTGATAGAAGTGTCCCTGGAGCGTGAAACACTCCGACGGAGATGGTATTTTTATCTGGGTGGCTCGGAAAAATGCGCGACTGATTCGAAGTGAACAAACCTTGAATCTCTTGAAGGTTGTTCTTTAAAAAAATATAGCAGACATTTTTTTATAGAGTGATGGTGTCATAAGATACAGGTCTAGAGTTGTAGAAAGTCAATTTCTGACCATGGACCAAACGCAGCGCATAGCAGCTTTAGAAGCCGAAGCTTCGTCCCTTCGCTTGCTCGCTGGTGCCTCGGCCTCTGCACCAGCCACCGTTCTGCTCATAGGCAGCGGAGGGCGCGAGCATGCAATTGCCCTGTCTCTCGCCAAATCGAATCGCGTCGCTCGGGTCGTGGTATCGCCAGGAAACGGCGGCACGGCTTCTGCAGGTGGCAAAGTCTCAAATTTGTCGGGTGCTTTAGATATCAAGGATCACGCTGCGGTAGTTGCATGTGCGAAGGGCGAAGGTGCAGCTATGGTGGTGGTTGGACCTGAAGATCCACTGGCCGCCGGACTTGCTGACGCGTGTGCGGCCGCAGGGCTACCCTGCTTCGGACCCTCGAAAGCCGCAGCTCAGCTTGAAGCCTCGAAAGCGTTTTCGAAGCAGTTCATGGCGAAGCATGGCCTACCCACCGCTCAGTTTGCGACTTTTACGGATCAAGCAGCAGCCTTGGCCTATGCTGAGAAGGTGAGAGAGGGTGGGATGCATGTTGATAGAAACTGGGTTATTTGAGTAGGTTCCTAACACATCGCCGATGAAAAGTTCATTTGCATGTCCAATGTGTGGCAGCTGCAGTACACGCAGATGATTTCATTTTGTTCTTGCCTATGTGTGTAATCTGCGCTGTGTGTTCGAACAACCCCAGGCGACGTTTCGAGTTGTGGTGAAGTGCAGCGGCCTCGCGGCAGGTAAAGGAGTGTTGCTGCCGGAGACCAAGGAGGAGACCTATGCGGCTATCAAAGAGGTGATGGGCGGCTCGTTTGGCAGTGCCGGCTCCGAAGTAGTGCTGGAAGAATACATGGAAGGCCAAGAGGTTCGAATTTACTCTGTACCAAAGTAGTGTGAATCTTTTGCTGCTGATTGCCCTCCTCGATAAATGAATGATCCAAAGCAGCAAATTATATTTGATATATGGTACTTTTTATATTAGAGCCTTCTAGTCTCACCTGCTTTCATTTCGTAATCTGTAACCACACTACGTATGCAACATGTTTTTTAGGTGTCGCTTTTGGCGTTCTGCGACGGCGCAGTGGCGGTGGGGATGCCAGGAGCCCAAGACCACAAGCGGGTCAACGACGGCGACCTTGGCCTCAACACCGGTGGGATGGGGGCCTATGCGCCAGCTCCCGTGCTCACGCCTGCGCTTCGCAAAGAAGCCATGGGCGTGTGCCAGGCCACCGTAAATGCGATGGCGTCGGAGGGTACCCCCTACAAAGGGGTGCTCTACGCCGGGCTGATGATTGGACCCCCCAACCCAAGCAACCCCAAAGCACCGCGCGTACGACTGGTGGAGTTCAATTGCCGTTTTGGGGACCCAGAGACTCAGGTGGTGCTCCCGCTGCTCCAATCCGATCTCTTTGACGTCATGGCTGCGTGCGTGCTGGGCACCCTCGCGTCCACTCGCGTCGAGTGGGCCCCTTCCGGCACCTTCGCTGCAACGGTCGTGGCTGCCGCGGGTGGGTATCCGGAAGCATACGCTAAGGGCAGCCC
>Ga0307982_1001230_pt1 | contig 20798 bp, 24 predicted proteins | sample OrgLakmetagen989_FD_201847 | JGI IMG/M metagenome (GOLD analysis project Ga0307982, IMG submission 201847) | Saline water microbial communities from Organic Lake, Antarctica - #989 | ecosystem: Environmental > Aquatic > Non-marine Saline and Alkaline > Saline | place: Antarctica: Organic Lake... | reverse complement strand
GAACCATGCCTGGAACTCATCGAAGGTCAGAGTGTCGTTCCCATCTGCATCCGCTTCCTCAAAGCATTGTTGCGCAGTTGCAGCGGCCATCTGAGCTGGCGAAGCGCCGTGTGCTTGGAACGCGGGCGTGTGCGATAGAGCATCAAAGACCGAGGTCAAATATTCGGTGAACTCACCATAGTCTAGTACGCCATCGCTATTGGCGTCGTACTTCTCAAAGAGTGCGCGTGCTTCGCTCTGCGCAATCTTCACGGTGTTTTGTGCGGGCAAGCGTGCTTGCGAGCGGGCCATCGACTGCTCGTGGAGTTGTTGGCGCTGCTTGCGCTTGGCCAGGAGGTCAGCCACTTTGCTGTGCAAAGGCGACGCGCTGTCTTCGAGAGCCCCGTCTGCGCCGTCCTTGGCACCGCGGCTGCCTTCGTAGCCTGGCGCCGGCACCAGAGGCACTCCTTGCTGCTGTTGCGCCATCAGCGCTGCGTGGGTTGCGGCTTTTTCGGCCTTGCTCGGCGACGAGGTCCGTGGCAGGCCGGTGGTGACGCCCTTCTTGTGGTGATGGTGGACGCCGGGCCCTTGCTGCGTGAAGACGTGCGGCTTGAAGGTGCATTCCGCCAGGTCCCGGGCGTCCAAATCGTGGGACCGGTCAGCGGACGCGGACAGGCGCTCGAGCCCTTTCGCCACCCCGCGCTGGTACATGGATTCACAGCGCGACGAGCCCGTGGCCACTGAAGTCGGCGACGAAGCATTACCGTGGGCGAGGGCAGCAGGCCGGCCCGCAAAGGGAGACCCTGCGCGCTGTGCTCGCGCTTTCACGTCGTCGACGAGGGTGCGCACCTGACAACAAGATAAAGAAGAAAAAAAGCAGCGCAAATTTGAACGGAAAGAGTAGGAACAGGAAGTAAGCTTTACTACTGTTCGCTGCAGACATAGCGACCTCACGGCGGTAAGCTGAGCGTTTTCTTTATTCTTGGTACGGCGCGCTTATTTCTTTGAATGGTGCCGCCTATACCTGATCGGAATGGGTGGAGCCGCTCAGTGACGAGGCACTGCGCGGGCCCTGCTCGCCCTGGCCCGAGTTGCGGGCTTTCTTGGGGTTGCCGGCGCGCGCTTGGGCGTCGTCGAGGGAGGGCTTGCGGAGGCGGGGCGCAAAGGTGTGGTCGGCCGACAGGAAGGCACTCCCCTGGTGCATCGCGTTGCGCTTGGCCAAGCTTTCTTTGCCCTTCTTGGTGAGGCGCTCGTACGCGGGCAAGTTGGCATCGGGGTCGGCACTGGCAGCAGCAGCTGCGGTGGCGTCCTTCTTCTTCGGAGAGGACTTCTTCTTGGGCGGCGAAGGTTCCGAAGATTCAGGCACTCCACAAGCGGCTGCTTTCGCCCGTGCGCCCGCGGCTGCCGCCGCCTTGTTCGGCGACAGGTCTTTCTTCGGCGAGTGCTTCGGCGACGCTGGCGACGCGGCAGCCGCAGTAGCAGGAGAAGAAGCTCCACCTTTGTTGCTGGTTTTGCTGCGGTTCGGCTTGAAGGGGCATTGCGCCGCTTCTTCCGCTAAAAGCTCGCGCGTCTTGGCTGCCTTGCGCGCTGCTTTCGCCGTCGAGTCTTCGTAAAGCTTGTCGTACCTGAAAAACGTGTGAAAAAGCATCGAGTTGTGAACGAGTGAATAGTGACAGGAATGCCAGTGGTGCGTGTGCGGCATTGGTATACATGTCCTTAAAAAAAACATGCATCCACACATATACTAAAACATACCGAGCTTTCGCTGCGTCGGCTTCGGCGTCAAGTTTCTTCTGTTTCGCGCTCTTGGCCTTGTAGGTAGGGCGCGCCGCGTCGTCGTAGAGTTTGGGCTGGAACGGGCACTGCTCAGCCGCGAGGTTCACTTGCTTCTGGAGCTGGGCCAATTCCTTGGCTTGAGTAGACGAGGCGTCCTGTGGAAAAAATGACAAATGCATGCGGGAGAGGGGGCGATGAGTTCGCGGCATGAACACACGACTAAAAGTTCGCAACCGTAGATACAAAAGACACGTAAAATCGCCAAGCCGATCTAGAGCCACTCGCAACCGGTCATTGTTTACCTGGTAAAGCCGTGCGATAGGGTCGGGGTTGAGTTTTCCCTTCTGCACTGCGGCTTCCACCAGCGCCTCCGTGATCTTATGGCTGGCGAGCGAGCCCGTGAAGCGGTTTTCCTGGAACTCCTTGGCCTCGTTTGCTTGCTTGCTTCGGAGCTTCGCGTCGCGCTGCATCGCCTCTTCGAACAGGGCGTCGAAGCGCTGGGTGCCCCCGACCCCACCCGTCTTGGCCCGCTGAGACTCGGAAATTTCCGGCTGGAACTTGAACTCGGCTTCCTGGGCGCGCAGCTGCGCGCGCTTGGTGTCGTCCCGGCGGGCGGCGTCCGCATAGAGGCGGTCGAAGCGGGGCTTGTCCGAGAGCTGGGTGCTGCTGGGCGCGCCGTCGGCGTCGTGCAAGCTGCTGTGCTTGGGCTCCTTGTCTTCCAGCGGCTGCACCACTTTCATCGACGCCGAAATGTCCGGGGTGAAGGTTTTCGCGAGCTCGCGGTCTTCTGCAGCGCGCACTCGAGCCTGTGAAAAGTTAATGAAATTGAAAGAAGGGGAGTAATGAGAAAGGAATAGACAAGAAAGATTTGAAAGTCAACCTTGAGTTATATCATAGTGCAATCTGCTAAGCAAACGAACACAACAAAACAAACAACACTGTGGCAGGAAAGCTACATCGTAATTTCGCATAAGACAAAGAGCAAGTGTGCTTCGATCACCTGCGACTCGCGGCGCCGTTGCGCGTCCTGGTACAGGGCGTCGGTGCGGTCGGGGTCAAACTTGCGCACCGGCTGTTGCTCTTGCCACATGGCTTCCGCGGCCTCCAATTCTTCGGTGGTGGGCGACGCCGGCGTGGGGTTCTTCAACTGCTTTTCGGCTTCCATGCGACGCCGGCGCTCTTCTCGGACCTACGGGTAGACGAACAATTGTTCACATATAAAGGCACGGTGCGCGATACATGAGAAAAATCGAAAGCTGAGATTTGAAAGGGAAAAAAAAAGACAAATGAGGAAAGGGACGGACAGAGGAGAACAAGACCGGAAAACAACAACAAAAACTGGAAACTGCGCGCCCAGCAATAGGTCCTTTTTCCTTTGATATACCTTGCTGTCTTCGTAGAGCACTTCAAAGCGGGGGCGGGTCTCGGCCACGGGCATGCTTGAGGACTGGGCGTTGGACTTGAGGCTCTTGGCGCTGAGCACCACCTGGGGGCTGAAGGTGCAGTTCGGGTCGGGGTTCGCCCGCTCGAGCTCCACCTTGTGCGCCTGCCGCTCGCGCCACTTGTTGGCGTCCGAGTACAGCCGCTCGTGCACTTGGGGCCCGCTGTCGGTGTCGTCCGTGGACGGCAAGGAAGCCACGCCGCCGCCGTCTTGAGAAGACACTTCAACGAACGGTTTGGTGGAGCGGTGGGTGTGCTTCTCGGTGGGTTTGCGCTTGGCAGTGAGCTGTGGCATGAACGAAAGCTGGGTCTGCTCAGCCTTGCGCAACTCTTCCATGTTCACCTGCGTTTGTGTGTCAATCAGAGTCCCAAAAAGAATGGCGAAGGGTGCCAGACGAAAGCGATGTGAGGCAGCAGTTGTAAATATACGACAAGAAAGTGTGCGTAGCTCTCACACTTGGCAAAGTACAACTACGAGAAGTAAGAACAAATAAGCGGGCATTGTAAACACACAGGTGATATCATAGAAGCGCGCTTTGCGAGGTGTCTTCACTGCGATGCGCACGGTGTGTTTCCCCCATCCCACCTGACGGCGTTCGGCCTCTCGGAAGAGGGCTTCCGTGCGCTTAGCAGAGGACTTGCTGCTGCTGGACTCCACTTTCGAGTCAGCCACTGGCGCTTTGCTGCCCGGTGCTCCAGAAGCCGCCTCTGGGTGCGATGGGTCAGGGCCAACGGCGGTGGGCGCAGGAGTCATCGAGGCCTCCACTGAGTCCTCACCGCCCGAGTCCTCGTCTTCGTCCTCGGGTTCCTCGGGAGGGGTCGACGCACCCGCGGCCGCTGCTGGTTCGTTGTCTGCATTATTTGCAGCATCTGAGCCGCCTTGCTCTTCGCCGTTGCGCTGGCGCTGTGTGGCCAGTTTGTCAGCGAGCTCAGCGTCGGCACCGGCTCCGGGAGCGGTCTGCTGCTGCGAGAGCATTGCCATGTTGCGCTGCGCCATCTGAGGGAACAGACATTATAGAATGAGAATGAATAATTGCTTGCTTCAACTGAGCAACCATTGCGCGTTTGTGAGAGACTCAAATGCAGATGCAGTGTGAGATGCTGTGCGCTCAAGCGTGGGCCAGTTTATCTTCATCATCGTTGGATGATAAAAGAGGTCACCAGCGCGCTGGGAGCTGCACTATTTCGTACCATGGCAGTCATGTTGATCTTGTCTTCGAGGGAAGTGAAACGGTCCGTCATGGCGGGCGCCTGCGAGGTTTCGTTGACCTCGCTCTCCACTTTCCACGTGAGTGATGACGGGAGGACCAACTGTCTTGGATGATGAAATATTTCGTACGTTTTACCGCAAAACACGCCTCAAGAAAAGTCGTTGGCTGTACAGCAATATCGTTCGTTTCATGTTTCACGGCATGAATGCATGCGAGCATGAGACTTCTACCGGCACATCGATTTCAAGACCATAGGCATTGACTCTAGGATTAACCGCCTCGAGGGTTTCCGGTAGCATGCCTCTGCCGGCTAATTTTATCGCTCGGAAGTGTTCGGAGCCCAGCTTTTTTTTTCGTGAGTCTGTATTCGTCGATATAATGATCTTCTGCCTCAGTGGAACATCACTTGAATCTCATGATTCACAACTGCTCTCGCTTTCTAATATCTCATTAGGCGACCCGGCTCCTACTAAGCCGTTAACGCTCCCTCCACTTGAACCAGTTTTCCATTCAGGGAAGCCGTCCTTAAAGGTGCGGTAATTCGGCAAGGCGTATCTTCTTGAACACGTCAATAGCCGAGGTCATTATATTCTCATGTTGTCTGTTTTTTTTAATGCGTGTGTTCATTCAACACCAGTCAAATCTAGCGTACGAGTCAGAAAATTCAGGAAACTATGGTCAAAATCAAATGGAGGGCTTCCCTCCCGAGTTGCTGCCAGTCAATCTGGCCATCAAACGCAGCAAGGGCAACGCGTTTACCAATTCCTTCGTGGCTGGAGCGTACCGAGACACTCGCATGGGCGTCGACGACCTCCGCGCCTTGCGCATAGAACGCCTCAGAAAAAAACAAAGTGTGATTGATGCTGCGAAAGGCGCTGTGGCCGCCGACATTGAGCGGTTGAAGACCCTCACTGCGCTTGCAGCGCAACGCAAGGCAGACCGGCAGCGGCGGCGTTTTGAAGCGATGCTCCACAGGGGCGCGCTTGCCTTGCAAAAGTTGTGCCGAAAGAGATCAGCCAGGGTAAATCGTACTCAATCGCCTTGGGCATGTGACCGTTTTGTATGCCTGCTACAATTGCGTTGCGAAGTGTTTACGCTTGAATTTGCTATCATTGTAGATTGAAGCTTCAAGACGGCGATGGGACCGGCTAGTTCAAAATCGAGCAGCCCGCATCATTCAGCGCTGTGGGCTCAAATTTATGGCATTTAAGTACGTCCTTACCTCGCTCTTTTTGCTGCTTTTGCCTGGTCGATTTCATCATGATTTTGTGTGCTCATTTTCACGTTGTTGCTCCGTCAGGTATGCCACTCGTGCGCACTCGCAAGTGGGCAAGAAGCGCACTGAAGAAGAGCGCAGTGAAGACGCCCGCATTGCGGCGACTTTCTTGACGAGTCTGATGGAGCACAACGAAAAAGGCGAAGACAACGAAGGCAATTTCATCGTGTCCATCGAGTTTGGGTCGATCGAAAAGCGTGAACAAGAAAAGCTTCGCCACCGGTGAGTTTATTGATGCGTATTCTTATCGAGCAGGCAAACGTCATTTAATAAATGCTGCTTCTGGGAATGATGCTTTATGCTTGATTGACATTCCACATTCGCTTATTTGTTTTGATATCCTGCCTTCAAAAAGGTGTGCGAGGCTCATTCAGCGGCGCATGCGACGATTCATCGCTGCATATCGGCTTGAAGCTGAAAAGTTGCGGCTCGGCACTTTGCGCAGTTGTTTCGTAGGGTGGATGCTCTTGCACTGGCCTCAAGGGCCTCCCTCCGCCGGTGGAGCGCCCATTGAAGCACCCGCCCCCATCTCACCGTCCCCGAGCCTCAGCAGTGGCAGTAGCCCTTTTGGCGACTTCCTGGCGCCGCTTCAAACCATGCTGCACCAGCCACCTACTGTGACTAAGGCCTCCCCCGACCCGAAGCCTCCCGCAACGTCGCCCATGAAGTCGTCTGGCTTGGAGCACCTGAAAAGCGCCGCCGCGTCGGTCACGAAGAAGAGCCGCTTGGGCTCGGACGACAACCATTTCCACGGCCACGACTCCCACCACGACGCCTTCACGGGCACTTTCATTCCGGGCTTGATTGCCAAAGCCAGGCGCGAAAAAGAAGAAGCCCAGCGCGGCGCCGCCCTCGCGGTGCAGTGCTCCTGGCGTTGCCTGGCTGCACGCCGGAAGCTGGGCGTCAAGAAAAGACAGAGGCTGGAAGCGTCAGCTATCGCAGCTCATCGCGCAGCACAGGCGATGGTGGCGCGCCTTCCGAAAGTATGTGTCTGAACATCGCCATGCATTCAATATAGATTTTAAGATTTTTTTTTAACACGGAAGACTTGGTTTCTTCACATTGTGTTTTGCATCAACTGATGTATGAATTGATTTTCTCGTCTTTTGCAGGAAGTGCCTGAGCGTACGCGTGCCCCGAGATGGCTGGCTGATGACGCGTCCCTGGCCACTTCCTTGCCCAGTCAGCGAGCGAGGCGGCACGCAGCAGCCATGCAGCCTCCAGTTGGGGTTATGAGCCTCAGCCGCACGGCGAGGTCAACGTTTTGGCTCGACAACGACCCGAGGTAAATGAGGGTGCAAGAAGTGAGTCGGTGTGCTATTCATGTGTGTCATAATCTGAACGCTAGGATGCTGTTCTAAGATAAAGAATAATGCAACTAAAAGTTTATCCTCTTATTTTGCCTTTGTTTTCTACTCTCGTTCCGTACTTTTAGTTTGGGCCCGCCACGAAGCGGCGTTCGGCAATTGTCATCGTCGGCGCACGGCAGTTCAGTGCGCTCCATGCTTGCGACTTTTCCCAGTGGAGGAAGGAAATGAGAACAGCCCATTACATAACAGCATGAATTCGGACCACATCAGATAAATACTAAATTCTTCATGCATGCACTGCACTTGTCACTTAGATATTTTAACCGGAGATCAAATTGAGTTGAAGTAAAAGTAAAAAGCCAACGGATTTCAGACTGCTGGCACTGGAACTACAAATAGACCTAGTAACTAGAACTGGGAAATAAATTGGCACTGAATAGTTCTTCGCACCGACGCCGACTTGTCCGGAGGAAAGGCGCCAGTTGGAGCCTTCATTGGCCATCTGGTTCTGGAGCGAATTTGCTAGCGCACATGCAGCTCAAGTGCATTATTTATGTGCCTCTGTGACTGTGACAGCTGTGTACTTGCCTTTCTTTGTTTTTTGGGTGAATGTTGAGGAGTAACCAAGAAAACCGCGGGTTTACCGGTTTTTTACCCACTTCGGCTGAGCAGAAGATCCGGTGAATACTCATTTCGCTCGAGAAAAAACCAGGAGCCCTGTGGGTTTTCTTGGTTCCTGGTGTTGAGTATTAACTAGACTGAACTAGTGACTATTCTTTATGTGCCTCTGTGGCTGCTGTGTACTTGTCTTTCTTAACTAGACTGAACTAGTGACTAGACCGACGCCGACGATTCGAATAACACATTACTCACAATCATAAACCAAAGCACCTAGCGAGCTATCCAATTCACTTCATCGAACTGCTGTTTCTATTTGCCATTTCTTCGTTTCGCATTGCGCATTAGAGTATTAAGCACCACTATATTGCCGTTACAACTGAGGTCCTATCGAATGATCCAACTGTTAGTCATCACATAACACGTCGCCACATAATAAAGCAGGTGCCTTCCGCCTCCTCCGATTGAGTAGAAGAAAGCATTTCGGTGTTCTCCTGCTTCGTTTTTGACGTACTGTAGATCAAGAAAACGTTACTAACCAAACTCATACCGCCTTCTTCGTCGTCGTTGTGTGTTTAGTAGATCACCACGCAGCGCAAGCACTGGCCGCTCTTGAGCACCGTCATGGCGTCGTTGGTGGCCCCCACCCCTTGCAGAGTGTGGGTCACGTAGGCGTCTAGAGGCAGCTGGCCGTCCAAGTGCTGGTCCACCAGTTTGGGCACGTCGCTGCGGGTCTTCCACCCGCCAAACGCGGTCCCCACCCACTTGCGGCCGGTGACCAGCTGGAAAGGCCGGGTTTTGATCTCTTGGCCCGAGGCTGCCACGCCAATCACGCACGACATGCCCCACCCTGTTTCGCAAGTTGGTACAGTAAAAGAGATGCAATCAAAGGTGAGGTCACCAACAAAGAGAAACAAATCTGCTGGCATGTACCCCGGTTGATCTTTAAAATCCACTGCTTGCACCAGTACTAGTACTTGGTGGTAAGTACGTGTGTGTGCATACCTCGGTGGGCGCATTCGAGAGCTGCCCGCATGACTTCCACGTTGCCGGTGCAGTCAAAGGTGAAGTCGGCGCCCCACTTGGTCATGCTCACGATGTGGGCCTGAATCGATGCGCAGCCCGGCGGCAAGTCGAGCGAGTTCACAAAGTCCGTTGCACCAAAGGCCTGCAGTTGACGTTGAGACGGATGGTTAAGACGAGAGGTCCGCGGAAGAGGCACGCCGCACAGAAGATAGGTTCTTTAATTTAACGGAAGTATCTGTCCTACTAGGAGGAAACATGAGAATTCCTGACGACTCCTCAACACAAACTTATTCTTATTAAAAGAATGGGTGCATGCGTGTTTTCGTTTTCTTCCTACCTTGGCCGCGTCAAATTTTTCGGGATTCACATCCACCGCAATGATTCGCCCAGCGCCCACCATTTTCGCAGCTTGCACCACCGCCAGCCCCACTGCCCCCAAGCCAAACACCACCACTGAGGCGCCCGCGTGCACCTTGGTGGTATTCATCACCGCCCCTAGGCCTGTAGAGACCCCGCAGCCCAGCAAACAAGCTTTCTCCAAAGGCATTTGCGGGCTGATTTTCGCGCAGGAAATTTCGGCGAGCACCGTGTATTCGGCGAAGGTAGAGCACCCCATGAAGTGGTAAATCGTGGATCCGTCGCGCTTGAGGGTGAACCGGGACGTGCCGTCGGGCATCACACCTGCGCCCAAACAAGAAAAACAATGGTTCAGAAGGTAATAAGATAAGCCTTCACAAGAATCGTACATAAAAGAAGCTACTACGTAGGTAAAGAAGAAGCGGGCACATGACGGAGAAAGGAAAGAACGACGAATATGAAGCAGTGGGGTTCTAAACTGCACCTTTCCCCTGGGTGCCGCGGATGGCAGGGCACAGGTTGGTCTTGGGGGACTGGCAAAAGATGCAGCTGGTGGCCGAGCACTGCGGCGTGTAGCCGGGAACCACGTGGTCCCCCACCTTAACAGGGGGAAGAAAAGAAAAGGGAAGTGAAAAGTAGCTTAGTAGGCAAGCGGACAACAGACTATGATTACACGGTCGTAAGTATGATGATGGCAGCAAACAAGAAGACAAAGAAGGCCACAACTTTATGACTTCTCAGTAACTAATATGGTATACTGAACGTCCTGATCTTCCTAATACAGTCCCGTCACCACGGGTAAGTCAATTCAATCCAAGATTAGTACAGTCTGTAGCCTGCCTCATCTACCTTGAGGGAAGTCACGCCGGGCCCCACGGCCTCCACTACCGCGCCTGCTTCGTGGCCTAGAATCGAAGGAAACAAGCCCTCGGGGTCTTGCCCGCCCCAGGTGTACACATCGGTGTGGCAAAGCGCGTTGGCAATCACCTTCACGCGCACTTCGCCGTATTTGGGCGCATCCACTACGATCTATCACAACCAAGGATGAAGAGATAAATGAGCCACGCTTGGAATAGGGAGACTCAAAGCAATCGCACGCAAAACACGTTGATGGGCTTAGTTGGTCGAGCACTTGAAAAACGACACAGGTGCAACATCACCCACCCTCCTCTTACCGTTTCCAGCTTCAGAGGCTCCTTGGGGGCAAACGCCACCATGGCTTGGCACTCAATGGGAGCTAGCGTGGAAGTTGCCGCGGCAGTGCTAGCCGCAGCTGCAGCCTCCTCTTTGGCCTTGGCCTCCGCTGCGGCTTCTGCCTCGGCGGCCACTTTGGCGGCCTTGGTACGGATCCCTTTCGCCGCAAATTCCACGTGTTCCGCAATGAACGAGCTCACGAAAAAGTATGAGTGGTCGTACCCGGCGTGGGTGCGGAACCGCAGCGGTTGCTTGGCCACCTCGGCAGCGGCCTGCAGGCGGCCTGGTGTGAGTTGACTGTTCAAGAACTCGTCGTCGCCACCCTGGTCCACGAGAATTTCCCCGAGTTGGTCCTTGAACCCGCCACTGCCCGCGGAGGCTTCCAGAAGCTTCACCGCGGAGTAAGCAGCGGCTTCTGCACCCTCTGTACCGGTAGCCAGGTAGCCGTTGAGCGCTTTCGCACCCCACGGGCACGCTTCAGCCCCCGCCGTTGGGTCCACGATGGGCGCCAGCGCGGACACGGAGCACCACGCTTCCGGCTGCTTGAAAGCAATGGTGAGGGCGCCGTGTCCACCCATGCTGTGGCCCGAAATGCTGCGGTACTGCAGGCTGATGCGGTGCAGCGGGTCCATGGCGTCGCTTGCGAGCAGGGCAGGCAGTTCTTGGGTGACGTAGGTGTACATAAGGTAGTGTTCCGAGTAAGGCGCCTTGGTAGCGTCCAGATAAAAACCAGCGCCAGTGCCGAAGTCGTAGCTGAAGGAAATGCAAAAGAATTGAACGTCAGAAGCGATTGATGATACGAAGCGTGGCGATATTACAAGCTATGAGCATTAGTCTGTCGATAGACTCTTAAATAAGTATGTTAGTTCACAGCGGTACACACAAATTCTTTCTTCTCCCCCTTCTTCTACTCCAGCTCATTTTAAGAAGGCTTCGGCACTAGGCATCTATACCTGTCGTCTTCTCCAGGAGCACCGGCGCCGCGAGGGCTTGTATCAGGCATCACAATGGCAAGGCCTTCGTTTGCGGCAGCAACGAAGGCGGGTGATGCCTTCTGAGCAAAGTTTTGGTCATTGCATGTCAACCCGCTCAGCCAAAAAAGGGCTGGAAATCCGTCCTTCGGTGGAAGCTTAGTGGGTGGAGTAAAGACTGCGAAAGTCATCTCAGTCTTTGTAGAAGAAGACGCATGCTTGATTCGGCGTAGCGTGCCGCCACACACCTTAGTAGTTGAAATAATCTCCATTTTTCGCGAATGACTAAGTACTTGTTGCTTGTTGGTGATGATGTGTTGTGAACTGTGATGGGTGATATGTGATTTTGTGATGGTATACTGAATCGACCCTGTATTGCCTCCAGAATTTGAGATTTTGACGACGTATAAAAGGTAGAGAGTTGTGCTGCTTAAAACACGTAGCACGAGGCCAAGGTGACTCTCGGGGTGCCTTACCACCTAAACGAAGCATTCGGATCCATAAGTTCACTGCCGTCTAATCATGTTTAGAACGTCTGGACCTGCTCCAGCTGCACCTTCGCCAGAACTGGACCCAAAGGTACATCTTGCCTCAAGTGCTCGGCTTAGCTCCAATGTGTGACTTCACGAAATCTTTTGACCCACTCATCTTTTCTTCCGTTCCTATGGTGTCGCTTAAAACCCGTCGTCTGGCTAAGGTCGGCGACACTGTCACCTTCGATCGTAGCAAGCAGTTCACTGGAGAAATCATCAAGCGCATGGGCATGCGCCTCCGCATTCGCAAGACGGACGGTAAGGAGGTGTGGGCGGAGGTGAAAGATGTGCTGACAATTCACGATCCTGCAGCGTTAGCCGAGGCTTACGAATCTGCCGCAAAGGTTGCCGCTGCTGAAGCTGAAGCAGTGCAGAAAGCTGCGGACGAAGCTGCGGCTGCCAAGGTATTTTGCTTTTTCTTCGACATGGTTACAATTTGGGGCTGTCCTTCTGTGCTCCTCTAAGAAATGTACTTGCATCTGGAATTCTAGGCTGCGAAGGACGCTGCAGCTGCGAAAGAGAAGGAAGAAGCCGAGGTAACGCTTCACCTACTTGTTTTATGGCTTCTTGTGTTAGAAGTAGCTGTCTGATGCTAACAAAAGAAGTTGCTGATTTTCTTCTTGGGTGGCAAACAAAATCTAGGCGGCAGCTGCGGCCGCAGCTCAAGCCGAGCTTCTCGCGAAGAAGGAAAAAGAGGAAGCCGAAGCTGCCGCAGCCGCTCAGCGAGAAGCTGAAGTAGCAGCCGCCACTGCCGCAGCAGCTGCCAAAGAGGCAGAAGCGGCTGCTGAAGCTGCAGCCCAAGCGGCTGCCAAAGAAAAAGCCGAAGCAGACGAGGCAGGTCGGGCAGAGGCCGAAGCAGCTGCGGCCGCCGCCAAGGAGCAGGCCGAAGCCATCGCGGCGCGAGAAGCGCATGAAGCTGCCGCGACCGCTGCAGCCGAGGCGCAAGCTCGAGCAGCAGCAGCGGAAGAGGGCGCAGCGAAAGAGCAAGCGGAAGCCGACGCCGCGGTTGCCGTGCAAGCTGTGGCGGACGCGAAAGCGGTGGCGGAAAGAGAAGAAGCAGAAGCCGTGGCAGCCTCCAAGGCGGCTGAAGAGGTGAAGATTCAAGGATTTACCAGCTGTATGGTGCATTATCAAATCATTTGGTTTTCATGAATTTGATTCAATTCCTCGTGAAGACCCGAGTATCCAATTGATTTTATATTATTTTGCGTTGCATGTGCGTAAAACCAGGCGAAGGCGACATTAGAGCGGGAGCAGAAAGAAGCCGATGAGTCGGCAGCAGCTTATGCAGCCTCTCAAGCTCTCGCGGCAAAGGAGCAACAAGAATCCAAGGACGCAGCCGCAGCGGCCGCGGCCGCGACGGCAGAGGCAGAAAGGGAGCAAGCCGAGGCATTGGACGCAAGCCAAGCCGCAACTGCAGCTCAGGCCAGCGCAGAGAAGGAGGCTGCTGAGGCCGTCACGGCCACCGCAGAACAAGCAACTGCGGACGAGGAGGCAAGCAAAGCATCAGCTGCGGCTGCGGAGGCTGCCACCGATGCAACGGCTGCGGCGGCGGCTGCGGTGGCCAAAGCACAAGAAGAAGGAGCTGGCGGAGCTGATGGCGCAAAATCAGTTGAGTTTGCGGATAAGTCCAATACCGATAACGCTGTTGAGACGCCTCCTGCAACTCATGAAGAATCAGAAACAACCCAAGAAGGCGACGAGAACAACAAGGAAGGCGATGATGACGGGGAAGACGAACTCGACGAAATGTACACGTCCTTGTTGAATTCCGCAGGTGGGCGCACCCGCGGGTTGACCCTGCAAGTGGTGAGCGAATGGGACCAAGTGTCGGAAATTCTGGAAACGGGCACCGTAGACGCAGACACCATTCGAAAGCTCTTCGAGGTAATGTGTTCGGGTGTTGAAGAGAAGGAAATAAAAATGAGATCAAATCGACGCACCCCGTGCAGCTAAGCTCGTAACTCGTCTCCTCGCGTACTAAATTTCCCCCATAAAAGTCGTTTATGTCCCATGGTGTTGTCACCGTACACTTAATTGCTCCTCGCCCCACCTCCAATCTTTCTGCCCCCCCCCCTTCAGGAGTGTTTCCGCGAAGCCGCTGTGGGAGACCAGGCGTTTCCCGCTCTTCCTGTGGGCGCCCTCGAAATGCTGCAGTCTTCGATGCAAGGTCGGACATATCCTCTTCATGCACTCGCGTCGCTCCCTAACAGTGTAGACATTTGAATGAAGCAATACTTTCTTGCCTTGGTTGTCTTTTCTTAAGCCAGAATGTGTCAAATGGCATTGGATAGAAACAGTCAACCTTCTTGTCTCATACGTGTTGAATCACTCCATTCCCGTTGTGTGCAGGCAAAGGCGAAAGCAGCGACGAAGAAGAAGACGACAATGGCGTTCGAGACTCGTATTTCGACGGCCCAGCGCCACTGGCACGGAAACCGTCCGCGGCCCAATCTCTGTTTGGTGGCGTGGCAGGCCGCGAGTCGATGTCCGAAGTGATGAGCAACAGCGCGCCAACCATTAGCAAAGCGGTAAAGCTTACTTTATTCCGACAGTTCTATCTTTTCTGCATCTAATGTCGTTGACCGATGACTCCACACTGGTTCAGCTAGTATCTCTGTAATTGATCCTGCATGCACACTTGGTCGAAATCATATTTTCTAATAGTTATCTGCTTCTCATAACTCTCGACAACACACTATTCATCTTGAAAACACCATTCTACGTGTTCGATCTCTGTCTCTCTATCTGTACTGCAGGCTTTTTCGTCCTTCGTGACGAAGCTTGGCGAAGCCGCGGAGCTGGGAGCAGCGAAGCAAGCGCGAGCGAGGGCCGCTTCTTCCGCGGCGCAAGCCATGGCCGAGCGAGGTGGCGTGGCGGGCAAAGCTGCCGATGCCCAGGGCTTGGCCGCGGTCTTTGAACGGCGCAGCAGCACGGTAAGCGTGCCGTGTGCTGGCTCGTGTGTGTACTGCTCTTCGAAGGCTCCTCTGTACCTTATTGTTTGTTTGGCGCGCTGGGTTGTTGGTATTGTTGCAATCGCTCCTTTAACGCTAGATGGCTCGGCAGTCACGGTGGAGAGCGTGTCCAATCGTGTGTGATACATTTCTTATTCTCAGAATTCAATTCTGATACTGTTATTTTATTTGACCTTTTTTGCCTTCATATTTATCACACTTTTGTAATAATTCTTGAACGCCATGTGGCGTCATCGTCTATTTATTCGGCTTCAGATCATGGGCACCAGTGCCTTGGCGGCTGCGGCCGTTGAGGAAGCGAGGGCGGCTGTCACTGGCGAAGAAATGACCGTGGCTGAACTCTTTGCTCTCCTCGACACGGATGGAGACGGTACGATGCGAAATAAAAACGATCACGTGTATACACTCGCTAGCATCCGCATGTTGTGGCCACCATTCAGTTCCTCGTTGTTTACAGCCCTCGCATATGCGATACTCGAAGGATGAAGCTAAGATAGTCGAGAATGCACGAGCGTGTAAATGAAGGAAGTAGGCGAAGTGCCCGTGCTTCACCTGTAGGAATTATCATGTGCATCGGCTCATCGAATCGTTTCTTTTTTTGTGTGTGTTATCAAACCCTGGCAGGCACGCTCACGAAAGAGGAAGTGATCACGGGCGCCATCGAAAAGTTGGACATGTCTCCAGAGGCCGCGGAAGCTCTCTTCAACGAGTTAGACGTGAATGGCGACGGGAACTTGTCCCTCGACGAGCTGGCCATCTTGACCACCAACGACGCCAATCAAGATGAGGAAGGCGAGGAGGACGAGGAGGAGGACGGCGTGTTGGTAGACGCCGCAGCTGCTATCGCTGACGAGCGCGCGGCTGCTCTCGCTCAAGAAGAAGCTACAGCCAAGGCTGAGGCAGCGGCTGCTCCCGCTGCTGCTGCTGTGGTTGCGGATGAAACCACTTGTGCTGCTGCTCCTCCTGCAGCCCCGAGCTCAGCGGTGGTTGTAGAAGAAGTATCAGCAAGCGCGGCACCAGTACGTACTTCATCGGCGACGAATTCCACCGCTGCCACTAAAGATGCAGCGACAACGGAGGCTAGCCAAATTCCTTCCACAATGACTTCTAGTCAACGTGAACGTTATGATGGCCTCACACAGCGTCTGGCATCGGCCGAGGCTGCCACAGCAGGGAAAACTTCTTCCAGCGCTGATGCCCTATCTGCTATGACGTCGAGTCAGCGAGAGCGTTATGATGGCCTCACCCAGCGTCTAGCATCGGCAGAGGTTTCCACAGCAGTGAAGGCACACTCGAGTTCAGGAGTTCCTACTAAAGTGGGCATTAGTCAGCGAGATGGTATCGACGCCCTTGCCCAAGGTCTTACGTCGGCAGAAGCAGCATCCAGCCTCACACCAGCGCAGGCAGCACGTCTGCAAGGACTTTTGAAACGGTTGGCCGCGTCTGAACTAGCCGTAGGCGTGGGCAACGGGCCTGCTTCAAGTTCGTCGAGTTTTACTCCAGAACAAATCGCCCGCATCCAGGTGTGCGAAGCGCGTACGCGTTTGATATTTGCTCTCCTTGTCTGCCTTTGATGCATTTATCTTATCGCATGACAACCCTCTTTTCTATTGATATATTTGCAGGAGCTTTTTGCCCGCCTCTCGGCAGCAGAGCAGGCAGCTGCTACTCTGGCATCGCCCGGCAAGCAAGGGATAAGGCTAGCAGCACTCATGGGCCAGTTAGGCTCGGCAGAAACGGTGCTGCTAGCAGCAGCTCTGAAGGCGTAGAACGTAGAACACAAACGTAACGCAGGCTGAGACTTGATAGCTGCAATTCTTGTCCAGCCGAAGGTGCTACGTGCGATATGTCGTATGCCGTTGTCTTGCCACATGGCCGATGATAGGTCATTGGGCTGTGCTTTTTTCGTCTTGTTTGAGACCTTTATTGTTTGTGGGATTGCCTATAGGTATACTTATACATACTGGCCTTCACGTAAGTAAGTGGTCAGTGTCAGTGGGCCAGTGCCTATTCCTATTCATTTTGGGAATTATTTTTTAAATCCCAATCGCGCTAATCGAGTTAAATGCTTTTATAGCAAAATACCAATAGCAGCTTGGCGCAGCTCTTTCAAAGGACATCCAGGGGCCTAGACTGACCTTAAAATGACCTAAATACACAATACAAAAGTACAAAAGCCAAGTTCTTGTTGCTTGTGACTAATGCTTAATGCTTGCTTTTAACAATCAACAATTATTGACCTTCGGACATCGGACATCCAAGAGGCACTTCAGCGAATGTTCCCTTTGGATATTCAAGTTTCGGTTGACTTCGAAGCACCCGGTGCCACATAGACATCAAAGCGGCTCACGCTACCTTTGACACTGTGACTGGGCTTCTGGCCGCCCAGTGGTGGTGCGTTCTTGGGGCGCTTCACGACAGTCCGCCGTGTAGCCCACGCTAAGCCACATTTCAAAAGCGCGAAGCCTTCGGACTCGGCAGCTGCTTCTTCGTCCTTAGGCGCTGGAGATGCTGGGCTCGATGTGACACCTGCCATCTCATCGTCTGACGTTGTCGCTGTCACCTCCTCAGGTGGTGTTGATGATCCCGGGACCACTGTCCGTGGGTGCAGCAGGCGATGTAAGAGTTGCATTTCGCCTTTCACCAACGCTGACTTTTGCCTCGGCGGAAACATGGGGTCGAGGTACACTACATCCGGCCGTTGTTGTCGCCATTTCTCGTCCTTGTTTGAATTAGCGTCGCTAGCTGACGGTGGTAATGAGGCCAGTGTGCTTGACGAGACCAAGTTCTGCTCGTTCGTGGGCCCATCGGCAAGCAACGAAATGGCGTCCCCCGCCACTAATTGCAGCCGTCGAGACAAGTCAAATCCACTGATGCGCCCGTTTCTAAGGCCCTGCCCAGACTCCACGTCTTCGAAAAATGCATCTTCGTCGCTGCACTGGAATTCACTTTCACTCGGGCCATCCCCAGTTTGCACGTTTTGGTCGCCTCCCATGCCTTCTTCGACTTTGAATGCATGTTGGTTGCTTTCTTCACCACCTTGGCTGTGTCCTTCGTCAATGGCGAGTCTTCGAAGCGCATCATCGAGCAGCGCGCTCATCACTACACTACGCTCAAACATCACCACACCACCACTTGACGCTAGGGCTAGGAGAGTTGCGTCTCGGCCGAGCCCAGCGGTCAAATCCCACACGACGCCAAGCCCTCCTTTCTTCCCTTTGCAGGCCTTGACCACTAGCTCGCTGCCGCCGCTCGACTGACTACCGCGCCCGTCTCGCAGGGCCACAAAGTCCACTGCCAGCGGACCAATCGGCGGTTGCAAAGAAGACCGCTCGCGTTTCCCTCGGGTCTGTCCTTTACGCTTCGAGGTGCTCCCGCTCGCGTCAGTGTCAAAATCTTTGCTCGATCGACTACGACTAACTGGAAATGGCAACCCGTGAAGTTCAAGTGGTGCTTCCTCAGCTGGCCCCGCAAACTGCAGAGCGAAATCGATTGGCTCCGAGAGGCTTTCAGTATCCGTTTCGAGTAGTACCGTCCGGGCCACGAGAGGTAGCCCGAAACGCTCAGCTGTGGTGCTCGCTCTCACCCGATCTTCAGGGCCTGCCCACGTGACAACCGCGCTAGGTAAGCTACTGTTCCTGCGACCAATACCACTGCTGTTGCTATCAGACTGAGCGGCTACTTCCAGATAGGTCGCAGTAGTACGGACAAACGCTACTCTGCGAGCGTGTAGATTTGCCCTTCGAAGTATGCAAGGTGCTAAAGGCATTAATGCTCGAGACATGACTACCATCATCAAGATTGTTGCTAGAATTCCGCAAGCTTTAGAGAGAGGACCTCGTGCAAATGAGGACATGTTCTTGCCTTCGAATCCATTACAACATTACAACATCTTTAGAGCTCGTTGCATTTTGTCTAGCATTTGTCGCAAGTGTACCTGATCCTGATCTTACATCAATCTGTCTCCGGAGATTTCTCGTTTGGTGTTTGGTGTTGGTGGGTGTTCTGGTGAGTTGGTCCGGTCGTAACGAATGATGTTGTCGCGTCGTTACTTCACGTGTAGCGCGCAACCGCGCAACCGCGCAACCACGTAACCCTTCGTTAGTTGTGTTAGTGGCTACCTCGCTCCCTAAGCAGACATTGTTCACTAGAGCCACGTGGGTCTAGCATACGCGCGAATACTTTATTTCTTTACCACTTCAGCACTTATACTTAGTATTTGCTCGATTCAAAGTTGCAGTATTATTTGCCAGTATGAGTCGGCCGCCTTCGGGAAGGAGTACGTCCTCGACGAAATATCGTGCTGAGACACCAAATCAAGGAGCTTTAGTCGAAGCAGAGCTTGAACCTGTCCGCGAAGAGGGGTGGTTTGCATCATGGAAGTGCGGTCTGTGCGAGTTCAAGTGAGTTTAGAGTTAATCATGCCAGCATACATTTGGGCACATCTACGGGAAGTCTCCTTCGGCTGGTCTGATTCTTTATTATTATTATAAATTAACGCACCGTATGTTTCGCATCTTATCTTACAGAAATACCTTTGAGCTTGGGCACCAGCAGTACTTTTGCTGGGTTTGCAGTAGAGATCGTGCTGTTGAGTACAAGTACGTAACGATATCACGGTTCTCCATTTTCGACTGCTCCGGTCATCTGGCAGTGTATGCCCTGTTCGTTTTGACACATCAGGTGGATTTACAGTTTCAAAAAGAATAGCATGAACCTGAAGCGTTACAAACCTTTCGTCGAGCCCGAAATTTCGTACGCGAACCCGCCACCGGAGCCTGCTTACGACCCTGACCTCGAAGGCGAAGGCGGCGTCTGGGGCAACGGCGAATGGGCAGGCGAAGGCAACGAGGAGTACCCCAAGAACTAGCTCTCTGCTCCCTCTTGAATAGAAGTGTAAGCATGCTGCGCTGCGCACGTGTTCAGTCACATGCTCGGCTTTTTGGAGTCGTCGTGTCAGCCCTTCAAATATAAGTAATACTCCTTTTTGGCTTTTACATACATGAGTTTGACGGTTCAATCTTGCATGAATGAAGCCTTTCCGAAAGATGCAGATATCCGGCGCACGACACAATGTTGACCGTCTCGGCGATTTTTCAAGACTTCACAACACCTGCCAACAGAAGCAATCTAGATTGGACTGAGTCTCTGCAGCCTTGGCTTTTGAATCGCTTTGAGAAGTGGGCAGTAATTCCGAGGTGGCGGTTTCAGGTGCTGCATGGCCACACTCAATGGAACAGGCGTTTAATTCTGCTATAGCAAAAGGCCGCCTCTGGCCTCGACTACATAAGATTTTCACAAGGCGATGAGCATCGGTGGCCTTCTGTGCAGGCCCATTGGAGGTCGGTCTGTGGGCCGTGGAATGGAGTCAAAATCCAGGCTACCGAGGCAGGGGGACCAGGGCACCAAAAAGGATCGAAAAATTCGAGCATTCGAGCCTAATTAGCTCCGCTTCTAGTACAAGCAGCATTTCTTTGTATTTCTTCCTGTTTGCCGTTTGCCTTTGGCCCTTTGGGGCTTTGGGGCCTGTGTCAGTGTTAAGAAGCGATTTAAAAAAATCTTAACCCCAAGGGGGATTTAGAATGTACTCCCGATTTCCGATTTATAGTTGATTCGCAATATCCTTGCTCTACAGCTCCAGCCCCTACTTCCAGGAAGAAAAGTATGTATTCCGGCTCTTTCCTGTGTTTATTCAATAAAGACACCCACCACCCACCTCGGTACTCGGTGAATGCATATTTCCTAGCGCGCTACATGTTAATTGCCTACTTATTGCATTCAAGGGCTTATCATTGAGCCGCTTGCGTAAAAAACTCTCCGAGTTCTCGATCAGACAGAGCCAGGCCGCTCAGAAAAACTTACGCTTGGCAAATCACAAGCAGGAGGCAGGGAGATGAAATGCTTGCTTTCCAACAAGCCACAGATGAATTTTCGCTTACAGCGGCACGCCGGCCGTCTCCGCATTGGTTTTGTCTACGAGAAGGCCCGTCCAGTCCGCGGCTGTCATGGGCAGCAAGCCCATGGACTTGCATTTGTAGAGCGCAACGCCGAGGGCCACACACTGCAAGCCAACAAAGGTCAGCTTGGGCACGGTCAAGTCGGTGGAGCCGTCTTCGAACTGTAGAGGTTTGT
>Ga0307982_1001229_pt1 | contig 20812 bp, 23 predicted proteins | sample OrgLakmetagen989_FD_201847 | JGI IMG/M metagenome (GOLD analysis project Ga0307982, IMG submission 201847) | Saline water microbial communities from Organic Lake, Antarctica - #989 | ecosystem: Environmental > Aquatic > Non-marine Saline and Alkaline > Saline | place: Antarctica: Organic Lake... | reverse complement strand
ACACTTGCAGTGGACACCTTACTGACTGGATTTACGCAGAGCCCTCGCCGCAGCCTGCGAATCCATGGGAAAGACCGCCCCTGGCCGCGCGTTCACGGGGGGGCGCTCCAGTCCAGTGCGAGCCCTTGCTGCCAGCTAGGCTGCCGATAATGGCAGTGCTGAGGGATGATTTATCAGGCCAGTGGCACTACTGACGCGATATTGGACGCTTCTGAGACGCAGCGGCGGCAAGTGCAAAGCGCCGCAACCAAGCTGAGTTCAAGCAGTTCAGTTCACATAGCGAACCAACTTCGCACAGTTGCTGGCTTCCCAAAGTGTGTGGCATAAGTGGGTGATGCAGCAAGAGCGAACAAAGTCCTGAAGATGTGCTTCGTTGCAAGACCAGGCAACCCGCTCGCCTGCTCCTCGGGGGCCCCTAAATTGCACGCCTTGGCGCAGACGTGCCAAAGCTCACCACAAAACACGATGGGCTGCCTGAGTTTGGACGAGAAAGTACCATTCATTTGCACAACATTGAATACACGCATACAACCACCCCAGTCAACCGTTCCACTGATCATGTCAAGTCCGCTGTCGAGGGGGGCCAAGCAGAAATCTCGTGAGCAGGCCTTGCTTCTCTCTGGCACAGTAGTGAAAAGACAAAAGCAAACGAGCCTGAAAAAAATTCCAAGCAACGCATCCAGCAGAAAGGTCTGTTTTCAGGACGCATTGTTTTACAATACTGCGCAAAACAGGTCCGCAGCTGGCTGAATCATTTTCTTGGCTGCCTTGATTCAGTTGCATCCTCCGCGCAACTGAGCAAGATGAGCGCAGCTGCAGACAAAGCGCCCGTGTTCGGGCCACTATCTAAGTCCAAGCTTTACCGTTTGATGACAGACTTTTATGTGGAAGCCGGTGTCAGCGCATGGGTGGACCATGTCGTGCCTCACTACATAAGTAGCAATGCGAAGCTGGCCCAGTCCTATGCATCTGTGATTGTTTCTGGCATGTGGGATCTGCACCATCAGGGAAAATTAGATAAAGAACATCCATTTGTAGTGCTCGAGCTGGGGGCGGGCAGTGGAGCATTGGCATGGCTGCTGGCCCAAGCTCTTATGCGGCTTTTGAACGAGCGCTCAAACTCTGCCCTGCCCCCAGTACTGTACGTGATTTCAGACGTGGCCCAGTCCAACATCGACACTATGATGACCGATAAAAGCGGTTTCAGTGAGTGGTTCGACATTTTGGAGACGGATAGTTTGGGCTCAGCAGCTGACGACATGGGCCGTCTCAGCTTGGATTGGGCGCTTGTGGACATGACTGGAGACTGCCGCTGCTTGGAGCTTCAAAGCAGCGGTCTAACGATTTCGCAGGCATCCCTCGCGAACCCACTGTGTGTGCTGGGCACATACCTCCTGGATAGCATCCCACAGGATGCCTACCGCTGCATTGGTGGGGACCTCTTTGCGCAGTGGTGCAACTTCGAAACGAGGACCCCTGGTGCCCCCCCCCGAAGTGAGGCATCAGACGACAGCAGCGAGAGTGAGGGCTCTGTGCCTTCGCCGCTGGGCCCCCGTGGATTTCGCCGATCTGCCGAAGTGGATTTGCAGTGGGATGACAGGCCTGTGGACGGCATCGACCAGCACCTACAGCAGCCAGCGTACGCTCTTGAAGACAAAAACACGCAAGATATACTCGGTACAATTCTGCACTGGTACCAGCAGTACTTCTTGCACGATTCCGCTGAGTACACACAAGACCCAGTGGCAGCGGCAGGGGCTGGGAGCCGCACCCGAGGGGGCTCCGTGGACACCGATGATTCCCTGGACAGCACTGGGGCGCCCTTGGAGCGAAACCATTCCAGCGCAAACGCGAGTGAGTCTGGCACCTCGTTGCACGAGTCGGCTCAGGACGAAGGGGGGGCAGCAGGCACATCAGGGGGGGGTGCTTCCATGCCACGCCGCCTCCTGGGAGCGTCCAGGGCGGGAAGTGTCAGCACAAAGGGGAAGCACTCAACCAAATCTGCAGCTGAATCGGTCAGCTTGCAGTCTATTAGTGACGTACATTTGCAGGGTGAGTTGATCAGCCAACTGTCTCCAGTTGAGGCGGTGCTGTCCGCACTGCAGGATGAGCGCTCAAGCCCTGGCAAGCCGCCGGGCAACATGCATGGTGATTCGCGCAGTGTTTCATCGCGGGCATCAGATAGCGCCAGCTCCCAGGGGAGTGAGGGGGGGGGCAGCGGGACCTTCCGTAGCCACAGCTCCGGCAGCCGATCCGCTGACAGCGACAGCGACGACAGCTCAGAAGCAGGCACGGTGTCGGCCGCCTTCACAATTCCCACCTGTGCTGTGGCTGCGCTGCAGCAGCTTCGTGGCCTCACCCGGGGCTGCACCCTGTGTCTTTGGGGGGACAAGGGGAACTGCAGCCCCACCAGCTATGTGGGGCAGAGCTGTCCCCACGTCTCGCTGCACGGCAGCTTCAGCCTCATGTAAGTCAACGCATGTGTGACCATTTGTTCCGTGTTCCACTTCACATTTTGTTCCACTTTGCAGGGTGAACTTCCACGCGCTGACGCTGTACGCGGAGCTGGCTGGGGGCTTCGTACTGCTGCCTGGGCGGGCTGAAATGAGCCTCACCAGCTGCGTCATGGTGTTGCCTGCACACAGCACGGCTGTGCTAGGTGCTGCGGCTGGGCTAGGCGACACAGTGTCTGGTCCAGCTGCTGGGACTACAGGGCTGACGGCGACTCACCGAGCAGGGGTGCAGTATGACGCAGACAGCGACAGTGATGAAGGAGGAGACAGTACAGCAGTTGTGCTGGGGCAGATCAGCCTGCACAACCCAGAGACAGCAGCTGGTTGGGCCTTGCTGTCTGAGAGACTGGCCAAAGTGCACCCCCTTGCACCCCGTAAGCCATGGGCCCACGCGAGGGCTGAGGCTCGCTGCTGGCCTGCGCTGGCCAGCACAGTGCGCAGTGTTCTGGCTGTGTTCTCCCCTGATGATTTTTTCTACCTGCAAGAAGACTTGAGCAGCAGAGGTCCTCCCCAGTCCCTGCGCCAGTGTCTGGCCTTATGCAATTTGGCGGCGTGGGACCCGTACGTGGTGCAAGCATGCATGCCTGTGTTGCAGCAGCGACTGGCATCTGGGCGATACACGCTAAAGCATGACTTCCTGCTCGGCATCCGTCGCACGTGGGTGAACTGGTATAGAGTACTGGCCAGTAACCGGTGCGACCTGCCGTATGACATCGGCTTGCTGTGGATGTCGCTTGGCGACATGCAGCGAGCAGAGGCCTTTTTCACTGCATCGCTGAGGTATGTGGGCCCACATCACGCCACTCACTACCAGATAGCGCGCTGTCGTGGACATGCCAAGCGGGATTTGACAGGTGCAGTGGAGGCCTTGCAAGCCACGCTGGAACTGCAACCAGAACACGAGGACGCTGCAAACTTCCTGCAACACCTTCTGAGGTACCAAGAAGCTGCAGTTCACGCGGAAAAACTTGGTCTCAAAGCGGTATTCTCAGGAGACAACAGCGAACAAGGCAGTGCAAGCGACGACGAATCACCGAAGGCGGCATTCACAATGAGCGTTGGTGGACAGCAGCTGAAGTTTTGAAAATTCATACAATATCACTCTAGTTGCAAGCAGATAGTCCTAGCTTGAGCTGCAGCATGCATGCTGCAGCTGTCAGGTTCGGCTGCTTGCAGGGCGGCGCCCTTTCGTGGAGCCGCATGGGGGAGCTTACCACAGGGGCGCCTGTGGCAGATCCAGCAGGGATCACTGGCACGAGGCACAAGGCTACGATGAAGACCGCGCCCTCAGAGCCACACCACCATGGCTGTGACATTGTCTGTGCTGCCTGAGGTCAAGGCAGCTTGTACCAGTGCCTTGCCCGCTAGCTTGCGCTTTGAGTCACTGGCGGCGCATTGACGCACGATGTCCACCGCAGCCTGGTCCTCCAGTACATCCCACACGCCATCGCAGGCGATGATGAGGAACTCGCTGGTGCCATCCAGCTTGGTGGTGGTGGTGTAAGGCTCCGCTGTGACGTACTGCTTGAGGGTGAAATCTCCAAAGGAGCGGGCGACTGCCAACACACCCATCACGCGCTTACGCAGGATGAAACCGCCAGCAGCCTCGATGCGGTTCACTTCCTCGGGGTCGTCAGCCTTGTGGTCACGTGTGAGGCGCACAGCCCCGCCATTGTGGCACAGCACAGCGCGTGCGTCGCCGCAGTTGGCAGCGTACACGTAACGGCTGGCACCAGATTGTCGGACGATGCAAACCACAGCTGTTGCCCCAGAGGCTTGCTCTTTTGTCTCATTGGCAGCAATGTCTGCGATGTTGGGCACACAGTGCTAAGATGCAAGCTGCTGGCCAGGCTCAAAACAAGGCAGACATGCGGAGCAGGAAATTGTGCGGCGAAGCGCAATGACAACGAATCTGGCACGCACCTGTCAGCAAAAAAGCGGATTTGAGACACTCCTCAACACTTTTACTGCCTTTTGCATGCAGCTCCTTCACCACAGTGTCGTGCAGGTTTGTGCGTAGGAACTCTGCGATGGCTCTGCCTCCGTGGCCATCGTACACGCCAAAGAAACCAGTGCCTTTGTCACCACCAAAACCATCCACGACTGCATGTGCATCCTCCATAGTATGACGGTACCTAGAGTTCATCTCCTCCGCATAGGAGACAAGTTTGACTGATTCGCAGCGCTGCAAAAAGCGCACAAGTGAGGCTCGTGCAAATAGCAGCCTGCGCTGCCAGACGCTGGCTGAGCGCCAAGCCATACCTGTGCATGGGCAGAGCCTTCACTTTCGTGTGCATCATGCTTATCGTCATCCTGATCTCCAGCAATCAAAGATGCCACCGAATCTTTTCCTGTTGCCGCTGCCATGCTGAGTTCTCAAGTATATAGTAACTTGGCGTGGCGTTACTGCACACGAAACTCCGCTTGCGTCGCAAGGTGATTTTGTTGCAGCGCTGTGGCAAGCAGTGACGATGCTCGAAACGGGCGAGTGTCAATTAACTTCTATCGCTGTGTGCTAACCAAAGTGACGACGTGCATACCTCGGAGCATAATATTGCCCCCCCAGCAGCAGGCAAACAGCACACAAGCACCCTGTGGAATTCAGAGCTCAGGTTAGAATTTTGGGAAGCTTTAGACTGTGCAGCAAATAATGGGTGCAATTCAGATGCAAAGTGTGTTTTGGGTGCCCGTTCTGCACGGAAACATCTGAGAAGTATTAGAAGCATTCCCTGTCTCTTGCGACGGAAGGTCCACGGAAGCGATGGCTGCTTCAAGCACCAGCTTAGAGCAAGCAATATTAGAAACTTATGCATCTGAGGGTGCCTCGAATACGAACGAATTCCTTCTCACCTTTGATGCAGCTGATTTCAGACGCAAAGAACCACTGCAGGAAATTTCGGCCAGCGACCCCGCATGCCTGCAAACCAGTTGGGCAAGTTTGACCCGCACGCAGCGCAAACGGCTTGGGTTTCAGTCATCAGTAACACTCCCAGGAGCGCATATATCGACGCTTGGTTCTCTCCAAGCGGCCTGCAGCGCCATGGCTCGGCTGACGACCTTGGATTTGCAAGGCAATCAGCTGTCACTGTCGCACCTGCTTCAAATTCTGTTTGAACTACCACAATTGGAAACCTTGGACATGGGCAAGAACAAACTACATGGCACACTTCCAAAACAGGCCAATGTTAGTCCTTCAAGTCTGCGTACACTGTCGTTGAATGCGTCCGGCGTGGCTCCTGTAACGGCAGGTGCTCTCATGCAGCAACTCCCCAAGCTGCAGCAGCTGCACGTGTGCGACAACGACTGGGCAGAGGTGCTTCCGTGTGTAGCAGCAGCTGTTGATGCAGTCCCCATTCGCCGTTTGTTTTTGGGTGGCAACCCCCTGAGCAGCCTCTGTGACTCACTCTCAGCTGTTGCGGCCTGGAAGCACCTGCAGCTCTTGGATATGGCAGGAACAGCCTTTAGCACTGCATCCACATACACCCAACTAGCTGCTTGTGCGCTGCCCCCCTCCTTGGATGCCTTGGGCGTGGACGAGTGTGCCCTGGGCAGCTGGGCTGAGGTGGCGGCAGTGGGTGCGCTTCGGGTGCCCTCGCTTCGCCTCAGACGCATCCCAGCCCTGCAGCACATAGTGGAGACACCCACACCAGGACATGTCGCTGCTGCTGCCAGTGGGGTGGACGATGGCGTCAGCACTGGAGCAAGGGGGCTGTACTTGCCTCGGGCAGAGGCCTGTGGGGCCCAGGGCAGTGAAGCGCTCCTACGGCAAATCACAGTCGCGCTGTTGCCGCATGCGTGCACCTTGAATGGAAGCGCTGTGTCTAGCTCGGAGAGGGATGCTGCGGAGCGATTCTCTGTGCGCTATTTCCGCAGGTGGGGGGGGGGTGAGTTGGCTGCAGGGGGGGTGTCAGAGCAACAGGCAGAGGAGGCGGGGCTGCTTGGGGAGATGTGGCAGCCACCAGGCATGCAGGCACTGCTGTCAAAGCATGGCAACTTGGGGCCCTTGGCTGTGGTCGATCTAGGGGCCCCTGACTCAGTGACTCTTGAGGTGCAGTACATCTGGGACAGTTCATCCGGGGGCAGCGTTGGACTGCCCCGATCGGGCCTCATGGAGGTTGGCCTAAAGCAAACCATTGGGCAGCTGAAGCAACAGCTGTCATTGCCGCTGAAAGGAGTAGCCGGGGCTGGCGTGAGCAGCGTGGTGTATGTTGACTCAGCGCTGGCTGAGCGAGGGGGGGGGCAAGTGGGGGAGGAGGCCCTCAACTTCAACTCCCTCCAGGTGTCCACCTTGCGCCCAACAGAGCAAGACAGACTGCGCGTGTTTGTGTCGAGGAGTGCGTGAGGCAGTGGGAGAACGGATTTGCACATGCATTGTCGTGACTGAGCGGCTCCCAACGAAGTGGTGGTGCCCGCAGCAGCTGCACGCAGTGCAGTGGTGCGTGTTATATTTTACACGTGTTCTCCCTTCATCCTCTAAATCGCTGCCGCAGCATTGCCGTCCGCATTGGCCATGCCGTAGTATTCCTCAGATGCCTGGGCCCCGGTATTGCCTGCAAAGCACAGTCATTCGGGCAGCAGCCAACCCCGCAGAAAAAAATGAATATCATACCTGCAGCAGATTGAGACCACATGCCGCCAAGCTCGCTGAAGCACTTGAATACATAGAAGCCGAGGGGGAGCTGCGGACATAGCTGGGTGAGGTTGGAGGGACAGCTAACAACATACAGACTGTACCTTGAGCAGCAGCATGATGATTGTCATCACACTACCATACGACAGTGTTGCGGTGTCAAAATCGAGATCGTGGTACACTGAGAGCACCACAATATCTGCTACAACGCTAACGCCGACCAAAATGAGCAAGGACAACAACGCCCGCGGGATGCGGCTGTAAAGGCCCAAGATTCCGTACAATGCCAAGGCAACGTTGTAGGCAGGACTACCGCCTACGGCGGATAGAATTGCCACAACGGCTAGCAAGTGCAGCAAGCCATCAAGCACCACAGGGTTCGAGGCCATTTTTGTTGATTTCTGCTCAAACTGGAGCAGGGCAGTGATACGATGGGCTAAGCGTGGTATGTCTTGTGTTCCAAACTGATTTTGAACAATAATGTATTGCCTCCGCACGGTAGCACTCCTCGACCGCAATCTCAAGGAAGTGTGTTGCCCCCTCTTCAGCCGCTGGTCCGTGCTCAGAGTCGCTTGCCAGCTGAAAGCCACAGCGAGATTTCTACAGTGCGGGCTTGATCTGTTCGAGGAAATGATGAAACAAATAGTGACTCGAAGTCTCGCACACCAGATGCGGCATGCTGGATCGCAAGTGCTGCAAACAATTGGAGAATTTGAGATGCTTTTGGAGTTGGCCCCTCTCGGGTGAAAAGCAATGGCGGCGGGCCATTGAACAAAGTCTGCTTACAGAGAGTCGCTGCATGTGAGCTTGGTGGTTCTTCTGCATGCTGCAAAAATGCAAGGGACTCCACGCCACGTGTGTTGGCTCGAAGCACAGCATCAACTGGCCTCTCGTTGGGAAAGTCGAATCGGTCAGATTCGCTGAACACCACATGAAGAGGTTTCTCTTGAGATGCCATTTTCCTGAATAATTCCTTGGAAACAGTCACTGAAGTTCCAGGCTGGCTGCTGTTGTTTGGAATTGACAGTCACGCTGCAGCAGAGGGGGAAGCTTCGCTGGGCGTTGCCCCCGTACCCCCGCTCCGGAGACCAGACTTCCCACACAATTGTGGGACACATGACACACCAACACTCTATTCCTTTTGAGCATGGGCAGTGATGTCAGCCACGTCAGCGACAATGAGCGAGCTCTGCTCCAAGGTGAACCTGGAGTAGTACGGGATGGACCCCTCAGGGCAGTGCACATCAGGCGGGAACTCAAACCAATTACTCCCCCATGCAGACCCACAGCCAGATGCTGCTTGCTGCAGCTGTGTCTGCCGTTCCTCGGCTTCCTCAGCAGGCAGTGCAGAGCCGGCAGCCGCGGTGGGCAGCTCTGTGCACAGCATCCCCGCTGCAGCGACGGCAGCCGCATCAGGCTTGCAGAACGCAAGCTCCTCCACGACTGCAATGGTGTTCCAGCCGTGCTGCTTGGCAGCAGCCACGTCGCCGTGCAGATGATCGCCGGCATACCAGACTGCGGGGCGAGGGGGGTGCTGACCCCCCCCTTCACCCCCCTTGTCCTCCATCGCATCCACCAGACTCTCTGCAATGGTGTGGTCGTGCTGCTGAGTGCCCACAGGCAGGCCCTCGGCGCGCTGAACACTGGCAGCCGCTGCAGCAGACCCGTCCTCAGCCAGGTGCAGCTGCAGCGGCAGGCCGACAGATGAGTCACCGGCCAGCGCATCGTGCACAGTGTCCACAAGCTGCGCTGAGCCATTCACAAGAACCTGCTTTGAGGGCCATGTTACCTGTGTCGCAGCCCCCCCCCCCCGCTCCCGCTCCCCGTCAGGCTGCAGCCAGGGGGACTGCACGTTGAACCAGGCGCCCTTACGTGCATCCATCACAACGCAATCAAAGCAGTCCTGCACAAAGCAAGATAATGAGCATACGGTCTGGGCGATTGAAATGCAGTTGGACGCACCTTCCAGTCATCTCCGAAAATGCGCTGCAGCAGAAAGTGCGCAAATGCCAGGCAGGAGTTTGTGGCAAGGAAAGCCTGCTGCTTGCGCTGAGATCGCTCCTGCAGCCACTGCTTCAACGCGGGCCGCTGCAACAGGTACATCTTGGGGTTGTCCTGCAGCGCTGAGAAGAATCCTCCCCGACGAGGCGTGAAGCCCTCCACATTGTCGAACACGTAGTTGAAAGAGCGGAACAGGTCGGGAATGAGGTGTCCGTAGTGCTGTTCCGACGCAGCCGCTGCTGTCTTGGCGGCTTCTGCCGCTGGCGTGTTGTGGCCGTCGGCATGGTCAGTGCTGTGCGCTGGCACATCTGCTTCTCCCAGGTGGGCTGGTGCAGACCACCCGGCGTCCACTGCATCCACCATGTAAGCCAGCAAACTGGCGGCAGGCATGTCAAAGTACGTCAAGAACAAAAGAAAATTTTCATGCCGCTCCATGTTCTGTAGCCGCTCAAAGTCTTGCCACGGCCCAGAGCCGTACTTTGCAGTGATTGCCTCGTTGGTGAGCCGCGTGGTCCCGTGAAACCCTTGCAAAACTCTCCCATTTTGATCCAGGCGCAGCAAGTTGCCGCTGCTGGTTTCAAACAAGACGCCTTTACAGTTCAAATCTGGACGCGGGTCTGCAGTGAGCAAACTCTCGGGCCAGCCTCGCTGTGGTACAAGGTAGCCAACAAGGCTTTCAAAAATCAAGTGCGTCAGAACTGGCCTGGTGTACCTCGCCAAGCAGTGATCTGCGAAACAGGCAGATACAGTGCAGCACTTCAACGGCACACTTTTGTCTCATCAAATTGCTCAAATACCCCAGTGGGGCGTTGCAGTGGCATGCGCAGGAGTGCCATGGATTGAAGCATGGTCCTCTTGCCACACACGCCTCATTGCCGCACCACCCTGAGATTTGACACGCACCCAAATCAAATCCCACAATCTGTGCATCCGTTATTGATGCACCATGTGTCAAATAAGCTACCTTGTCGGTAACTGAACTTGCCATGGCACAAAAAGTGACTCTTTGGGCGAGCAAAGGACTGTTGCGGAAATTGGAGAATACAGCAGTGCGGAAGGCAGTGGTGCACAGATGCTGCATGGAACACAAATGGCAACACTCAATTCGAAAACATTCCGCACTGCATGGCGTTTGTCTGGTCAATTGAAACTGATTGCTGATTGCTGATGGCAGACAAGTCCCCCACCGTGAGCGGCTGCAGACCAGTTCAGGAAGCCCCCACATCAGGATCAGGACCCCTGCTAGTACTAGCCGACGGCAGCACTACAGTCACGCGACACCCTAGTACCAAACATTTCCGCAAATCACCTTCGAACCCTTTTGAGTGTTTTTCAAGCACCTGATGTGACCCGAATCGGGCTTATCACGTCAACAGGGACTGCTGGCTGTGTGAGCTGCCCCCACTGGAGCTGCCGCTGCCGCTGGGTGCAGATTGCTGCTCTGCTGCATCTACCGCTTCACTGTCTGTCAGTGACAGCTGGCTGTACTGCAAGCTGCCCGTGGCACCATAGCTGCTGGGGGCATTGCCCCCGGAGGGACCCCCCCCTGCAGCCATATCGTCCCGGACGACCTCATAGCCCCCCTTGCGCACCACCTGCATCGCCGAGCTGCTGCCCAGCCCAGAGCCCTTGTTATTTCCCGCACTGGTCTCCGCCTCTACGCGGTGAGAGGTCAGCAGCGCCTCCGTGTCAAGCTCCGTTTGCTCAAGGGAGCCCCCTGCAGCCCCCTGCAGCCCAAGGCGCCCGGCTGCAGCTGCTATGCGCAGCTTGCTGTGGCGGATGCTGTAGCTGAAGTAGATGGCCAAGCCCAGGAACGTCCACAGCGCCAGCCGGAGCCACGCTGAGGCGTCCAGACCCGACATCATCACGATATTCACTGAGATGCCGGCACAGGGGATGAAGGGCACAAATGGGCACTGGAAAGTGGAAGGGACGTTCACAGCCGGGAATGCCCACCACAGGTACACCACCACCAGCGCTGCAGCCACTGCAGCACAAATGATTACAGGCAGCGGCAAGTCCACGTGAAATCCAATGGCAGCCAGCATGCAAAAGCCGCAGAAGGCGCCCATTGTGCTGAAGAGGTGCACCGAGTTTGTGGCTGTACGTGCACGCAGCACCACCACCCCTGCGTCTACGATGGTGAAGGCAACAAGGGTGCCCACTGAGATAGCGTCCGCCAAGGCGCCGAGGGACACGAAGAATGCAATCAGCGCCGTGACGGCGCCTGTGATGAGTGTCCCAGCGATAGGCACATAGTTCTCCGACAGCTGCCCAAACAGCGGAAACATGAGTCCATCAGTGGCCATGCGATAAAACACCCGGGGCTGTCCCAGTAGACATGTGAAGGTGGCAGTGGTCAGGCCCAGAATGGAGCCCATCGTGACAATGTAGGAGGCCCAGTGCATGCCCACAGCCTCAAATGCCGCGCTGAGGGGCGCCTTGGCGTCCATGATGGACGTGAAGGGCACCATGCCAGTCACCACCAGGCACACCGCCACGTAAATGGCAGTGGAGATGAGAAGGGAGCCAATGATGCCGATGGGCATGTCGCGCTGGGGATTCTTCACTTCCTCCGCCAGGGAGGACACCATGTCGAAGCCCAGGAAGGAGAAAAACACGATGCCTGCCCCCGACACGACGCCCTTTGTGCCGTACGCCACGAAAGAGTCATTCACCACCGTCCAGTTGTCGGTGTTCACATGCAAGGACCCCGCAATGCACACAAAGGCTAGCACGGTGACATTCAAAGCCGTCACTGCCATGTTCATGGTGGAGCTCTCCTTCACCCCCACCAGCATCACAGCCGTGCAAGCCAGCACCACCAAGGCTGCAAACAGCGACAGCTGAAAGTCCTCCGACAGCGGCACGATGGAGAGCCACTCAGGCATGGTGACGCCGAATTTAGCCCACATAACAAGCCAATAGTCGGCCCAGCTGCGCGCAATGGCAGCGGCTGAGACCGCGTACTCCAGTGTGAGGTTCCAGCCAATGAGCCATGCGAGCAACTCGCCAAATGACGTGTATGCGTATGTGTAGGCGGAGCCCGCAATTGGGACACGAGCCGCAAACTCAGAATAGGCCAGACCCGTAAAAACACATGAAATTGCACCCATTAGGAAGGAGAAGAGTAGAGCAGGACCTGTGACAAGCTCATTTATTGTGCTGCGTTTATGCGGCATTTGGCTTGCCGCGAATTCCGCATGTAGTATCCAGCAACAATGTCAACTAGCAAACTGGCGTACCTGCAACTTTGACGCCAGGTCCAATCAGCGAGTATATTCCAGCACCTGCGATGCATAATGCGTGACCATAGCAAAGCATCAGTTCCATTTCGGACATTCTCACCGACAGTGCAGCCGACCCCGTATCCGAGCAGGTCTGGAATGCCAAGCGCCTTCTTGAGCGATGTGCCCTCTGGATCTGATTTCTCCTCGGTTGTTCTTTCCCTCAATACATCCTGCACGGGTTTCATGCGCAAGAGATTGGAAAGAGTGAACACATCACTGCGACAAGCTGTGCTTGTGGAGCCAGCGTTGGCGCTGCTGCCTCGTAGCCCACGAGAGGCCATCGCGGCATCTGCTGTGTCAGCTGAAAGCAGCACAATCCCAAAGACAGCATGAATTACACATTTATTTTCCCTTGCAGCCGATGCTTTTCGTCCGCTGCAAGACACGCAGCCTCCACAACTTACCCCCCTAGCCTGGCCTGCACCCCACATCTCACAGGGCATCTGACACGGCGGACAGATCGCTCGCCCGGCGCCGCCTGCGAGGAGTACTATCAGGTCTGTTTCGCGAGCGACGTCCCCCCTGCTCTGCACTGTGGGGGGCACGTGCCGCCGCCGCTGCCGCTGGCATCGGGCCGCTGCTTGGCGCCTCGTCCTCCCCCCCACCGTGCAGCACCAGCACGCCAGGAGCAGGACTGGCAAATAGACCAGCAGGCGCATCACTTGCAGGCCCCCCTTCGCTGGTCGCCGCGTGTGGCGATTCGTCGCTGCCTGGTGCAGAAGCGGCTTGTGGAGCGGTGGGTACGCTGTCCTGCGCAGTGGCAGCCACCGTCTGCACGGGGGTCAGGGGGGGTGCCTGCGGCCCGGCAGCCTGTTGCCGCTGCTGCAGCTGTGCCCGGAAGGAGGCCTGCAGTGGGGCCGATAAGTCCGCCAGGGGGGTGTTCTGGCTGCCGTCACTGCGGGGAGACCAGGGCATGTCGTTAATGGAGTCACGGTCGTCCCCCCCCCCAAGACCAGGCGACGGCGTGAAGCGCCCTCGAGCTCCCAAGCTCAACGGCCGCGGTGTGACTCCAATGGGGTCCCGCTTTGGGCCAGGGGGCGCATCGGGCGCAAGGAACTTGATCAAATGCACATGCAGCCCACTGGATGCAACCGCGACCACAACTGCAATGAGCAGGAACGAGAACACTCCAGCGGACACCAGTGCGACTCCCATCACCCAAGATGATATGAAGTACGTGTGCAGCACATGTGCCAAGCCGTACATCACAGCGCGGATGTTGAGCCTGCCCTCCGCCAGAGTCACTTGCGCTGTGCTGATGGATGCCAGCACATGTGTCAGCGGCGCAGTGCCGATCTCGACCCAGCCCTGAAAGCACGACACCTGCACAGTCACAGAGTCACGGGCTAGCCCCATGAACACTGGCACTGCAACTAGCAGCTCCCGTGCGAAGTACAGAAGCGAGGAGGTGTACGGCACGATAACTGGCTGGCTGCAGTGCCCCAGCGGCGCGCCGTCCATGGTGGACAGTTGAAGTTCAAGCATGAATACGCCCATGTTCCTGTTCTTCGTGGACAGGGGCAGTTCAAGCTCTACATCAAACGCGTACTCAACGCCTTGCGACAGCAGGGCACGTCGCTGCGACCAGCCCTGCGACCGCTCACTCGCACCGTCCACCGGGCTCCACCCTGGCCTGGGAGACACCAGATTCACAGCTGCACTGGGGCGTGCTGCCGCCGCAAGCGCGAACGCAGTGTCGAATGCGGTCCGGGCTGCGTCTTGTGCCTGGGCGGCAGCGACACCCATCAGGGCCTCCGCCTGCCTAGCCTGGCTAGAGATGGCTGCGTTGCTTAGTGGAGAAGACGCAAAGTCGGAGTCCTTGAAGTGCTCCTGTGACTCATCTTCAGCTTTGGAGCTGGAGACACCGGTGGGCCCATCCCCCGCCCACAGGGAGGGGGGTAGCAGCCACGTCAGCCACCCCCCCTGGTTTGCATCAATGGGATGCACCGGCTCCCGTCCCGCTGACAGAGGCTGCTTGTGTGCATAGTGCTCCATGTGTACACGGTTGGGGGGGGGCAACACAGCGCTCCTGTCCTGCTGGGCAGCGTGGGGGGAAGCAGCGCTGGGCGGGCGGGGGTCTTCGCCTCCCGTGGAAGCCCTGGGGCCCCCTTGGGACTGCACAACTCCATCTGGGTGCACATCAGCCAAGTGTGCGTCATACTGCATACGCTTGTCTGAGCTGTGGTGCCCTGTGGAGGGGGGGCTGGACTCCCCTGGGGGCACTTCGCCGGCAGGGTGCGCCTGTTCAGGGGTAACTGGCTGAGGGGGACTGCGCAGCTCAGCCAGCAGACCCTGAAGCTGCTTCATTGTCACAGGCTTGTCAGGTTCGGGCAATGGGGTTGCTGTTGGCTGGAGTGCCTTCTGGCGCTGTGCGTTGTGCTGTCTGGCAAACTGCTGCGTTGCCACAGCAGCTGCCACGGAAGCCGTTGAGTGCAGCATGCTGGCGTGAATTGAGTGGCTGTGGGCCAGCTGTGCATTTGCACTAGACAATGCATGTGCCGCAGAAACGTTGAAGTGCAGCGGGAATGAATGCGAAGCTGTGGGGATTGACCAGTATCTCAAGAAAGCCACCGTCACTAAGCCCGACGAGGTGCTCAATACGGCTAGTATACTCAACAATGCACACATTCCAATGCAAACCGCAGAAAGCTTGCCACTCATTACAGCCGCCTGTACAGTTAGCTGTCGGAAGAAGTCACTTGGCCTTCGCTGTGCACTCACATGCTGCAATGCGGAAATTGCGGGCTCTGCTGAGGTTTCAAGACGCTGAGTGATGGGGCGGAGCCATTGCTTAGCCTGCAGCACAATGAAAGTACACAGAGCAATATGATGCCTTCAACATCCTTACAGTCTCCATGCTTGAATATCTTAATTCAGGCTGGATAGGAGCCCAAGTCTGCACACAATCACCTGTGTTAGGAGCAGGTCATTTTCGTGGGATCGCAGATGGCCAGCTTCGAGGCTGGGGTACAGACAGACATCAAAATGCGAATTATCTGGCCGAAGCATTTTGATGCCTTGGTGTTGCTAACACTCATGGTACCGCGTATCAAGTACGGCAAGCAAATGGGGCCCCCGCTGACCGCCCTCTCAAAGGCGTGCACACTGTTGTCTCAAGCAACCCCCACCATCTGCACATGCTGCCGAGCTATGTATGCACCATGATGGTATCCTGTGTTACCGAGGTAGATAGTGCACACGTCTTGCGCAGAAGGCCCTGTGGGGTCAGCAAGCCAGCGGCCCCCACTGGCCAGCCTCCCCTCCGCAATACAGGTGAGGGGAGCTCAGTCTGCACCTACCGCGATCCCCCCTGCTCATCCAGACGGATGCTCTCCATGCCTGCAGCTTCAGCCAGCTGGTCCAGGCGCATGTATCCCATGTGCACCTTCCCGTTCAGCTTCCAGGCAGGCAGCCCCTCAAGACCGGCAGCGCTGCACTGGGCGGCCTGAGCCGCGTCGGCATCACACTGCACGTAATTCAGCGCATCTGCGTGTCGGCCAAAAATGGCGCGCTGGCGCACGGTCCATATGCACGAGTCGCGGCCAAATAGGGTGGCGCCGATTCCTTTCAGGTGCTCCGCGATCATGGCTGGAGCCTGCACCGCGGCCTCAAACACCTCACGCGTTTGAGCACCGTGGTATCCCTGCCCAGCAATGATGGTGGTGGGAGTTGATTCGATGCCCACTTGGGAGCAGATCTGCTTTTCTTCGTCGGTGCCATCGCACTGTATGTATTTCACGCCATCCATTACAGCTTGGCCAAGCTGCTGCTTCTGCAGATCAGTGTTGGGGCACCTGTGGATGGGGGCGTGTGTTAAGAGACAACTGAAAAATAGCACAGCAGCCATGATAAAACATACTTCGATGCACCAAACATGATCGTTCCAACCTCAGCAAGCTCATCACTGAGCTGTTTGTCTGACAGAGGCATTGTAACAGCGGAATTTGGACTGCTAGCGTATTTCGAGAAGTGCCACGTTCTAAAGGCTGCGACTAATTCTAAGAAAGCATCAGGATACAGGTAGAAATGCAGTCGGGTGGACATTTGCAAGCACAGGATCACACTGCAGCTAGTTTTGTTTTCGGCAAAGCTGGTAAAGGGGGGCTGAAGAAATCTTGTGCGCAGTGTTACAGGGTCAGAGTGTGGATACGCTTGTCAGGTTCAAACGCAAACCCCAGAATAGCAACCTGTTTAAGTCACTGTTCAGTATGGCATCAACGGAAGGATCTCCAGCGCAAAGCGCAGCAGGTAAGCTTGGTTCAAGACGAGTGCGCTTCAGCCAATTTACGCAAGTCGGTGCCGCAGGAAAGCGCTCCCTGGAGGATGCATCTGACGGCGATGTGAGCACCAAAGGAGCTCGTACTGGAGAAGAGGCACCTCCTGGTCATGGGGATGAAGTCTTCAACCCCCAGCTCCTGCAAATGTACTACTGTATGTGCGGCTTTTGACAACGGCAGCCTTTGCCTGTCAACCTGATGCTGCGCGGCATATTTGTTTTTTTGCAGCCAAGTTTTACCCCTATGACCACATGTTTAGATGGTTAAGTTATGGCCAAGGTAATTATGGATTCCTGGCCCTTTAACGGTGCATCTCAGGTGCTCAACTTGCACGGCGCCTGAAATTTGAATGATTTCCGCAGACCCTCATTCTAGCAAGCCTGGTGTCGTACGTGACTACCTGAGCCGCAGGGAGTTCACATTCACGATGGAAAACGACATCTATATTCGTTACTTGTCTTTCAAAGACAAAGACGACATGAGAAAACACATCATGGCCAAGCAGCCTCACAAGATCGATATTGGAGCCGTCTTCTCTGCACCGGTACGCTACCCTCCCCTGCCAGCTGCACAATTCCCCAGCACCTTGCCCCGTCAATATGCAGCCATCCAAACACACCACTATGAAAAAGGAGGCATTTTTCACTGTTGAGCGTGAGCTGGTGTTTGATATCGACTTGACGGATTACGACGATGTGCGCACGTGCTGCTCGTAAGTGCCGCTTCCAACGCCCGCCCCAGCCCCAGAGCAACTGGCCGTATTCATGCATGTGCTGCTTGCAGGGGGGCCACTATTTGCCGCAAGTGCTGGCAGTTCATGACGGCAGCGTTGAAAGTGATGGACATTGCGCTGAGGAGTAAGCACCCCCCCTCAACACTCCTCGCTGCTCCAGACATGCAATTCACCTCGCGGCTTCGCAGATGACTTTGGCTTCCAGCACATCGTGTGGGTATATTCTGGGCGCCGTGGTATCCACGCCTGGGTTTGCGACGACACGGCCCGTGCCCTGTCCAACGATGCCCGCACTGCAGTGGTGGACTACCTCACAGCCAATGTCGGCAGTAGCGACCAGGTCAGCGACAAGCTGTCAGGCATCACCGTCACCAACCCGCTCCATCCTAGCCACGAGCGTGCCTTGAACATCCTGGAGCCGCTGTTCGTGGACATCACGGCCTCAGACGAGGGGCAGGGGTTCCTGGGGGAGAACTCGGAACACTGGGAGAAGGTGCTGGAACTTGTTCCCGATGAAGGCACCCTGCATGCCACCCTACGCGAAGTGTGGGCAGACGCGTCCGATGCCCGCCAGCGCTGGCGGCAGCTCAAGTCCCTTGTTGCACAGGCACAAGAGGTAGCTGCCAAGGACAGGGGGCCGGGCACCTGGCGCCGAAAAGACGCCCTGGCCAAGTGTGTAGCTGGCATTGTGTTTTACTTCCTATATCCGCGACTGGATGCCAACGTGTCGAAACAGCAGAATCACTTGCTCAAGTCGCCGTTCTGCGTTCATCCCAAAACTGGCCGGGTGTGTGTTCCTGTTGACCCAAGAACAGCGGATGCATTCGATCCCTTCGCGGTACCCACCATCCCCACACTCATGAACGATGCTGCGGAATTTGACGCCGAGGCCGGCAGCAGCGCCGCTGGGGGCGTGGTGGGAGAGGAATGGGGGAAGACCTCCCTGAAGCCATACCTGGACTATTTCAGCACTTGGTTGCTGCCCATGGAAGCCAAGACCAAGCAGGTACAGCGCAAAAAAGCAGCTCGTGCAGCTGCTGCTTCGGGGGACTGGTGATGCCCCGCTGGAGTCTCTGCCCTGAAGGCACCGTGGAAGCGCTGCTGCCAAGCTGCCATGTGTGGCAAGGCTGCGCACACCTATTGGCCTATTGGCGCACGGAGCTGGCAAGTTCGCCAAGCAAGAGACCCAATGTGCTTCGAATCACAAGATGTTGACCATCAATAAGACTCACATTACTTTGGTTTAATCCTGGGTCGTTCGCAGGAAACTTGCTGGGCTATTGGCTGAAGCAATGGCACGAAAACACGCACACACCCAGCTTGCAAATAGCCGCCAGAAGCCAGGCACATGCCCACTGCAAAGCACAATACATGCCAACGGACTATACATATAATAATTGGTCGGTGCTGAAGTTGCTCAGTGAACTACATGGCTTGTCTGTTGGCTGCAGCCTGCCCACGTGAGGGGGGGGCAAGGGTGGTTCTCGCTGTGCATACCCAGCAACGCTCGATCAACTAGATGCATCATCTGTGCTGATCGAGTCCAATGAGACACTGCCGTCTGAGCCAGTGGAGGTGCGGAGCTGAGGGGGGCCATGCTGCTCCACCCTGGTCAAGCCCCCCCCTGCACCCCCCAGGGGGGGTGACACAGCCCGAATGGGTGGAACTAGCAGGGCCCTGGCCGCTGTGCGGTATTGCAGGCTGCCCTTCCCTCGCTGCATGCCTCGCGCCATGGGGATTGCGAGCCCAGCGGGCACAGTAGCGGGGCTGGTAAGCGCCTCTCGACAGGCACTTGCCTCCTTCTGCAGCTGCTGCAGCTGCAGGGACCGCTCTGCTGACTCCACTCGCATGCGTATTGCCGCCAGTTCCTGCTCTGCAAGCTGGCGTGCTGCCCGCTCCTCGTCGGCGCTGCGCAAGGCTTGGGCCAACTGGGCTGTCAGCTGGGAAGGGGGGGGGGCAGCGGCTGTGCTGTCCACGCTCTCCTGCAGCTCTGCACAGCACCGCTGGGATTGCCGCAGCTCAGCCTGCACTGCATGCAGCGCGCTGCTGTGGACAGCTGCCCGCTGCCGTGCCTCAGCCTCAAATTCAAATTCAAGGGCCGCCAGGGCTGCCGCATGCTGCGCCTTCAAAGCTGCCACGTGGGCTTGTACCTGGGAGAGCACAGCTGCATCCGATGAAGCTTGCAGAGAGGTTTCCCATTCTTCCCTGCTGCTCTGCTGCTGCTGCTGTTCCTTTGAGTGTGCCTCTCGCTGCCGCCTTGCCGCCGCGGTGGCCCGGGCTAGTTGCAAACGCAGCTTTGTCAGCTCCAATTCGTGCTTGCGCGCTTCGGTTTCTAGTTGATATTGTAGAGATGAAGCACTGGATGCGCTGCTCTCCAGCGCAGCCTGGGCACTACTGGCCCGGCTTCTGCACACTGCAGCATCTTCTTTCAGAGCAGCGACGGTAGCAGTGAAGCAGCGAGAAACTGCCGAGAGTCTCTCCACCAGGGCACTTTCTTGAACACCAGGGATGTCTAATTCATGAATGTGTATCAACAGGTCGTCACATCTGCTGTTGAACTCAACTTCCGGTTTGGTGCGAGGTCGGGCCAGAGAGGAGTTCATTAGGGAAATTTCCCAGGAAACTGCAGGCCCCTGGAGGCGAACCCAGTGCTGCGTCTGAGTGCATGTAACACGATATTCGGCGAATTTGCTTTCAATTTCAATTTGCCGGGCTTCGTAGACGTGTCACGAACAAATTGGTGCTACTAGCACGAGCCAAGCAACACAAGTGAAGAATGCCCCTTGCACCCCGACCATTCTAGTAAGACCTGTGCGTAGACTGACAGCGGTGTGGTATGCAAACTGCCAAAGAAAACGATTTGCTTGGTCTGGGGTGATGGTATGCCCTCAGGGAAGCCGGAGCAGGCCGCGCGTAACGGCTGAGCAAAAAGGCCGGGTACATTGAACAAACGCAACGGGCGACGAAAAACACAGCACAACACACAAATGGGTGTAGCCCACAGGACCGTGCACCCAATTCCCAAAGCAAGTTATGTTCAATACCCTGGTGGGAGTGCACGCCGCTGGCCCTGGGTCACGCGGCTGCTCCGCCCGTGCACGCTGGCAGCTCGGTGGGCCCCGCTGCCGTTATTGAAGTTGCTCAACGGGTTCACCACGCCGGCGGAGCCCATTTCGATGCCCCCCTGCATGGGAGGGTAGCCCATTCCTGCACCGCCAAAGGCCCCAGGCCCAGCAGAGGGTGAGTACTGCAGGGATTTCGGAGTGTCCATGTTGTGCGCAATGGTTTTGGGGGCTCTCGCAGCATTCTTGCGGCGGTGCCAGAACACACCAAATGCAACGAGAACAATAAGCACAACCACCAAGCTC
>Ga0307982_1001227_pt1 | contig 20829 bp, 16 predicted proteins | sample OrgLakmetagen989_FD_201847 | JGI IMG/M metagenome (GOLD analysis project Ga0307982, IMG submission 201847) | Saline water microbial communities from Organic Lake, Antarctica - #989 | ecosystem: Environmental > Aquatic > Non-marine Saline and Alkaline > Saline | place: Antarctica: Organic Lake... | reverse complement strand
CCTGCACCTGTTGGGGGGGGTGATGCCGACGCCTCCGAGGGGAAGGAGGGGGGGGGCAAGGAGTCAGAGTCAAAGGATGATGCGCCCACCGAGCCAGAGGAACACGTTGCTGGAACAGGCAAGGAAGTGTCCCGCCTACTGTCGTATGATCTGTCTGCCCCGGATGACTGGGAGTATGTGTTTGTGAAACAGACCCTGGAGGAGCTGGTAAGTTGTTCCGCTTGTGTGATTCGCCACCATTTCATGTATTCAGTGTTATTTGCAGGGAGGTGTTCGCGAAGGAAGTGCCGGGGGGAATGCCAGCGCCGTTAGCAGTCGTGCGCCCTCCCGAGCTGGGGGGGCTCGTTCCAAGGAGCAGGGGGGTGACAGCAAAAGCGAAGTTGAAGAAGGGGACGTTGCGGAGTTTGAGTCACTGCCCCTGGAGGAAAGTGGAGACCACGTGCTCGATCCACCCCCTGCCTGGGGTGCGCCCATTTCGGTTTCTCGCGAAGACGTGAGTACTGCAGGCTTGTACTATCCACTGCTGAGGCCATAGCACTTATTTTTGCAGTTTGAGGGGCGCTTCGGCCCAAGCAAGGCGCGCACAACTCGGTTCAAGCGAGCCATTTTGGAGGAGTGTGCCCCCCTTGCACACCCCTCAGGCATGGAGGCCCGCCTTACCCTGTTCACAGACACCACCTGCCTTGTTCCGAGACAGAAGGTGGAGGTGTTCAGCCACAGGAAGGACCTTTTGTTGCACAGGGAGTTCGATCTGGCAGCGAACACAGTGACGGAACACTTTGGCCCCGGGCGGTACTTCCGCGAAAAGCGCATCACGGAGGAGCTGGGGCGGCGACGGGTCACGGAGTATTACGTGGAAGGCAAAACCAATGTGCGTGCAGCTGTGTGCGATGGGCAGCTGTTCTGTGTTCACTTGTGTTCTTCTTTCACAGGGACTGCGACGGCGGGAGGAGATCTTCGGGAAGAAAATCATGTGGGAGTACACTCGCCGCCCAAACTTCCTCGTGTACCGCAGCGCCACTCTGGGGGAGTGTGTGGGCCCACCACCAGATGTTGGAGCCATCAACCCCACAGACACTGCCAGTGCAGTGGCGGGGGCAGCAGCTGGAACTGCCGGCCGCCGCGCAGGGGGGCGTGCTGCTGTAGCCATGGATGCATCGCGAACAGTCGACACGGACGCTGGTGTGTTCGTGGTGCGGAAAATGGCTGAGAAGTACGACCGAAACCCACAGAAGGCAGCACATAACGACATTTGCAAGATGTCCTACTTTATGACGGAGGGCACAATCCAAGCCCGGTACCACTTTGTGGACGGGCACATCACCCAGAACACACGGCTGTATCACAACGATAAAGCTGACGGACAAATGGATATGCTGACAAGGGACGAGACAACCCCCATCCCCAAGGTGTGTTTGCCCAGCGTTGCCTTCTCGGCAGTCTCCATGACCACGCCGACACTTTCTTTCCTCGCAGCCTTTTGAAGTTGAAGTTGACTACAAAGCAGCCATGACTGCTCGCATAAACTGCTACAATGATGTCCGGGCGGCTCAAAAAGACGCCATGAAGGAAATTCCCCAGCGAGTGTGGGATGAGGAGAATATCGTGCTGGAGCGAAACGTGTTTGAAATTGCACAAGAGGCAGCTGACAGCGGCGCCGCCCTGGCCACAGAAGCTGAAGTGGACGATGATCAAGATGCACAAGAAATGGACTACTTGGCACCGTTTTTGCACGATGCACGAGACTGCGACAACCTCACGGATGCCGAGGCTGAAGTGGCTGTCACCTCCTGCCGAGCCGCCCTGGCTGAGCGCCACAAGAACCGGGCTAGAATTGTGCAGGCCCGCCTCACTGCTGAGAACGAAGCCCTGGAGAAACGGCAGCGAGAGTTCAGCCGCATGAACCACGCAGAGCCAAACGCTGCACAGGCGCAGGCTGCGTTTGAGGAGTTCTGCCTGCGATCGCTGTTTGTGATTGGCATCCTGGAAGAGCGCCTGAAGCGCGAAGACGAGATGTTTGAGGCCAAGCTGCAGGCGAATGAGGAGCGTATGCGCAGTGATGAGCGGCTGCGAGCGTTTTTTGCAAAGGGTGGGTCCCGAGCAGGCAGCCGGGGCAACGCCCAGGGCGCTGGTGCTGCACGAGCTGCTCGCCCTGGTGCTCGGCCCCGCCACAAGTGAATGCATTTTGTCTGCCAGCTGTGTGGCTTCCGTTGTGTTGTGCCCAGGTGGACTGGGAGTGTTTGTGCCGGGTGCCCCCCCTCATACACCACCAGGTTGGCAAACAAAGGCTCCAAGAATTGTCAGTCACACAGTCAGTTGTGCAAGCTGCGAGTGGGACTCAGTTTATTTGGTATGGTAGTTTGTACTCCAAAACATGCTGCGGTGGTAGACTAAGCAGCGACTGAATTGACTTTGTTGCTGGCCACCAGGGCTCTGACAGAGGCAGCTGTTTGTGCATCATCATGATTCTCAGAGGATTTGTACTGTTTATCGTTGCTTTAATCGCTGCAGGCCATGAGTGCATCCATGACAAATTGACAAACAGTCTCAGCGATTTTTTGGCAACGCGCCCTGATAAAACTCAGCAATATGTTGCAAACGCCACTCCCAACAAACGCCGACTGAGCTCTCAAGTAGACAAAATGAGAATCACGCTGGACTTTTCTCGCGTTGAAACGCCTGTGTAAGTTTCATGAGCCTTGACAATTCGATTTGCAAACTGGGGCCTGACTTGCAGAGACTCACAATTCACTTGCGCGTCATCAGGGGCCAGCTACACGCCTACAGAGCACATGGTAGCTGGCTATACAGAGACATGCACCTCAGATGATGTTTTAACTGCCCAGAGGGTGACTATGCTGAAAGAAATGGTGCGGGAAGCAGCCAAGCGTCTGGCGAACGTGCTGTCAACTCAACAAGTGATTGGCGATCTTGATACAGCTCCGTCTTGGCCTTGCAGCCACCCAAGTTTCATCACAAGTAGTGGCTACAGACATTATGTGTGCTGTTCAGAACAGCAGCCTGCTGGGCCCTACACCTGGGCGGACACTGACTTTGTCCTGTTTGTCACTGCCAGGCCAACCTCGGGCAACACTGTTGCTTGGGCTCTGGAATGTGAAAGTGACCAAAACAAACGCCCGATTTCAGGTCATGCTAACTTCAACCCTGCCCAAATTCCACGTGGAGTGCCTAATGCTGCAGATGTTGAATTTGATTTGGCTGTTCGGACTGCGATGCACGAAATCCTCCACGCGCTCGGGTTTTCAGGCAGCAAGTTTGCTCAGTTTCGGAGGCCCGGCACAAATACAGTGGCCACCGAGCAAGAGATTTTCCACGACTTTTCCTCGGTTCAGCTTGGGGGCAAAACCATCCGCAAACTGATCACCCCAAATGTCGCTGCCCAAACTCGGGCGCACTTCGGCTGCAACGACCCATGGGAGAAGCCGGGCCTTGAGCTTGAGGATGCCGGCGGCGGCGGCACGGCAGGAAGCCACTGGGAAAAGCGAATTATGGGAGACGAATTGATGACGGGAACGAAGTCAAAGTCAATGCCACTGTCGACCCTCACGCTCGCAGTGATGCAGGACTCCGGGTGGTACTTTGTAGATATCTCTGTTGCAGAGCAACTCCCATGGGGCAAAGAAAAAGGCTGCAGCTTCATACAAGAGTCTTGTGGCTCAGCATGGCCGACACCTGAGTACTTCTGCATGGAAATTTCTGGGCAAGGGTGCACTGTGGACATGAAAAGCCGTGCCTTGTGTGACCTGGTGCCAGGCGGCTCAAGCAAGCCCACCATGTACCGATACTTCGACGACCCGACGTGGTCTGGCACAAATTCCCTCATGGACTTCTGTCCCACATTTCGGGCGTTTTCAGACGGCGAGTGCGTCAACAGCAATAACCAGGAGCGCACTTTCCGGGGCGAGAAGTTGGGCGTCAACACAGCAACGTACACCTCCAGGTGCTTCCACGGCAATGTGATGCAATCAAATGTAGGTGTGCAGGGATCGCAAACTGGGCTTTGCTTTAAGTCCAAGTGCACCAATTCGCTGATTGAGGTGGTACTGGCGTCGCCCAGTGGCCAGGAGTACTCCACCACATGCGAAGCTGAGGGGGGCCTGGTAGATGTCGCTCAGTTCACAAATGGGGAGTTCTCTGGGACATTCATGTGCCCAGCCTCCAGCAAGCTGTGCAGTGGCAACCCCTGCGACAATATCGCCTGTGAGAACGGGGGCTCGTGCAACCCAAGCACAGGCGTGTGCATGTGTCCTCAGGGCATTTACGGCGATTTGTGCCAGTTTCGGCAATGCCCCCTGGGGCAAGGCCGCCCTGGGTGCTCAGGGAAGGCCGATTGCGATCCGCAGCGCGGTGTTTGCGTTGTCTCTTCTGGTGACTTTCAAGGCGAGGATGGGTGTGACCCTGGCTTTAAGGGTGCTGACTGCTCCATTGCTGGCTGCCCGCCTATTGAAGCAGGCATGACTGAGTGCTACGGGAATGGCGCATGCATCAATGCACAGTGCGTGTGCAACATGACCCACACTGGCATTGCTTGCCAGTTTGAAGCGTGTCCAAACTTCCCCGGGCCCACTGGCTCGGCCTGCGGTTCTGGGCAAGGCACCCCCCGAGGTGAGTGTGATGGCTCCCAGGGGGTGTGCGAGTGTGCCACCAACATCCAAATCCAAACAGATGGGGAGGCAGATCCAATTCTCAGCAACTACTTCTCTGGTGCAGCTTGTCAAATAGAGCACTCTGGCGTGAGGAAGATCGCATCCTTGAACTACACAGATGCGGTGTTGAACAAGCTGGCTGGGGACTTGCCGGGCCACACTGTCAACTTGAAGCGGAAGCAGTACACTTATGTTGACTTTGACGTGGCAAGTGTTGAGCAGAGCATCAACATTAGTGCTGTGGCCTTCAATGGCAGCGGCTTGGATGGGGACGGAAGATTCACCTTGTTCGCTGCCTTCGCGTCAGCAGGCTTGCAGTCCGAGCTCCCGTCACGCCGATCACACACCTTTCGCTCAAAATGGCTTCCCATTGGTCTAGATGGAAGCCAGCTGTTTGGCCAAGTCGTGGAATTGCAGCCGGGCAGTCAAGGATTTTCGCAGCAAGGCCGTGTCGTCGTGGCTATACTCGCACAGGCAGACATGCAAGTGAACATAACCGTCTCGAAAGATCCATGTTCAGCAGAAAATTGCGCTAATGGTGACTGCATCGGCGGCCGCTGCGTCTGCAAGCTCTTCGATTTGCAAGAGAATTTGTCGAACAACCCCCAGGCGAAGCTCAAGTGGACAGGAGAAAAGTGTGACGTGCCTGTGTGCCCCAGTGACTGCTCAGGAAACGGGCAATGTACCAGCAGTCCTGATGTCAGCAGAGGCAACTTTCTGGTTCCGTATTGCCAGTGCAGTGCGCTGTATGCGAAGGAGCCACGGTCAGTTGGCTATGCTTGCAATACACTGCCTGCTAGCATTGCCGACAGCAGTGCCAACGTGGCCAGTGTCTGGGGAAGTTCTTTGCAAATCACCCTGACGGCGAATTTCAGCAGCGTTTCTCGAGTTTCTAGCAAAGGAGAGCAGGTGGCTTTCAAAGGCACAGACACTGACTGGACTCTGACGGCTAGCTGGACAGGCGTTGAAGTAGACTCAGTGCAGGGTGAAACACCCACTGCTACGCACACCATAGCAGTCCTCAAACTAGAGGATGTGTTGACTGTGCTGGGCCTTCAAACCCCACAATCACCAGTTATGCTGACTGTCTCAGTGCACACAAATGCAGCAGAGGGTGCTCAGCCCATGCTGCTGGCAGCTGCCGGTGAGCAGCCCAAGCTCTCGTCCAGTGGCGGGCTGGGAGAATTTGACAAGCAGGCTTGGCAAAACGGCCAAAGCGAGCACCGGATTCATCGTGAGCTGTTCCCCAAGCTACAGGCCACAACGGTAGTTGCACTGCACAACAGCCGCACTGCAACAGCAAGACTGCGGGCCAACATTACTGTCGAACTGAGCACAGGGTGTCCACAGGCATTTAATGGTTGCAACAGTCGTGGGATGTGCCTTGGAGTCAGGTGTGTCTGTGACGAGGGGTGGGAGGGTGCAGCGTGCGCTGTGCGCTTCCAGCCCATGACGCTGGCTGCAAACACAGCGACTGCAACTTCCTCCTCTATTCAGCCAGGAGACTTTGAGTACTTCTACATACAGCTTCCATTGACTCACGTTCGTGAGGTTGAGGTGACTGCGCAGCTGATCTCTGGACAAGCCTCTCGCACACGCCTTCGGGTGACGGCAGCCTTTGCTGCACAGCATTCTGGACGTGGCGACGGGCTAAGCATTCTATCAGAAACTGGCGCAATCAACTTCTTTGACTTCTCCCGCCGCAGTTCAAAGCATGTGATGGTCATGGAGCGATCTCAGCCAGGAACTCAAAAGCGTTTGCTTGTCGCAGTGGAAAACACAGGAGCAGCCCAAGCACCAATCACTGTAGCACTTTCTGTAACATTCCGCCGGGTGAGCACACTAACCTCCACAGAGCAATGCAGTGGCCAGGGAACTATTGTGCGCAATGCGGCAACTGACGAAAATAGCTGCGCGTGCAAGTTTGGGTGGGCCCCAATTTCGAGATGTGCCAGCCCTGCAATTCAGAGTGCAACCGCACTGCAGCTGGCAATTCAACAAGTGAAACATGCATGCAGTATTTGCAGCAAGACATTCGAATTATCTCAGTACGGGGTGCGCATATTCAGACTGTCGAAGCCGTTGCAGAAGGGGTCATCGCTTCGCCTCGTGGCGAGTATGCTAGCGAGCAGTGCTGTGAATGTTGAGCAAAGCAGCACGCCTGGCTCGTCAGCGCTCATAACTCGGAGAAGACTGCAGCCAAATGCAACCGATGAACGCCTGGCGCCATCAGTGATGGTTGCAACGCGGCTGCCTCGCAGCATCGGCGACTTTGACCTCATTCAGGCCCCAGATGCATTCTTCAGCAATATATCGCTATCCTCACTGCCATCTCCCAATGGGCAGTACTGGGTGGCGCTGTATGCGAACGCCCCAGGCAATTTCTCTCTGCAGGCCTCTCGCGTGCTGTCCCCACCTGAGCCCATTCCCAACGACTACTTCGTCGAAGACGTCGCTGCATTCATGACTGGAACGACATCTGGACAGATGATGCTTGCTTTGGGTACTATTCTGTTGCTTTTAGGCATTTGCATGTGCGTTGCTGCACGCTGCATGCCCAAGTGTTGCCTCAAAGCGCAGCTGCAACTGGATGAGGAAGCCAGCAGAAACTCCAAACAAATTGCCATGCGACAATCCAGCCTGCGCAACTTGCAAATACAGCAATTGACGCCCACCCCAAAAACAGACATGTACGCACAAGGTATGCGCCCGCTGACTGGGACAGCAAAGCGCCTGCAACGCGTCATGTCTGCCAACAAGAAGAAGTACAACCCATGGGGTGCAGACGGCCCCAGCGTTGGTGCAAGTGCTCACAACCGCCACCAAACACATGCTCAAATGAACGTGTCACATGCCTGCGTGGTCACCATGGCAGCTGCCTCTGTTCCCAAAGCACCGGCAGCACGGCACATCGTGAGTGCCGACAAGTACCATACTATACCAGAGCAGCCGGCCAAGCATTCCGCCCCAGCAGCCGGTAGGCAGTCAATTTCAATGATGCTCTCCCAGCCCAGCATGCGGGATGTCAGCCACCAGCCCAGCCTCAACTCGCGCGTGAACAGTACTGGGCTCAACATTGCAGCAGCCGTCAGCGCCAGCTCAATTGAAGCAACTCCTCAGGCCAAAGTTAAAAAGGCAAAAAAAGCAAAAAAGTCGTCTCGTAAAGGCAGGGTGTACGGTCGCAACAGGAGCTAACTGTCCGCCGCTTTCTTGTTCATTCACGTATGTGTTTCGTATAATGAAACCTATCTCTTTGCCTCATATCTGCCACTTATGAACGAGAACTAGTAGCTTCCAAGTTGTGGCAAGGTAAGATTTCAGGCATATTTGTGTCTCTTTCAGTGCTGTACTGCTGTTGTTTGAGTTGCAAAATGCCGCTGCTCTCACGCCAAATCCAGCAAGAGATAGCTCCCGGCTTCCTGGCTGCACACGCAGTTTTGCAACTGGGGTTGGCAGCTACCCACACACGAAACAGATTAGAGCATAGAGATAGATTGCTGCTGATAAAGTCGCCCTTGCATGGGCCTTATATTTTGGGGGGCAGCTGTAGCAGGCTCTGCGGAAATTGCCTGTCGCCACCTTAGTCAAGCCACTGACAGGCCAGCCATGCGCGAGGTGAATCACCACAATTAGTTTTATTTTGGCTTCTGTCAATGTTTACGACGCCATTCTTCCTGGCTTCCCCTTGGTGTGCCCGCCACAGCAAGGGCGCTTGGGTGCGGTATTTCCAGTTGTGTCAAATGTTTTGCTGCGCCGCTGGCTATATGCCAGGCTATCGGACCACGGCAAATGCCTCTGGCTCATGTGCATGTCGACATTTCATTTGCTTTGCAGGTACGACCTCACAGCATCCATCATGAAGTTCAGCAAGACCACCACGTCTTCCCGACGCAAGAACCGCAAGGCTCACTTCGGTGCCGACTCTGAGAGCCGCCGCAAGTTGATGAGCGCCGCTCTGTCCCCTGAGCTGCGCGCCAAGTACAATGTGCGCTCCATGCCCATCCGCCGTGATGATGAGGTGACTGTTGTCCGTGGTGCCCGCTCTAAGGCCCCCGCCGCTGAGGGCAAGGTCGTTGCTGTCAACCGCAAGCGCTTCTCCGTGCACATCGAGCGCGTGCAGCGCGACAAGGTGAACGGCAACCCCGTGTTTGTCCCCATCCACCCCAGCAACCTGGTCATCACCAAGTTGAAGATTGACAAGGACCGCGCTGATCTGCTCAAGCGCAAGGCTGCCGGCCGTGCCCTGCGCACCAACGCCGCCGCTGCCATGGCCAACGTCGACTAAATTGTTGTCTTTTGACTGCCAGCTAGTCTGGTGGTTAGTTTAGAACGGGTGGAGGGAATTGCCCGAGGAGGGGGGCAGCTGGACTGGGGCTCGACTTGACACACACAGTTGAGTTGGCCTGGGTGCAATTCATACACTATTGAAGGTGTCTCGCGCTGCTCTCACACAGCATACGGCATTTAACACTCTCCTCTTTATGTTAGTTTGTACTGCACAGACTTTGTCAGCACCTGTGATGTCTGAGGAGTGCGCTAGGGGGCTAAACTCGATCATGGCTGCTCATACAAGTCTCACAGCTCAGCTCCAGGCCAAATCCACCTAAGACAAAAATCGATTTGTGCGGTTCGCCTGTATCATTTATTCAGTGGTGCTTCTATATGCTCTCAGCACTCTCCGCGACACAACAGCCTTGCGAGAAGTCTTGGCTTCGTGTTTGCTGAGTCTCTGCCACATATTGCGTTGCCATGGCGGATGCAGCAGCCAGGCGCACACTGCTGACGGAAAAACGGCAGCAACTTGAAAAGCTGCGCAAACAGCGCCTGCAGGCCACAGCTGCAGCCAGTGAGCGGTACGATTCTCCGCTTGTCGGCACACTGCTTTGCGTGAACTCATGTAGCGATGCATGCAGGACAGAGCCACCAGATGCGCCTGGGGTGCCAGCTGAAGAGGAGCCAGGCAAACAAAGCGCAGGTGACCAGCAGGCTCCCCGGCAGCGATCAGATTCCATTGAAGACTACGTTGAGAACTTGCTCCAATCGTCCATGCCAGGCCCAACCGGGACTGGCGGGACTGGCTCAGCTGGAGCTGGCCGCATTGAAACTGTGGCAACCCGCATGGGAAGACTATCTAATGTACGAATAGAGCTGTATGATTCTGTCAATCCTTTGTATCACAGATGATGTGTCCTTGCAGAAAAGCGATGTTGGAGTCGTCAGCATTGCTGCCGTTATGACGCATCAATATGAGCAAGCCGCACAGACTGACCCGTGGCCTGCAGCTAAAGACACAGACGACAACAGTAGCAGCGACTCCGAATCGGTGGTTTCTTCTTCTGCTGCAAGTTCCTCCGCAAAACAGACTGCACCAGCTCACAGCGCATCAGCAGGCGGTCCGGCAGCGTTGCCAACCAAGGCCCCACGGCAGCTAAGCCAGGAAGAAACCGACTCCCTGCTGCACAGCGACGACTTTGCAGTGTTTGTGCGAAACGCTTCCCTGGCTGTGCGTTCAGCGCTGGACACGCCGCAGTCAGGGGCAGAGTCACTGCTCTCCTTGCTGCGGGGGCGAGGCGCCGCCACAGCAGCCAGTGACAGTGATTCTGCGCTGCTGAGCGCAGTTGCCACAGTACCAGCAGACACTAGCAGTGGGCCCACCGCGCGGCTCACTCCCGCCCCCGCCGGCTGTGTCTTGCGTAGCCTGTTCCCCTGTCCCCACGAGGACAGCTCATTCGTGGCTGTGTGGACCCCTGTTGGCAACACAGGGGGGGCTCAAGGCAGCAGCGACAGCGGGGGGAGCGATGCGTGGTCAGTCAGTGACACTTCTGCGCAAAGCTCAGGCATCGACAGCCACTTGGAGCTGTGGTCGCTCAGCGACATGGCAGCGCCCCAAACTGTGCTCACTCTGCCCAGCGGCACCGTCACATGTGCCATTTGGCACCCCTTCGCACCCCACTGTATTCTCGCTGGCACAGCATCTGGGCAGCTGGCCAGTTGGGACATCCGTGGCCTTACGTCCGCCCCCACACAGCTATCCCCGCTAGGGGGGGGGTCAGGTAAGGTACAGGGGCATGTGTATCCCATTACTGGTGTGGCAGTCCCTGGCACTCACAACACACATTCCATCGTGAGCGTTTCTTTGGATGGGCGCATGTGCTTGTGGGGTGACTCCACACTGTACGCCCCCTCGGCTGGCTCGCTGCTCAGTGGGCCACGGGCGGTTATTCTTGCGACAGAGGCCGCAGCAGCCATGGACATCGATGGGCAATCGAGCGCAGGCCGGGTACCGCCTCCCTGTGCGGTGCGCACTGTGCCTCTTGCGGCTGTTAGCCTCTCGCCAGTGCCCACCGACCCCTCAAGCTTGCTGGTCGGAACACAAGATGGGGGGGTGTTCCGTATAGCGCTGTCGCCGCAGGGTGAAGCAAGTGTCGCTGCAGTGCTGGCATCTGCTGGAGACCCCTTCGGAGCCCAAGCGGGCTTCTCACAGGCTAGCAGCTTTTGGGGGGGTGCGTCGCAGGCCACACAGGGGGGTGCCAAGGCCGTGCCTGCTGGCCACGATGGCACAGTCACAGGCATGGTGCACCATCCAGGCCACTGGGAAAGCCCTCTTCTGGGGGATGTGTTTGTTACAGGCGGAAGTGATTGGACTGTGCGGCTTTGGTCCCCCCGTCTCTCCCCTGGGCCGCTCATGTGTGTTCATGGGCCCAGTAGTGCCGTGCGTGGCGTGACATGGTGCCCCCGGGTATCTCACCCTGGCTTGGTCAGCGCTTGTCACGGGGACGGCAGTGTATGTGTGTGGGATGTGCAGCAAGCTGCCAAGCACGGCATTGCGGCGCGCACTGCTGCTCATTTCCAAACTCCGCAGGGCACTGCAGCTGTACATGCACTGTGGCTGCAGGGAAATATGAGGGACGCTCCTCCACTTGTTGTGGCGGACTCCGCTGGTGCGTTTCACGTGCTTGACAGCAGTCCTGCGTTGGCAAAGGGTGGCAGCGGCGCCGGCGCAAACAGCTTGCTGGACACACTGCTCGCATTGGCACCGAAGCAAACAACAAGTAGCACTGTGTGATTAATTCATGCTTCTTGCTTGCACTTGGCCCCCGTGCTGCCACCTGCAGAGAACGGCGGCATGAGCTGATGGCTGTGCTGCATGGGCAGCATCTGCCGGCTGGACGGACACCCGCCTGCACAAAAGCAGCAACCGCATGAGGTGCACATGAGCAAAGCTCAACACCCCTGTTCTTATTGGATTCAGGGGTGGGTGTTTGATTGGTGTTGGTGTAGCTATAGCCATGTGTGGGGCAGTCGTGCAGAGGCCCCGTGTAAGCGCTATTTTCAGTTCTGTGGGCTACCTATTCCAGGCCGGATCTGGAGTCACGCATACTCAATGTGCAGGCATATCGATCATTGTTGAGCAAGTCTGCGACGCAAGAGGCAGCGCGCACCTGTCTCGCGCTTGACAGTCCAGGGAAGAAGTGTCGCGTGAGCACTTGGGGAGCAACTTTCACCGACTCACGTGCGTTGCGAACTGTCTGCGAAATCCACTCTTGCCTTTGTATGTGTTGTTTTGTTTGCAGCTTGTTTGGCGTGATTTTCTGAGTCTCAAGTCATCTGTACAAAATGCAGTAAGTGTGAATTGCCGCACTTGATACTTGCGCTGTTGGCACACAGGCGCTCGCAGAGGAGATTGGCGAACTGTGGAAAGCACTAAACGAGGATCGGGTAAATCTTCTCGGTCTCCTGCTGGTCAAGGTTCCCGGGGCTCGCGCGGTGGAGGCGGGGCTCGGCGCACTGGCCCCCAGCGCCCGGGTGCTCGAGGCAGCACCGGCGGCGCACAGGGCAACATCCCAGCCCACCACACGGCCAGCCCTTCAGAAGAAGCCGCTGAGTTCGACGCTGGTGCAGCTCGAGCACTGCTGGTGGCACGCTTTGCGAGCAGTGCTGCTTGGCAGAGCGGCGGCGATGACAAGCTGGCAGCCCCAGGCACCGCGCCTGCGCACGTGTACCAAACGCAGTCAGTGACCACGCCTGCGTGGGGGGCCAAACAGTCTGCTGCCGAGCGCGTGCAGAGCGGAAAGCCGTTTCTTGCTCGTGTCCAGGAGGCAAAAGCGGCTGCTTCAGTGGATGCAGCGGCAGCCAATGCCGACCCAAGTGCGCGCCCACCGGGCTTGCAGTGACAAACACACGATGTTAGTGGGACAGTTTGTGCTGGTAGGGCACGATTTCAGGCCCACAGGGGTCTGCGCGAGGCAGTGTCTAACCCAACGCTTGGCTTGGGCACTTGCGTTCTAGCCAGCTTCTCACGTCTCAGCGAACTTCGCTGGCAAGAGTCTAGGGTTTCGTAAATGGATTGTTTTTGATCTCAGCGCGACTGCCTGCGATGGCTGGCGGCCGCTGCGATTGTTCAAGCGCAAGCACAGCTTTCAAAATACCTGTGAAGCTGCCCCCTACATTGCCCTGCTTGAAAGGGCAGTTTGACTCGTTTCACGGGCACTGCAACCCAGCAAAAATCAACTGACAGTATTTGATACGCTATACACACCTTTGGAGGTTTGCAGAACTCGTCTCGCTTCCAGATCACAATGGCTGCTCACAGCGGTGTTGCTGCCACCAGCAGCGTGCACAAGAGTGAGGCCTTGTCTCAGGTTCGTTCATGCATTCCAATTAGGTTGTCTACACGTGTGCACGACAATTGTACTCTTTGCAGTGCCAGAAGATTCTGACTTTCTTCCGGAACCACAAGGATGCTGGTACGAAACAGACGCGCGATTGTTTGAGCCTTCTGCAGATGTTTGACTGTTTTTGACTCCCACACCTGAATGCAGGCCCATTCCTTGAGCCAGTTCGTTGGAAGGAGTGGGGACTCCATGATTACCCCAAGGTCATCAAGTACCCCATGGATCTGAGCACAATTCAAGTGCGTCGCTTTGGCGTGGTTTTGCACATCGCTGGTGCAGACTTCTGTGCATTTGCAGGCAAAAATGGACCGCGGCGAGTACAACAACCCCTTGGAGTTTGAGTATGATATGATGCTCGTATGGAACAACTGTATGACTTACAACCAGGTGCGTGATTGTGCTTTTCGTTGGTCAAGCCAGCTTGGTGGAAACTTGCAACAGAACTGTGACAACTCACTTGTTTTGGTCGCAGGATGGCTCTGACTACTACTTAACAGCACAAAACCTGAGAAAGATTTTTCAGGAGAAGTTCAAGAAGATCAGCATTGACCCATGTAAGTGCAGTCTAAACAATGGCAGAGTGCGACAGGCTGACCGGTTTTATTTCTACAGCTGACATGAAGATGGACACAAGACAGCCATCTCTTGCTGACAAGAAGGCTTTCAGCCAAAACATTTACTTGATTGGCAGCGAAGATCTGGGCAAGCTTGTTCAGGTATGCTTTGCCTGCTGAGTTTGTGGCAGATTATCCCCTCACGTGCTTTCCTCGCAGATTTTGGACAGTCGCTGTGACGTCTGCATTCGCAAGATCGACCCAGATGACATTGAAATCGACATCGATGCCATCGATGCTGCAACATTCTGGGTTGTGGACCAGTTTGTGAAGGACTGCTTGGGCACCGCCTCCAAGAAGGGCGCCGCCTCCAAGAAGGCCAAGCGCGCACGCACATCGTAAGCGGCACAGGGGCTGCCGCGCCACTGCTCCTGCTCGTGCGGCAGGGAAGCCCACGGTAGTTGCAATGGTGGTGGGCATGTGTGCTCACGCGCTTGCTTGCCAAATTGCGGTGAATGTATTGTTTGGAAGCCACCCTCATGCACACCCCCATGCAGCGGCCCAAAGCATGCTTGCAGTGTTTAGTTCTTGACAACATTACATTAAAACAAATTGGGTACAAACACGCCACTGTAGTGCGGTTCATCACGTGCCATGTACGCAGTAGTAACTTCGTCCCGGGCGCTACAGCGCCCCAGCGCCGGAAGCCGGTGCACCTGCAGCATGGGCGGGCCAGGACCTGTCTCTGCGGGCAGAGAATGCGCCTGCTGGCCCAACATATGGTGCAGCTGCCCGTATGGGGCCCGCTTGTGTGCGGCTTGTGCTGCCTGCACCCAGTTCGCTGCTTGAACGAGGCCGCTTTCGCCCGCCAGTGCTGAGAGCAAGAAACCCACCAGCCCGCCAGGTGTTTGACAGATCCGGCTTGTGCTGCAGGCTAGACAGTGTACCTGGCTCACTGTTGCATGAGTGGGTCCTGATGCCTAGCAGTGCCTGCGCTGCATCCAGGGTGCCATTGGTTTGGGGGGGACGGGCGGGCGTAAGCAGGCGCCGTGTTTTGTGCCCAGATGCTTGACCCCAGGCAGCGGCAGCGTAATACCACCCGTAGAACCTCTCATCCACCGTGTCACTGCCTCTGAAGGCAGGTTGGTCTGGTTCTGCTCCGCGCTGCCCCCCCCGTTGACCTGGCATCACAACCTTGAGGGCGGGATGACTGGGGTCTGAAGCACCAGTGCTGCACGCCGATGCGCCTGGATCACTAGCAGCAGATGAAACATTTGCTGGTAGGTGTGCATAGTATGGACCCACGCCCGATCCTGTCCTGCCAGCAGCGATGTCATGCCCAGTCCATTTGGTGGTAGCGGATGACGACATGGCGTGCGTTGCAAGCGCTGTCAGGAAGCTTCCTGTCCGGTTAGCAGCACTTGCTGGCATGTGGAAATTCGAGGGTAACCGTACAGGCACTCTTGCGGTGCTTACAAGAGCTGTTTTGCAGCGCTCGCGTGCATCTTGCCGCATACTGGCTAGCGTTGCGGACTGAACATCCAGGTCAGGAGATGCAAATTCTGCTTGATCGCGATGAACTCTATATGGTAGAGATATAAATGGTGTTGAAACACAGCAGTAAGTCCCGAGGACAAGCAGCGAAAGTGCCTGGTAGGGTGATTTGAGCTCGCTTCTGGGAAGGTCTGCTGCCGGAATTTCGAGGCTCAAAGTCTTGTGACTGGCTTCCCAGTGTACATTCACCCGCGAAGTTGTCAAATATGGGCTATGTTGGCGTACAATTGCTTCTGCAAGAACCGAATGCGCATCAGTGACAGGTTGAGCCAAAGTTTATGAATGTCGTACCAAAATCAGGGTGGCCGGCCGAGTCACATGGCACCGTGTCCAGCCAAACCATCTTGAGCAAGGCATCTTGGACTGCATCATAGTTCAAATTGTTTTGATTTCCGTTGAGGGCATCTTGTGTTGTTTGATTCAACGCATCCTCCAAGCTCGGCTCGTTTACAAACGCAGAAAAAAACAGCTTCTCATCGCATAACGTATCGATTTGGTCTGGGAGTGGATGATAGAACTGCATCGTTTGCTGTTTTGTGTCTATTCTGCCTCGTGTGGAACTGTTCTCGTTGATTTACGCTTGCTCGAGGTAAATCTGGTTGCCACCTACACTTTGTTTGTGCACTTTGCAAGCCTAGGACATCAAGTTCTCAAGGTTCGAAAAGGTAGACGGTGCTATGTGCTTTTTGATTGTGAAAGAAAAATGCAGCACTATATTTGTGGTCCCGCATGCATTTTTACTCTGCAATGGCGTTGTGTGAGGCCCTTGCTGCCTTGCTGACGGGCGAGCAGGCAATTAGGCAACGAAAACGCCGGACGAATGCACGAATGCCAGGCCTTGCTGCAGCTGGACTGAAAAACATGTTTTGTCTTTAATGGAAGTATAATTTGCTCCTTTCCAGCTTCTTTGCAGACTGTGCATGGCTTCCGGGCGCTGGCCTGCCGCAACGTTTTCAATCTCACAGGTGTTTTCCAGAGGTACCTACCAACCAACTCAAGTGGCCCCGGGCACTGATTCTCACCGATAAACAAAGCGTTGCATTTCATAATGGCAGTAGCGGGCACGACTTGTTAGTCATTGGGATAGTCCGAGTTTGTAAAGTTGGCTGCCCCTGGCAGCCCCTCGCATGGCACCGCGCACATAATGGCGAGTCAGACTAGCAAATACAAGTGAGAAACACAAGGAGCTTTGATGCCTGCTTCGGCCAACATTCGCCTCACTGGGTCAACTGTTCGCTCTGTGGGGCCCTACTTGAACCCACTCACCCTCCCCAGGACACAGGACACGAAATGAGTTTTGGCATGTGCCAAATCTCAACAATTGCGCAAATTACAGATACTTTGGGCGCGAAGTTCCTCATGTGTATCCTTTCGTCTCTCCAGGCCCCACTCGGCTGAACCAGTTGCCGCTTTCAAAACAGTGCCGCGCACGTGCGAAAATCTCCCTGGTTGAGTTTTGGCCCGGCTGCGTTCAGAATGCGCACTGCAGTGTGTTCGTACCTTGTATGGCACTGCCTTGCAATTGCTATTGGCGGATTACTATTCGGGATTGAGATTTCTGTTATTTCAGGTGCCAAAGATGCCTTTCAGGTGAGTGACAAGAAAGTTCGTCCAAGCTTGTTCAGCAGGCAGCACAGTTTGTGTCCAGAAATACTTTGAATTGGAATCGGACACCTTTCTGTGGGGTTTTGTTGCAAGCAGCATGACTGTTGGAGCGATTTTTGGTGGTGCCTCAGCCAGTTGGGTGGCTGACATCGCCGGGCGCAGGTGGGCTTGTATCCTCGCCCTGGTCGTATATTCTGCCGGTGCCGCCTTGGAGATATCAGCAACTACATTATTCCAATTGCTTTTTGGGCGTATTGTTGGTGTGGGTGTCGCCATTGGAGCCTTGAGCAGCTTGGTGCCAACATACATTGCGGAGCTTTCTCCGGCAGACTCTCGAGGAGCGCTGGTCACCTTCAACCAGCTGCTGGTGTGTGTGGGCATTCTGATGGGGTAAGACTACTGCGTGGCTGCCAGCAAATACTTGTCTTGTATTTTTTTGCCCAGGTTTGTGGCAACCGTCGCCTTGGAGTCATGGCGAGCACAGCTGGCGGCTGGCTTGCCAGTGGCTGGCTTCCTGGCTGCATATTTCTTGTTCATGGCACACGAATCACCCAGGTGGCTCCTGCTGCAGGGACGCAGCGCAGCAGCGGTTTTGGTTCTCTCCGCACTTCGCCAAGAGCCCCCCCCCTCCAGCCCCCCCCCTCCCGTAGACTTGGACCCGGAGTTGAGCAGCGGCGTGACCGAGCCGTTGCCTCCGCCCCACATTGCTGCAGAGGTGCACGCCATTATGCGGGGGCTGGAGGTAGCTGTTCCAACCAAGAACACGCCCAGCGTGGCAGCTCGCTTACGGGGCACCCTACGCCAGCTGGCAGTGCCGCACGTGACCAAGGCCCTTGCCATGGGAGTGGGCCTGTCTGCAGTGCAGCAGCTGTCAGGGGTGCAAGTGACCAACTACTTCGCACAGGATGTATACAGGCTGGCCGGCTTCTCAGACTCCGAAGCCAAGACCCAAGCCATCTACATTGGCGTTGTCAAGGTGCTCGCAGTCCTTGTTGCCCTGGCGTTGATTGACCGGCTGGGCCGCAAGCGCCTTCTTGTGGGGGGCCTGCTGGGCATGGCAGCCGCCGTAGCTGCACTGGGAGTCGTCTTCCGCAGCTTTCTGAGGAGGGGGGAGAGGGGGGGCGACACAACTTCAGCCAGCTATTCTACGGCTGGTCTTCTGGTGTTTTTCATGGCAGCCTTTGAAATTGGCGCGGGGCCTGTAGTGTGGGTGCTACTGTCTGAGATGTTTCCGCTGCGGGTGAAGGGCCCTGCAATGAGCATTGCAACCACCGCCAACTGGCTGTTCAACTTCATCACTGGCTTGTTCTTTCCAGTGCTGCGTGCGGCTTTTGGCATTTCTGGGGTGTTCTTCATGTTCAGTGCGGTTGCGGCCGCAGCTGCAACTTGGGTTGCCGCCTGTGTTCCAGAAACCAAGGGGCTCCAGTTGGAACAAGTGGAAGCCGTTTTCCGACGTGGAATTCCGTGGTGTTCGTTCCGCCCCCCTGGCTTATCCAAGCGCCCCCTTGAACCAGCTGACAGCCTCGGCGAGAGCTGGGAGCAGCAGGAAGCTTTGCTGCTGCCAAGCAGCGGGGGCGACGCTGCCTCGGATGTATGATGCAATGCTGTGTTTCAAATAAATTGCGAATGCTTCGAAAGCGGGGGGTGAGGGGGGGGTGTTTACAGCATGGAAGCCGCCAGGGCGTCGAAGCGGGGAACCGAGGCAGCATTGCCCTGCACAGCCACACCAGGCACGCCGCTCTTGAGGACGGTGGCAGCCGCCTTCTCCACATCGGCCTTGCTGATGGCGGCAAAGGCAGCCACCTGTGCGGCGGCGTCACTGTGCTTGCCGCTGAGGACCAACTGACTGCCCATATCATTGCGCAGGCCAGAGATGCCAGACAGTGGGCCCACGGCGTCCAGGGCCGCCACGCTCTTGGCGCGTGCGATCTCCTCCTCGGTCAGCTTGCCGCTGGCGATGTCCTTCAGGGTGCTGATAGCCAGCGCCAACCAGTCGCCGGCAGCGGCGCCAGTTGTGGCACCTTGGAACGACAGCAGGGTTGCATCGCTGTACTGCTGGGAGGCAGCCACAAGCTTGCTGCCTGCAGGCAGCTTGCTCTCTCCATGGGCGATCTTCTCTGCCAGGGTGGACAGGGCGTTCTTGCGCACAGAGGTGAAGGGACGGGGGCCGGAGGCGCCACCCAGGGCAGCGGTGAGCACAGCCACGGCAGCCTGGGCCTTGGCGTCCAGGCCGGTGAGGCCGAAGCCCAGGCCCAGCGCGGCACTGCTTGTCTCGCTGCGGGTGATGTACTCGCCGCCACGGGGGGCAATGGAGGCGAACTTGGTGGGGGCGCCCTCAGGCACGCCCATGAGCAGCAGGTCTGCCTGCTCCACCAGAGTGCTGTGGTCCACATTCACGCCAGCCAGCACCATGTTGTTGCCCTGCACATGTGCAGACAGGAAGTCCTTCACGTCGCCTGTGGACAGCTTGCCCCACTGCTGAGCGGAAGGGAGGGCGTGGTGACCCAGGGGGGACGCCTCTCCAAACACAGCAGCTGCCACGTCAGCGGACAGAGCGGCGCCAGGGGCAGCCTTCAGCGCCTCCAGCTTGGAAGTGGCCCAGTAGGACGCCTCTGCGAGCTCCCATGAATCCAGCTTGGGCGCGGTCAGCGTTTCAGCGATGGCAGTGGTCAGCTCGGGGAGGGCATCACGAGTTGCTGATGCCACGAAAGAAGTCACCTCCTTACCGGCAGTGGCCTGCAAATGTCCACCAAAGACATCCACGTCACTGCAAACAAGCCGCGTCAAGCCCTGCAGGCGACAGAAGATGCAAGCACTGAGCTGCGGACTTACCGGAAGAGCTTCAGCGCAGAGCGCTTCTGAGTGGCGCCAAATGCCAACTGCTGCACAGCAAAAGCAGCACCAGGGGCTGCAAAAGTACACGTGTAAACAGGAGTGGTCTTGCTTCCGACCAGTTTCTTTGGTTCGTAAGTTCGTAGCAAAGCGTAGGAGCTCTCAATGCCAGCGAAATACTTGCAGCTGCCAGCAAATAATCAGCGAAAAAACATACCAGACTCAGTGCGAGCACCACCCTTGACATACACGCCAACAGTTGAGGCCTGTGGGTAAGTGAACGTGTGGAAATTTGAGCGTGCAGATGCAATGGCAAACTGGAGGGCGGTATTTGTCTCAAAGCATCACACGATGCAATTGCCAAGACGCAGCCACACAACCACCCAGCAAACTTACACCACGGTGGGCATCTTGGGACACAACAGTGATTCCATTGGGCAGCTTGCTGACCTGCACCTTGGTAGGTGCCTGCAGCTTTCCAGTGATAGCTGGGACGCCGGGGAAAGTCTCATCCAGCTCGTTCTGGTCCGGGGCATCATAGAAGAAAGTATCCACAAAAGAGGGACCTGTCTTGGCAGCGATAGCAGGTGCAGCTGCGTTGGACTGGGCACGAGCGCCGGCACGCACAGCCGTCTGCGCAAAATGACTCATGATTGATGCCTGGTGCGCGGAAATAGGAGTTCAAGCAATACTCACGGCGGCAGTGCGGACAATGGAGCGAGCAGAGTGCATTTTGTCGATTTGATGGTCTCATACACACCACACGGAGAGCACAAGGCTGACAGTTATTCGCAATTGATTCGGTGTTCACAGCAATCATCGTCGGCTGCGAAGCTGTGAGAGATGTGCGTGGAGGCAGGGGGGGCAAGGCGGCGGGGCGCAAGTCAAACAAGAAGGGGGCAGCAAGCCACCAAACAAACTTATGCACAAGAACGTAGACGC
>Ga0307982_1001226_pt1 | contig 20834 bp, 21 predicted proteins | sample OrgLakmetagen989_FD_201847 | JGI IMG/M metagenome (GOLD analysis project Ga0307982, IMG submission 201847) | Saline water microbial communities from Organic Lake, Antarctica - #989 | ecosystem: Environmental > Aquatic > Non-marine Saline and Alkaline > Saline | place: Antarctica: Organic Lake... | reverse complement strand
AAAGCATACTGTTAATTTCATAGAGTTAGTTTTGAATAAAGTTATTATAAAAAATTATAGCTGAAACGTCTATTTTAGGTTAATTCAAGGTTGACATTGAAATTAAGGACTTATGAGAATACAGATCTAATAGCCAGCTCATAGCCCTTCAACCCAAAGCCTGAAATCACTCCGGCAGCATGTTTAGAGATATAAGATACGTGTCTAAACGCCTCTCGATCCATTACGTTAGAAATATGCACTTCTATAACAGGAGTATTTATTCCTGCCACAGCATCTCCTATACCTACAGACGTATGCGTATAGGCACCGGCATTTAAGATGACAACCTCAAAACCATCTTCCTCTGCTTGCTGAAGTTTATCGATGATCTCTCCTTCTATATTGGACTGGAAATAACCCAGCTCTGCCTCTTTAAATTGAAATTGTAGTTCTGTAAAATGATCTTCAAAAGTTTTCGAACCGTAAATTTCAGGTTCGCGCTTGCCTAGTAAATTCAAATTAGGACCGTTAAGGAGTAGTATTTTCATGGGTTAAAGATATTGGTTATTCCGCTTTCGCGAAAGCGAGACCTAAAAAAAGCCGATTCTTTAAAGAACCAGCTTTTTGACATAAGAATAAATTCCTATTTAGAACTTAAATGCAGCTCCTGCTTGTATACTGTCAAAAGTATTACCGTCATTAGATATACCTTGGTAACCTAAAGTAAACAGTATGCTATCGGTGTCAAAAATAAATTTTGGCTCATATATAAGTCCGCCGTCATTACCATCGTTAATACCTATAGCATAACCTACATCTGCACCTATACCAAAACCAGAATCTCCTAATCTATAAAGAGCCATCACCTTAACCGGGGCAAACTGCACATCATCTACTTCTATTTCTTGACCTAAAAACTCAACATCTTTAGTAAAATAATTAGTAAATCCTACAGATGCTCCAAATGTAAGTTGATCACCAACTGGATAAAGATAGGCACCTTCAATACCTACACCAAAGTCAGATATATCCCCAGCATCACCAATTGGTACTGCTCCCTTAATTCCTACAGCAATCTGACCATCTTGGGCTGTTGAAACGCCTATTGCAAAAACTGCTACTAATGCACTTAATACTAATTTTTCATGATTATTGTTTTTAAATTACTCTCAAATATAACATAGGTTTAGAAACAATTGTTAATTGTTACTAAAAATATTAACAAATATTTAGACTAAATCGAACAACTAAAGAAGAAAATCCAGAATAGTTTCTGACCTTTACCTCATGAAGTGGAAACAAGCTATTAAAGACTTTGCCCTCTATTCTCAGTTAGAACGAGGACTGTCTCTCCATACGATAAAAGCCTATAAAGGAGATTTACAAAAGCTTGAGAAATGGCTGGAAGAAAATCAGATGAATGACCTACCGGTTTCTATTTCTCAAGACAACCTAAGGACTTATGTTTATGAATTGGCTAAAACGGTACAAGCCCGTTCTCAAGCAAGAGCTATAAGTAGTTTAAAAGCTTTCTTTGAATACTTAATTTTAGAGCGTTACAGAGAAGATCAACCTATGGCGCTCATAGAAGCTCCTAAAACAGGGCGTAAACTACCAGATACCTTAAGCACTACAGAAATAGACCTATTGATCAATAGCATCGATCGTTCTACACCAGAAGGAGAACGCAATCGTGCCATGCTAGAAACTCTTTATGCTTGTGGCTTGCGTGTCAGCGAATTAATCACTCTTAAAATAAGCGATCTATTCTTTAATGAAGGCTTTTTAAAAGTCACTGGTAAAGGAGACAAGCAACGTTTTGTCCCTATAGGGACTTACACTATTGAAATTATCGAACTCTACAAAAACGAAGTTCGCATTCATGTTCCTGTAAAACCAAACCATAGCGATACTCTTTTTCTCAATAGACGAGGTGCTGGATTAACCAGGGCCATGATTTTTCATGTCACCAAACAACAAGCTGTCAAAGCAGGCATTAAAAAATCTATCAGTCCGCATACCTTTAGACATAGTTTTGCTACCCATTTGCTAGAAAATGGTGCCGACTTAAGATCCATTCAAATGATGCTGGGTCACGAGAGCATCACTACCACAGAAATTTATATGCATGTGGATCGCGCACATCTTTCTAAAGTGATGCAAAAACACCACCCTAGAGCTTGATAATTACAAATAGCTTTGCTGGGCGTTTGGATTTAGACACGCAACACTACTACTTGCTTCTACTAAATTTTTGATAAAAGGATGGGTATTTTTTGGTATCCGCTTTCGCGAAAGCTAATTTTAACACAAACAAATACGACACAATGAAAACTCTACAGTTTAAAAATGGCGACGAGATGGCCGCAATAGGATTAGGAACTTGGAAATCAAAGCCAGGCGAGGTGAAAGCAGCAGTCATCACAGCACTAGAATCTGGATACCTACATATAGACTGTGCAGCCGTATACGGGAACGAAAAAGAAATAGGAGAAGCCTTTAATGAGGTGTTTTCTAAAGGAAAAATTAAAAGGGAAGACGTCTGGATCACTTCTAAGCTTTGGAATAACGCCCATTTAAAACAAGACGTAGCTCCTGCTTTAGAACAGACCCTGAATGACTTACAATTGGATTATCTGGACTTATATTTAATTCACTGGCCTGTAGCTTTTAAACCTGAAACGTCGATGCCAGAAAAACCTGCAGATTATCTTTCTCCAAAGGAAGCACCTATACATGAAACTTGGAATGCTATGGTAGCTCTTAAAAAAGCTGGTAGAGCAAAACATGTAGGGGTTTCTAACTTTTCTACTAAAAAACTAGAAGACCTTCTTTCAAAAACAGATGAAGTTCCTGAAATGAATCAGGTAGAATTACATCCATTGCTACAACAAAACGAACTTTTAGCATATTGCTCTGAAAAAGGAATTCATTTAACTGCTTATTCTCCTTTGGGAAGTGGCGACCGCAGTGAAGAAATGAAGCGAGAAAATGAGCCGAATATGTTGCAAAATGAAACTGTAAAAACGATTGCTTCAAAACATAAGGCTAGTCCAGGACAGGTACTGATCAACTGGAGTGCACAACGCGGTACAGCGGTGATCCCTAAATCTACTAATGAAGGTCGTATCAAAGAAAATCTAGCATCAGACGCTTTAGATTTTGACAAAGAAGACCTCAAAAAGCTAGCGGCTATGGATGAGCACTACCGTTATGTCACTGGAACGTTTTTTGAAGTACCAGAAAAAGGGTATGATAATATCTATGATGAGTAGTTATAATGGGTAATGGCTAAATTTAAAAACCTCTATTTGAAACTAACTTCAAATGGAGGTTTTCTATGCAAGTCTTATGAGATGTTCTGAAATAGATTTTTGCTTGCTAAACTGTAGCTGTCAGTTCAAACGATAGCTTATAATCTGAACTTGAAAATTATTATAATGAATATCGCAATGTTTAAATTGTGCTTACTCATCATCTATTTTTCTAAAACGCCATACAAAGACAGGTAAATTAGGATAGTTAGGATTGAGCCAAACCAAATCCCCATCTAGAAAATAATATTCATAAAGGCTTATATAAGGATCTGAGCTGTTTCCTAAAGGATTATCGATAGAACTGTCGTAAGTAAGCGTTATTAAACTATCTGTAAACGTATAGGTTCCAAACGCTGGTTCTCCAAAGGTAGATGTAAACGTCATATCTTCCTCAAAAGTGAAATCATAAGGAAGAGAAATTTGATCGATTAAATCTCTAAATTCATTTGGCTCGGGAAATCTATCAAAACCTACTAAAGCATATTGATAATTGCGCCAAGTGCCGGAAACTGTATCTGGTCGTACGACTTCCATCTCATCATCTGTTGAACAAGAATTAATGGTAAAAGCTAGTAAAATCACTAAAAGATATTTCTTCATAATAGGTTTAATTTAAGTCGTACTGCGTTAAGGATTAAGGTTACTGGGTTTTAAGACAAAAATATAAGATGCTATACTTAAATATATTATATAATATCTAGGTTCAACCTTTTTAGTTCTTCAAAACTCTAATTGTATAAAAACAGCAAGAGTTTTTTATTTATCTTATATTATAGAGACTTCAATAATTATATGAAATGTATAAATTTTAAAACTTCGCTCAACATCCTATTCACTATCAACTCTTCGAAATCTCACATAGGAATATTGATCTCCTGCATAAACTGGTCTAAACAACAAATCACCATTGAGAAAGGAAAAATAATTTCTTTCTATGTTAGTAAAAGGATTACCACTAGGCGGTGGATTATCCATATCACAGGGATCGTAGGTTCTCGTAATTATATCTTCAACAATAGTATAATCTCCATTGACACCAGGACATTCTCTAAACATATAACCGCTATTCGTAAAAGAAAAGTCTTCTTGCAAATCTAAAATGTATAGCAACGAATTTGCAGGATCTAAATTTTCCCATCTCGTTATATTAAAATTATTTGCATCTATGGGATTTGATCGTTGATAAGCCTGCCACTTACCAGTAATGGTACCCTCATTTGTTATTTTTTGATTCTCATCATCTCCATAACAAGAACTTAAAGCGATAAAAATCAATGCGAGTGATAGGTATTTTAGTAAATTCTTCATAGTTTTAGTTTTTTAAATTAATTTTAAATAATTAATTACCGCTTGGGTCGATAAAAATACCACCACCATTTCCGTTTGTTACTTGAACTTGTTTGTCTAACCACTGTGTTTCACCACAATCGTTCATTACCTTAACACGATAAATATACGTTCCTTCTTGAGATGGATTTACGGCAATAACTTTATCATTATTAGATGATGACATCATTTGTGCATTTGGTATGACCCATTCATAGGTTAGCGGTCCTTCACTGTCATAATCATAAGGTAGGTAAGTGGCTGTTAATTGATACCAATTGTTTACATTTAAAACAAATTGGCCTGAGCTAACGAAATTAAGTTTAGCAAACTGAGGACCACCTATCCAGAAAGTAGTGCGCAATTTTGCTGAAGATCCAGATATTGTACCTTCTACAAATGCTTCTCCGTAAGACGAAGAATCAAAGGGTTCTACGGTAACCGTATTGCCTTGGACAGGCTGAATAAATTTAAGGTTAGCTGATTTTTGCCAAGTTACTGTATTACTACCTAAATCAAATAGCTCTATCGTTTGCTGACTGCCTATACATAAATTATCGATTTGTTCTATCGTAGGTATGATACAAGTAGTACTCAAGACGCCAAACAGTTTAGGATTATTTGTAATAATATCTCTCATTCTTGCCGCTTGTCCTAAACTAAATCGAGATCTATTCAAATAATCATAGTTTGACATGTGATTAAATACATCTGGATTGTAGCCTGAAGTAGAATCTATTTGATCAAAACCTCTATCCGCTTCAGTATCACAAAGTAAATCACCACAAGGGATGCAGTTATTTCTAGCTACGTTTTCAAAACATGTCGCATCACCTCTATTCAAACCTTCATACGTATGATATAATCCCAATGCGTGTCCCATTTCATGAACACTAGTGCTGCTTATTGCAAAAAATTGTTCCACAATAACCTGTTTACCTGCTATTTCTAATGCATTACCTGCAAAATTTCCAAATAAATTGTTTACAATGTAAAAGTTAATCGCATTTTCAACTCTGTTGACTTGCGCCAAACTTTGTCCTTGCTGAAAGGATGATAAATTATAAAAACTTGAATTGTCTATTTGAGTTGTAGTCAAATAATTAAAATAAATACTATGTTCATTAAAAGCAGCATCCAAAATATTTTTTACATTATTGACTTGTGCCACTGAGAAACCTCCTGTTCCATCAGACATATTAACCACGTGAAAGCGAACATTAACACATGCACTATAAGGAGCATTTGATTTATCAAGACTTTCATAAATAGGTTGATTACCAGATGGAGTACCACAGGATTGAGTCCATCCTATGTTTACTGAAAAGAAAACAAGGAAAGTAAGAAATAATTTGAACTGTTTTAAGATCATAAGAATTTGATTTTATATACACTTATGCAGCAAACTAAATATCTATTATTTATTAACTATTAACTATTAACTATAGTTAAATGATTGTTAATTAAACTCTTGTGAATATCCTGTTAAAAATATAACAAAATTACTTCGCAATATTAACTGCACGAGTTTCTCTAATCACAGTAACTTTTACTTGACCAGGATAGGTCATATCAGTTTGAATTTTTTGTGAGATTTCAAATGATAGTTGAGCAGCGCGATCATCAGTGATTTTCTCACTTTCTACCATGACACGTAACTCGCGACCCGCTTGAATAGCATAAGCTTTTTCAACTCCTTTAAAACCAAAGGCGATGTCTTCTAAATCTTTTAACCTTTGAATATAAGAATCCAGCACTTGTCTTCTTGCTCCTGGACGTGCACCACTTATGGCGTCACAAACCTGAACGATAGGAGATAGTAAAGAAGTCATCTCGATCTCGTCGTGGTGAGCTCCTATGGCGTTACAAACTTCTGGCTTTTCACCATGCTTTTCTGCTAGTTTCATACCTAGAATAGCGTGAGGAGTTTCGTCTTCTGTTTCTGGTACTTTTCCTATATCGTGTAACAATCCAGCTCTTTTGGCAAGTTTTGCGTTTAAACCTAGCTCTGCTGCCATGGTTCCACACAGTTTTGCTACTTCCCTACTGTGTTGTAATAAGTTTTGACCGTAAGAAGAACGGTATTTCATACGTCCTACCATCTTGATCAATTCTGGATGTAATCCGTGAATTCCCAAGTCGATTACTGTGCGTTTTCCTACATCAGCAATTTCTTCATCGATTTGCTTTCTGGTTTTTGCAACTACTTCTTCAATACGTGCTGGATGGATACGACCGTCAGTTACTAATTTATGAAGTGATAAACGAGCTACCTCTCTACGTACCGAATCAAAACAAGAAAGAATAATGGCATCTGGAGTATCATCTACAATGATTTCTACACCAGTTGCTGCCTCTATCGCACGTATATTACGTCCTTCACGACCTATGATACGTCCTTTTACATCATCGCTTTCTAAGTTAAAAACAGATACACAGTTTTCTACTGCTTCTTCTGTCCCTATACGTTGAATGGTATTGATTATTATTTTACGAGCTTCCTGTTGAGCCGTTAGTTTTGCTTCTTCGATGGTGGTCTGTACGATACCCATCGCCTCTGTCTTTGCTTTGTCTTTTAAAGACTCGACCAACTGCATTTTTGCATCTTCTCCAGACATACCGCTGATGACTTCCAGCTGTTTGATTTGAGATTCGTGCATCTTATCTACCTCTTCCAGGCGCTTGTAAACAGATTCTCGCTTTCCTTCTACATCTTGAAGCTTGCTTTCCAGCGACTGGTTTAACTTTTTATTTTTAGAAAGTTCATTAGAAACGGTAGACTCTTTATCTTTTGTGCGCTTCTCAGCATCTTTCATTTTTTGTTCTCTAGACATGATTTCTTTTTCATGTTTAGACTTCAATTCCAGGAATTTCTCTTTACCTCTAAAAAGTTTTTCACTTGAAATTTTTTCTCCTTTAGTCTCTGCGTCTTTAAGAATAGACTCTGCGTCTTTTTTTGCTGTTGCGATAAGGCTCGATGCCTTCCCTTTTTCAACTATTGATTTTGCTATAAAGAAGCCTATTGCTAGACCTACTACCATCGCCACTGCGGCGTATATAATTGTTTCTGTCATTGGTTTTTGTATATAAAAAAACCTGCACAAGTTTGGGTTTTGAATGAACTCCTTATATAAAGTATAAGGTTAACTGGCTGATCAAGGATCCGGCGCATAGGTCCGGCTTGCTTTTACAACCACGACTCACCTTTTTTAAAGAAATACGTGTTGAGTTCACCAAAAAATGTAAACAAGTGCAGGTAGTAACTGTTTGTTTTTAAAGAACGACTATGACAACTGCCTATCGAGCAACAGGTTAAGAACATTTAATTGTTCTTTGGCCTGTTCCACATCGGCACTATCATCTATGGTAATTTGCTCAGATTTTGCTGCAAACTGTAACGCGCACATAGCGAGAAGATCTTGTTTATCCCTCACCGCATAGCTTTGTTCCAGTTGCTTGATCATAACTTCTATACCTTTTGCTGCTTTGCGCAAACCTTCTTCCCGAGAAGGATCTATAGTTAGTGGATAAACCCTATCAGCTATTGAAATTTTTATTTTGAGTTTATCTGCCACTGTTATGTCAATTGTGCAATACATTGATCGATCTCTCTAATCAATGCATTTATTTTGAGCTTTGTTTTTGTTTTATATTCATCACTACCCAGCATAGCATTTGCCGTTTTAAGCGCTACATTTTTATCTTCACTTTCCTTAAACGAATTGACAAGCGCGTTATTTTCCTTTTCAAGTTCATAAACACGTTGTTCCTTATCACTCATTTGAGCCTTTAACCTAGTATTTTCTGATATTAAAGACTTGATCTTTAGCTCTATTCCAGTAATTTGAGAAGATAATGTAGGCATACTAACTAATTAATGCTGTAGATACAAATCTAGGATTACCTTCGGACAAATCAAATAATAATGGAACAAAGTTTGAAAAGCTTTACGTTAATCGATTATCTCCTTATACCTTTAACTCATGATTAGACCCTTTTTTTGCTTTCTAGCTGTATTTTTATGTGCATCTCGCTTTGGCGAAAGCCAAACCATCAACGATCTTCCTCAAGATTATTTTGTGAATCCGCTTGATCTGGACCTGAAACTTAGTGGCACTTTTGGTGAACTAAGATCCAATCATTTTCACAGTGGCCTCGATATCAAAACAAATCAACGCACCGGTGCAAAGGTACTTGCGACCGCTTCTGGTTATGTGAGTCGTATTAAAATTGAACGTTATGGATATGGAAAAGCGCTCTACATAACGCATCCTAATGGATACACCAGCGTTTATGCACATCTTGAAAAATTCTCGCCTCGCATAGAAAACTATGTAAAGAAAAAGCAATACCAAAACGAGTCTTACAGCATCCAGTTATTCCCTAAAGATCTCGAATTGAGAGTTGACCAAGGGGAACAAGTTGCTTATAGTGGTAACTCTGGCGGTAGCGGTGGACCACACCTGCATTTTGAAATTAGAGATAGTGCAGAAAGACCAATTAATCCATTGCTGTTCGGAATAGAGATTCCAGACACAAAAAGACCCCTTGTAAAACAAATCAAAGCTTACCCTTTAAAGGAGACTTCTACTATAAATGGGAAACATGAAGCCCAACTGTTAAGGTTGATTCCTTTAAAAGGAGGCAAATTCAAAGTAGCACCTTTTAGCGCTTATGGAGAGATCGGAATAGGCGTCAACACCAGCGATCAACAAAATGGAGCAAATAACCAAAACGGAACTTTTCATATAGTAACTCATTTAAACGGTACCCAAAATTTTGAAATGACCTTTGATCGATATGCCTTTAACGAGTCCAGATACATCAATCAAATGATCGATTACGAGCATTTTAAAAATACTAAAAGTCGCATCGCTAGATTGTATATTCCTGAAGGAAGCCCGCTTAGTTTGTATCAAAATGATGTGAACAAAGGTGTCTTACAACTCTTTGATGCAGGAACTACTCATGCCTACCGCATTGCCATAGAGGACTATAAAAAGAACGCCGTAGAAATTAATATGAGTATTAAAAATGATGCTGGGCCTGGCGCTCTTATATCTCCTACTAACGGGCAGCTCACTTTTGTACATCACAACATTACTTACAACGAACAAAAAGGTCCTTTTTCTTTAATGATACCCAAAGGGGCTTTGTACGAAAATGTTCTTTTAGACATTTCACAAAATGCAGATACCCTAAAGGTTCACAGCGACATTGTTCCTCTTCACAAGAACATGATCATTAGCTATGACATCAGTGCTAAAGAAAATGATAATATCAAACAGTACTACATAGGTAGAGTAACCGACTGGGGTGCGGTTTATCATGTCCATACAAAAAGAAGAGGAAATATATTAAGTGCCGCTACCAGAACTCTTGGAACCTATGCGATAAGTAAAGATGATGTACCACCTACCGTCCAACCAGTCAACTTTAAAGACAAGCAATGGGTTACTAATAATAAAACACTAAGATTAAAAATTGGTGATACCGATACTGGCGTAGATGGTTATCGAGCGACGGTTAATGGAAAGTTTATTTTAATGGAATACGATTATAAAACTGGAGTGCTCACACACGATTTTGAAGATGGCGTCGTTACTGATACAGAAAATGAGCTCAAAGTTATCGTTACTGATAATGTAGGAAATAGCACTACATTTGAAGCTACATTTTATCGTAAAAGCTAAACCGACAATTTGAAGAATTTCTTACTATTTATTGCATTACTCGCGACTTGCTTTATGTACTCTCAAAATGCCATCATCCAAGGCATCATACTGGATGAAAACAACAAACCCATCGCAGATGTTAATGTAAATATTTTAGGAACTACTATAGGAACTGCAAGCGACAAGACCGGTTTTTACAGACTCATTGTACCTGCAAATCAGAAGATCAGCATTGTATTTACCTCAATTTCTTTTAAGTCTGCTACTCAAAATTTTGAATTGGATGGCAAGGCCCCGTTTGAATTTAATCCGGTACTAAATACCGCTATTGAACAAATGGGTACGGTAACTATTAAAAATACCAGAACCAAAGAATTTGCTGGAATTACCAATGTAGATCCCAGGATAGTAAGAGCCATTCCCGGTGTACAACCTGGAGTAGAGAATCTATTAAAGTCACTTCCAGGGGTCTCCTCTAACAATGAATTGAGCACACAATATGCCGTAAGAGGTGGAAATTTTGATGAAAACCTAGTGTACATCAATGAAATCGAAGTATACCGACCGTTTTTAATACGCAGCGGCCAGCAAGAAGGATTGAGCATTGTAAATGCTGATTTAGTGCGCAATGTAGATTTTAGTGCAGGTGGTTTTCAATCTAAATACGGTGACAAGTTGAGTTCTGTTCTTGACATTGATTACCGCCGTCCTACTGAATTTGGAGCAGGAATAGACGCTAGCTTTTTAGGTGTGAATGCTTTTGTAGAAGGTACCGCTTTCGCGAAAGCGGCCACCGGAATACTGGGATTGCGATATAGAAACAACAGTTTATTTGTGAATTCTAGAGAAACAGATGCCATCACTAGACCCGTTTTTATAGACGCACAAACCTATTTAACTTATCAAGTGAGCCCAAAATTTGAGCTGAGCTTTTTAGGAAACATTGCCATCAATAGTTACGAATTTGAACCACTTACCTCACAAACTAATTTTGGGACTGTAGATGATGCACAAGCCTTGATTATCAATTATGACGGAAGAGAAAACGATCAATACGAGACTTATTTTGGAGCAATGAAAGCCAGTTATGATGTAAATAAACTATTGAATTTACGTTTTATAACCAGCGTTTATCACACGCAAGAGCAGGAACATTTTGATATTTTAGGACGCTATCGCATCGGGCGACCCAATACAAATATAGGTGGCGATAATCTAGGAGAAGTAGATTTTACTCGTGCCATAGGTAGTGAATTGGATCACGGGCGTAATGATCTGGACGCGCTTATCGTGAGTCTAGAACACAAAGGAACATTAGAACTTGATAGTGGTAAAAAAGACAATGACCAGCTGGATTGGGGATTGAAGTTCAATTCTGAAGATATGAGAGATCGATTGCGAGAATACACCGTAATTGACAGTGCTGGTTTTAATATCCGACCACCATCGGTTCCAGCAAATGACCAGCCGTATTTTTCTTATGTAGCTCCGCTAGATGCTTTTGAGTCCGTAAGCGCTGATAATGATGTACAAGTAACCCGACTACAGGCGTTTGCTCAATACAGCAGTCGTGGCTATTTAGGAGATCATGAAGTTTACTGGAATGCTGGCGTACGCTCTCACACATGGAATGTAAGTGGAAGCGATATTACGAGTACGACACAAACTGTTTTCTCTCCTCGAGGACAAGTAGCCATAAAGCCTTACTGGACAGACACCAACATGCTTTTTAGATTCTCTACAGGTTGGTATTATCAACCACCCTTATATAGAGAATTACGTGATCAACAAGGAGTTGTGAACCCTGATGTAAAAGCGCAGAAATCCGTTCATTTTGTTCTAGGTAACGATTGGAGTTTTGATTGGACTGCAGCAGACGGAGAAAAAAGACCTTTTAAATTGACTAGTGAAGCTTATTACAAGAACCTCACTGATGTCAACACCTATACCTTAGAAAATGTAAGGATCCGTTACCGAGCAAATAACGATGCAACTGCTTATGCATACGGACTTGACGTACGTCTTGCAGGAGAATTTGTGAAAGGAACGGAAAGTTGGATCTCCTTAGGCTATTTAAAAACAGAGGAAAATCTGGATGGTCGTGGTTTTATAGCCAGACCAACAGATCAACGACTTAAAATAGCTTTCTTATTTCAAGATTATGTACCTAACATCCCTAATCTTAAGGCTTATATTAATATGGTTTATAGCTCTGGGCTACCCGGTGGATCCCCTAGCTATGCAGATCCTTATGACTTCCAATTCCGTTTAAAAGACTATTTTAGAGCAGATCTAGGTGTTCAATTTGTACTTGTAGACGATAAGAAAAAAGCCAAAGAAGGCAGCTGGTTACAAAACTTTGACGAGCTTTCTATAGGTGCTCAAATCTTTAATATTTTTGATTATGAAAACAATATTTCTAATCTTTGGGTTAGAGATGTAGCTACTAGTGCACAATATGCCGTTCCTGTAAGACTGACTCCTAGAGTATTTAATTTAAGGCTGATTGCTAAGTTGTAGCATGAGTGATGAGGGATGAGGGATGAGGGATGAGGCTAAGATTTTAAAAAAAGAGGAAAAAAGTATATATATTTCTGTTCTTATTTTTGCCTGTTTTTATTTATTTTGGACAATCAAATCCAAAAGTAGAATTAATTCCTTTGGAAGTTTCTAGCGGAGAAGTTTATTTAGTATTCATAGATGATGCGGAGAAAGCTCAAGAAATCGCCATCAGAGACATAGCAGAAAATAAAATAAAACGACTATTATCAGTTGGGATTGCTCCTGTAATGATGCACTCCGACGAGGATTTTGAAAAAAATACAGCTTGTCAATTTATGATTTTGGTTGTAGTACGCCAGAGTATAAAATAATAATCGCCTATAATAAAGTCGTTTTTGATCACTTATTAAAAAAATACGGTGGTGCATGGATTCCAGACAAATTTGGGAAGCGCTTCTTTCTCTTGCACGGACATTTTTTAGCCAAATTTTCTGGAATGACAAAGCGGAGTTGAAAAATGAGAAAAGAGCAATTATGATCTCGTTAAAAAAGAATTTCCCTTTATTTCAAAGGCGATGTGCTGAGTGAAATCGAAGTGAAAAACAGGTTGACGACGATCTCAGCTAAGCCGAGAGAGCGACCAAAAGAGTTTTACGATGCTATATTACCTTAAGACTCCTTAATGGATTACAGACAAAGTTGGGAAGCGCTTCTTTCTCTTGCACTGGCATTTTTTAGCCAAATTTTCTGGAATGACAAAGCGGTGTTGAAAAATGAGAAAAGAGCAGTTATGATCTCGTTAAAAAAGAATTTCCCTTTATTTCAAAGGCGATGTGCTGAGTGAAATCCAAGTGAAAAACAGGTTGGCGTCAATCTCAGCTAAGCCGAGAGAGCAACCAAAAGAGTTTTCCGATGCTATATTACATTAAGATTCCTTGATGGATTCCAGACAAAGTTGGGAAGCGCTTCTTTCACTTGCACGGACATTTTTTAGCCAAATTTTCTGGAATGACAAAGCGAAGTTGAAAAATGAGAAAAGAGCAATTATGATCTCGTTAAAAAAGAATTTCCCTTTATTTCAAAGGCGATGTGCTGAGTGAAATCGAAGTGAAAATGAATTATAAACTAAAGAGAAACCTTTTCCCAATTAAAGGGGAAAGGTTGATTAATCATGGATTTTTACTCTACTGTAAACACCCTTTACCTATTGGTATTTCCCTTGTATGTTTACGTTATAGAAATCAGTTAAATTGATTTTTAAACAATAAAAAAGACAGGTTTTAGCCAACCTCACAGGTTTTAAAAACCTATGAGGTTTAGGAGTATAATATCTATAAACTATACCATACTTGTATTGCCAGTAATTTTTAGATTTGGAATTTGGTCCTTTATGATGCCATCCCTTGCAGGTATTCCTTCAACACCTCTACTACATAGTCCAGTTCTTCTTTTGTATTGTAAATTGAAAAGCTAAAACGCAAACTAGGCTTGTTTAAATCTTCTTCTGAAAGAACACTAGTCAGTACATGAGAACCTTTTTGAGCGCCGCTTTGGCATGCACTCCCTCTAGAACAAGCAATACCCTTCAAGTCCATGGTGAATAAAAGCATCGCAGCTTTATCTGCTGGACATGGTAGACATACGTTTAATAGCGTGTAAGTACTGTTATCCTGATCACTGCAATTCCCGTTGAATTTGACTCCTGGCACATGAACTTCTAGTTGGTCTTTGAAATAATTTTTAAGATCTAGAACATAGGCACGATCTTCTTCTAGATGATCATAAGCCATTTTCAAAGCGAGATCCATACCGACAATGTTGTGAACACTTTCTGTTCCTGCTCTAATCCCTCTTTCTTGTGAACCACCTAAAATAATAGGCTTTAGACCGGTTCCTTTTCTTATAAAGGCAAATCCTACTCCTTTAGGTCCGTGGAATTTATGAGCAGATACGGCTGTGAAATCTACTGGCAACTTAGCCAGGTCCATTTCATAATGCCCCACCGATTGCACGCAATCGCTATGAAACAAGGCCTTGTACTTTTTACACAAAGCTCCTACTCGATCGATGTCTAATTTATTCCCAATCTCATTATTGATGTGCATCAAGGAAACAAGTGTTTTCTTATCGCTAGAAGAAAGTAAGCGTTCTAAATCTATATAATTGGGCGTACCACACTCTTTTAATTTAACATGAGCGACTTCAGTTCCGTATGTATCTGCACAGTAATCTACAATGTAAATGACCGCATGATGTTCTATAGAAGTGGTAATAATGCGTTCTACACCTAGGTCACGTACACTACTGTGAATAGCAAGGTTGTCTGCCTCAGTACCACCAGAAGTGAAAATAATTTCGGCCGCAGTGACATGGAGTTGAGCGGCTATGTTTTTACGAGCAGTTTCGACAAGGGACTTTGCGCTTCGTCCATACGTATGCGTAGAACTTGGGTTACCGTGGACTTCACTCATCACTTCAGTCATTCTTGCAATAACTTCTGGTCTCATTTGCGTGGTCGCTGCGCTATCTAGATAAACATGTTTCATAACTACAAAAGTAAATTATTTACAATAAAAATGATGCTTTAGCGCTTTAATATGATTGACTACTTTTGTAACTATGAAAAAACTGCTGTACCTTATTTTCCCTATAGTTTTAATAGGCTGTGATGATGGAGATATCATTACTAATGACTTTGATTTTGAAGATTCTAGTGTAGAAGCCTGTGACCCTACCCTTGTAACGGGTAGTGTGAATAATTACGTTTTTTATAAAAACGAAAATACCAACTTTGAGAGTCTCGTATTGCAGTTCCGAACTGCTAATGATATTTTAAACGTGGATGGAACTTATGGACCTTATACCATTACTTCTAGTAATTCCAACACTTTTGAATACCGCAAATTCAACGCAGCTCCAGGAAACGACTATTATTGCAACAGTATACCACCTAGTTCTCCAATGGTTACAGAAGTATATACTGCGATGGCTGGAAATGTAATCGTAGAGACAGGAACTCGTAGTGATGATGATAACGATGGTATTCCAGCCGCCGCCGAAGGAGCCGTATTTATAGCTGGTGTAATTGACCCAATGTCCAGTCAAGATAGCGACGGTGATGGAATTCCAGATTACCTAGATAGTGATGATGACGGGGATAATGTTCCAACAGATCAAGAAGGTGTTGTTTTAGCTACCAATGGAAGTGTAAATGTTGCAGCAAGTAGGGACACTGACGGTGACGGGACGCCAGATTACTTAGATACTGATGATGACGGAGATGGGGTTCTTAGCAGAAATGAATCTATCGATAGCGACATTGACCCTACAAATGATATTGCTCTTGGCTCTACTATACCTAATTACAGAGACGCAGCTATAGATGAAGAGGCTAATCCAATTATAGAAGAATACATAGAACATACCATACAACGTATAACTCAGGTGCGAATAAGCATTTCTAATTTAAGTTTACAAAACGATAGAGAAGAAATTGTTTTTGAAACCTACCCTTTTGGAGATTTTCTAAAAGAAGCAGTTCAGTTGAGTTGCACACCCACATTCCCAGCACCTACAAGTTCTGGCGGATGTATATTTCAGTAGCACCGCGGCCGTATTTCTGATAATCGGCATCATAAAACTTAATCTGCCCATAGCGCTGAAAGAGGAAGTTGAGCTCTTCTTTGAGCACGCCTTGACCTACTCCGTGTATAAAAACCAGTTTTGGAATGCGGTTTTGGATGGCCCATTCTATTTTATGCCTTGCCGTATCTATTTGAATATTGAGTTTGTCATAAGCGTCCATTCCTCGTTCTGATTTTACGAGTTGATGTATATGTAAATCGATTTCTACCGCCGGAATAAAAGCAGCTTTCTTTCTAGATACGAGTCTTGTTTTTGATTTTTTGGGCGCTGGCTCTTCCTTGCGCACGACATGGGACACTTGGAAAGACCGGTCTAAAATCAACTCCCTTTGATGGTAAGTTATTTCTATGCCGTCATCTGTTAAAATGGTTATTTGTTCCGCTTTCGCGAAAGCGACCACCCCACCAAACTCATCGTCCAGCACCAACACACGATCACCTATTTTATATGAATACATCTGTTATTCTTCTTCGTCGTTCAAATGATCATCCCGATGCTCCACCCAATGATTGCTAGCCCGGTAAGCCCCAAACATGAGAAAAAGGAGTCCCACAATCTTGAAATAGACGTTTACAGACTCCACAATGACAGAATACAGTAAAAATATAGCACCCAAGAGGATCATAAATCCGTTTATAAGTTGCGTTTTATTGTTCTTAATCGGCATTTTTTTTATTTGATCTAATTAATGCTGCAAATCTATAAACTTATCCAAAAGTATTAAGGTTTAGCACCTTAAAGTTATATTTTTGTAGTGTTAAAATTCTTATTATGAAGAAAATTTTCTTGTTACTTTTAATTGTGTTTTCCTTTCAAATGACTGATGCTCAACTTTGGATAGTTGGAGACAATTTTGTCTATTCCAAAGGAACTGATATATTTGTAAAGGATAAAATCAACCTTGATACTGATTCTAAATTTTATTTAAGAGAAGAGGCGCAACTGATTCAAGATAATAATGTAGGCAATGAAGGAGATGGAATTATTTCTGTTTTTCAAGAAGGAACGTCTAATGCATTTACTTATAATTATTGGTCTGCACCAGTAAGTAATCAATTAACCGGTAGCGACGGTAATGTAGGATTTAGAAACACACAAATTAAATATCCTACTGTCGATACCTCAGATCCAAGTATTCTGAATACCGATTTAACAATTACAGCAGGAAATTCTCTAATACTCGCTTACGGAGTAAGTAACGGTATGTCTGATGATGGTAATTTAGGTGGTACTCCACTGCGAGTTGCTGGAAGATGGTTATGGACCTATGATAGCGGTGGAAGCCCAGTTACTGGTTATGCAGGATGGAGTATTTTTAATGGTACTCAAACTACCCGTACTGGTTATGGTTTTACTATGAAAGGCGTAAATGACATGGGATCCTTTAACAATGGCGCTTTTAATGGAAATACGGGTCAACGTTATGATTTTAGAGGCCGCCCTAATAACGGTACCATCTTAGTAGGTGTTGGTAATAATAACGGTACTCTTGCTGGAAATCCGTATCCAAGTGCTTTAGATATAAAGAAATTTTTACAAGAAAATGCTCAAGATTCAGGACCTAACACGGTAAAAATAGATCCTTGGGTAGAGTTCTGGGAATCTCAAGTAGAAACATCTCACTCCTTAACAAGTTATTTAGGAGGTTATGCAAGATATGTACCTATGGGATTTACAGCCGGTGGATCTGATGGTTATGACAATGATGGGGTTTATCTAGAAGCTATTTTTAGAAGAACTGATAATGATGGTAACATCATGACCAGTACTTCCACTGCAAGTGTAGGACCACCTAATCCACCAGGAAATCAAAATTCCTATGGTATTGGTATTGACGGTAAAAGAAGGTATGCAGCTATAGGTCAAGGATTTTTTATATCTAGGACCAATACAGATGTGCTATTAACAGCAACCTCTTTTGAACAAGTCGCTACACCAAACTTGACTACTGGTAATACAGTACCTAGTGGCCCTGGAGATCAAGCGGAGTTTAATAATTCTATGAGAGCATTTCAAAGAGAGGACGCTGCTACTTCTATTTTTAAATCTGCTCCGGGAAATGCTAGTTCTAATCCGCAGGACGCATTAATTGCTCGACAAATACCTAAGATGATTTTAAATGTAGTCCCTAATGGACTATACGCAAGACCTTTAACTTTTGCTTTTGACAACAGCACATCACAAGCCTACGACTTTGCTTGGGAAGGACCTGTCTCTGGAAGACTGAATACAGATGCTTATATCAAAATAGGTACGACTGGTGAATACGCTCTTTCTTCACAAGCATTTGATGAAGACATGACCTTACCTATAGGTGTGCAGGTAGCTAACAGCTTTACCGCTCCTATTGATGTAGAATTTGAACTTGCTTTTATGATCAATTTTGATCCTACCAATGTGTACTTACACGATACTCAAACTGGTGTATATCACGATATCAAATCTGGAAATAAAACTTTACTCATCGCACCAGGCCACTACACAGACCGTTTTGAAATAACGTTCAAAAACACTTCTGGTACATTAAGCAATGAAAGCTTAGATACTACTAATTTTGATGTATTCCAAAACAATAGAAACAAAGAGTTAATGGTATTAAATCCTGCTCTTGAAGAGGTGGCAAATATTTCTTTATACGATCTTGCTGGAAGACAAATATTCTCTAACAAGCCGTCATCTACTCAAGCTAGTTACAGTTTTGATACGGCCACTTTATCAAGTGCTATTTACATTGCTAAAGTAACAACAACTAACAATAAAGAAACTGCTGTCAAAGTAAGTGTTTCTAACTAGTACAATGACATTGCTCATTACTGATGGCTGGATGCTACCTTGTATGAGTAAACAATTAACGGGGATGGACTGTCCTGGATGTGGAATCCAGCGGTCCATTTCTTTTTTATTACAAGGTCATTTAACAGACTCTTTCCTTATGTATCCTGGATTATTTCCCGGTATATTTTTATTCTTTTTTCTTATTTTTGATTGGTTTACAGAGGTAAAATATAGTGAGCAAATTAAACTGTGGGCAACCCTGATCACCATAGGAACAATTATTACCAGTTTTTTAGTAAAAATGGCTATTCATTGAAAAATATTGTAACATTGTATGCCTTTTGTCATCTAACCCAATAATTAAAAACAACCCACCATGCAAAAATTAAACACCACCTTAGTTTACATCTTATCGGTTATAGGATTCTTATGTTGTTGTGTATACGGAATAGGAACTATTGCAGCTATCATAGCTCTTGTAGTAGCTAACAAGGAACTTGCTAAATACCATGCAAATCCAGATGAGTATATAAACGCTAACGCAATGAAAACAGCAAGGACTGTTGCCATTGTTTCTTTAGTACTATCATTTATCGGACTAGCATTTATCATTTGGTTCTACATGAATCAGTGTGAATTTTACAATTGGTACATTGATATGTTTGCTGACAACCCTAACGTAACAGAAGAACAATTAGCTCCTATATATAATGCTATGGAAGAAGCTGGATGTATGTAATACATACTTTTTATAATAAAAAAGGGAAAGCTAACGCTTTCCCTTTTTTTTTGTTTTTATCTCGAGCTTCATTCACATTTAAACACAACTTTAAATTGATGAGCACATCAGAAAACAAATCTTATCTATACAAACCCCTTACTAAACACCAAACTTAAAAAAGATAGTGATATGCTTTCTCGCACCCAACTCACCTCAAGAAATAACATCAAGTTCGTATAGCACACCAGAAAACAAATCTTATCTATCCTATTACCACAATAGCCCTTAATTTTAGACGGAAATAAGATGGTTTCTTCTACTGAGTTGACCTTTAAAGAATTTATAAATGATGAAATTATCGAAGTATCAAAATTCTGAAGCTGATAGTGCAGTCTCAAAAACAACCGGTATAAAGGCGCTCTATTTGAAAAACGTCTAGCTTTGAACAGGAAGGAAATTAAATTACACCTACTTAACTAGAAACAGCGCTAAGCTCTAATTAAGCAGTAACAACTTATAGATTACGCCAAATGGTAAAAACTATAATCAGTGCAAACACAGATAGTACCACATACTTATTATTAAGTACACGTCTAAAAGAATGACTTCTCAAGGAAGGAATCCATTCAAACACTCCCACTAAAATTCCAAAAGGCAATAAGAAAAACAACAGCGGATTATAATTAAAAGCTTTTTCTAACTGTCCATTCAATAAAGAATGAACTGCCCGCTGCGATCCACAACCTGGACAGTCATAACCTATCACGTATTTACTGGGGCATTGTGGAAAAAGAGCCGACTCCTCTGGATGGTAATTTTTGAGTAAAAAAAATGCGGCCGCTGTAAAAATCACAGCGCCGCAAATTATTAGTATTTTATGGTGACCTTTAA
>Ga0307982_1001225_pt1 | contig 20839 bp, 17 predicted proteins | sample OrgLakmetagen989_FD_201847 | JGI IMG/M metagenome (GOLD analysis project Ga0307982, IMG submission 201847) | Saline water microbial communities from Organic Lake, Antarctica - #989 | ecosystem: Environmental > Aquatic > Non-marine Saline and Alkaline > Saline | place: Antarctica: Organic Lake... | reverse complement strand
GCTGCGAAAGAGGGCACAGCAGGGGATTCACGAAACAATCGACGAGTCAAAATCGTGAGGGCAACCGATCCTTTGCTCATATGCTCTCATGTAAGCTGTACCTTGGCCCCCGTGTGAATTTTCACGTCGCGGTCTTCGAGGTACCTGTGAGAACAAAAATCAGGAGAACGAGTGCCTTGAGCAAGCTTGAATAGTTTTGGAAGACACGGCTAGTGCGTTAAGTCTTTCATGTAGTGATGACTTGACAAAGCAGCCAGTCCAACCTAACATCATTACTTGATGATAGGGTCGTGAAGGTAAGTCTGAGGCGAGCCTTCTAACATGCGCAGCACTGAAGCTTCCGTGCGAATCGCAAAGAGCATGAAAATCGTCAACATGCACCTGGCAGCAGGGGGCAGAAAACGAGATGGGTTTAGAACAAGGATGATTAGAGGTATAGACCCACATACGCAGGCATGCTAATGTAGGGGCGCCTATAGCAGCAGCGAAGATTTCACGGTGCAACTTTTGCATGTACGAACGCACCGCGCGCTGATGTGGTCGCAGTCGAGGAACCCGAGCGCGTAGGCAATGGGGTCCCACATGCGCTCGATGCTGCCGCGGGAGCCCCCTTTCCCCATGAACCACTCGGTGAAGGTGATGTCGTCCAGCTCCCGCACCATGTCCATTCCGCCTGCATGCATTTACAGAAGGCGGACAGGAAACAGAAAAGGGACGTGAAAGGTGGCGAACACACGACAATATTGCAGCACACAAAACCGAAGGAGAACAAAACATGATTCAAGAGAAATATGAGGTCGTGTCTTTCATGTGTATCAGCATTTTATTGTTTCCATATTCTAGCACCCTCTTTATACTTCCCGACGTTTTCTCCATCTCCTTTCTAGCGTTATCAACCTACCGTCAAAGTCGACGAGCGCGCGCACGATAGGGCTCGTCCCCAGCGCCAACGCATTGGCCAGCTTGTCGCCCACGCCCAACTGCCCCGTTTTCGCGAACGCTTGCAGGCCGCTCACGGGCGCGCCCACGGGGAACCGGAAATCGAGCTCGCCGACTTTGCCCCCCGTGTTGATGAAAGTGTGGGTGTGCTCCTTGAGCCTCAAGTTGTCGTCGAAGCTCCCCGTGCGCTGCATGATCCCAAACAAGTTGTAGTAGCACCCAAAGAACACGTGCAAACCCATTTCAATGTGGTTGCCGTCTTTGTCTTGCCAGCTGCTCACTTTCCCGCCCACGAACCGCCTGCTCTCGAACATGGTTACGTCGTGCCCCGCGTCCGCCAGATCCATGGCAGCCACCATGCCCGCCAAACCAGCGCCCACGATGCCTACTTTCAACTTCTTGTCATTCACCACGCCAGGGCCACTTCGCGCGCGCTCCATCAAATTGGTGTTCAGGAAGGCGTTGTTGCCAACCTGTTGCTTTGCGCCCGCGCTCGTGAACTCAGTGGTACTCATTCGGAGCGGCATAAGCGCCCGCCGCCCCGTGGCTAGCCGCGCGCCCGGGGCCCATGCCTCTGCGGAACCCACTAAGAGTAGAGCGATGCTTAGAGTGTTCATAGTGCCGGCGCCTTCCTTACGACCTCAACACTCGAAGTGCTACCTTGAAGTAAGTGACTAAGTGCCGCCTACTGTATGTTTTGTAGTCAGAGGCAAGACAAGCAAGAAGCAATCAGAAGATCAGAAGCAACGAGAAGCAAGAAGAAAAGATGTCGGAATTCTGGGGAATTCTGTTTTTTTTTTCCAGTCCTCCTTGTGTAACTTTGTAAATATCAAATGTTGGTGATGATGATGATGATGATGATGATGTTGATTGTTGATAGATATGGAGTCTTCGTGAATTCATTGACGTGGATGATGCTGCACAATATAAGATATTTTTCGGGCGGCTATCGGCCGGCTCTTGGCCAGTGCGCCGTAACGAAGTCTGAAAAAAAGATATATACAAGAGACCGCTTACGAGACTTATATGAACCCCGAGCCAGGCTTCCAGTCCGGCCCGGGGGGCTCTGTAGACGCCGATAAGATGGCACCCTTTCTGTAAGTTACTAAATCTAGTTCCCCATTGGGGGGGCTCAGAAAAAGGTCACTTAGCCCAGTCAGTCAGACCTGTTCCGATGGCTACACTTTTCTGAGCCCCCCGGGGGGGGACTGGATTTAGTTACTAACAGGCAGGGTGCCATCTAATCGGCGTCTGCAGAGTCCCCCGGGCCGGACTGGAAGCAGGCTAAACTTTTCCTGCTACTGTATTGTATATGAGTGTTTCTTTGTATTTGGGTAGTATTAACTAGACTAGACTAGTGCATTGTGCATGTGGCACTTAGATGTTAAATGTATGGAAGAACTGTGATTCTCCACTGTGCGATTCCCAATTGCATTGGCAATTCGCCCATCTCGAAGAATTTTTTTTAATCTACGGAACTGGTTTACTGGCATAGATATTCGGTGCAGATCTGCGCACCAGCACCGCCCGTTCGGCCAAGTACACTTTCCTACTGCTATAGCTGTTCTGGTAATGGTTTGTTGACTCAAAAATTGGGTATACAAATAATTTCGGCGTGTTAGTGCTTCGAGGGCAGTAGGTGGGACTCGAACCGCAAATGCATCATACTCTTTTCCGTCCGTGGCACGCGACTTTTGAACCCAGTTAAAGCAAAGACTTGTAGCTATAAGACTTGAATGACTTCGTGTGCATGTCGATTAAAAGAATCTTTACGATTTCCCTTTCTCTGGTGATGTTTGAACCCCAACCACGAGCAACTCACCGCCGCTGTGAGGTGACCCAGGGCCTCCGAAATCGCCTCCTCCGTCTGCGCCTGCCTCTTCATCGAAACAGCCTGGCCCTGTAGCGGTGCCAAAAGCTTCGCCGTCTACCATGAGCACTTCTTCTTTCTCTCCGCTGAATTGCCCACCGCTAGCAGCTGAAGTACCCACAGGTGCCACAATTGCACCATTTCCGAGGGTGGCATCACCGCCACCACCTGCTGAAGTATCAAGGTGTTGCCCATCTAACGACAGTCCTGGCACTTCCATCCCGCCAAGGAGATCGTCAGCATCAGGCTCATCCTCGTCGAATGTGCCTAAGATAGAGACAAGAAATCTTTAATGAGCAACTATATGGCTTCGCTTGTAGTGATGGAAGAGGCCGGACGGGCAAACAGCTAGGTTTTTACTGGCTGAGAGTGGTTCACAAAGAAGAGTCATGTTCCAAACCTTTTGCCAATTCATCGTCCATGGATTGGTCTAGTTCGCCGTCTGCAGCAAATACCTAAAAGAAATCGAAGGGGCAAAACATTATGTTTTCTATCTTGCTTTGACGATAAAAGAGCGAAGCTGACAATAACGGGTATTGTTGAAAGCTTACCTCTTCGTCATCATAGCCACCATTATCTGCAGCTAGATTCTCGCTGCTGCTTTGGTTAGGACTAGGATTAAGGTCACCAGGTGACCCCATTAACTCTTTGCATAACTTTAAGAAAGCATCTCGGCTGATTGATCCGCCATCCGCGCTACCGGTGAACTCAGCCCATTTCTCCTCGGGCCAGTCTTGCTTCAGCATTCCAAATTTTTCTGCCCAATCCTGAGCAACCTGCAGCTCAAGCTCCTCAGGTAATTCGTCGAAGCGGGCACTAGCTCCTGCACCCATAGTTCGAACGAATACTGCTCTTATTTGTTGAAACCTAGCTCTAGCTCTTGAGCAGCAAGTAGTGAAGATTTAGGAGTAGTAATAAGAAGCTACTGTGTGATTAAGACCCACTTCGTGTAAGAACGGTCCGGGATTTGCACAGTCGGAAAAATCCAACTTTCTCTAGGTGGACAGGTACAAGGTTGCTTTCAGCAAATGAATGATGGGGAAAATCATGCATCCGAACATGGTCCAAACTAGAGCTGCATCAGCTTCGATGGTCAGAATCTATGGCGTGAAAGGTGTAATTCTAGCACTACGAAGCTACGAAAATCTGTCGCTTTCGCTTGTCGAAATCGTCGATCGTCATTATGTTGTGATTTTCGAGTTCGACACCTTCCGGGCATTCTAGAGAAAATCTGAAGATAGTTTAGGAGAGTAATTTGAGTCTTCTCTTTCTAGCGCTGTCCTCAGATTTATTCTAGGGCATCAGGAAGATGTTGGACCAAAAATCAAGGTACATTCTAGCAGCGTCGAGAACAAGGACTAGATGCTGAAGTTGAGCATGAAGACAGCGTCGCCCGACAATAAAAATTGTAGATCCAGAAGATGTATAATTTTCCCCATAATTAATTTGCTGATGGCGCCTTTCTCCCCGTCCATCCTAGAAAATTCCGAATTTTCGGGCTGTGCAGCTCTACACTAGAGCTCGGACCGATCTTACACGAAGAGGGTCTTAAAAAAAATCAAACTGTCCGCAATCAACGCCGTGTGCGGCCGGCGCCGCGGAGGCCGTGTTCGTCTAATATTACATTCGTGTGCTTTTCATAAAGCAAGAGGCGAGAGAAGACGGAGCAAGGAGAAAGAGATAACAGCAGAGAATAAATGGCATTGGGATTGGCACTACAGGTTAAGGTCAGTGCCATGGATAATCGCATCAACACGGCAACGCATAACGAAGGCAGTATATCGCAAGCGAATCAGACATAAAAGGCGGTGTCGGAGGTGGGATGTGGGATAGAAGTGGAAGTGGACTGGAAACTGCTGCTGTAACATAACCGATTCACAACCCCGATCTCAAGATCTCCGTGCACAAGGCGGATCCGGAATTCCAATGCGAGGGGTATTCTTTTCCTCCTTATCGAACTCGCCTTTCCTTCAATGCAGCGACTGCTCGAGTTACATTTGCCTCTTGTTCTAATTTTTGTATCATTACATTGCGTTAGGTTTTTGCATTTACACACACCGCAGAAGAATTTACCACGCCAAAAAGAAAACGCGAGATGTGAGGCCTCATCTATCTAACGCCCAACTTTCGGTGCAACGGGCCGTATGCCGCGTCCCATGTCACTTGGCTCCGGAGGTCGACGCCGCCAACCAACAAGAGGGCAAGCGTCGCCAAGCCAAAGAAATTGTCGCAGCAAGCCAGCATGACCAGGCAGGCCAGGCACACCAAGGCAGCGCGCCACGGATTCGCGAGCTCGCACACTTCGCGCGCAGTCGCTCCTAGAGACCGGCTAGGCCTGCCTGGTGTACTCTTTTGAACGTTGCCGTTGTCGCTGCTACCGCTTGAGCTACTAGTGGCTGTACCGCTGGCGCGAGCAGCATACGGCATTGCAGCTGCGCTGAGGGCATAAGGAGAGATGTCTGCTGCAGCTCGAGCTGCGTTCATAACCACCTGTGGAAAGACAAATGAAAGAACGAAATTGGGATTTTGAAGGTAGCATGGTAAGTATGATTATTGCTTTGTTCATTTTGTTCTCGCAATCGGGTTGAAGGGAAGACGGGCCGAAGGAAGAGGAAATGGCAGAGGCCGTTGAAGAAAGTAATGAATGGGGAAGAGTGAACAGCCCCCACTTTAAAGATACAACCCTCCCTGTTACGTACAGTACAGTGCTCCTACAGTACATGCACCACACTGATTGATACCTGGGCTAGGACGTCATAGACTGCATCCACATAATGCACTCCGTCGATGGAGTCCAGCTCACGGACAGCCGTGATGCGGTACCCATCGATCACGCCGTCTACCGCACTGCCTTTGCTTTGTCTTCTGCTGCTTCTGCTGCTACTGCTGTAGCCCAGGTCATTGTCCTCTTGTCGAGGCGGGTACGAGAAGAGACCGACGGCGCGCGCAGTGTAATGCCGCTGCACAATCGCATCCGCCATGTGCTCCTGTTTCAGCGGGGACGTTAACCGTGAGTCCACCACTCTGGTCGGGTTCAGCCACAGCACCAGCGGTAAGGATGGGCCCGTGCTGCTTGCAGTACCATCGGAAATTTCTGGTCTGGCAGGGCTTGCTGACCTTGTTGTGGACTCCGTAAAATGCAACGAAGACAACGATGCCGATGCTGATGGCGCGTGCGCCTGCAGTTTCTTTGATGCGAGCTGCTGGTCTTGGGCCCGGCGACCGAACTTGAGCTTGCGGCTGGTGGCCCCAATTTTGGAGGCAAGCTTGGCTTTGAAGGCATTTGGATTTCGCTCCCACAGGGCGTCCCAGAGGCCACACCCGACTAGCACAAGGTCGGGCACGCTGCCCATCACTTCAGCTGATGACATACTGTTCTCGCTCCCAGTTTTCCTGCTGCTGCTACTATCTGGGGACGAAGATGATGAAGACGCCCACTTGGAAGCCGGATGCTGATGGTGTGGATAACTGCGGTGCGCGTCTCTTCGGGCCGCGGACGCCGCCACGAGATGGTCTTGGAGCCGCGCTGTGACATTGGAAGCAAAGGGGGCCCACAAAAAGGTGAGGCGGCAACCGCCGAGATGCTGAGGTAGTTGCAGACGGATGTCTGAATGTTTGGGAGCTGATGCGTTGTGCGCGTTGCCCGGAAAGTCCCCAAGGGCACGTGCCAGTGCGTAGTATGTGAACCTGGTAAAAGTGAAATATCGTAAGATATAATTTCGCATATGAGTATTATTGTCTATGTCTTGATTTTTACACTGAAAGTAATCCACACGAGCACCACGCACGTACCTCGCTACGGAGTCGCCAATGATCACAACATGACCACCTGCTAAGAATGCTTGCGCTGCTGCCACAGGCAACTTTCCAAATTTACAACCGTTGTCCTCAGGCCATTGCCAGGCGAAAGCAGGTGCAGATACCATCCTGCCTACGACCATACTTGAACCATCTTCTTCCTGTGCAGGAGAAACAGGCGAAGTAGCCTTTTTTGTTAGGTCGACCCACTGACCGTTGCTAGCAGCCGTCATGCATTCAAAGGGGCTCGGCCCACCTTGCCTAATGTTGCTGCTGCCTGAAACAGCAAGCGTACTCGCTGGTGTCATTTTTGTCGCTGGAGGTGTTGCTTCTATCAGCGGTGAAGAATACACAGGCATCGGGCGAGAAAGCACCACTGAGGGAAGAAAGCGGTCTGAGCTCCGGGTAGGGTGAGCTGCCACGTAAGCACTGAAGCCGCGCAGCGCCAGTAACAACGTAATCCACACGGCAAAAAGCGACAGAAAAGAGGGGCGCAAATCGGTACTCATCTTTCCATCAAACGAGGCCAACGCTCTTGTAGCATTTTTAGAATCGTCGTCTTTGTCGTTATTATATCCGCTGCTGCGGCCATCGTTGCTGCTACTGCCATCACTGCTTTGAATATCGTTGTTGCTTCTGCTGACGCCACTACCATCTACAGCGCTATTCATTGCCATTGCAGTGGCGCCTGCTGCTGTTGGACTTACATTGTTGCTCATACTACTGCTGCCACCGTTGGCACTGTGGTCGCTGAGAGCCTGCATCGCATCACCCTCTTTTCCTCCAGAAGTAGCAACTGCTGATGTAGAGTCCTCAATTGCCCTTTCCAGCAAGGTGAGCACGGCGTAAGCGGCACCCACAGCAATCGACGCGACCACTAATGGAGTTCGCCAACCGCCACTATCAGTAGCATGTACATCATTGACTGAATACGGAGGCGGCAACAAGACGAAAGGCCCTCTTCCACCATCATTATTGCTTTCATTATTGCCGTCATTGCTATTATTATTCAGCCAGCCAACCACATTCCAATCTCCACACAGTACTGCTCCTACCGCGGTGTAAGCTCCAATCACCACCCCGATCCCAAGCAAGGAGCGCATGCATGCAGGCGCATCATGATCGGGAAGGAACATGCCCCTTAAACTCATGGTCAAACGGTACAGTTCTTGCGAGAGGCCTACGAAGAGTACTGATGCTGCCAACGCATTGATCAAGGGATAGCCCGGCACCAGGTTGACGAGAGTCTTGGCATTGGATGTCAACCACACGTGGTGTTGAAGCCTGTGGTGCCATGGAACAAAAAGAAAGTGGATAAAGAGGAGACGATGAAGAAGGAACCGGTTGCATGTACGGTTTCAGAAGATGTCTATACTACACTTTAATATTCGCAGCATTCAAGAAATTACGTAAGCACCTCATTTTGATAACTTACAAATAGGTTTCCAAGGTTGTCTTTCCAATGTTGTGCAAAGGGTGAAGATACACAGAGCGCAGCCCAGGCGTTAAGTTTCGGAAGTACACGAACACCAAGAGCGGAACCTACGACAAACAGTCGAAGCGCAGGATGAGTGAAAGAGCAACACTACAGCAAAAAACAATCAATCAGAAAGAGAACATAGAAACAAAGGCCCACGTTAAAATGGTTTGCATTCATGTGCTACGCATACCACAGCGAAGTACGGGTTGGCCGCGTTGTAGTCCGGCTTGGCAAGTGGCAGCACTTCCGTCGTCCACCACCACCCAATACCCGCCAACGCGAGAGCCACCAGGCCTTTGACAAGCCAGTGGCGAAGAACGTTCCGCGAACCTTCTACTTTTTCGAACCACAGGCCCATGGCGGGGTAATTGACGGCAAACACCATCCCCAAGAAAGTAGCCCAGTGGTCCAGGGACGTGCGAAAGTACCTTGTGTTTCGTAGAAATGCAAAAGGCCGTGCAACAGCCAAGAAATAAACAGCACACCGATAAAATTTTTAATAAAAGAAGAAGATGAATATAGGTCCACAAGAGATCTGAAAGGTACGATTGCGTCTTATGTTGTCTTAAATAGGTCGTCTGGGGAGACACCATGGCGTCTTACCATTCCCACAGAGTGCCGCCCGTAGCACCAATTACAGGGGATGAAGGCAGCCACCACCCAAACAGAGCCTGAAACCAGCACCAAGGCACCGGCAAATCCCAAAGACAAAACACGATGCCCGCTAAGACCATCAGCTTCAGCCTGATTCCCCACTGGGAGTGGTTCAAATTTGAAGCTACCTGTTGGTGAACAGACACAAAAAATATAGAGGATGGAGAATGAGTGAACAAATTGGGAAATGCGATGCACCGAAGCATCAGAAGAATTTGATGAGCAAGACAGGAGAAAAGACGAGTGGTTCAAAGTATGCTCCAAACCAAGAGTTGGAAAGATGGGTTTTAAAAAGAAGTGCTAGAGTATTTCAATGAGGAAAATTCCGCACCGCCATGAACGCGTAAACTACGAAGAAGTAGAACGTGTGCAACGGGCAAATGTAGTACAAAATGTACGAATTGCCAGTGACCAAGCACAGTAGCCCCACTAAGAAATTGAGCCGCCACACCATTTGAAGCACTCTCGCCAGGCCAAAATCCCTGAAGAAAAAGGTGACGGGCATCACGAAAGTTGGAGGAGAAAGTTTAGGAGCAAGTAAAATGGCTGTGTTAGTCGCCTCATACGTCACAACCATCTCCAGATAGAAAGTATCCTTGCAATTAAGAACTTTTCAAAAGACAGAATCTTACCGTTTCACATAGAAAAATGAGAAATTTCCGAAGCCAGTGAGCCACACGTAGCAAGTGATCATTACTCGAATCACGTTGTACACTTCGTCCGCAGAATAATAGTGGTACAGTAAAAACGTGAACTGCATCCAGCCCTTCCACTCTTCTGTTTGCTCTCGGTTCAGCACTTGGTCTCGCACCTGTATTGCGACAGCATGGTTTTAGTGAAACGCCTGGGCAGTATCAATACTGCTGCTTATGAACTGCTATGTGGCAGCTGTTGAGTCTAATCTGCAGCCAATAGTGTGAACGAAAGCGCCACCATGTAATATACCTCTAGACCTCCAAATAATACGGCGAGCCGCAATGCAAACAATAAACCACCATTTGATGGAATAAAGCCTGTTACCTCGGTTGCTTTCACAGCTCGAACGTCCGTAAACGCGTATATCAAGAGTAAAGCACACCAGCAATAAAAAGTGTCACGGTTCCATGCCTTCGTAGCGTGCGCATACGGTGGGTGGTACTCTAAGAGCCAAGCGGCGCCCAGGCAACACCCGAGCCGCGCGACTTCTCGACACAATGCCTGGACGGACGCTAGCGTTGCACGCAGTGGGAGAGCGAGCTGCTTGCCGGGAGCGCTTTTTGTAGCGGCAAGTTTGGTTTCGTTGGCTTGAGCGCGCGAAAGAGTTGGATTTGTTTGGGCGGCAACCTCAAGGCATGCTGAAGTGTGAATAAAAATAGCGATACAAACTTAGATGATTACAAAGACGAAGCATAGATGTAGTAGAATTTGTGAATGAATTTAATAATATCAGCAGCTATTTCTGTAGCATCGAGAGTTTTCAAGCGTAACAAATTGATGAATGGCAGAAGATAACTACCCACCGAGAACCACATAATTGGTAGCGAATAGAAGAAGCATTCCGATTGGAGAGGCATCGTGCCCAACAGCTTCAGGATCAACGCCCAGCGACACCATGCTTTATGTATCTTGATCTTAAAGCTTGCTGATTTCTACCAGTAGGTACTTCGTGCTCAAACCAACGAAGATAATGACCTATTGTTAAACAAAGACCCGTCGTTCTAGATAGAAATCAAGGTAAGCACAAAGGATTTTTCATAGCACGTGATATAGAAGGCACTAGCTAGTCTGCGGGTAGAAGAAGGCCACGCTCTATCTGTGTCCATATAAAAGTACACGTATACAGCATTTCTGTGAGAATGCGTCAAGCGCCGCGCCGCGCCAACGACTACGACGAAGAGACCGCTTATTACGAAAGTAAGTAAGTTATATGAACCCCGAACCCCGAGCCTGGCTTCCAGTCCGGCCCGGGGGACTCTTTAGACGCCGATTAGACGGCACCCTGTGTGTTCGTAACTAAATCCAGTCCCCCCTCGGGGAGGCTCGGAGAAAAATCGTCATTCAAATGACCAAAATATGCCCCCTCCTGGCGGCTCTCAAGGCCGCGTGGGAGTTACCTCCTTAGGGGTGCTTAAGGCACACAATCGTTGAATTTCTAACAACACTACTTAAGCATATCAATACAGTAAAATACACCTTAAGCTTTCTTGCTTCTGTAGGAGTGTAAGGCAGTTGTCTGTCTGCCTGTAGGCCTTCTGATTCCGGCCTTTCGGGCTTGTTCTACATACGTCACATGTGCAAATATTCCCACTTGATAAATAGTATGTGCCGTATATACAAGCGCACAGTTAATGGAAGCTTTATGGCTGCATCAGCAGAAAGCGAGCATGCGTCGCTGCCGATGGACCCAATATTTTTCTTAATTCGCCCAGCTTTTTTTGTAGAGCCCCCCAAAAACAAGAAAATTACCCAACAAGGGGCACTTCCCTATCTATTATTCAGAGCTTCAACTCTTAGAGAGAAGAGGTACGTATTCATGGATATTTCGCACACGAGGTATTTTCACAGTGGGTTATGAGTAGCAATAAATATAGAGCGACTGAAATGACTCACTTTTAATGTAAGTGCTATGACGACGCAATGCACTTGTGCGTGTGTTTGTTGCGTCAACAATGAAAATACATCATTTTACATAATAAGACAAATATACGAATGTAAATTGTCGGGTCTATGACAAAAATGTATGCAAAACGTTTTCGATGACTGAAACGCTCAGCATTCTTTACGACTCGCGCGACTTTACTTACACATCATCCAATTTTCGTTCTTCTTCTGCAATCATACCATCAATTTTGCCAGGAGCATTTTTCCCAACTAATGGAGGCTGAGTTTTTTTCTTGGCATCAGTTTTCGCTCCATTGGCATTGCTTGTCTTTTGTTTCTTCGCAATTCCTTGGTTTCCTTGGTGCGCTGCCTGTGGTGGACTGGATGTATTGGGTGCAGGCGGTGGTGCATTCTTGGAGGGAAGCATCCACGTTATAGTCGCGCAAAGAAGCACAAATGCAATAACGCCAAGAATAATGAGCAGACCAAGGGTGCTAAGTTCTTTCGAAGCTTCAGGTGGTCTGTCCTTAATTGCAGAGCTATCTGTCGAAACGCTTTCGACTTTTGCACCGACGCTGTCTTGCATTGCTGCATCAAATGCACGATCCTCGAGTTTATTCTCTACGCCAGCCGTGACGTCATCCGCCGATCCGAGACTCGGGATGGGCTTTGGCAAAGAAAATGTAACGGTCCAGGTATACGGGGAAACTTCGCCATCACTTGTCACGGAGTAACCTTCAAGCTTAGATGACTCAACTCCAAGTGTTTCTGCTATTTCACTTTTGATATCTTTTTTGTCAGCTATAGTTGGCATAGAAGATGCTGAGAGTTTGATTGTTACGTCAACCGAAATGTATTCAGCACATACAGAAATCTGGTCGCTGCAGCATTCGTATGCAAAGACGTCGTAGAAGTCGTAGTTGCTGTTGCTGAGATCAGGAGTGGATCCATCGGCGCAATAAGCATCTTGCGTTAAGTACTCGGAAGACAGAGCAGCTGCAATCTCAGCACATCGCTTGATTCCGGAACCTGAGCCATAATTCTTAGTGTCAATTGGAGTTTCTGGGTTGAACATCGCTGGGTCTTCACAGACGTCAAAGAAACCACAATTTGACTCAAAGTCACCACAGCAGCTAAGCGCGTACTTTGCCATGATTTCTCTTTCATACAAGGAATCGCATTGCTTTTCTAAATTTGTGTACTTCCACTGAGGCGATTGCTGGTTGCAGCTCTGGCCTTGGGCTACTGTAGCACGTGGGTTGTACTGAGAGTCATCTTTACATAATTGCGAGACCGGACAAACGCTCATTCCATTCGTGCAGCAAGCATCAGCATACAGGACCATTTCAGCCTCATCGTAGAGGCACTTTGTCTCAACATCTGTGTAACTCCAACGTGGGGATAGTTGGTGACACTTTTGGTTTGGATCGAAGTCAGCATATGGCAAAAATTTATTTTCCGTCTCGCAAAGCTGAGAAACAGGGCACCTTTGATGACAACGAAAACATTGAAATTAGGTGCAGTTGTGCGCGATAAGTAATAAAGGTATACGAAAGCTTACACACTGAGACCGTCGTTACAGCAAAGATTCGAAAAGTAGGACATCAAAGCTTCATCCTTTTCGCACTGTATATCTTTGTCATTATATGCCCACTGGTAGGCTAAGTCACCACAAGTGGATTCACCATAAGCGATCTTTGTAGGGGCGTATTTACTATCGTCAAGGCAAAGTTGTGATACCGGGCACACACTGATTCCATCGGAGCAGCAGATCGAAGCGAAGGATGCCATGTCGTTGCCGTTCACTTCGCATTGAAAGTCTTTTTCAGTGTAAGACCATTGATGAGCCAACTGTGCGCACGTAGTGTCGCCAACCGCCTTTACACCTGGGGTATAGGCGCTATCTGTCATGCACAGTTGAGAAACTGGACAAATGGAAATCCCATCGTCACAACACTTCGCAGCAAATGCCGCCATAACTCCACCATTGTTAAGACAATGGCTCGAAAGATCGTCGTAAGCCCATTGAGATGCTGATTCCTCGCATGTGCTGCCAGTGCCATCGGCTTGAGCGTCTGGATTGTACATGCTGTCCTGCATGCAAAGCTGCTGCGATGTCACGCTCCTGATAATTGCTATCATCAGAAAGCATAAGGTCTTCATTACTGACCACCTGGTGCAGGAAGAAAGGTATGAGACTAAGTAAATTTAACAACCAAAGAGAAAAGGCTGCGAGGTTTCGATAGATTGGCCAACAACAATGTACGTAAGCACTTTTTGCTCAATACCGTATAAATGAATAACAAAATCTTTTTCTTTTATTGTGGTTGTGCGCAATTAATCCATCAATCAATCAGTCAGTCAATCAATCAGTCAATTAATCAGTCAATCGATCAATTATCCCGTCAAAATTAGTCAATACAAATTAGTCAGCCCATTAGTCACTCAATGATATTCAGGCCTTGAAGTGACATAATCTTGGCACTGACTTGTTCAATAATTATTTTGCGCAAATTACTTCATGTCGTGAATTAAAGCATTATTTACATTCTTACCACTAAATACCACTACTTACACTTCCTTACATCACCGATGATAATTTGAAGGAATACCTGATGCACTAGGAACGAAAGGTCAAGTCACTCATTGCGTACGCTACCAATACTTAATTGTCATAGCTTCGTAGTTTGAAGCACTTTTATTTGAACCACAATGACGTATTTCTGTTAAAATGCGTATTGTTTGAATTTTGTGAATAACAATTTGAGATTATTACCGGTACGTGGTGGTGATAGAGATAGCTGTCTAACAATGAAGAATGAACGCTCATATTTCTAATTATCATGCAGAGAACACCATGATGGCTCATCGGAATGATTATAAATTCAATGATATGACATGATGGGCTTCGAAGGGGGCCACAACTCGAGAGCCAACAGGCAGCAGAGAGGGAATATAATTGAACTTGTCCCAAAATTGGATTTTTTTTTTTTTTTAAAACGCGTTTATAAAAATATCTTGATACAAAATACCACGCATGCGCCATCGTTTGTCTCAAAAGGGGACCACAATTAGAGGGCCAACAGGCAGAGAGGGAATACAATTAAAACTATATCGGAAATGGATTTAATTATGTCATTTCGCGCTGATAAAGTATAAGGTGCCTTTAATAATACAAATCACCACATGTACCATCATTTATGATGCATGGTGCGTGGTGCGTTGCGCGTTGCTAGTGTCCTTTCTTCTTGGCTTGTTTTTAATGTTCTTAAAGTAGTTCGCGCTCTCGCCATTATTACGCCAGGTTATGGGCGAACTCGCTGACCACAGGAATTTGAGTATCATAGGAACTGGTTCGTCCACGAAAATCATATGATTAGCGTTCGTTTAATGAATATATCGGGAAATAGTTCACAAGGCGTTCTGTTAAACGCCTTTAAAAGTGCCTATATCGTGCTCCCAGTGGACATTTGTTGAAGATCGCCATGCTCCTCCCATTGCTCTACACAATAAGCAAACCGCTGAGCCACCCGTGCTGCTGTATGCTCATTTTCCCAGCCATGCCCAACTTTAATGCGTATTCGATTATCACTCTGCCCAGCACTGCGAGCGTTTCGAACTTGCAGATCCGGAAAAATTGCGAGGGCACATTCAGCGTGTACGTCAGCGTCAACACGGTAACGCGGACCTGGCAACACCTCGTAAGGACCTTGGAAGCGTTTGGCGCCGTGCGAGCGAAGAGATTCAAGTTTCAGTGAGGCGGGAGAAAATTTGCCGTGCATCTTTGCGGGGACCAGTTGTAGTAGCCGTGCATTGGCCTTGTCCTCGCTCACAGAAGCCCAAGGACCAGTCAGCGATGTGCGCCGCGAGGGTTTCATTGATAATGACTCGTTTCCAACCTTGCCAATATTTTCATCGTCGCCTTCACCTTCATCTTTGTTCTCTTCTTCGTAGTCTTCACTTTCTATTTCTTGAAAGTTTTTGACCAGTGCCAGCGCGCGCTCCTCCTCCCATGATATCCTCCTTTCGTCGCTGTCTGGAGCACAAGTCTTTTCATGGACTTGTTCACACTTCATTTCCACCATCTGCTCTGCGAGTGCATGGCTACGTCTTTGCATCCTTTGTTGAGACGGGTCGTCTAGCCTAAGTAAGTGTATGTCAAGGCACGCTGCAAGGCCGAGAACCACTGCCGCATGTGCTTGCACTGCTCGAAGCCGATCCTTAAGAAGCAGCCGGAGCGACGTTGCGAAGTCAGCTCCTGTACTGGCGCTCGAGGAAGAGTGCTGTGCTCGATAGTGTTCAAGAGCTTCGGCACGTGCCAGCTGAGTGCGAAGCCTCGCGATTTCTTCGCCAGAACTTCGGCTGACCGCGCAATCGCCCCCACTGCTCGACTGAAAACGCCCCGCCAGTTCAATGCCCATATGCGTAGATTCGGCCATATCCTCATTTATTTGCCTACCTTGCTCATCAGCAACATTCTCAGGCAACTCTTTCTCAAGTTGTGGCTGCTGGCGACGATCCTTTGGCACAGGTTTCAGGGCTTTCGCTCGTTCTTTAAGCTTGCTACTTTGTGTGCTTTGGTGCACCGATGCATCTGCGATGTGGCCCTGATCAAGCTTGCCACCAGTAGCATCGGCGGCGAGCTCTTGTTCAATTTCTTTCAAATCGACTACGTCGCTAGCCTTTTCGTGGGCAGCGTACAGGGTCGAAGTGGCCGCAAACGCAGGCAGTGCTGCCGCCAGACGGTGTGCTACGAAAGGTGCACGGGCACACGCCAACCGAAAGAGATCAAAAGGCAAGCACGCAGGCTGAGCCGCAGCATACGCCGCAGCCGCATCCACTGTGGCGGCCTCGGCTGCCGTAAGTTCCGTACTTTGCAGCTTCGTGCCCCAGGTTCCTGAGAGCCTACTTCTTCTTTTCCTTTTGTCGCCACTGTTGTCCTGAAAGTTCCCACCCCAATCATCATTTTCGTACTCAACCTCTCGGTCTTCCACATCGTGCATTTGCGGCCGAGGCTTCAGCCAGCGAAGGCCTCCATGTGTAGGCGGAAGTGGGCGCGGTCGGGCGCCGCTGCGGTCAGCAAAGAGCAAACCCAGGTCGTTAGTGTTTGAACTGAAGGCGTGGATCGATCCTGTCGCAACGGTGCCCCATTGCCACAGGTCTTCAGCAGTGACGAGCCCATCTCCATCAGCATCTGCGCACTCAAAGATGCGGCGAATGGTTTCTTTCGGAAGAGGCGGAAGACCTTCGCTACTGAAAGGTCGAGCAGCACGGGAGTTGCCTTCTTTAGCAGCCTCGGCCCGTTTCACGCGTTCTACGACCCGCCGGAGGCTGCGGCTGAGTTGTTGGTGTTCGGGCACTGCAAGTAAGGTGCGAAGCGCACTCACATTTAAGCCGCGCTCTGTGTTATTCTCACTCGCGTCACCTTTGACGTCCTCGCTGGTAACTTGCCCCTCGACTGTTGGAGTGGAAGACGCACCAACGCTTTGCAAGAGCAACAGTTCCTCTTCAGTCAAAGTCGCTCCGCCACAGTTCTCGCGGAACCACTTCTGGAATTCAATTATTGATGCGTGGTCATCGCCATCATCGTCAAGTAATCGCATGATTTCTCCTGCTACTCCTAACTCGCGAGCTTCAAACATGCTCAGGTACGTAACCACAGCAAAATGGCCGTTCGATGCTGCCAAGTCTGATGCTGTTTGCGGGATGCCATCTGAGCCATCTACACTTGCAGCTGCGTTGGTCTTTGGCCGGCGTGATTCAGTAGTATTTATGATCGGGCGACGAGTTGCATGCACGTCACAGCCGATCACATCGCAGAGCAGTTCAACAACGCCTACATGGCCTGCGGCCGCTGCCAGCATGAGAGCAGTGTCGCCAGCTCTCCGCGTTGCCGCATTCACGTCCACAGGGACTGCGGCATTGGCCTGACTGGTAGACTGAGAACCGAGTTCATTTGTAGCCACATCTGCCGTGCTCGCCGTTGAAGTTGCGTTTCCATGCGCCAAGAGCAACGCTACGATGGCCACATCGCCTCTGCGACTCGCTACCATGAGTGCAGTCACGCGGTCTAAAGACGAAACTGCATTGGAATCCGCGCCTTTGGCGAGCAAAGAAGCTGCAGTTTTGGCATCTCCAACAGCTGCAGCAATCATGAGATAGGATCCGCCAGGGAACTCGACAGAACTTGTTGGCCGCCCGTCTTTTCCTTTTGGCCCATCGAGTTGCTCTTCGTCAAGCAGGTCAAGGTTATCGTGTTTCGGGCTGGTACCCGGCATTTCAGCCCCGTAGTTTAGAGGACTGTTGATATCGAGCATAGGCAAGCTCAGCAGCTGTGTTATACGCCCACTGTCCCTTAGCATAATGGCTCGTGCGAGTGAAAATTGCATCTCTTCTTGCGCCGTAAAATTGGCCCGGCTGTTGACAGGAGCCTTGGTTGCCGAGTTCCCCATGGAGAAAAAATGGCTTCTATTAGCAAAAAAATGCTAACCTTGCGTGATCAAGATACCGTTCCATGCAGTCGGGTTCGTCTGTCTATCCAAGGGGATTACTAAAGTGGGAGAGAATCGAGCCCAAAAAAAACTCCCTCGTACGTCGCGATGTTGTATACACCCCGTACGGGCCACCTGTCGTAAGAAATATTTTGATTGATACAAACGAACAATGCCAGCATAGCACATCGACCGTAAGCCTGGCGTGTGCGCTGCAGTTTATGCACTGTTTGAAAAAAAAGGGGTTGGGCAAGTTGCCTCAAGAATCTGCCCTTCAGAATGACCCAGACTATCGAGAATTACGAGTGATCCCCGTGATCTTATTCGCAAACAATTTGACCACTGGCGCCGTCGTGGTGGGCCACCAAGTGCTGAAATCCTCTGAGCTTGGCGACGCTCATCTCAAGTCATCGCAAACCTAGATAATCTATTGGAGCCAGCGGCTGAGCTCATTCAGTGCTCTTTCGCTGCCGTCGCGCGAAGCCCTCTTCAAGTTAGCCGTCCTTCCTTTATGCCAGAAGTCCTGGAGGCCCTTAAAAACGAACAAGGATTGCAACGCATTTTTCGAAAGCCGTGTTTTTGGGCTCAAGCATCTGGTTTTCGAAAACTTTTGTCGATGCGCTCCGAATGTGCGTTCTTGATCGTCGGCCTATGAGGCAGCTATGATTCAGTCTCGAGCTCGATGGCGGGAGGAATGGATGGGGCAGTCCTGGCCTGCGTACGTGACTACTGCTTTCTTGCCAGCGTCCAAGGTCGATGCCGATGCGCTGCTAGATAACGTATTGACTATTTGATCGCATTATGTGGTAGTGCTATTGGCCGTGAAATTTGCGCGCAGTTCCGGCGATTGTTTGGGCCAACTAGGATGGCAAAAGCTAACACCATACCTCCTTTTTTGGTCGATGAACCCAACGCTGACCCTTTTCAGCATACTCTAACACTCTGGGTTATATCGCCGGCGCTGCTCTCTCGACTTTACGGAAAGCGGGCTCTGCATGCAAATAAATTGATCCAGCTCAAAGCAAACTCTTGGCGCCCTTTGAGTCCAAAAACGGCGTTGCGAGAGAAACCGATGTAGCTTCCGAATTTCCGATCGATCTATCTTATTGCTTATTGTAGCACGGGGCAGAGGTCACCTTATCTCCCCGTCGCGTGAGAATTCTTCATTGGTTGTATGCATTTAACCATGGGGGCAGTGCTTTTGTTTAGCAATAAAACGGTATCAGAGGTGAATCGCCTCACCTAGGGTAGTTCGTAGTTCAGAGGGTTCTGGGTTCTGCCGTGTACATATCGCATGTGAATTCCGTGGAAATACGCGTAATAAATGCCGCGTGGAGTTTTTTTTGAACCTGTGCGCGTGATTTAGAAGGGCTTCGGAAGGTGCATGAATACAGTGCGCGCTGAAGCAGCTTCTGCCGGTTACACGTTTGTCGATACGTTACGTTACACGGAGAGCGGCTGGGGTGCGCTTTACATTCTACATTCACGACTCACGGTAGCGGTCCGAGACATTTAAATGCCCGTAAAATACGGGACATCCGGAATTGCGGTCAGTAAAACAGAACTACTTCGTAACTTAGTCCGAAAGCGGAACATCATTTTTACGTATTTTCCGAAATTGCGGTCCGAAACATTTATGTTTCGCCGTATTTCGCACCGTCGCACCCCAGGAGCCAGGAGAGCGGAGAGTGAAGTGCGGACGTGTGCACAGTGAGATTATCGCTGCTGCTGCTACTGCTATCGCTGCTACTGCTGCTGCTGCTGCTGCTGCTACCGCTGCTATTACTATCGCAGCTACTGCTACCGCTGCTACTGCTATCGCTGCTACTGCTACCGCTGCTACTGCTACCGCTGCTACTGCTACCACTGCTACTACTATCGATGCTACTACCACCGCTGCTACTGCTACCGCTGCTACTGCTACCGATGCTGTCACCCGATGTCCCCACGCCGCCGCTCCTGCTACCGCTGCTGCCACTGCTACTGCTACTACTGTTGGTGTTTTTGCTACTACCGCAAGGCTCGCAGTATACGACTATTTTCCCATCGGCACCAGCAGCATCAATGCGATAAGGCCACGCGCCGTCTTGAATGCACTCTGCACGTTTCCGTATTAACGCCGCTGTGAGGTACTTAAACCCATCACGCCGTCGTTGAATATCTTCAGGGCCTCTCGAAAGTGCGAAGCGCTCGATTCTTTCTAGCGTTATGCCCTTGCAGAGTTCAAAAATAATGTCAGCCTTCTCGCTAGAGCTTGGCAGTCCAGCCAATGAATTTCGCGACCCAGGCGGGGGATCCGCTCGTGCCACTAGCGTGGGCTCTCGTGCCTCTGTTGGTGGTGTGGGCATCACAGACCCAATGCTCGAGCATTGAGACGAGGCCACCGAATGAAAGGAGGAAGAGCTGTGTTCTTGGGTTGGCTCCAGGTCTGAGCATTGCTGCGGCTGCTATGGCGGCGTGTCCGGCTACTCATCTGAAAGATTTCTGCTCCTTCAGGAGCAGGAGCCGTAGAGCGGCGGCGCTTCCTCGTTCTACGCATAGCATCTTCAATGCTAGGGCGGCCGCGTAAATTGTTGGCAACCTCCATTGAACCCTGCATATTATTGGTAGGATCTTCACCGGATACTTGTCTACAAAAGTACCTCACGCGAGATTCGCCCCTTGCGCGGGCAGTCGTGAAGAGGAGCTGGCCCTTAATGAGTGCACCAACCGAGCGTTTCTTTGTTGTGTCCTTCGTCGCCGCGACGAGAGCATCACTGAAGCCTAGAGGCTTCAATTCGTCAGCAGTATACCAATAGCCATTAATTTCGTCTGGCGCACCCTCAAGCGCCTCCTCCAGCTGCTTTCTTTCGTTCATAGCTTCGTCGCAAATTCCCAGCCGAGCCACCTGTTGCCATAGAAGCGCAACACGCAGATAAGGCAAACGCAGAGTACTTATACTGGTGGTCGATCAATGTACCTATGAATATCATCAATTAAAAACATTCTGAAATTCAACCACCAGTATAACATCTCTCATTGCCACCC
>Ga0307982_1001224_pt1 | contig 20839 bp, 10 predicted proteins | sample OrgLakmetagen989_FD_201847 | JGI IMG/M metagenome (GOLD analysis project Ga0307982, IMG submission 201847) | Saline water microbial communities from Organic Lake, Antarctica - #989 | ecosystem: Environmental > Aquatic > Non-marine Saline and Alkaline > Saline | place: Antarctica: Organic Lake... | reverse complement strand
TCCCAAGCACAGACAGCCACGACGAGAGCCACGAAGTGAACAAGGCTGAGGCGGCCCGTTTGCGGTTTGCAGCTGTGTCTGTGCTCTGTGGCGTGGGCGAGCGCGGCGTGCTGCACACAGAGCAAGTGCTACCGTCGCTGCTCGCTGCCTGCGGCGACGGTGCCAGCAAAGTACGCCAGCTGGCGGAGAAAAGCGTGAACATCATGTGCAGCAACAAACCCCACCTGGTGCGCGCTGCTTTTGCTGACGGCGTGTTTGCTGCCTTCTTGGTGTCCCGTGCAGCTGCTGGACATGGGGCTGCTGCCTCCCCTCTGCTGGCTGCAGGCAAAGTGACAGAAGAGGGGGGCTCTCGAATGAGAGTCGTTTGCGACACACTGTACTCATATTTCATGGCAGATACCCCCAGCGTGCGTCAGGCCATGTTCAGGCGGGTGCTCCGGCGATTTGACGCCTCCGTGGGTGCCCAGAGCAGTTTGCTGGCGACTGCTCGCAGCGGGACAGCCGCAGACTTTAGCGCAAGTGGTGCAGCAAGTGGCAGCGAAGACGACGAAGAAGATCTGGAGCAGTGGGCCACAGAGATCGCCGCCTCGGGGCAAGATGCCTTGGCCTTGGGTCTGAGCAGCATGGCGTACGCTCCATCTGCAGATGACTCCCAGGACATGGCCCCGACAGCAGCAGCAGCAGTGCGGCGGGGAGTCAGCCTGGATTTGGATGCTTTGCAGTATGTTGCTTACCAGTTGACTGCACTGCCCTTCAGCAAAACCCAGGAGCCTGCCGCGCTGGCCAACCTGGCGGGGGCACTGGTGGCCCGACGGGGCGATGCCGTACTGGACGATGTGCGCGCATGGGAGAAGCGCACACAAGATGAAGCGTCTGGGCGCACGCTGGTGTCTGCCTCTGATGTGCACTCCATTTGCGAGTTGGTTGTGCTTGTTGTGCTTCTGCGCATGATTGTGAATCTGCGCGTCATGTATGAGCTGAAGGCGAGTGCAGTATCCGCCCTGAGCTCGTCCGCTGTCACCAAGTCGTCAGAGACTGCTGCAACAGTGCCAGCGCATACCATCCCACCACTAAGCCCCTTGGCTCTACCCCCCTTCCTTTCTAGATACACCCCCCCCCGACTTGCCGATAGTGCAGGTCTAGGCGTGTTTGTCTCGCAGCTTTTGTCATCGTATGCCAGTTTGGTGGCCACTGCTGCTGCAGAAACCCCTGGTCTGCCAAACAGCGGAGCTGGCAGCAATGCTGATGGAGCAATGGCGCTGGGAGACGCATTGCGCGGGGCAAGTGGGGGCGCCTCGCCGCTTTCCGCGCGGCGGGGGCGGGGCCGCAAACGAGCAGCAGAGGTAACTCCCAAATCAACGTCCAGTGCACTGCAACCTGATTCTACGGGGAGCAACAAGGCACGCCGGGTGTCTGCGAGCGCTTCGAAAGCGACAAAGTCGGCCAAGCCACGGTCAAGCACCCCAGCTTCCAGCAAGCGCAGGGGAGCGAGGCGCAGCTCCAGGGGGCAGGGCAGCGATGGAGAAAGCTCGGATGAGGATTTTGTGCCCAAGTGATTGAATTTACTTGCGAAGTGCGAAGCCTGCCCTTCATTTAAGCAAAGGGCAATAAAACACCCTTGAGCAACCGTGTCTGGGTTTCACAAGAGGCTCATGGTGTTCTGCACTGCCTGCCACTTGCATACTTGCCTCAGGGCGCTGTGGGTGGACACCCCAGTTTGTGTTTTGAGCACCTGCTGAAGACTCTGCAGTGCCTTTGCTGCCTTGTCTAAGTACGCAGATACAATGCAATTGGTCGTTTAAGCGTGGGTGCGTACCCAGGGCTGTGACAGGCTGGGCCAATTTGAAGCCGAGCGTGCTTGGCCCCCCCCGCTGTGAGACGGCTGTAGGATCTTGTATTGCAAGCGATCTTGCATGTAGAATGCTGTTGCTGAAAAACCAAACAACCAAAATCACCACCGTGCCCTAGAAGCAAGCCCTGCATGCATGAAGCCGTTGTTTTCTCTTGCAAGAATTTCAAGAAATTGCCTCGTCTTGCAGCGATGGCGGCCACAGTCTGTGCAAGAGCATTATCAAGTGCGAGCAGAGTGCCTGCCCCTCAATTGTCTGCACTTTGTTCTACAAGCGAGCTAAAAGCTCAAATAGCGAGTGCAAATCCTCCAATTGTGCTGGATGCGAGCTGGCATATGGACAAATCCAGGAATGGCAAGGATGAATTCAGCAAGTTGCGCCTCCCTGGCGCACAGTTCTTCGACATAAATGAAGTGGCAGATACAAGCAGCGATTTACCGCACATGTTCCCTGGGGCTTCCCTACAGCGTGCAGCTGCTGCTCATTTTGGTTTGCAAGTGGGACGCCAAGTGGTTGTGTACGAAGCCGGCCCGCTGTTTGCTGCCCCGCGAGCATGGTGGACACTGAAGCATATGGGCTATGATGCCCGCATCCTGAATGGGGGCATGCAAGCATGGATTTCTGCTGGTGAGTCGGTGGTTTCGACCCCTGTAATTCCTGGAGCGCTGAAAGTACAACAGGAGTTTGCCTTGAGTGGGGATCCTAGTTCACCCCCTGACGGTGTGCTTGATTTCGAACGGGTACAGAAGTTGAGTGCTTTGCTGGATGGAGAGCAGAAACAGTGTAATAGTGATAATGGGGGTACTTTGTACATTCTTGATGCACGGGCGGCGGGCAGGTTCAATGGAACCAGCCCGGAGCCTCGAGAAGGCATTCAGAGCGGTCACATGCCGGGGAGCACAAATGTGCCATTTGCATCACTACTTGAGGCATCAGACGGGACCCTGCTTCCCATGGAGTCCCTTCAAACAGCTTTCCGGCGCGCCGGTGTTAGCCTACACAACGATGCAACGTACATCACAACTTGCGGCTCTGGGGTGACTGCTGCAGTCATTCTACTTGCCCTCCACGAGTGCGGTGTCCCGTGGAAGAGTCTGAATCTCTATGACGGCTCTTGGCTTGACTGGGCAACTCGTGGTGGCAAAATTATTCGGTGAACCCAGCACAACTGCATGGTCAGCTGTTGCATCCTGTGCAATTCGTGCCCCCCCTTCGTTCTGTTGCCTTGATTTGGTTGCCGGAGCTGTGCATGGCTGCGTGACCAATCAAGTTACATAGTCATGTACTTTTAGCCCTCAGTTGCTTTTGGAAGCCTAGGTGAAACAATTCCTCACAGTAGTACAGACTTGCATGTACTCAAGCACATCCAATGAGCAGGATACCCACCAAAAACTCAGTCGTGTTGCCTGATTCGCCCTCAAATTCCAAAGAAAATGCGTATGTGTTAAAGCCTAATATGAGGCAGAGGACCTTGGCTTCATACGTACATGTCAACCAAAGAAAGCAGCTGGGAAGTGGTAAGCCGGGCAAGGTGACCTGGCGTGGGTGCATCGCGCAAAATGCTCGTACTGTAGGCCACTATGGAACTGTCACCCTTGGAATATGGAAAGCTGACGGAAAGGAAGTAGCAGTGAAGGAGATAGATAAAGCAAAATACTCCAGTCTAGTTGCATTGCGGAATGAAGTACGAATCATGCAGGTACGCGGAAATTGCTTGTTGGGAGCGTTGCTGCGAGAAATTTCAAGATCCACAGGGCTTGAGACACCCAAACATAATTCACCTTGTGGACATGTTTGAAACTGAGCAGCATATGTATCTTGTAAGTATTCTCGAGCCGGAAATGTTTGCGGCACGAAACCGTATTCTGTGCACATGCAGGTCACCGACATCTGTCCCGGCGGAGAACTGTTTGACCGTATCGTAGAGCTCAAGTCACTCAGCGAAACAGAGGCGTGCAAAATTGTAAGTTGCAAGCCCAATCGACAGCGAGTCTTTCAGTCAGCCTCGCGATGTAGATGTATCAATCTCTGCAAGCATTGAAGTACGTGCATGCGAGGCAAATCGCACACAGGTAAGACCATTCAACGGCGCACAAGATGCACCGTGCCAAAATATCTGCTCTGCTTGCGAAGGGATTTAAAGCCTGAGAACATCCTTCGCACCGCAACTGGTGCTGATTACAACTTAAAAATGATTGACTTTGGTTTGTCAACTGTCACCCAAGCGGGCGTTCGAGAAACGGGCAGAGTTGGCACGCCGTACTACATTGCACCAGAGGTGCTTGCCAAAGACTACGACGAATCCTGCGATATGTGGAGTATGGGGGTCATCTTATTCATCCTTCTGTGTGGTTATCCTCCATTCTGGGGCGATGTGGACCGCAAGATTTTTGCGCGGATCAAGAAGGGACACTTTTCCATGGTGGGCCCTCAATGGGCGAACGTTTCCGATGCTGCCAAGAATTTGATTAGGCGGCTTCTTTGCCCTGAAGATAGTCGGTTGACCGTCACCCAGGCGTTGGATGATGTGTGGATGCTGGAAGAAGGCGTTGTCCAGCAAGGCAAGTTTGCAGCTGTGCATGTGCACAAATTGAGGCGCTTTGCAAGTCAGCATCCTTTAAAGCGAGCTGCAATACGGCTAATTGCGACGGGGCTTGAGCAAAACTTTATCTCCAATGCGGCACAAGTGTTTGATTTGTTCGATTTGAATCGGGACGGACTCATCACTGAGGCGGACCTTGAAGAAGCAGCGCTGCTGAGCGCGGCAAAAATGAGCCGCGAGGAGGCTGCACGGATCATCCAAGCCTGTCTTTGCCGCCACCCAACAGGTCTAGGACCTTCAGACTTCGTTCCTGCACTTCTCACAAAAGTGGTGTATTTGAGGGGGGAACACTTATTGGCGGCTTTCAAACACATGAATGCTTCAAGGTCAGGGTTCCTTACGGTGGGAGACTTGCAGAAATGGGTTTCAAAGGAAGAAGCCTCACGCTTACAGGCTGACTGTGCGAGGCCCCATTTTGGGTTGTCACTCCAAGAATTTTTGCACTTGATGGCCGGAAATGAGAAATGAATTACATTGACAGAATCACAGGGCAGACCAGCAGAAGCAACCAGACAACTGCAACCAAACATCCAGCCATCAGCCCGCCAGAGACAGTTGCTGCGACAACTAGTGCGAGTGTGAGCAGCGCTGCAATGCGCCACCGTGCCAGCAGTCGTAGGAAATTTGGCACCAGTAGTCGCTTGCTGCTGACGCCGCTGCTGAGGACAAATGCATGTTGACTCACCGGGCGAAAGTTCATACCGTTCTCGGTGAGAACAGTCTCTCCTTCGATGAAAAGCGCCCACAGCGAGCAGTCAAGCCAATCAGCAAGCCATTGCACTCGGTCCACTTCGCCACTGGTGCCTGTGGCAAGGTCCCGGTGCACTGCCGGGACAATGCCTCGCACAACCGCACGCACAATCGCACTGCTCCATCCCTGTGACGCATTCACCAGCAATGTAAGCTCATCTTGGCGCACGGGGATGTGCGACAAGTGCCCGTCGTACCCTCCTGCTTCAAGGCGTCGCCCAGCGCTCTCCGCCACAGGCTGCTTGTCGTCAACGCTCACTGCCGTGGGCGCAAGCGAGCTGACTTGCGAATTGAATTGCTCCAGAATGTGCTCCAGTCCATACACATGCACCAAGCGACAAACAAGGTATTGCAGGCGCTGAACAGATGGCCCGACTGAGTGCTCCATGTTGCGGTTCGCCCATGCCTGGGCGGCTGCATCCTTCAAGCCCTGCGCAGCGTGTTTGAGAATGTCCTGCAGAGATCCTCCGGCGGTGTCGTGAGACTGTGTAGTTTTTGAGGGGACCTGTCCCAGTGCTCGTTTGCGCTGGTCGATGGCCAGCAGCAGCTGCACCACAAGACCAAGGACAGCACGGCGAGACACTTGTGTGGCAGCATCCAGTACATCCACTCGGCGCTCTGCAGGCACCTCAAAGGTGTCTGCTGACCGCATGACTTGCATTTGGTTGGCAACGGACGCAGTGGGCATCGCAGCACAATCTGCAGGCGGCACCTCGTACAAGCTGGCACCCTCCGACACACTCCACAGCTGCAAGTCCTCACAACACACTGTAGCCGCAGCTTCCTGCAGGTCATCCTGCCCATCTCGCCACCCATGTGCAGCCAGCGTCTCGCTCATGGGAAGCAGTGTCTCCGAGATAGCACTGGCATCCACACCCAACACATTGCAGTGCGAGCGCAGGCTGCCGGGAATGAGCTTGTCGCCAGAGCGCTGCGCCGCGCGCTGCCAGGCTGCCCAGCGCACTGTGCGTGTGTGCACCGCGCTGCGCTGCATGGTGTTGGCGGGGGGGATGGGGCTGGGTAGGGGCCTGGACATGGGGCTCTGTGACTTCAAGAACTCTTCGCTCTCTGCCATCCCCCCCGCATCTTGCTGCTGTACACTGTTGCGGGCTTGAGCGTCGCCGTGCAGCAAGTGCCCGCACTGCCACAGGGTGTCCACCACGCATGGCTCAAACACATCCAGCACTCGCTCCAGCTGCTCCAGTGCTGGGAAGCGGGGGCCGGAGGAGAACATGGGGGAAGCATACGCCACCCGGCCATCCTTGAAGATGCTGTCGTTCTCGGTGGGGGCACTGGCCGCCGTGGAGCGAGGGCTGCCCAGCACACCTGCCACGCTGGTGCTGCCGCTGGAGCGCACTTCTGCCCACAGGAAATCCACATTGGCTGCCCGCAGCTTCGCCACATACACGCCCAGCAAATGCACGTAGAAGGAGTAGTGCAGCGCCACCCAGCCGCGCCAGTAGTGCGTGTACTCGGCGGGACACTGCTGGAAGTCCCCGAATGAACTTGCCAGCGTCTTAGCCCAGCGGGCGGTGACGCCCTGCATGATGTACGATCCGCCGCCCACTGTGTCCCGCTTGTTGCCTGAGGCGGACGCCAACAAGCTGCTTGCAGCGTGGAATGTGGAGGCGCGGTCAGGAGCACAAGAGCGCTTCTCATCGCGTGCCATGGTGCGCCATGGCGTCAGGTACAAGAGCCACGTTTGCACCAAATCATCATACATGCCGCCTGGCGCAAAAGCTGCTTGGTCTAAGTGAATGCGGAACCAATGCCACAGGGGCATCTGCAGGCACCGCAGCACAGGTGTCTCGCAAGCGTACTGCCTGCGCAGGTCCGCAAACGCCCCTCCAATGTTTCGAGCCGCATCTCGACCGCTGAAGGACTCCACGGAGGCACTGGCCCGCCCCAGCAGCCACTGCTTTGCCCCCTGCCACTCGTCGGCAGCGTTCAGCCCAAGCTCCCCAGTCGGAAGCAGAGGCAGGGTCGCACCGGCGTGCTTTTGGTCGAACATGCGAGAAGCTCGGAACACGGATGTGCTGTTCTCGTCACGGCCACCACACAGATACTTGAGTGAGTGGTCTCGCAACAAATGCGACAAAATGACAGCAACAGCAGGCGTAGTGTCGCCCACCAGGGGCTGGTATACAAAACAATTTGCAGCAGCAGCGTTGTCTAGCGCGTTTGGCTCCCCCAGGTGCAGAATGCCCCGCGAGGGCGGCGCATGGGAGCCCAAGTGAATGCTGTCAAACGGGCGCAGGAGCAAATCCTGCAGAACATTAGGAGCCACCATGGGTGTTCCTACCTGCCGCAGAAGCGCAGCGCATGTTCCCGGCAAGGGTAGCGTGCGAGCTGCGTTTCTCAGCAGCAGTGCGTGCTGCAAGAACACTAAGAACGCACCGTTGTGGGGTGAGAGCAGGTACTGCCCAGTGGGGTCGTACGGCGGCATGCCTGTCTCAGGAGGCGGATGGGCCTTGCGCTGCTTGGGGACACCTGCTGCCTCCTCGCCCTCCACAGCAGGGGTGTCGCCCCCCGGGGAGACGCTGCTTTCGCTGTGCAAGGGGTCCTCCAGGAGTGACTCACACATCGTGCTCAGCGCCGAGAGAGAAGCTGATTGTGCAGTCAGCTCAGACAAGCTCCAAAACAGTAAGCCTCTGCGCTCACTACTGTGCCGGGCAATGACGATGGCGCCATCACCCGTCTCTGCCTGCCCGGTTATGCTGGACAGCACCCCTCCCAGTGCCGTCACTGCATCGCTCAGCAGCTCCAAATCCGCCATGGGGTCTGAGCTGGAGCGCTTGAAGGCAATACCAGGCACTGGCCGAGTGAAGGGTTGTTTGGGGGGAGGCATGACGTTCACCCGAATCACGGGGGTAGGCTTCCGGTGAGCTGACACAAAAAAGTGCACAAAATACGCAAGGACAGCTGCAGGCAGCGGCAACAACTGCACAAAGGCTGTCCTGCCAGAAGAAATGCCTCTGTTCTGATCCAGTGCTTGCGCGGGTTGAGGTGCCTGCAGAACTGCTGTCAGGAACTCAAGCAAGCCGCTGATTGAGTATCCGCCTGCTACGGCTGCAGCTGCATCCGGCCCAAAAAAAGACACTGGCACCACTACTGACTGCAAAAAGCAACGAGTGGTCAATTGATGCATGTTGGTGAATATCAGGCGTGCGCACCTGTTGCCCGGGGATGTGGAACAGTGACTCTTCATAAGCCTGGTCAAGCGAGCCGGAGTATCCCAGCATACGCTGCATGCGCAGCGCTCCTTCAGCGAGATCTTGGTGTCGCTCAGACCAATTCTTTTTGCTGGGAAGGTCCGGATTTATGTTGTACAGCTCTTCCCATCGCCAAAAGTGGATTCCAGAAAGACCTACAAGCCACGCTGTCTTGCCGGCGCTTTCGCCCTCGCCGAATAGCCGTTGTAAGATCTGAGTGAGGGATTTTGAGAGTTTGTCACATGATACAAAGCGAAAACCATACCCGACTTAATCCATCCTGCCAGAAGTTGCCGCTGTCTTCGTCCCTGTCATCTCCACCACTGCGGTACAAAAGGGTAGACACACGTTAAGCTATTTCCGCAGGACCACCGTACCCGTTCAATTGGCGCCTCAGCAGGCGTTTGAAAGCTTTGGTAGACACATTGAAGTCAATTTCCTCCGTTATTATGTCTTCTAGGGTCCACTTGTCCAAATCTTTTTGATTTGCAGTCATGCTGACAGTCACAGCTGGCTCCAAACAAAACCTGACCTGAGGTGGCAAGCCCGCTTCACCAGACCGATCCTACAGCACAACCTCAAGCGAAGGCAAGCCAACAGAAAGAAATGTGGGAAGCATGTATAATACCATTGCTGAGCTGGAGCCGACAAGGTTCGGCATGCCAGCAATAGAAATGCAACCAGGGGGGGGCTGCGCGCAATACTCCTGCGTCTGAGGGACCTGCTTCACACTGGGCCGTTAGGTGTGGAATAAAGAACCCCACCTTTGATTCATGTGTTCAATTTAGTGTGTGCGCACCTGCCCCTGAGTGCATAAGTTCGAAGCTGACAGTCTTCACCGCCTGCCGCTGCTTTTGGAAGAGAATTCCGCACAGCGCTTGCTCTGTCATCCTTGCCAAGTCTCTGTATACAAGGCCCACCATGAATACACTGATGAATTCATTTGCAAGGCGCAGTTTATGTACTGCTTCCAAGCAGCCCACAGCGAGCGCTTGCCTTCTCTTGGCATGCCCAAAGACAGGTGCTTCTGATGCCTCGCAGCTGGAGGACTATCAGATTTTATTCATGAAGCGCGCAAGCAGCGGTGTCATGGCTGGTGCTTGGGTATTCCCTGGGGGCAAAGTTGACCCAGTTGATGCAATTTTGGCTGAAGAAGCTCTCAAGTTTGGAGGCTTGGACCCGGGTGCGGAGTTGGGTCGCTCTACATATCTCAAGGAAGCAACACTCCGCCTGTGTGCCGTGCGAGAAACTCTTGAAGAAACAGGACAAGCTTGGCCAACACACATGGCAGATTATGCTCCAGAGGCTGCGGCATTGGCAAAACCGGACCATGCACAGTATGCAGCGATGAAGGAGGCAGCTGCTCGCCCCCAAGCGCTGGGCATTTGGTCTCAAACCTACGCGCACGACATTGTGCACAGCGATGCCTTGAAGCAGCTGGTAAATTTCACAACACCACTCAGCGAACCGCGTCGATTTTCAACTGCATTTTTCCTTCAAAGCTGCGACCACGACCTGGCTGCCGACGCTGCCTGGGCAGCAGCGGCTCAAAGCAGCGTGGCTGCATCCAATGGAGAGGTCACGGGGGTGCAGTGGGCCACCCCGAGCCAGGCACTGGACGCTTGGGCAGAGGGGAACATGCCGCTGCCCCCCCCTCAGTTTCTGCTGCTGCACACGCTGAAGCAGCTGGCGCCGAGCTGGGGGCAGCTAGGGGTTCTGCCCTCCTCGGGGGCGCTGCCCGGAGACGCAGACCTGCAGCCCCACAACGCCAAGCTGAGCGACAGCAGCCTGGGCATCCACCTGCCTGGGGACAGCGAGCATCCATCAGCTGCACAGCTGGGCGTGCTTCCCGGCAAGCGCCATCGATTGGTGGTGACTTCGCGCAGCGGCCAAGCTCTGCCTGACGGCCCGCTGCCAGCAATGGCTGATGCACAGTACGAGTGGCACAGTGACTGGACAGAGTCGCCAACAGTAGCACTACCGCTAGAACTGCGCGCCTAGGAGCGAGATGCCAAGTTATTCTCTCTGATCATCTTCCGTCGAGCTTTCTTGACCAAAGCCCGACGCTCGCGAGGGGTCAAGCTGTCGGTGCCAGTCAAAATCTGCTCCGTCAAGGTTTTGCCTGGCTCGAGGAGAGTCCACAGCCACTCAGGATACTCCTTGTCGTCTTTGTACACCGGCTGCTCTGCATCCTTCTCCAGGAAGACAGGGATTTGAGTATTCAAGTCAAAGTTTTCTTTCACAACTGGTGCTGCACCACCTCCGCCGCCACCTGCATCGGAAGGTCATAAGAAAAGATTAACAACCACCCAGCAGCAAACTAACCTTTTTTCTTCTTTTGCAATACTGGTGTAGATGCACGAAGCGGACCAAGCACTGAGGAGCTGGAGTGCAGTGAGCGTGCGGAACTTGAAAATGTCAGCCGCGAAGCCGGTTGCAGGCGAGCAGTAGCAGACCAAATGCGACAGACAGCCATTTTGACGTTCAGACAAATGAGCTTAATGAGTATATGCAGTGAAGCAAAAAGGAGAAGCCAACACGCAACAGGAAGCTGCAGTGCTGTAGCAGTGAGAGTGCTGTCTCGGTGGCTTGAATGGTTGCGAAGCCAATAACAATACTGGGCAACTACACTGACTTCAACACTCAGCCTACGATTGGCGAACACTTTGGAGCGGCACGTGGCTGGGGGACTAATGTGGCACAAAACAAGAGGAAAATGGGGGGGCCTGTGCCAAGATTTTTCGACAACACTGTTGCGTCATTGTGTCATTCCCCCGGGCGGCCAGCATTCTGCTACTTATCTGGATCACAGACACGACTTAAAAGGTGTCTCTTTGTGCTACAGTCCTCGGCTTGAATGCCGTGTTCTCCAGCGACCTCCTGTGAAATCTCTTTGGCAAACTGTTTGATCGAATTTGAACTCCTTTATTTTCAACATGGCAGCAGGCCTGATTCAGTCCATTGTTGAAGCAACAGAAAGAGGAACCCCCTTTTATTCATTTGAGGTGTTTCCACCTGGATCAAAGCAGGGTGTTGAGGCACTGTAGGTGTCATGCCAGTTTCCACGACATGTCTTGCAGCATGACAGGCAGGTTTTTGCAGTTGCCGACGGCTTGACATTTTGGCAAAGGAGGAGCCTGAATTCATTGCTGTTACATGTGGAAATAACATAGATAGTGCGCAGCGCACGCTGCAGATTTGTCAGTATATCCAGCAGGTGCGGAAAACAGATTCCTTGTCTAAAGCCGCACGCGCTGGCTGGGTTGTCACCACAAACTCGTTATTCATCGCAGTTTGCCGGCGTGGAAGCTCTAATGCATGTAACATGTGCTGGCAAATCTGTGGAAGCGCTGAAATCCCTGCTTTGTGATGCACGCGACGCTGGAGTGCGCAATGTGCTCGCTCTGACAGGGGAGCAAGCAGACATCTCCATCAGCCCCTCGCTCACAGCAACAGATCTGCTGCAGTTGATCAAGACCGACTTTGCAAGCGATTTCACGGTGGCAGCAGGTGTTTATCCGGATGGTTGGCAGTGCCCTGGCTCTGCTGGTTCTGCCCCCAACTCAGACATGGCAACTGAAGTGAGTGCAGCCAAGGCCAAGCAGGATGCTGGTGCAGATTTCTTGATGTGCCAATTCTGCTTCTCGGCCAAACAGTATGAGACATTTAGTACAGCCTGCCGTGCTGCAGGGGTCACTGCCCCCATTTTACCCGGCGTGTTGGCTGTGGACCAGCCTGGCACTGTGCTGCGAATGACGGAGCACTGTCACGTGCCACTCCCCACAGAGCTGGACGCCGCACTGCAAAAAGTCCCAGAGGAGGCGCAGGGGCAGCCCCACAGTGCTCTGCAAGCCCAGCTCTGTGCAACTGCCGCTGCCCTGCTTGGCGGCGGCGCCCCTGGGCTGCATTTCTACCTGCTGAACCTCCAGAGCGCCCTGCTGCACGCACTGCGCAGTGATGCTGTTGGCAAGGCACTTGCTGCTCGTGGCGGCTTGGCAGTACACCGCCGCAAGCTGCCTTGGCGGGCAAGCGCTGTTCCTGAGCGGGAGAGTGAGGCTGTGCGGCCCATATTCTGGGCCAATCGCAGCAAGAGCTACATCCAGCGCACAGCTGCGTGGCAGGAATACCCCACTGGCCGTTGGGCTGATGTTGCCGAGGCCCGAGGCATGCCGGCGCTGGCGGTGGGATCAGCCGCTGCAGCATTGCAGCTTACCGACACAGGGCACACGGCGGTCGCCATGCCACGCAGCATATCTGCTGGTGATTTGAAGGCATCCAGCGACAGTGATGGGGTCATTGTGTCCGAGTTGGGCAGCTGGGGGGATGCAGCTGATCGGCGGGTGATGTGGGGCGAGCGCCTTGAGAACGAGCAGTCTGTGTGGGACGTGTTTGTGGGGTACCTTGCTGGCGCCGTGCCTCGTATACCATGGTGCGAAGTGGAGATGCACCCAGAGACGGGTGCGCTGAGCGACAATCTGCAGTGCATCAACAGACAGGGCCTCCTTACGATCAACTCCCAGCCCCAAGTGAGTGGCGAGGGCAGCGACCACCCAGTGCACGGATGGGGGGGCGAAGGCGGAGTCGTGTATCAAAAAGCGTATGTAGAGTTCTTTGCCCGGCCTGGCGTCGTGTCTGCCATCATGGCTGTCGCTTCCCGTGAGGCGTTTCGCAGCATCCGGTACATGGCAGTGGACAGCAAAGGGAACACATACGCTAACGGCAAACCAGGGGGGGCTACTGCAGTGACATGGGGGGTGTTTCCTGGTCGCGAAGTTGTGCAGCCCACCGTGGTTGACCCTGAGGCGTTTCATGTTTGGCGAGAAGAAGCCTTCGGGTTGTGGCGGCAGGTGTGGGCAGATGCTTACGATGAAGAGAGCCCGTCGTATGCGTTGCTGCACGACATGGCCAACAAGTACTTCTTGATCAACATCGTGGAGAACGACTACGTCAAGGGCGATATCTGGAAGTTCATTCACGAGGTACTTGTGCAGCTCGGAGGGGACGGCCTTCCTAGCATGTCGAAAAGTGCTTCGCCAGCCACTGCTACTGTTACACCATAGGCAGAATACCATTTTTACTGCTGCATACTCGTGATCTTGCTGCTGCACACGATAGGTGGCGATCGTGAAAGCTTGGAAATCAGACATCCAGCGAGACAATTATTGGACATTTTCCGCAGCTTCTGCCATGCAGCTCAAATAACTCAATTTAGACAGGCAGCATCATTGCTTGATGAACAGCACATGGATCGCCATGATGACACAGGCCATAGACACAAATGGAGACAGCCTTTCCCCGATGCGAGCGCATTTCCAAAAAATGCCAAGTGTCCCTGTCTTGTGGTCATTGATCCACTGCATTCGACTCTTCAAGTACGTGCATGTGCAAATAAACAGCAGAATCAAAGTGAGCAAACTGCTCAGATCGAACACAGCGCTCATGACTGAGGTACTGCCACAATGTGGTATCTGCAGTATCACAGGAGAAGTTTGCTTCTCTCTCAAAAATCCGCAGACAAGCTCAGCGGCAAGTATAAGTACTGCGCGAGGCAATGGACCACTGATACCCACCAAGTTTATAAAACAACGTTGATTCTTGATTCCACTTCGATGATATATTGCTCACATTTGGTGTGTTTTGCATGTGCAATACTTGGCTGCTGGCAGGCCCCGTCACCCAGCTAGCCAAAGCCACTTGCCAGCTCCGCACCACGCAGTCCCTTGAGCTCCCAATAAATACCCCAGACTATTGCAGCGATACAGTGACCATTTTTCTCCGGTCATCCCTTGCAGGGCATTCGGGTGCACCCGCACATCTGGAATAGCTGCAAGCTGACATCCCACCACGAGGTGCTTGACTGAATTGCCTGCACTCCCGCTTGCGCTCTATTTGTTTTGGGTGAAGCCCAGACTGCTTTCAGGTGATTCAACACAATTTAGTTGAAAATATGTGTGCTTCTCCGTCTGTGTCTTTTCTGGTGAGTAGATCGGGGCTCATCGTGACATGCCCTCCCCGCCAAACTATTCTTCACGCTTCATGGGTCGCAGCCAACAGCACTGAGGCCTGTGATCGCACTGCTTCAGCAGGAGGACGACGAGACTTTTTTCCGTGGCTTGGATAGTGTTGTCCAATGGCAATCAGAGCTCCTGGTGCGTGCTTTGCCTGCGTTGCCCGCGTTTCGGAGCATTCAAACAATCCGAGACGAAACTCCTTGGCTCACATCGGCAACTCGCTGCAGGCAAACCTTCACCACTGGATGTTTGTACTGGACCAAATCGACGACAGATTTGAAAAGCTTATCCGTCGCAATCCTTGGGTGTTGATTGACTCAGTAGAGCAGCCTCCATCAAAGGAGGAAGAGGACTTTGTAAACGGAAGCCTCTTCCGGCTCCTCCGATTTTCATGTGTGCTTGTCCACAACTGCTGCAATAAGACAACATACAACTCACTGGAGGTATGTTTATGCAGTATGCTTGCATCCTCATACATTTTTGTGCAATGTTTATCTGTTCACAGCATCTAGCTGCCCTTCTTGGCGCTCGGGACGCGGCAGTCGCTGATGCGGCACTCATGTGCGTGTATGAAGTGTTCAGAGTGAGCGCCTCTGCAGTGGCCATGGAGCCGTTCGAATTATCCATGCCGCCCGCATCCACTTCAACCTTTGTGGCTCGGCTGGTGCCGTGGATCCGCTTGTTTGGGCCTGCTGGATCGATTCACTTGGCATGCAGAGCTGCCGCTGCTGCTTCTCACAGCAGCAGTTCTGCCACCGCCCCAAGCACCACGGCACCAAGTACGGCATGGGAGGTGGAGCCGTCAGCCTGGAATACTGTGGACCTGCTCGGCCTCCCCAGTGTCTCATCCAGCGGCACGTTACAGACAGCACAGCCGTCAGCACAGCTACTGCCCAGCGTGGAGCCAAGCCTTTTGCTCCCACACTGCGTCACAGTAACCACCCGCGCCCCTACCGTACAAAGCAGCGGGACACCAGCTGGTTCTAGCGGCATGAGCGCCGCTGTACCCCTGCCTGGCGTTCGCTTCGTACCGTCACTGGCCAGCTCAGACGATGCTGCCAGTGCTGCCGGTCAATTTGAGCGCTGCCCTTTGCTACTTGGCACCGTGTTGGTTGTATTCTGCCCCGCAGAAATGGCAGATTCCGACCCCATTGCCGTCGTGAGGGCGCTTGAGGCGGCGTTGCCTGCAAACTCACAGCTGCCGCAGGAGGAGCGCTACTCACTGCTGGTGTCTGCTCGGGCAGCAATTGCTCTGCGCTGCGGAAAAGAGGCCCTACTTAGTCTTGTATTTCGCTCCACCATGGCGCTAGCTGCCCTGGTGCATGCGACGTGTGTGTCGCCGGAGCTTGTGAAGGACCTATTGTCAGTGATTGAGGGTCAGGCACAGATACCTGGCACTACCTGGGTCACTGCCTACGCTGCCACCAGCAGCACCACGGCAGGGCCTGAGCGCAGGGCGATGTTGGATAAGGTTGCTCGGCGAATGGGCAGCTCAGCTGGGGCCTCCGTGCCGCACTCTGCCCAGTGGTGCACGGCCTGGGTGCAGCACGTGACCAAGCTCACAGCCACTGCGCAGCATGCAGACACATCGCAGGCTGTGTGGGGGTTCATGAGGGAAGCTCCACTGCGCTCAGCGAGTGTCTGTGCTGCCTCTGTGGACGCTCTTGCCGCTGATTGGGAGGCGAATGGTGTGTGCGTGGTCCCATCTGCCACAGCTCGCTCAGCCTCCCTGGGTCTGCTTACCGCCCTGCAGCCCCTGACACTGGGGCAATGCGCCCTGCAAGTCATGTCTGGACTGCTAGCGTCGGTGATGGTGGACATACACCACCTGAAAACCCTGTCTGAGTGCATTGCTCGGGAGTGGGACTTGGAGCGAGAGGACTTGCAGGAAGATGACGAACAGCAAGAGGACGACAGCAATGCTGCAGCTGGAAGAGGTCTAATGAACGTCATCCAGCACGTCAAAGCCGTCCCCATGGCGTCCTCCGGGTACTTGCAGACCCCGCGTGGGCGCTTGGCGGCTGTGCAGGCGAGCACGCTTGGCAGTTTGCCCCGAATGGCACAGCTTGGCTTACTGCTGCACTTCATGCAGGTGGCTCCTCAGCTAAAGCAGTTTGCTGAAAAAGTCGCGGCCAGCAGTGCGCAGTGCGGCAAGCCCACCCAGTTGATGCTCCGAGTGCCAGCATTGGCGGAGCAGCTGCAGGGAGATGCGCATGCCAGGGCGGGGTCTCCCACGACAGCTGCCGGCATGGCAGCTGCTCTCGCTTTTGCTCTGCTGGATGACCCGGCCACAGCTGACGACCACGCCGACCAGATACATCTGGCTCACAGCCGCGGCCGCAATTCCGAGGAGGGGTGCACCAGCATGCCTCTGCGAGATGGGGTTCGCTGGAAAGATTTCCACGACATCGTCACGCGCTCCATGCTGTGTGAGCCATCATCCAGCTATTTGACTAGCACAGCGCAGTGGCTGGACACAGAAGATGCATCATTCATGCACACACGGGACGTGACTGGTGCTGCAGATTGGGCGTTCGGTATGATTCCCACTGCCGAGTGGCACATGGATGCCTCCACTGCGTACGCTGTCACTGCGCTTGACGTGACGGCCCAGGCCGTGAACGAGGCCGAATTCCTGTCCTTCACCCCTCAATTAGTGGCAGCCTGCATGCCATTGGTCAAGCAGAGCATCACTACTCGACCCATGGCTCACCTGGTGACGAGGGCCCTGCTGCTCGTGGACTCTATTCTGACTTTGAGCCCCCCTGCAGTGCGCTTCATGGCAGATGCGCGCCACTTGAAGGTTCTAACAGACAAACTTCGCGACGAATCATCTGCATTCCTAAGAGCATGCGGTCATCGCCTGCAGCGACAGCGCGGAGCTTCCTCTGGCTTGGACAAGATGCAACTTGTGGCAAATGTAGCTGCCTTCAAAGACACCCAGGTTGTGCCCTGGATGCTGGATATGGACAGCAGCCATCCCATCAATGTGGAGCTGCAGGAGCCCCACATTCCCCTGGCGCTTTGCCATGCAACAGAGGTGTCAGAGGAAACACCATCAGCAGCCACTGGTCGACCCAGCGCTGCCAACAGCCAGCCCGCTGCACCAAATGCTGCAGCAGGCTCCAGCAGTGCCGACCACGAAGCAGCAGACCACACTCCTTCCAGCATACCCATACGCACTGTGCGCTCAGATTTACCCAATGCTGCAGACGTGGTGACTGAGGGAGCCCACCGGGCGGCGTTTCTGTACGCAGCTTTGACCCAGGACAGTGCAGCTGTATCAAAGCTGCCCCACCCAGAAGAGCAGCACATTGCGGCTGTGTTGCCACCAATGGCTCCACTGCGACGCCATCTTCTGTGCACCATCTGTGACACCATTTCAGCAGCTGTTGCCCCTGTGTCAGGTGGTCCCGCTGTTGCGGGGTCATCCCTCTTGCGCGAAATCACAGCCGGAGATGCAGCCCCAGCTCCAGCTGAAGGTGCAAGCGACGCACCTGCCCCGAGTGCACCAGCAGTCAGTCTCGACGAACACAGCTCAAGTGGCAGCTCCAGCGGCTCCAGCCATGATTCAGAATCAGGCTCAGGCTCTGAGTCTGAATCTGATACCGAGCTGTCTGAATCAAATGGCGACAATGGCCACCCCCCCTCTGAGGACCACAGCACAGCAGGAAATGCAAATGCCGCGGAGGCGGGTGGCAAGCCTGCTGGGCGGCAGTATCGATCTGCGTGCAATTTGCAGGCAGAGCAGGGTGACTTGCCCGCCCGCTGCATGCACACACTAATGGGCCACCGACGTGAATCGGACAGTGGGCTTGTGGCGTTTTTGAAGGATGTCTTTGCCTACCCTGCTGCATTTGGTGCTGACCTGTACCGGCAGAGCACTGCCCTGATCGCAGACATTGTGTCGGCCGACCCAGCGGGGTGCACTCTTTTTCACAAAACTGGCGTGGCGGGCATGTACATTGATGTGCTGCTGTGCTCCGGTGCCCCTCCCTGCCAAGAGTCGGTGAAGGACTTCGCGGCAGTGCTGCAAAGCTTGTTTGTTTCCCGAGCCGCTCGCGGCGAGGCGCAAGCCCGCCACGGTCCGCATTTCCTGGAGCGAGCCCTCCGCGGTGGGCTCCGCCACATGTATGCGCCCACCCGAGAGGGCTTCTTCTCCATGCCAGTGCCCTTCGGCAGCTCACCCATTGAAGTGCCCATGGGAAATGAGCCAGTGTCCGCTCTGACTTCCCTCAGCGCTGATATGGATGAGTCCATCACACGCAGGTCGCTTGCTGTGACAGAAGCCATAGACTACAAAGCAAGCCGCCTGCATTTCACAGCAGTCAGTGCACCCCAGCAGGTCCCAATTGCCCGCTTCTACCGGCATCCGCTGTGGGATGACGAGGAGTACGGAATCGGCGCAGGGCCCGCCGCCGGCTGCCGGCGCATCCGCTGTGACACCTGGACGACTGTGGGCGGCTTGGATGTGGACTCGTCAGATGCCACTGGTGATCCATACCAGCTGCATCAAGCCTGGGTATCTCGCTCACTGCCTGTGGCCGAGGCACTGGTTGCGGCTGAAGCAGCGTGCACAGTGCGTCGCCGCGGAGTGCACATCCAATCTCACGACGAAGACCCATCACCCCGCTTAGATGTGCGCTTCCAGGGGCCCCAGTCCTCCAGCACGGGTGGGCGTATGGTGTGCAACGTGTTGAACACTGCATCCGGGTCCAGCGCTGAGCTTGGGGCTAGCCTGCGATCCCTCCTTCGCTCCAACACAGATGCTGGGCCAATGCTGAAGGCTGCCACAGCGGTGGCTATCAAAGCTGCGCTCATGGAGGCAGTACACGTGCTGCAAGTGCGCCAGACTGCAGCAGGCGCGCTCATGCTCCGCTGTGCGAAAGAGTATGATGTTGCTGCAGCATCTGGTGATGCTACCGCCATTGAAGGTGCCCGCAACGCGCTTTGGTTAGCCTCACACCACTCATCTTGTGAGCACGCATTGGTGTGTGGATCTGTGGCGCATTTGCTGAATGCGTTCACGCCCATGCTGGTGGCTCAGTCGTCGGGGCTTCTGTCCACGAGTGGCGTGAAGCACCTGCAGCTGCGCTCGCTGCTCGCTCCGGGCACGGCAGATAACTGGTTTGCCAACAGCACTGAGCCCACCATCCCGTGGTCAGCGCTTACAGGGTGGCTCACTGACTCCCCCGAAGACGGTAACAGCTTCCTGGTTCCAGTGCTGGCGCTGACACGCATGGTCACCATGGGCAGTCCCCTCCCCAGCACATACTCCTCCTTGGACCTGCCTGCCTTGGCCAGAGACAGTTGGGACAACTGGGAGGCTGCTGCCTCTGTAGGTAGCTTGACCACCAACCCCGCCGTCTTCATCATGCCGCGCTTGCGTGCAGCGCTGCATGCAGCAGCGCCTGTGCAGCGGGTCAGCGTCATTCATGCCCTGTGCCTGGCTTACCGCGGGTACAAGCTGCTCACTAGCCCAACACCTGCAAGCGAAGCAGCACAGTTGTCCAATGCGAGTACGCTAGAGCACATGCTGCAGGCTGCCCAAGGGCAAATGAAGGCCTCTACTTCGGCAGAGCAGTCTGTTGGCCAAGTGCAAAGCGTTCTGGCTGACGTGAGCAAGCAGCTGTCAGACATGACCCTGGACAGTGTATCTGACAGGCCCAGCACTATTGCAGCGCTGACTGAGTTGATCAAGTCCATTGACCGCTGCCGCTCCGAAGTCGCTGCCCGCTTTGAAAGCGCCCTGGACCAATTGCACATGGCAATGTATGAGGGGTATGCTGCTTCGCAGTTTGCAGCAACGCCCATTGCAAGCGACCTTGTGCGCGCATTTGCGACATTGAACCCAGCATTAACGCTTCGTTTGTTGGTGCAGGGAGTGCATGACGACTTGGATGAGTTCCATTCCGCAGTGGCTGTGTGGCGTGGCCGCCCAGCAGTTCCCCCAAGCACCCCGGTGCAAGGCGAGGGGGCGGGATACAACAAAGACGGACACCTGGAGGCGAGTGGTCTTGGTATCACTGATGCCATTGACGATATGTGCATCTCCTCATCGCTGCTTGTGGACTCGACTCTGTGGACTGAAGGCCGCGCCACACTCCAGGTGAACCACCACGCTGAGGCTGACACAATGGTGGCGACAGCCACAGGCCCTGCCATCACAGGCGACAACGGCATGCATATCACGATGCAGTATGTGTCTGCTTCAATGGCGTGCTGTCGCCGCGTCGTGGTGCACCTGCGCATTGTGTGTGCCGTTATTGCTGCAGCTCACTCCAGCATTCCCCCAGAGTGGAAAGAGACTTTACCCAAGACTGAGCTGGCCACCGAAAGCAATACCGGCAACCTGTGGCGCAGGTGGGCGAATGAGTGGCAAGGGCGCGTGGCACTGGACATGCTGCGGCGTGG
>Ga0307982_1001223_pt1 | contig 20845 bp, 17 predicted proteins | sample OrgLakmetagen989_FD_201847 | JGI IMG/M metagenome (GOLD analysis project Ga0307982, IMG submission 201847) | Saline water microbial communities from Organic Lake, Antarctica - #989 | ecosystem: Environmental > Aquatic > Non-marine Saline and Alkaline > Saline | place: Antarctica: Organic Lake... | reverse complement strand
CACCTTACCTCACTAAGTTTGAGATCCCGGTTGCACTCGAAGCGTTCATAGCTTCGAAGGAGGTGCTGGTCCGCCGCCCAGCACCTCCCGGCATTCGCCCATTTTTGGAAATAAACGGTCAGTACAGTTCTTTTTTTCTTTTTTTTTTAAACCACAAGAACCGGGCTGCTGAAAGTTTCACAATTACTGAAGCTGAATCTTTCAGTAACGGGTCCGTAATAGTCTCCAATATTAAGTACTCGCCCACTCCTATGAACTCGAACTCGAACTCGAACTAGTACAAACCCAAATGACACAGAAGCCAATGCTGCGGGCAGAAGTGTACGCGCGTGCGTTGCGCGCAAGTCAATATCGTAAAGAATATAGTGTACAGAGGGCAGAATGCGATATACTTCCAATCCCCTCTAAAGTGGAAACTGTTCATGAAATAATTTTGAAACCGGACTTCACCGTTTCACGTTTCACCATGTGATGAATAACGAGAAAGAGCTGGCTAAGGAATAGAGAACGGATCTTTCTGAATGGGACGTGTGAACACTATTTGAAAAACTATTCTATTCTTAGTTCTGAGTTCTTAGGAATCAAAAGTATAAAGAGCTATAGTTTTCTGCGTGGCTCAATAATGACTGCACAGTCATAACTAAACGACTCCAAGCTACGAACATCCCCGTTCTGCTTCTTTCTCGTTGCCCTTGTGTAGAGACAATTCGGCATTGAATTCAAGGCTTTCGATGAGACTTGGCCAATGTAGCGAAGTTTCGTGCGAACCACATGCTCACCGTCTCCCTTAGTGTCTCTTGTGCGAGGAGTGACTTCTGCTTGGCGCTGACCCGTAGGCCCCGCGCGCATCTCGTGGTCTACGGCTGCTGCCCTCGGCTTCGCGGTTGCACATGATGAGGAGCGCCGCCAGAGCTAGGCTTAAGCAAACCCCAAACATCACAACCAAGCCAGACTCTAAATCATGTTCTACGATTTCCACCCATTCGTAGTAAACCTAGAACCATTTTTATGTTCCATTTGTGCAGCAAAAACGTCATTAAAAAGGGCACTCCTTGTGTTAAATTGAATATTTTTCTGCATGCTCATGTGGCGCAAGAAGGTATTTCAGAGACGAATCGAAAAGGAAGGAAGTACTTCACACCTGGAGCGAACTTGCAGGCCTTGTGGAGCTGCCCTGCTTCAATTGGTTCGACTGCTCTACGGCGCTGCCGCTGAACGGCTTGTAGTCACCGTCCCACTTCACCTGTGCCCAGATGTCATCATGCATTTTGAAAATGACAAAGAGCACGCTGCACGCAGGCATGATTAGCAAGCACACTGGTCTAGTACTTTTTTCCCTTCATTTGTCCATAAGCTTTATTAGCTACCAACAGTATATATAAGTATAAACCCTCAAGCAAATGTGGTTCAGGTTAAAGAGAGATTAAATGCACGCATATCTGCTTGCGCAATTCCCAAACAGCAAACATCATGTGTTCACCTGCAAGATGTCGCTGCCGGAGTACAGGAAGGTCACTTTCAAGTAGCGCAGCCGAAAGGACGCTTGGTCGCCATGCTGAGTGCGCGTAGAGACCCACGGCACTACAAACCGACTCTCCGAGAAAGCGAGAGAAAGTTGGAATGCCTTAGCTTCGTCTGCCTCGTCGGCGTCATGAGGCACTGGTGGCGCGAGCAACACTATCGAATGTTCGCGAAATTTGGGCATCTCAGACCGAGCCAACTCAGTCCAAGGCGTCCGCCAGCCTGCGTACTGAGTCCTAGCCAAGGTCGAAACAACATCACCACGCTGATATGCAACAACGCTTAAGATGAGGTTGGCGAATAACACTAGAAGACGGCGCATTATATATCGATGGTCTACAAAGACCTCGGTCAAAAGAGTGCCTTCGTGCTATTCGAACTAATATGACCACACAATCGGATAGATATAGTTGATAACTTAGGGCTTCGACGACGGCTCCTAGTCCGAAACCTAATCTGCAAGATACAGAGTAGCTGCCCGTCTTCCCTTAATTTACTCGCTAGTGCTGTGCTTTGTCGCGTCGCGCAGTTGCTTATCATTGCTCATTGCCCATCTTGTCTTGTCTTCGCGTCTTCACTCTACGTACATACTCTTCACCATGACTAAAACGCAAATCTAATGTGATATTTTAGTGATGAGTGAGTAGAGTTGAGTAGAGAATCAGACAAAACCGGCAAAAATGGTGGTTAGGTTACGATGAGCTAAAATAAGCAGCAAGCTTCAACTATGAACCATAGCGCCTAGACATTCGCACAATCATTGGAAATAGTTAGGCCTGTTTAAATCCTTTCACTCACGACACTTTCGCTTCAAACAAAGCTCAGCTTGTCGACCGCGTTGGTATAAGGCTAGCTACAGCAAACTTCAACTTTTTACGCAAGCATGGCAGGCCAGGCGCGAATCCTCGCCATGCTCTTTGCTTCAAGTGCACTGGATTTATCGGCAGGCCTAGCTGTGTCGCCAAACTTTGACACCTTTGTGTGCTCTGCCTCAGGAGTTTGGACCGGAGCCAACACACGTTGGAGCCGTAGCCCAGCCACTTTAGGCCGCGATGCACTCGAGGTGTCAGGTTTCGCTGGGCTCGACCCCTTCGCCTTAGCATCAACGTCACTGTCAACGCAGAGAAGTGTTGAAGAAGTCTTTCGAAGCTGCGGTGGTGCCGTGCAGGGTGTCAAAGAACTTACTACCTCACCGTTATTATCCACGACGACACCTGATGAATCTGTGGATTCGGAGACTTTAAGAGAATCATCGATAGAAGAGCTCTATTTAAACCGTGCAGACGATGGGTTTTGCTCCTTCAACGACGGATCCTGGTTTTGTGCTACGTCAGATGGGTTTGAAGCTTCGTTGCAGCACAGTGCCTCCGTGCGTCGACGTTTTAGTGTTAAGCTCGCGTCGGATGGCAGTCAGCAGTTGGTGTACGTGGAGGCCGCCCTCGAAATCAAGCAGGATGCCTGCCATGCCTCAACAAGCAATTGCGCTACTGGTACGGCGTCCGCTGAGGCCATCATGCAAGCTCAAGCAGCCAACGAAATCGAAGGCGCCTTGGCGGGGCAGCAGCTCGCGCTAGCCGTGGACGCTGAAGTGTGGCGCGGAGGCGCTACGGAGGCCACGGTCTCCGTGACTCGGCACGGCAGCTCAGCTTGGGTGGCGGCTCGGGCGAAGTGGGCTTCGAGTGAAGCACCGCTGGAAGGTGGCAGGGAGCTGTTGCCCGAGCTCGGCGCGAAAGATGCTTTGCTGCCCTCCATGGCCTATGTGCTCTTCCAACCCGGAGCGGGGACATTAGAGCTCGTGTCACTGCTTCCCAGCGGCCGAAAAGTGCTTACACGCACCGGAGATGTCCCAGATCAGGCGGAAGCGGCAACAACTGAGGGTGAAGTAACCTCCCCATTGCCACCACTGTCGTCCTTGGCACTTCGTACCGCGTCACCGCTCGATCCGCTAGACGCCGAGCGTGGCTGGGACTGGGATGACGACGAACGAAACGTTGAAGAACATGGACACGAACACGGACACGAAAACGAGTAAAAAGTGCTTAGTCTGGCGATATGAATAAAAATCTAAGATATATTTAGATGGCACAGATGCACGGGACCCCTTATTGCCAGTCGGACTCACGATGGTATATTTTTGATCTGCTTCGACGTCGAGAACAATGTGTATTCATTTATCCGTACGTTGTAACAGCAAAGACCTCAAGCCTTAAGCCCGAGAAACCATTCATAGTATTTATTTACGGGAATACGTGTACTTATTAGACTAAACGGGCGCACTTAGAACTCATGGGAAATAATCTAGGACCTGTGGCCTTCATGGTTTATGGAACACTCGTAACCGGTAACCGATATGTCTAGTCTAGTCTAGTTAATACTCCCCAAAAATACAAAGAAACACCACTGTGGCATATAGCAACAGATAAATGTAACCTTCAGAACAAGTCTGACTGGGCTGAGTGTCCTTTTTCGTAATGCAATTGTAATCATTTTCTCTCGAGGTGTCCTTCAGCCATCAGACATCAGGAGGCTTGGGAATGGAGTGAGTCAGCTGTCTCCACTTCGACCTGTTCTTGGCAATGGCGATCCGCTCATCTAAATCCTTCGAAATGCCCTTACTTTTGAGCGCGTTCTCCAACGTCCTGCCCCAAGTCATCTGTGGACAACCAATCGGTCGAGAATGCGACACCCAACCAGTAAGTAACTGCCGTGGCGCCCGGCTCATGGGCATGCGTGCGACTTGGCCAGCCCAACGAAGGATCCGATTATGAAAGTAACTGTCGATGTCAAGAATGCCCAAGCGACGGAAGAGACTCGCGGAAGTGATATGGTGACGGAATGTATGATGGAGGTTCACACAGCACATGCTACGAGCACACCTGTTATGGAAACTTCGAAGGCGCTTAAATAAGTCTTCACGCAAGGACCAAGCTTCACGACCGTAAAGTAAAGTAGGCAAGATAAGAGCCTTGTATACTTCACCCTTAAGTTCCTCCGAAAGATACTTGTCAGCAAAAATGTTTTTTAGGGCGCCAAAAGCAGCCGTCGCTGATGTTATTCGCATCAGAGGTAAGCGAGTAGTGGAGCATTGAGCCCAAGTACTTGAACTTCTCACAAAAATCAATGAAACCAGTGCCACCAATGTAGAAGCGGGATGCGTCCGCAGCCTCGTACGCCATTCGGGGCGGTGGGAAGTACATTGCCTCAGTCTTGGACGCTGAAATATGCCGATATGGATATGGAGATATGGACTAAGATATATTTATATAAACACACCATGCGTATAGGCATTTCTTTATATACCTGTAACAAGAGCAATATACTTTTAGTGCTAGGCGAATATAGCAAATAGAAGCCGGATAAGTCGCTTCTGCTTCCCGATGCCTAATGCCCAATGCCTAATGCTAACGCGGCTCCTACAAGCTACAAGGCCCAATTTTGAGCAGGGTCATCTGAATACTTCATGTAAACAGCGCTGTCCTCATCAGTGAATCCATCGTCTTCGATATCCTCTCTATCATCGTCCTCTGCATTCAATTTGCCGTCTTCCACTTCTTCTTCACTGAACCCCTTGACTTCTTCAGGATCATCCCAGTAGTTGTCGCCGTAGTCAAAGAGCAATTCTTCGCCCGCAGCAATGGGCCGCGTGGACACGAACCACACGCGCGGCTGGCCCATGCGGTCTTGTGCCAAAGTCTTGCACCGTAAATTACACGCTGAGGCATTTGTTAGAGTTTGCAAAGCCACCCATGCGCGCAAACACACAATTAGAAGCGCAAACGGAACATGCGTACAAAAAGCAGGGTGCCACAAGTAACGCATTTTTTCTCCACACCAACTTTAGATTCCACCCTATTAATGTTTGAAGGTGCTACAGATTCCCCTTACCAGGGTTCGTTTCCGGCGCGTGGTTCACAAAGCGGCCCCAGTTGCTGGCCTCTACGTCTTCGCCGTCGACGAAAATACCGTCGCCCACCCCAAAGATGTAGTCCCCACTCAAGCCTACCCCACGCCGCAGCCGGCTCTCACGCCACTGCACATCCACCTGTAGAGTGATGAAATCCCCAAAAAGCGGTTACTGAACATTCCCAGTCGTCGCAGTACAACCACCGCCAACGAGGTGGCAATTTTCGTCAACCAAATCAGAGTCTTTAGGACTCAAAAACGTGTAAGTTTGACTGTCATTTTTTTATTTGCGTACCATCGTAGGTGGAGGGCGCGGCGGGGCCCCAGGAGGTAGCGGCGCACAAGTGTGGGGATACCGAGCGTCCAAATCTCTGTTGACAACAAAACACAACATAATTGTGCTTAAGATAGCATTCGCAAGCAAACCAATGAAAAAGGTCGAATTGGCCATCAAGTGCATACTAACAAGTACACATTCAATGAGATCGAGCTTTGTGAAAACGTACCTCACGCTCATCCATTCGCCTTGGTAGTCGCCTACAGTAACATCAGCGTCGAAATCGCGATCTGCAAAAGCACCTAAGCCCTTGGCGCCTGCATCGCCAATGCGAATTCCGTCACCTGCAGCACTAGCCATTGCCCGACACGACGCTGGTGGCAGCGGCCTCTTCGTTGATCCACCATTAGAAGCGCCACCACCGCCACCACTGCTACCACCGCTACTAGAATCACCAGTAGGAGGAGAGTTTGAGAGCATCTTGCCACCTGAAGGGCCTCCTGTGGTGCTCGAAGAAGGTGATTGCGAGTTAGCAGGTGGCAGCGGCTCGACTACAGGCTCGCCCGACGTGGCAGCTTGCTCGACTGAATTGGCACGGTCGAGTTGGTACGCAATCATCGTGCACATTTCGCCCAGCTCTTCGGTCCATATATCTAGCTTCTCAGCAGCTTTTGCTTGCCTAGATGTATCGTTATTGCACAAAGAATATCAAGGAAAATGTCAGCAAACAAGTGAGGTTGAAGTTGTCGTTTGCGGAGTGTTCGGATGGTATCAGCATTTAAAGCCACTCGAAAGGTCAAATAGAAGATTAAATTTTGAAGACTTTCAAATTAATGGTACTTACTCTTCTCGCAGATCCTCGAGCTCGCTGCGAAGTGATGTCATTTCAGCTGCCTGCGACGCGCATTGTTGTTCCAGCGCTAACAACCGGGCCTCCGTCGAGCCTCCTCCGTCCAGAGATGGCGACGTTGAAAGCAGTGAACATAATCTTGGCTGGTAGTGTGGTGTGCTTTGAGCGGTCAAAAGCCCACTTGGAAGTCTCACTGGATTGAAACCAACTACTAGAGGAACGAGCCAGGAAGCGTACAGCAGGCAACTGAGCGTCATTTCGAAATGATAGTCAACAAGGCGCGGCTTCAGCGTGGGATTCTGGCGTTGCTTGAGCTAGGCGTGGGCGCCAAATAGTCGGAAAATAATCGATCTAAGGTTCGTTTCTTGAACTAGTAAAAGTGATGCGGCGTGCGGTGTTGCAGCAATGATCTTGAGCTACAACCTTGGACGGTGCTTCGTTGCTTATTACTTTGTTTGTTCAACAAAAGATCGAGATCGAATGCTCAAGAACAGCGGAACAGTGGGAGTGTGCATCCCCAGTCAAAGAGCCAATAAGGAGCCACAGGGGCATTTGCGTATTCATATTCACGAACGACGAGTGACGAGGTGAAGCACTAGCACCTCCAAAACACAGAACCAGGAACACACCGCTCCTTGATCGTAAGCCTGCGTCTCAAGAAATTATGAGGATTAGGAGCACACAACTCAATTCACACACGGGGTTTGTACTCTCTACGCTCTACTTACCTACCTGCTGATGATACGGCGGTGTGGTGATGTGCTGCTGCTGGGATTGAGTTGGACTACCTTTATTATCACTTGATTTGGGTTGTTCGTGCTGGTTCGAGTTATGAATATTGCATAATCACAAACCCCATCTATCTCTATACAGCCATCGTGAGCGTTATGGGGTCAGCAATGTAGCGCGGAATAAACTTCACGATTTGCTTCCCACTCTGCAGCTGGCCCTGGTACCTCATGCCGAGCTTGGCGCCAATCAAGCGCAACAGCATTTCTACACGCTCTTCCAACTTCCGGGACTGCAGAAGCGTGGCCCGCGCTTGGCGCTTCATTTCCACCGCCAAATCTTCACCTCCTGGATTATCCTCATTGTCGTTGTCTTCGTCTTCAGAACTGCTACCGTAGTCGGCACTTTCGCCCTGGCGGCGGTTTCGGGCCGAAACGGCCGAGCCCGATTGAGGCACTGCGCTGCCGCCTAAGCCCGACACCCGGGACTCCTTGTTGAGCGCCGCTTCGTACTCCAGGAGGTCTTTGGCGTTTTTGGCCTCGAGGTCGGCTTCAAGGGGCAGTTCGTCGGAGAGCAGCTCGGCGCACCGGGAAAGGGCTTCGTAAAACTCTAAGCGATCGAGCGACATGCAGCGCGTGCGGTTGCGCACTTCGTCCACCACCTGAGAAACGAGACCATGCAAATGGGCGTCACATTATGGAGTTTGAGTAGAAGTTTAAAAGGCAGCTGCAGGAATGAACTTGTAAAATACAGAACATTCGAGAAAACTGTATCAATGCTAGACAAAGGTAACATCTAGACCAAGCCTCACCGTCATTCGGCTGAGAAAGAAAGCAAGCCGCGCATCGCGCATCGTCAGCAAGTTGCCCCAGGGCACATGGTTTTTGGTGGACCCGATGATCCGGCAATCGTCCAAGAAGTCCATCCAGCACTGCAGCGAAAAGCTGGGGGTCTTGGACTTGAATGCTACGCCGTTTCGCACGATCTCTTCGTACCTTCCAACGCAAAAGGGTGTGTACGGCACCAAACGCGTGAACACAGGAGAAAAGTCAAAAACAATAGCTAGATTAATACTGTTGACGGGGAGAGAAGATATACTTCAAAGGTATGGTGCCAGTAAATCTAGCGGGAAAATAAGGCATATATATGTGTCGCAAACGATATGAATGAACAGAGAGAATGCCGCACACGCCTGAACTTACTTGGAATAAGTCGTGTAAACAATGTCCAGCATGCGCTGGTGGGACTGCAACAAGTCATCCACTTGGTGCCGATAAAGGGTGTTCACGCGCCATTCATTCGGGTCCACGAACAGCACTTGGGACCCTCGCCCGGTCAGAGGAGCGGTGCCGTCGGATTGGCGCGCGAGCTCTTCCGCGGTCGGTGGGGCTGCCGGACCTGCACCGTTGCTGTCGCCACCTTGACCACCACTGCTGCCGCCTACGCACTTAGTATCCGTCGTTGGAAACTCGCCAGCAACCTCGTTCTTCTTAGCACTCTGTGGAGAATGCGCCGCAGCGTGCCCTAACAGAGCCGCTTTCGCCACGGCGTCTCCTTCTGCGATGCTGCCAGACAAGGACCCACCGCCACCGCCTCCGCCTCCTCTAGGATTGTTCACCGGCACAGTCGAGGCTCCGTCTCCTCCACCCCGGTCCCCACGGTGGTTGAAGAACGGCCCAATGTGGCCCTCCATGAGGACTTCCAAGGCGCTGCTCACATCACCCCCCGCAGCGGCCTTGTACTTTTGCACCGCAATCCGCACGATGGCCTCCAAGAACTCGAACCGCATCAGAGCCCGGTCTTCGTTGATGAAGTTTTGTGCTGCCAACTCTTTGGCTTCCTTCTCTTGTTGTAATGTACCTCCTCCAGCAGCTTTGTCATCAGCTTCCACGTTGACCTAATAGGACACAAGAAATGCGCGCAACCGAAAATTCACAAGAATATGGTTGCCATATTCAAGACTCATGGGCAGAGACAAAATGAACATTCTGTAGCAATCAACAAGAGTAGCCAAGAAAGAATATTGTAAAATCTGATAATGAAATCGCAAGTACCTTGACTACGGTCTCACTCTTCCATGTGAACGCGCAATCCTTACATACGTAGTAGTTCTTACTTGAATGAACACGCGCGACAAGAAGGCTTTGCTGCAATTGTCTTTGTCGACCAACTTCAAGTCAATGCACATGCTGTGGTAGCAATTTTCGCTGATGGCAAAGGCTCCGTTGCCGTTGCTGTTCGACGCGCAGGCCCCGAGCAAGCAGTAGTAGTCGAACATGCGCAACAGAGGCCCCGCCCAAGCAAAGAGCATTTCTTTCACTTCTTCCATTTCTGACTCCACGGTTTCGCCTTCGACCTAAGGAGACAGCATAGAAAAGGTGTAGAATACAAAATAGACAAAAAGGAAATACGTTGACAGTCAGGCATGCAAATGTTTGACAACGGAAATGGAAATAAAGTTAAAGGATATTTGTGCATGCTAAAAAAAATCGCGTGTGTAGATGGATGCTCTTGAAGTAAGACCAGTGAATCCTCACGTCGTTGTGGTCGTCTTCCCGGTCGATGAACTTGAAGAAGCGCTCCTCGTTCAACAGCCGCCGGAAGTCGCGGTTCAGGGCCTTCTGGTATAAGGCACCGCCGTCGACATAGTCTTTGCTATCGTTCATTTTCGGCCGCTCATACCTGTGAGGGGAGTATCAAAAGTTGGGAGAGAATAGACAGAGCTACTTCGACAAGCACAAAAATGTAGAATAGAAGACAACGACTATATTATCCACGGTGCATGCTGCATTCTTTCTATTGAAATATTGGTTGTTTTTGCTTTCATTAATTTTGATCGAACCAGATAGACTCCGGTTGCTTGTAGCTTGGGCCCTTGTCAAATTTCGCGGACGCTTTCGTAGGTTTCGGCACGGGTGGGGGCGCTTCACTGATCAACACAATGGGCTGAGGAGGAATGCCGCCTTCCACAACTCGGTCGCCTACGCGTACCTATTCAGTGGCAAATGAACTTATCGATCAGCGCCATATTAGATTCAGCTCAATAGAGAAAAACAAAGGAAGAGAAAAAAACTAAACATAGAAAAAAAGCAAAATCCAGTGCCAGGATAGTAGCACTACCGGAATGAGCTCGGACGGCTCGTCGACTGGCAGTGCCCAGGGAGGCGGGGTGGTCCACTGCTGCATGACCCCTACGTCCAGCACCAGTGCCCAGTTCCCCACGCTCATGGCGCTCGGGTCGCCGCTGCCGCCGGCTCCGTCGGGCGCTGGCACCAGCGGAGGCGCCCCTTCCGGTAAGCCGGTTTGAAACAGCCGCCCGAGGTCGTTGGGGGGCAGAGGCGCTGGGATGGGCGGCGCCGGAAACGGGGCGGAACTGGCGTTGGGGCGATGAAAGAAATGAAAACCCGGGCCGTACGGGTCGTTGCCACTTGTGTTATTAGCAGCTGCTGCAGATCCACTCAACCCTTGGACTGGTTCCTTCTCGGTATCACTGCCATCACCACTGCCGCCGTGGAGGTTGCCATTGTTGCCATTGTGGTTGTTGTTGTTGCCTACGCTATCACTGCTGCCATCCGAAGTGGCTGTAAACGGCACGAGACCACAGTCTACGCCCACGCGTGAGCCCGCGACATGAGGCCACATCCAAATGCGACCGCTGCTCGGCACTAGCGGCGTGCTTGGCGCTGAATTACTGATTGCTGCAGCGGATTGAGGGCGATTACTTCTACCTAGCGTGCTTTTACTACTCCCAAGCTTGCCATGCCCTCCTCCAGTACGTTTCAGAGAGGGCAGCGGCGCGTGCTCGTTCCCCCATTCGAACTTGTTGTTTTCGTAGGTCGCAGGTGCCAGCGCTATTGCTACCCCCGGTCCTCTAGCGATGCGCGGATCGATGGCAGCGGCTTTTCCAGTGAGCTTGGTAGACAGAGGCGGTTTGAGCTTGAGCTTTCGAGGTTTAGCTGTGGCTTTCTTGTTTCCTCCGCCACGAGTCGCTGGGCGATTGCTGGTCAACTTTCCGTGGTCTTTCGACGCATTCGGTGGCGCGCCATTGTCAAAACTGCCCTTGAAAGCAGCAGCCGCAGTAGAAGCAGCATTTGCAGCTCGTGCCGAAGCGGCCACTTTGTTAGCTTTCTCATTAGACTTCACCTTAGCAGCAGCTAGAACAGCCGCGGGATTCTGTTTTAAAGTCGCTTTCGAAATGTCCGGATGCCATGCATCGGCACCTCCCGGGTAGGCTTTTTTCACTGGACGCCCATGATTGAACGAGTCTTGCCCCCAAAAGCCTTCATCTTCCGCATGGTGATGGTGGTTAGGGCTGTCGTTGGCCGTGGCAGGCCTGCGCCTCTGCGCAGCGAGGCCGCCGTCATCAACGGATCCTTCTTTGAAACTCATAGCCCCCACCGCTAAGCGCTCTGCCGTCGTGGGAGAGTTCACTGGCATTTCATTGCTAGGATCGAGATTTGGCTCTGCAGGGTTCAGTGTCCGTTCATTGCCGTTTCTGTTCTCGTTTTCCCCGCTTGCATCAGCGTCATCATCAGCTGGAAAAGCCTCAGCGGGAAAAGCAGAGGAAGAAGAACCAGGAGCGGTGATGGCCTGGCTCTGGTCCTGTTGGTGGCTAGCATACCCCGGAGCCGCATGAGGGCGAGGCACGAACACCCGTGCAGGGGCGCCGTGCGGCCGCTGCCCCTTGTCGGCGCCAAAGAACCACGAAATGACTGCGCCCAAGTGCCCTCCTTCTGTGGTAACCGAGTCCGGAGCTGTCTCTGCAGCACCACCGAGGCCATTGGTCATTGCCGTTTCTTTCGAACCAATCGTTGCTTGGCCGAAATCTCGTCCTTCTTCTCTTCCTCCAGCTCCTTCTTCCAGCTCTTGCATTTTCGCCGCGCGATAAGCTTTGGCAGCATGCACCGCAGTGCCGCGCCCCCAGTCTTGGCGACTATTGTTGCTGTTCGTGTTCCCACCGCGGCGCCTCCTAGCCATATTACCGCTGGTCGCCGGTCGCAACGGCAGGGTTGTCCGGCCACCACCTGTGCCGTCACCTCCAGTAGAGCCCGCGTTGCGCAGGTTTAACGCTTCGACCAGCTCGTTCCCCAGGTAGGCCCACGCAGGCGGTGGCGGCGCATGCCGCAGATCGATTCCTGGCTCTTTGTGCTGCACGGAGTCCGCACCAGCAGCAAGCCCGTGTAGTCCTAGGTGCGGAGTGGCCGTAGCATTGGGGTGCACATAAGGCAGCGGCACCCCCGCCTCGAGGGCGAGCTTGAACGCTAATTGGCGGCACGGCATGCTGCGACTCAAGTTCGCCAAGGCCGCAAACGCTAGACCTCTCGCCCATCTCTCCAACTCGTCTTCTTGTGCTTCTTTATTGTTGTTGTGGTCTGCCTCATCTGGGTTGTCTGTCTCTGTGCCGTTGAAGAGAGCGTGGAGTCGAGCGGCGTTGGGAGAAGAGGGCGAAGCAGTATTAGTTGGACTGTTGGACGTAACGACCCCCCAGTCATCGTTCTTCGCAGCTCCACCACCTCCAGTGGCTGCCACCACCGACGCAAGTGCCGTCTCCGCGCGCACCCTGGCCACCACCGCAGCCGCAGAATGGCCGGTGTTGCTAGGCGTGTGCGCTTGAAGCTCTGACTTGAGCCGTTGGCCTTGCGTGGCTTCTAGCAGCGCCGTGAAGGCCGCGGCACAGGTGCGGTATCGCGCAGCCTCGAGAACTATAGCAGTGGTACAGTAGATTGCAGTAATGCCGTCAGAGAGAGAAAGAGAGCAATATAACGCAGCCATGAGACATAGTTGTGAAGATTTCAAGAGAGTGCTGAAGGAAGAAGTAACGATGATAGGGTGAGAAGGCGAAGATTCTCAAAAAAAATCAGGATTTAAATAAATACAAGAGGCTTACCTGAGAGGTTGAGCAATAAGTGAAGCGGCAGGGTGCGTTTCCAAGTTCCCAAAACGTCATCTTCGTCTTCTTCCTCGGCTCCATTATCCGCTTCATTCTCACCGATACCAGCGCCATCATCCTTGCTGCTGCTGCTGCCATCAGCAGCAGTATCTACATGTGCACCAGCGGCAGCACCAGTAGCTGAGGAGACCTCTTGCTGTTTTGGCCGGTCTCTAAACCATCGCACCGCCACTTTCGCGCCACCCCACCCTGACACCGCCGCTTTGCTCCCGTCGCGCCGGCTCGTGAGGTCCACCAGCGCGGCGTTGGCCAGCTCCAAGGTCTTGTCGTCCTCGTCTGCGGTGCCGTTTTCCTCCAACTTGGCACTGTCGCCGGTGTGGTGGTTGCTGTGGTGCTCCTCGCTCATAGCCACACCAGAAGAAGGCGAAGCAGGCGCCTGGTAGCCACTTTCCGCGGCGAGCTTACTGGCCGCGAGGTCAGAAGCGCCGTATTGCCCGAGTAAACGTGCTTCTACGGCGGACAGTGCTGCCATGGCCGCAGCGGTCGTTGGTTTGGGCGGGGGAGGGCATCCTAGCAAGGCGGCTGCTTCGAGCGGTTTCTGCAACAGGGCTAAGGCGGCACGCTCCAAATAGAAACCGTGCTGGCCTCCTCTTTGAAAACCTCCTTCAGCACCCGCAGCTGCTGATGCGGATGTAGAAGCATTTTGCCCTTGCTGGCGACGCAACAAAAAGTCGAGATGGGCCAGACGAGCAGAGGCAGGGCCTCCGTCTGCGCACATGAGGTACAGCAAGTGATATGCGCTGCGCTTCAGGCTCCGAACGGACGCCTGCCTCTTGATCACACCAATAAGCACGTATTCTAGACTCATGAAAGAAAAGTCGTTGCTGCTGCTGGTAGTACTGCTGCTGCTGCTACTACTGCTGTTGTTTTTGTTCACAAAAGACTTTCTTGGAGAGGTATTTGGAGATTTGTTTTCTCCCCACGCACTCCCGTCATCTCCTTCTCCGTTGCCGCCTGCTGCTACAGCGTCAGCTCTGGGGCTACTGCCGTAACCCACGCCAGAATCAATGCCGCGCTTCAGAGCCTCGAGCGAAGGTAGGTGGCGGTACGCTAAGCTGAGCAAGCATCCGAGGGCCGTTGCACCTAGCCGTTGCCTTTCGGCGTGCCGCTTCAAATCGGGTGCCCGCCACGTTGCCGCAATCCGCTCTTCAGCTGTTAGGCCGTCGAACCAACCGTGGTCGATCCCATCCTTGTTGTTCCTCCCAGTAAACCCGTTATAGGTGTCGTCGTTGTCGTCGCTGTCAATGTCCCGTTCCGTGAAGGATGACTCGGATGATCGCGAGGAGTCGCTGTCGCTCCAGCGACCGTCGCTCAGGAGAGATTTCCCGTCGCCAGTAACTGTGGTGTGGTTTTCACCTCTCTTTGTCCTCTTGCTCGCTACGCTGTTGTGTTGCTTGTGGTTTAAGCTCGCCTGAGGAGACCCCGGGCCACCAATGCTGCCCCCACCACCACCGCCAGGGCCAAGGTTGCGCGGCGCCTCGAGCGGCAAAAACTCCATCACCATGGCTACGAGCAGCGGCCGGAGCTCAGAGGCGAAACCTGGCAGAGTGGCAAAGCGCGCGTCTTCGAGCAAGATCCAGAGCGCCGCCAAACTCCACGACCGCAACCCTAAGCTCGCGCCAGCCCCTTTGCTCAGTTGCAGCAAGCGAGGCGCTAGTGGCTGTGACGCCCCAACCGCTGGCATGGCTAATGTGTGGTGGCCGCTGCTAGTCGCACCGGACTCGATGCATAAGTCTACCACAACCGCACGGGAGGAAGGCGAGCGGGCTAAAAGCCAGAGCGCAGCTGTGTTTTGAGAGAGAGCAATGATGGAAGCGGAAGTGAAGCATGGATCATTGCAAATAAGGATGGCGGGTGCATTATCGTGGAGAGTCGCCCTTGGCTCACAAGAAACAATAAGATATTGCAGTCAAGACGATTAGAACAACAATGACGCGTAGACGAATAAGAAACCCGAAATGATAAAGTAAGCGCGGTAATGCGGGCATGGCTTGTTTTACCGCAGCCTTGCTCCGCAGTGGACGCATGGTCGGACCACACCATGTCGATGACTTTCTTGACGCGCTTCCGCGGCAGCACCGCACTCTGAAGCTTCGCCACCAAATCCTTAATTACAAGAGAACAGCAGGCAAGAGTATGGCAAACGAATTGACAGCTTGGTGTAATGAGGTATTCAAAAGTAAAAGATGAGGAGTAAGTGAAAGGTGTAAAGATCAAACTGACGAAACTCCGGAAATGACAAACAAATAAGACGCGGACGTGAAGAAGGGCAGTCAATTATAGGAACTCATACCTTGTTTCGTTGATGAGCGTGCAGTCTCGCTTTTTTCTCTTCCTCCGACAGCTCTGGCGACGCAGGCGATTTGTGTTCGTCGTCATTCGTGGTGCTCTCGGCAGCAGCACCACCTTCCTTGCTAACACTTGCGTGAGACTCCGTTGGTTCTGTCATTGGCAAAGTCGACAAGTTCAACACCACAATCGACGCACTGCGCACCATGCCGCTGTAGACTATGGCTTCGGGGGACAAGCCTCCACGATGCTTTCGTCGCTGCTGCCGCTGCTGCTGTTGTTGCTGTTGTTGCTGCTGTGGCTGGTGGTTCCCTAGGAGAGTAGATGATGGATGTGCCGCTTCAGTTGGCTCAGGAGCATCCGCTGCAGTCTCAGGAGCAGTCTCAGCGTTGGTGTATTTGTTTGCATTAGCATCATCAGCATTGACATCATCCGCACTAACTTCATCAGCATTGGCAGTGGCCGCGGAGAGTTTGGCCACGTCCACTTTGGTTTGCCAAATTTTCCCCAAGCTCGACAGCTTTTCCATGCCGTTTGCCTCGTTTACAAAGCGCTGAAACAGCGCCGACACTTGCGCGTTTTCGCGCTCGGTGGCCATCGCAGCAGCAACAGCAGCGTCTGAAGCAGCGGTAGCAGCATTCGAAGCAGCAGTTTGTGGTCGAGTGGGCACCGACGATGAGAAAGCAGACGTGGCTCTAGCAGTGTTTTGCCGGCTGTTGCTTCCCTTGTCTGCAGCTGCTGTACCAGTAGTGTTGGGCCTAGCTGAACGGCTCGGCGGTTTGTTCGCATGTGAGGCCTGCGACGCTGCACTGCTCAAATGCCCCAGCGCGGCGACAGCGGCAGCCTGCAAATGAAGCTCATGGGTGGCTGCCCCTGAGGTGTGGATACTACTGCTACTCGATGACGTATGAGTACTCGAGCTGTGGCTACTGTCGGACGCCAGCATGAGAAGGCGCGTCAGGCCAGGAACCCCAAGCAACACCACTAATGGCGCTGGCTTGGCTGCAGCGCAGACCGTGAGCACCGACAAAGCAGCGCGCTTCAGGACTAGAGGCCGCTCTAGACCTCGTGACCATCCACAGATGAGATCCATCGCCTCCAACAGAGGCAACTCCGAAGCTGTTGTTGTTGCACCGCTACTACCAGGAGCATCGATTTTACGAGCAGCAGGGGTCGCGTTATTCTCGGCAGCAGCAGCAGCAGCAGCAGCAGGGGTTCTTGTGTTCGCCTTTCCCGTGGAAGTAGGAGGCCCTGGAGTAGACGATGAAGTTGCAGCAGCAGCAGGATTGGAGGAGGCTGTCTGCAGAATAGGGAGCGGCACTGGCAGGGACAGAGCCGCGTCCAAATGGGTTGGCAAAGCGGCTCCTTTGAACTTCACCGAGGCGGCGAGCAACAGGGCAGGGTGCTTGGGGCCGGCTGGCTGCAGGTCCGGCATCGTCGTGCTGCGGTGCCGGAACAAGCTTTGCATTTCGACGGTGTGCTGGGACCGGTTCCCGTGGGAAGTGCGCATGACCGAGGTCAAGGCATCGACGTGGGGACGGTGCACCGATTGCCGGTGGTTCCTGGTAGGCGAGGATGAGGCATTTGGTTGCTTGCCGGCAAGCGCTGAGGCATTTTGAAGGTGTTGCATCGCTTTCGTCATGTTGTTTGCTTTGGTGGTTGGCGTTTTCGGCGATGAAGGAGCCTCTGCGTCGGAGGCTGATGGCGAGTGGGCGCCTCCTTTTCTGGGCGACGAGTGCGTGAGTCCCACCGCAGTTTTCGCAGCCGCGTCGGTGAGTGCTTTCGCTTCGGTGGCCTCGTTGCTAAAAGCTGCCCCCTGTAAAGTGTACGCCAGCCCCCACATCGCCATCAAGATCGCGAGGTCCAGCTCTTGCAGTGCGGCCACCGACAAGGCAGCAGCCCCACCGGGCATGCGTGCGTGGGCAGCGGAAGCATTTGCAGCACCCGTGGCTGTGCCCGGGCGACTTCTACTCCTGCTGTTGCCAGAACTGCTGCTGCTAGGTCGGCTAGTGCTGCCGCGTGAATCTTGCTGTGGGTTCAAGTTCAGTGCAAGGGCAAGAGCAGCTACGCTGTCTAGACAAGCACTCGCATCGCCTCGAGGCAACAAGGTGCGGGTGCTGGCGTTCAGTGAAAGCCGCGCTACCACCGACAAGACACAAAGCGCCGTAGACCAACGGTCTTTGGCACCGGAATCCATGGCTTGGGCTTCCTGTGGAGACGCCCCCTTCTTCAGAGCGGCGGCCACAGCAGAGGTGGCCGTGGCGTGTTGCTCGCGGAGGCGGTCGAGGAGTTTGGCCATGTCATGCAGGGCATGCGGCGTCGAGGCAACGGCGTGACGAGCGGCGTCATCGCTCATGATCAAGTACGCCAACAAGTGCGTGGCCATGGCAGGAGTCCGGCGCCGGATTTCCAGTCCCGTAGCAGCTTCCTTGGACCCAAATTCGGGATTCACGCCTTCTTTCGTGCCCCCTTCCCAGATTCCCGTCACCAAGTCAATCCCAGTGGAAGCTGCTTTCGCGGCGGCTGCAAAGGCCGACGAGCCGCCACCGGCCGCCACTGCCGCGGCCGCAGCCACTGCGATTTCTTCGGCTTCTACGGCGAGCTCGAGCCGGGTTCTGGGAGGCGGCTGCACCGCCAAATCGAGGACCAGCACTGCGACTTCGGCCCCGTGCAAACGCCGCGTTGGGGCATCGCGCAGGTTGCCCCAGATGGCGCCCATGCTCAAGGACAGCATTAAGTCCATCGCCCCCGGGTCCACGTGCGCCAATCGTTCCCACACTTTGAGGGTGTTGCGAGCGCGCGCTTTGAGCCGTTTCGCCGCCCACACTAACAGCCCCGAAGTCCACAGCGACTGAATCGCTCTTGCTTGAGCAGCAGCTTCATCTGCGGGATTAATGCTGCCACCACCACCACTCGCGTCATCGTCATGAGCTAGACTGCCTCGCTTTCTGGACTTCTTTTTGGTCATTTTGGGCACCTCTTCAGTGGGCCACGGTAAGTCGGTGTCGTCGAAGTCAAGCTGCGGATTATCCAAGTCGTCGAGGTGCTCGGGATAATGGTCGCCGTGATGATGGTCATGATGGGCGCGGTGACCTTTTGCAGTATATTCGAATAGGCAAGAGCTAAGACACCAGAAATTTGAAGAGATATAAACACCTTGGTTGCCGATAAGCTTTATTCAAGAACTAGATGATCCCAAAATGTGATATAATTCCTCTTAATTTCCATTTTTTTTCTCGACTAGCCGTACGTATATGTACTTCCTTACCATGACGATGCTTATGGTGGTGGTGGTCTTTATGATGGTGCTTATGGTGGTTGCCTGAATTGTCGCGCTCGTCGTCTTCGTCGTCGTCACCGCCTCTGAAGCTGCTGTGCCGGAACCTCCCCGACTTTTGGCGCTCCATGCCAACGACCTCAGCACGCTGCGGAGTGGTGTAACCTCTCGGCGGCGAAGAATACGGCGAGTGGTGCTCGAAATGGTATTCTGCGGCCCTCTGGCGCATGCGAAGCCCGAGACGAAGCACTTTGAGCATCTTCAGAGTGGTTGGTGCCTCCACCACTGCGGCAATCACGCCACGCTCTGCGGCTGCGACCTCGCGTTGAGCTTCTTCGAGCTTGTCTGCTGCGTCTTCCACCTGCGGGGCAAGCCACACAAACAAGCATACGTAAGCGTAAGCGTACCCCAGGGTAAGAATCAGGGTGCAGTAGAGAGCAACGTGGTAGGTTGGTACAAAACTGCTCATTCTATTGAGTTCAAATCCGATGTTCACAAGAAAAGAGTGGAGACATTTCTTGCGACGGGCAAGCTGTAGAAGTACGAACCTCCCCGCCCCAAAAGTCGTCGGCTTGGGCCTCGAGCTCCCGAGCTTCCAGAAGCTTCTTCTCGGCCGCAGCCAGGGACGCGCCTGGAGCTCCCCTTGCCACGGCGCGGCGAACAGAATAGTCGGTTGACAAGTGAAAGAGGTGCCAGTGGAGATGAGCGCCGGCAGCGACGTTGGCGACGTCTGACTCGGAGAGCAAAACCGTAGGCTGCCTTTCCACCTGAAGAGTTTTGATTGAAAAATATATATTAGCAACTAAGGTGATAGAGGTCCCTGTGTGCGTACTTCCTTCTCTGTATCATTCTACCTGCTCACGACAAAGGAGGGAAGAGCACAGACTCGTATGAAAATTGACTTACATATTCTAGTTCGTCGAGCAAGTCTAATTGGCGAATGTTTTGTGGCACGGACGTGGCGTTAAAAAGCAAGCGCGCAGCTGCCACCACATCCTAAGAAAACACCACACAAGAGGAATGCGATTTGCCTTACTTCATTTGTTGCTTGGAAACAGAATAGTTGTCATTGTTTACTTGGAAGGGTAGCGAATTACATTGGAAGGGCATGCCAAAAATATGAATGAAGGCTATATTCAATAAACGCCCCTACCTCCGGGCGCTGCGGACAGCTGATGTCGTGGCCTGCGCTATGGGTCAGCTCGATCAGGCGGCGGTTGCGCCGCGGCATCGTGCCCAGAGCCCACTTCGCTTGAGCTTCGTGGAAATTGGAATCCTCTTCAATCTCCAGCAACTCCGCCTGCAATAGAAAAAGCAAAGGCCAACCAGAACAAGTACATAACAAATACAGCTCTACTGCACGTTTGATAAGCAACGTAAGCACTATTAAGAGCAACTTTGAAAGAGAGTGTTTCAAGAATAGATCATTGGGCACGCACATCGCCGTCTTGGTCGTAGGCTGCAATGCCATCGACGGGGTAGCTCAGGCCTACTTCCTCGTGGCGCTCTCGCGGATAGTTGAACAGCATGCATGCTTCTTCTTGCAGTTCCCCAACGGTAATGCCGCGTGGCACGTTCGCTTGTCGCTCAAGCGCTGAATCTTTGTCTCGAAACTTGACAACCATCATTGCTTCTCCGACGTGATGCGCCATAATTTCATTGTCGGCTTCCACTGGCTCACGAAACTTCTGAAGCCGCGAGTTCATTTTCTTAACTTTGGAGGTCAGGGCTGTTTGCTGCGTGTGCTCCTTCAGCGATCGTAACCGCCGTAGCGGAGGTGGTGGACTAGACATGATATGTCAATGCTTACAGTGATATGCTCAGCCGAAATGGTTAATTAGCGAAGCACTGGCGCTAAAAGCTGGATGTCAGTTGAGAGCCGTCCTAAAAATGATGTCCTATAGTGTGCGCAGCTAGACTAGCCCAATGATAGCTGCCGATACGTTATCCACGTAGATGCTACGCTCGGGCTTGCTCACTTTGAACTCCAACAGCCCACGATAAACTCTGGCCGTAAGTCTAGCTCTAGCAGTCAACTGCTGCGCATTC
>Ga0307982_1001221_pt1 | contig 20857 bp, 9 predicted proteins | sample OrgLakmetagen989_FD_201847 | JGI IMG/M metagenome (GOLD analysis project Ga0307982, IMG submission 201847) | Saline water microbial communities from Organic Lake, Antarctica - #989 | ecosystem: Environmental > Aquatic > Non-marine Saline and Alkaline > Saline | place: Antarctica: Organic Lake... | reverse complement strand
CGGTACAACGCATCCACCATGGTCGTCAAGTGCTGCTGCACCACGGCCAGAGGCTGGGTGGCGGCGAAGGCGCCGAACCACTGAAAAATGGCTGCACGCCGGTCGTCGCCTCGCCGCCTTGACATGGGGTTCGTGCGACGCATCAAGTAGCCAAACGCATCACTGCCATTAGCACCACCACTACCTGCTGTTGCCAATGTTGCCGCTGTTGCTGGTTGTGCGGCACTTGAGCGTTCAGCGGTTTCTTCTTCGTCGCTGTTCTCGCCTTCTGAAGCGTTATCGTCTTCGTCGTCGTCTTCTTCGTCGTCGTTATCGTCGTCGTTTTCAGCTGCTGCTGCTGCTGCGCCTTGTCTGTGGCGTTTGCTCTCATCACCACTACGACCAGCCGCAAGACTTACCGCAGCTTTGTTGCACAAGTGCGGGTGGTGCCGCATGGCGTTCGCCAAAAACACCAAGTTTTTAACGGCCTGCTCCGCGAGCGGGGGCGCCAAAAATTCGCCGCGGGCTCCGTTCGCGCCGTCGGGCTCGTCGAGCTGCGTCAGCGTTAGCCTTGCCAAACGGAACAATGTGCCAGGGCTCGCGAGGTACTCCCCACCACTGCCATCATTGTCGCCACCACCACCAGCACCAGTGCTGCCGCCAGTACTCTTATTGTTGCTATCACCGCTCGACAGCACGAGGCGCTGGGGAGACCGTCGTGAAAAGTAAAGGCCGAGGACGCGCGCAGCGGCAAGGCGCACCCATGGGTGGCCCATCACTAACGCTTCCGCCACCACGCTCCAAAACCACCCCGCTTCTTCGTTGTCCACGGGCTCAGTGGCAGGCTGAGGGCCGTAGCCACGCTCAACCTCGGCTTCCTCGGTGCCAGCCTGGATGGCCAGCACCCGCGCCGCCGTCGCCCGAGCAAATTGCGCGCTGGGTTGGCTCTGGAAGCTTCGCGCAGCGGCGTCGGAAGAAGAAGGCAGGGCTTTGGTGCAGCGCTCTAAACAAAGCAAAGCGTGATAGCACACAGTCCAGGGAGGCAAATAACCCGATGCGCCCTCTTGGTCATTGTCGTCACCATCGTCTGAAAGATCCTCCTCCTCATCGTCGTCGTCGCTACCTTCGCCCGACTCTGAGTTGGAATGCGTGTTCGACCATGCTAATTCAGCGCTCTGCCAGCCTCCGTCCTCTTCGTCGTCGTCGTCACGTGAGGCCACCGCAGCAGCTGCAGCCTTCGAGGTTTGAGATTGAGCTCGAGCTTTCGCACGGGCAGCGGTGTCTGCGTCCCGAGCTAGCAGTTTCTGTTCCCGCGCGAGGTGCTTGCGCAAGCAACTGCGCAGGCCAAGCACCAGCGCAGTTGCCCGCCCATTGCGCTTCATCAAATCGGGCCTCGCCTCTATGCAGGCACCGGCGACCTGGGCAGCGGTGGCTTCGAGCACTGGCGACGACGACGACGAAGATGGAGAAGATACTCCTGCACCTGCATCTGTAGCTGCCGCAGCTGCTCCTCCAGTGACCTCTTCTGTCTCCGACCAGCTGTCGCCGCCACTTCCTTCATGACGTCTCTTGGCTCCTTTGACTTCTTTGTCCAAGCCATCTCCACCTCTAGCTTCACCACCGCCGGTTTCCTTTTGGCCTGCGTTCAGCCAGCCAGCCACCAGCTCCCACAATTGCGCAAAAGCCGCGGCCGAGCACCGCCCCAAGAGGGTGCGAATGGCCGCCAAGCACGCCTTGCGGCATACAGGGTCGGGGTCGTTGGCCACACGCAACACCAGGGGCAGCATGAGCAGCTGCGCGTGCTCGTCGAGTACAGGGGTGGGCAAATGGCTGCAGAGGCCAGCCACCAGCTCGATGCCACTCAAACGGCCTGATGCGTGCACGTACCTGAGAACACACACATAAGAGAAGGACGCACGTCAAAAGAAAGTGGTATGAGAAGACACTTGAAAACATAAACTTCCGAAAGTAATAATTTTTTGTTAAGTGTTTTAAACTAATGTTCTGCTCAGGAATGGAATGCATGTCCTCAAAAGAGATGAAAACTTGCACCCCACAATAGGTTTTGTCCGCACCAAAGTCCATACAGACAAGGTCAGATTTCAGCAACTAGTATTCGTCCTCACTGCAGAATAACAACATTTCATTGAACAAAGAAGAAACCACGGCCTAGTTCTTGCTCGAAAGGAAAAGAAAGTGGAAAACAAACAATCAAACAAATTCAACAAACAACGCACTGGAGGTTGCCGAGAGCTTGCTTGATGTGGTGGTCGAGCCTTTTCGGGCCCATGGGGTAGAACAACAGAAACCGCACGAAAATGTGCCCCGCTTGTTGGCGCACCGGAAGGCGGGATGCAGTGACGTTGGCCGATGCCATCCGATCCATCAGGTCGTACCTGCAACGGGGAAAAAAAGAAAAGAAGAGGAAGAGAGATCTCACGAATGAGAGGGGCACCGATAGATGAAATAAAGATAATTGATCATGCTTCACTCCTTACATTTCCGAAACGACTACCCGCTGATGCACGAGCGCGCGCACCAGCTGAAAGCTTGACGACTGGTGGCTGGCATCCAGCAGCGAATGGTGCAAGACTCGCACCAATGCTTTCATTTGGGCGGCAGAGAGCGCCACTTTGGGGCCTTTGTGTTGTTGCTGACTTTTGGCCCGTGCTGCGGTTCCGTCGCTGCTGCCGTCGGTAAGCGCTAATTGTTGCTGTTGCTGTTGCAGGCACGCCGCAGCGGCCGCCGCAAGGTCAGCCGTGACGGCGAAGTTCGCACTCGAATCCCCTCCTTCACTTTTCGTCAGCCCGAGAGCACTCCCACCTGCAGCGTAGGCCTCGGTCGGGTCGAAGTACAGGAGGGTGGTTAAACCCTTGAAGCAGCCTTGCACTAGTTCGCTGCGAGACGCCACGACCCCCGCACTGCTGCTGCCGCTGCCCTCGCCACTGCCACTGCCAGACGCCCAGGTTAGGAGCTTCAACAGACCTTTGCCTAGGCGGCGGGCGTACTTGGAAATGCCTGAGAGAGGCCACTTCAACAGCAGCCCCAAGCACTTCAGAGCGAGCAACCTCACACGGTCGTCGGAGACAGCCGCCCTTGCGCAATGGTTCAACAAAGGCAAAAACGGCTCGGCCATGGCCAACACATCTCGGAGCACTTCAGGAGACGCTTTTGCAAACCCAAATCCACTTCCTCCTCCAGATCCACCGCTGCCGCTGCCGGATTCTCCAACGCCCAGCGCGTGCGGGCTCAGGCACCCTTTCCTCAGGTGGGCGTAAAACACCGAGAGCGCGAAGTGCACGGTGCCGTGAGCAGCAGCTTCGTTCAATTGAGAAATGCCGTTGCTCCCGCTGCCATTACCGCCACCTTCATCGTCGTCGTCGTCGTTCACGACCATGCCTTTCACCTGTGGCCCACCGTCTTGCCCGGGCATTTCGCCTGGGCGATGGTGGCTCGTGAGCCGATCTCGCCCCGTGAGTTTTGGTGCCTGTGCGCCGTCCAACACTTGCACCGAAGCATACTTACGGGCCTTCTTCGACACGGGCGACCTCAGCCCTGCCACTGCTGTTGCAGCTCCACCACCACTGCCACCGCCACTGTTGTTGCCGTTGGCTTTACTCGGCATGCTCGTTGGCAGTGCCCCACTCAGGGCTAAGGCTGCCGTATGCCCAACCATCGATTTCACGCCGCCGCCGCCTTCTCGGAGCCGGTCGCCGGCATTCATGGAGGGAAGCCAGGTCGTGCCACTCAACTGCCGCTGCGCGCGCCGCGCTTCAGATTGCCGTTTGCGCGCACTCTTGGAAAGAGAAGGCGTCGCTACTGCTGCTCCAGCTGTTGCTGCGGCTCCTGCTGCTTTCAGGTCACTTTTAGAAGCATTGGGAGTCTTGGGAGCAACGTTCATGCGCTTCGCAGTCCACTCCAACTTTTCTTCGTCATCTTCGTCGTCGTCGTTGCCTTCTTCCTCTTCTTCGGACTCGCTCGAGTCTTCTTCTTCGTCGTTGCTACTGCCACCATTTTCTCCCCCCCCTGGGGTGGCCTCATCTACAGAGGCACTGCTGCCAGTCGCGGTGCGGCGGCCCCCAAACCGGCTCTTCACGAAGGGCGCACAGGTGGAATACACGTAGAGCAGCAGCTCCCGAGGGTCTACAGAGGGGTTCGCCGCTAAACCACTGGCCACCCTCTCCAGCGCCGCCGTTGCTTTGGCTGCGTCTTTCGCGGAAGCGTGCAAGTGCTGCGGGCGGTTGAGCCGAGCTACCAGAGGGGTCACCAAAGCATGCACGGCGGACGCGTCAAGAGCCCCGCCGAGGTCGACGCTGGAGTTGGCGAGGAGCACATACGAGGGGCGAAAAAGCACTGCCTTGGCCAACATCTAAATTTGGAAGAAGATGCAGAAGAAACGCATGGCGGTAGCGCAACAAAAGGAAAGGGGAAAAGGCAAAAAGGGTGAGAAAATACAGCTTAAGATAAAATGAAAGCGAACGACCAAGAGCATAGTTTCCCTCGTGTTAGCTCTGTTCTGCTCAGGAATGGAATGCAGGTTCTCAAAAGAGATGAAAACTTGCACCCCACAATAGGTTTTGTCAGCACCAAAGTCCGTACAGACAAGGTCAGATTTCAGCAACTAGTATTCGTCCTCACTGCAGAATCACGAAGCTAAGAATGTTTCGTGCCATTTTTTTCTTTGCTCGCGCTTGTGAATTTCGGATGTTGAACTTGCTCATTTACCTCGATGACGTCATAGGTCTTGGCGCCCTTGGCCTCTTTCACTTCGTTTTTCAGCACATCCTGGGCTTCTTTGGACTCCGCGGCTTCCCCGAACAAGTCCTCCAGGCACAGCCGCATGATTTTGTCCGTGCATGCGTCCAACGGCGGCAAGACAGCACTCAAAGGCACGCCAGGTTTCTCCAGACCAGCATAAAGACCGCTGCCTCGGCCATCTTTGAACGGGTCGGCCGCGACCTCTTCCTCCGTGCCCTTCCCACCTTTGCCCTTACCTTTGCCCTTGCCTTTACCGCCTTTCCCCTTTCCTCCTCTTCCCTTGCTGCCAGCCGCCTCGAACGCAGCAGCAGACCACTCGTGTCGGCTCGCCTGCGCTCGCTCAGCTATGCTCGGGTGCTTCAAACTCGCACGAAGGTCGGCTAGCCTCGCTAACTCCGGCAGGGGAAGTACCGGATAACGCCCATCGTCGTCTTCGCTACGAGACCCACCCTTATGGCTACTACTGTTGGTGGTGCTGCTACTGGCGACAACGGCCACTGCTGCTGCTGCAGTTGTAGTCGCTGGAGGAGCGGCGGTGATAGCTGCTGCGGTGCCCTGTCCCGGCGCACTGTACTTCTTGGTGAGGCTCAGCAGCATGGCGTGTAAGGCGGCCGCGCGCACGTGCAACATGTACCCGTGCGTGAGCCTGGCTCGAAGGCTGCTCAAGAGCAGCGGCAAGTGCAACGGCCCCAAATCCCGGGCCATGTTCGCCATGGCGCTCCGCGCGCCGTCCCGGGCATCCTGGTGCTTGGACCGGAGTTCGTTGGTCACGGTGCCCACTAACTGCGGCAGTTGCTTGTTGCGCGCCTGAGGAGGCAGCCGCAGCACGAGCTTCAAGACTGCAGTGGCGACGTTGCTTCGCAACCCAACTTGTTTCTCCCCGCGCCGCCCCACTTTCTGCTTGAGCACCAGCTTTTGCAACTGCGGCAAAAATTTGTCTTCCAGCGCTGCCCACACTTTGTTGCTTGCGTCTTCTTCTTCGGCGTCGTCATTGTCGACTTCATCATCTTCTTTGCCTTCTTCTTCGTCGTCGTCCTTTTCATCTTCATCACCAACTTTTTCTTCCTCTTCATCAACCTTGTCGTCTTGACTGCCTCCTTCAGCTGCTGCAGTACCTTCACTGTCAACGTTCATCTTGTTTTCATCGTCAACCTCTTGCCCTTCGCTGTCTTTGCTCTGCCCTGGTTTGCTATCAGCCGACTTGGCCTTCACCTTCCACGACGATAACGAAGAAGTGCGCACGGCCGCCACGTCAGCTTCCGAGACTTCGAAATGAAACCCATCCAGTACTGCACACACGCCACTGGCCAGGGCGCGCTCTTTCAAGTCCCGCTCGTGTTGGCCACTGCTGCCCCCGCTGCCGCTGTTGCTGCTGCTGAGGCCTTCCGAGACTTCCATCACCACACCACCGTTGCCCCGAAGCTTGGCTTCGGCCTTTACGTGCCTCTCCAGCTGCCCTACCAAAAGCCTCAGAGTGGCGGCGTATTTGCCCCAAGGCAAGCGCTTGCACAAGCTGGTGATGGCCTGCAGGGCATCGGGCAGCAACACATCGGCGGCAACGGCTTTGGTCCCACTGATTCCTGACTCGTGCAGTGGGTGCATGGCTAACGGCAAAAGCACGTGCGCGATTGAACTGGGGCTGATGGCCCACGCATAGGGCTGTATATCCTCTGCTGCACTGCTGCTGCTACTGATATTGTCTGCAGCTTTTCCTTTTCCCGTACCCCTTCCTGTGCCTCGGCTGTCTGTCGTCTCCATTGCAGCAGCAGCGGCAGGAGCAACAACTACTTTCTGGTCTAGCAGGTTGGCCAGCCTCTTGAACGCTCTCGCGCGGCGGTGCACCTGTACGTGGCACACGTTCAAAAAGAAGTCCATCTCGGGGTCTTCGTCGTGAAGCAACGATTGCAAGTCAACAAAAGGAACTTCAAACGCAGCAACACTGCTGGCGCTCATGGTACTAGAGCTGCTGCCAGCTAATTTGCTGCTGTTGATTGAGACGACAGGACTTGTACTGCTGCCGTGCTCGTGTGCATGAAATTGCCGCACCAATTCGGCAATCACGGCCAGCATGCCCTTTCTGGCTGCGTCATTAGGAGACCGCAAGCCAGCTTTCAGCCCGGGCAAGAGGAAAGTGCGCAGAGCACTGAACCGCGCCTCACGCAACGCGGCTAAGTTTGCCGAAGTATGTGCCGCCGTCCTCTTTGATGGAGTCGCACTAGAAGGAACGGCACCCTCTTCGGCTGCTATATTCTTTTTGCTACTTTTCTTGGAACTGCGAGGCGTTTTCTCTGCAGCAGCAGCAGCGGCGGCAGGAGTAGCGGCAGGTTCCGCTGGGAGTTTGGCTGGTCCTTGAGCAAGAACTTGCACGAGCGCCCGGAGAGCTGCGACGGCTGCTGCCCGAATGGCCACTTCTTCGTCGTACAAGCCGTGCAAACACTGGGCTATCACCAAGGACACGCCCATGTAAGTCATGGCACCACTACTGCTTCGAGCGCCCGCTTCAGGCAAAACACTCGCGGTTGCTTGGGCACGTTCGTGTTCTTCTTCGGCGCGAAAGAGTTCTTCCCACGCTACGCCTTTGGCCTCATCTGAATCGATGTCTGTGGCCACCACGCCGCCTACTCGCGCCATCAATTTATTCGCTCTAGAACCAAAGTTCGAAGCACCATCGCCAGCATCGTCATCATCGTCACCGAGAGCCTGCTTCTTTTTGGTCAACGAGGACGCGAGCGCTGCGTATGCAGGCACACACCTCGCGTAATCCCGCTCTTCGGCTTTCAAGGTTGTGCCCTTCACCGCCGCGAGCGTGGTAGCCCCGAGCGATCGCACTACATGCACGGCCGGGCCCAGTTTCCCCTGTAAAGTCGGGTGCCGCGCACACACGCGGAGGAGCCGAATGGCGCCCGTGCGCAACGCTAACTCACTTCCAAATCCACCACCACCACTGCTGCTACTGCGACTCTTGTCACTGCCAGCGCCTGGAGAAGGGCCAAGCAACTTGGCCAAGAAGAGAATGACGCGGTTCGGGTTGGGCAACGCGGGCACCAGAGCGGCTAGGACACGAAGCGCGTGCAATTTCAAGCGGTCCGCAGGTGGCAAATGAGAGGCCACGCCCGTAAAGGTGGCACCACTTCCGCCCCCGATACTTTCAAACCCGCCGCTTAAGCCACCGCCGCCGCTGCTACTGCCATTGCGGTCGCTGTGATGCAGCGCTTGGAAACGTTTGGTGAGTAAGCCAAGGAGCAAAGTCGCCAATTGCTGGGACGTTTGCGGGTCGACTGTAGCTGCCCATGCTTTTGCTCGTTGCGCTGCTGCAGACCTGCCGCCCCAGCCGTCTCCCCCGCCGCCGCCCAAGGCATCCTCTTCATTGTCTTCATCATCATCATGAACCTTTGCCTCAGCTCTAACTTCCTTGTGAACTCCCTTCTTGCTTTTAGAAGAAGAAGGAGGAGGAAGAGCGTCTTCATCTGCGCTACCGTCCACGGCAAAATCCGCGAGGTTGCAGAGCAAAACCACCTCTCGGGCTTCAATCCGATGGGTGCCTCCCGTGAGCCCCTTGGAGCCGCGCACCGCCAAGTGCGCGACGGCGGCAGGCAGCAGAGGCCTCAAGAGCTGGCGGCCAGCGGGGGAAGCCAGCAAGTGCTCGAGGCAACCAAACACGAGCTCGAGCACTGGCGCGCCGCAGCCTTTCACTGCTTTTAAACCAGCACCGAACGGGCGACCACTGCCGCTGCTACCACCGCTGCTGCTTTTGGATGATGCTCCGTTGAGCGCAAAACGGTCGCCAGCGCTCACGTCAGCTTCGCGGCCCGCTCCCGTGTCGGCGCCCGCAGACAAGCAGGCAATCAACGCCATCAGAGCTGCGCTGCCGTGAGCGCTCGACACCATGGTGGTCGTAGTGTTCGTAGGCGCCGTGGGGGCAACGATGGAAGAAGAAGAAGGGCCAGGAGAAACTTGTGGGACGGACAGAGGCACGTCTGGCGCCGCCGCGAGCAATGGCAGGTGCTTTGGGTGCGCCGACAGAGCATGCAAGAAGATGGCCAGAGCAGGAGGTTTCGCCTGACGGCCTGCGAGAACGCCCGCACGGGGCAACCGGTTCAGAGCAGGCAACAAGGCTGGCCACAGCTGCTCCGCGTAGCGCGTGAAGACATGCACCCCCGATTCGCCGAATTGAGCCAAGAGAGCGGTCATGGCTCGCAAGCACTGCCCACGCACTTTAGCAGCAGCAGTCGCGGCCGCCCGCTCTCGCGCTTGAGCTGGCGTTAAAACTTGGTCTCGGGCATGATCGTGTTTTGATTTCATGGGTGCATCTACAGCTGCAACTTCATCAAAATTGTCGTCATCGTCGTCGTTGTCATCATCATCTTCTTCGTCGTCGTCATTGACAGAGGCGATCGCAGCACTGGCCGCAGCAGCCGCGACAGCTGCATCCTGAGCTGCCGCGGCCTCGGACGAATTGTGCAAGACAGCAAGGAGCACGCGCATGAAATGGGGCAGAAAAGGCACGCAGGTGTGGCCTAGCTTGGCGACCAACGCACGCAACAGCGTCAAAAACCCCACTTGCCGCGACAGGGAGACCACTGCCGTTGGGCCAGAGGCACGGAATTCCGCTTCGCCAGCTGCAGCGGCCGTGTTGGCGGGAGCTGGAGCACCACCTTCCAGCACTAGATCAGCTGCGCTCAGGTTTTCAAGCGCTGCCAGGGCGCGAGCCACCACAGCTGCTTCTTCAACCACTGGATCTTGCTCTCCACTGCTGCTGCTGTGACTGCTCTTTCCACTTTTGTTGCCACTGTTGCCGCCGCCGAGCAGCGGCAAAGGAAGGCCTGTGGCCAAAGGCACGTGTGCAGGCACGAAAGAGCGCACCATGAGGAAAATGAAGGGCTGCAGCTCGGTTTCCCCGTCCAAATGGGACACAAACGCCAAAATCGCTGCCCTCCGAGCCGCGGGCGTGTCCTTGGCGGTGGCGGTGCGGCCGCCGCGGGCAATCAGGCGCCCGTAAACGATGCGCGCGAGCACGGGGACCAGGCCTGCGCGGTGGGGTGGCGCCACGTCACCGCCTTGGGCGTGCAGCGAAAAAAGCACGAGGGAGTCCCGCAGGTGCGCTTTCACCACCCCGTTGCCACTACTGGAAGAGGCGCCGTGGCTGTTGCCGCTCACTGTGCTCGTCGCGCTGCCTTCGTTGGCCACCAGGGCCCGAAGCTGGGCGTCGTACGGCTGCAAATAAGGAAGCTTGTACGCCCGCACGCATGCCAGAGCCGCGGAAGCAATCCCCGCTTTGGGTTTTGCCAGCAGCCGCACGAAGACTTGAAGCAGCACCTGGTGCTTGGCCAACGATTTGGGCGCGCCAATGCAGTCCCACAAGCTCAACCACGACGACAATCTCCGCCACACCTCTGCAGGCCGCAGCAGCGAGAAAGGGCGAACGACACCGTCGTTGGAATTTGCTTCACCCGACGCATGCGAATTGGCAGCCGTGACGGCGCGTTCCATGGTGCATTGCGTACGCAGAGCATTAGGCGACGGTGCACCTGCTACAGCAGGGCTCCACTGCTCAAGCAGCAGCCCCTGCTGCTGCTTTTGCTGCCGCACTGAGCTACTAGGCTGTGTACGAGAGCTTTCATCACCATCATCATCATCATCGCCTCCACCACCTGCTTCAACTGTTGCCTGCTTCACTTCCGCCAAAGCAAAGTCTTCCAAATGTTCTATGAGGCCCAACTCTCGGTGGTCGGGGTCGTCATAGAAGCACCCGAAGAAGTCCACTGCCATGAACTCGAGGAAGAGCGCCACCACTGCGCGCGAACCCCATCGCCGCACTAGCTCTGGGGCACCTCCTGCGCAGCGCAGCACCAGCCCAAACAACGTCTCCAAATCCGTCGCCGACGAGGAAGCGTCAGCAGCAGCGGCTGCTGCGGTGCTCACAGCATCGCTGCGAGCTTTGTTACTGCTGTTGCTGCTGTTCTCCTCAATTGGCGCCATGGTCAGTTCTGTGCGCGCGCCAAAGGCTACGCAAGTTTCGTCCGCTAGCGGCGCAGTGCCATCCTCAGGGAGTTCGCCACCGTCGCCACCGCGTTCGGACTGAGCAAGCATGCTGAGTTCACACTGCAAAGCAGCTGTAGCACGCACTTGTGGTGCCTGCTCGACTGCTGCTGCTCCTGCCTTGACAGCTGCTCCCACAGTTCCTGACGCAGGTTGCTTGGCAATTTCCTTTTCGACTTCCAAAGTGCTCGTTGCGACTGCGTCAGCACCGACAATGGTGGCTGCAGTGTCAGGCCGGTGCCGCCGGCACACAGTGGTGAGGAGCGCCAGCAGCGGAGGCCACGCCACGTCCGGTCTGGCTAAGGCCAACGCCGCAAAAGTGGTGGACGCGGGCTCCCACAAGGGCTGAAACTTGCGCTGCAACAGGCCGAGGCAGTGGCTTGCCGCCATGGCTGCGGCGCGCGTATCGCTGGCGGGTGTGGCTGAGCTGCTGCCGTCGCCCCCACTGCTGCTGCTGCTGCTGCTGCTGCTGTTGTTGTCGCTGCCAAGGAGGCCGTTGGAGGCCAGCACCGCCAAGTTGGTGAGCTTCAGGGTATGCTCGCGCTCCCTCGCCAACGTGAGCGGGAGCCTCTCCAATTCCAGGCACAACTTCAGCGCTGCTCCTGCTCCTTCTGCTGCTGCTGCGGATGCTCCTTCATCGTCAACCATATTCTGGTCGCCAGCACCACGAGCACTACCATGTTTACTTCTAACAGGCGGTTGCCCAGCGCCGTCCTCCAGCAGCGTCAAGAATCGCAAAGTCGCCCGCCGCAACCGGTGGTTTTCGTGATGCAAGTTGGGGAGCATTTGCGCTACTAGGTCATCCGCTTCTTCTTTGCCTGGTCCTCCTCCGCTGGCCTTCGTCTTCGTGATGTTGCTTGCTTTGTCACTCCTTCCAGTGTCAATTTGGCAGAGTGCAGCCGCAGCAGGACGACCGTCGCTTGCAAGCAAGTCGTTCCACGATCGCAAGGGAAAGGTTGCAGAAGTTGGTGCAGTAGCTTGATCTACACTAGCGCTGCTTTTCGAGGACCCCTTGGCTTTCTTCTTAGGCGTTTGGCGCCCACTCATTGCCGAAGCAGCAGCAGCTACAGTGGCCGGCGCAGGAGCAGCGCGAACGAGGCGACCACCGTCAGATGAGACGGCAAGCGCTGGGAAAGAGTCCGTTGTTGCGCCTGAGGCCCCAGCACCACGCGCAGCTGCTTTGCGAACTGCCACCAAGCATTGGTTCGTAGCTTGCAGCGTCGCCAAGGAGCCAGGTGTGGTGCGCAGCCACCCGAGAGAGCGGCACGTGAGCTCGATCAATAACACTGACGCATCGCTTTCTTCTTCACTTTTCCTCTCATCTGCAGCACTATCCTCCTCTGTAGCCAAAGAGATCGCTAAGGTCTGCACCGCGAGCGCGCGTATCACGAGAGCAGTTGCAGACGCCTCGTTCACACTATCGTCAATTGAGACGGCATCGCTGCTGATCTCGCTACTATCGAGCATGGTGAGCGTACTGCGCACAAACGCAGGACTCCACGTCCTGTCCGCAGCGGCCAGCAGAGGTGCGCAGCGCAGGGCTGCTGCCAGAAGAGCGACGTCAGCCGCTCCTGCGTCACCGCCGGGCACCTGACCGTGACTACTACTACTACTCTTCTGCAGAATAGCAGCAGCTGCAGCTAAGTGTGGCAACCGCTCGAGCCCTGCCGCCGCAGCACTCTCGCATATGGTCTCAAGTTCTTGCAAAAGCGCTAGGGGTATACCTACCACCAATCGACTCTTCTTGCCACCATCATCGCCATCCTCACTGTCCTCGTCATAAGAGCTCGCATGATCTAATTCTTCGTCCTCGTCGTCGTTTTCATCGTCGTCACTGTCTTTTTCGTCGCGTGCGCCCGAGTAGCTACTCTTGGCATCTTCAGTGACTCGAAATTGACAATGCGCAGCGGTATGAACTACCACCTGAGACAACAAATACGTCATAACACAGCGGCGGATAAAATACTAATTCAGCGCTGTATGAATAAAACCCAAATCAACGGGGCTTAGAAAAGCATCAACCTATCTTGAGAAAGCGAACTGTAGAAAGCGATATTCATGAGTCAAACGATGAGTTTTGCTATCTTAATTTTCCTAAATGTTGTCACCTGTAGAGCTATAGCAGCACCCGTCGCCAAGTCCGCATTCGCGCAAGCCGCAGCTGCTGACAGTACACTTCGCACAACACTGCGCTTCACAGTGGCGGATTGCGGCCCGCGCTGATTGTTGGTGGCGTCACTGTGGAGCGCAGGCAAGAGAGTGGTCGCAAGCGTTTGTACGGCCATTGAACGAAATGCAAACCCGTCCGTAACACTGCTGCTGCTCCAGTTGTTATCAATGCTAAGAGCCTGGCCCTGAGCCTTGGTGGTGAGTGCCGCCCAAGGAGGTGTAGCAAGGGCATGCATGACTGCTGGGTGAGTGCTTTCAGGGGTTGACAAAAGGCCAGCTAAAATGGTCGGCAGCATATCCACGAAGCTATGCTGCCCTTCACTGCTGCTTTTAGCACCGCTGCCACCCTTCTTGTCGTCCACGGTTGACGCAGAAAGCAGCGCGTTTTGAGCCCCCCCCGTAGGGGGCCCAAGAGCCAGACGGCCCAGGCACGCCACCACGTCGAGCAGAGGCTGCCGCTGCGCAGGGCCGAGGCACGACAACAAGTTGTTGCTCGTAGCCAAGGCGGCCAGCGGCGGCACCAGGGCACGTGCGGTGCGCGCAGCTTCGGGCGCGGCCCGCAACAGCAACGCGTCGCGGTGCTGCAAGAGCAACGCGCAGAGGCGGGCGAGGTGAGCGCAAGCTGCTGCACTGCACGCAACTTCGTGGGCGGCGTCGGTAGCCTGAGTGGTGGATTTGCTGGCGTCATCAATGACGTCACCACTACCGTCCGACTGGCGGCGGCCAGCACGGCCCTTGGTACTGCTGTTGCGGCTGCTGCCACTGCTAGAGCTGGAGCCAGAAACAGGGGTAGGTTTAGAAGCAGCCGCAGCCGACCATCGGGGCAGAGCAGCTGACAGGCGGCGTGCAGCACGCGCCAGTGCCGGCAAGAGGGCTTCCCAGAAAGGGCCCGCTCCGACAGGCCGCAAGTGGGCGCAGAGCTTGGCTGCTAGGGCTTGCCCTACGGCACCCGCCACGGCACTCGCCAGTGGCGAAAACCGCGCGGCAGCGCCTTCGCTTGCAGTAGATGAGGTTGCAGAAGACGAAGAAGAAGCGCTCACCGGTGGGTCAACAATGTTCGCAAGAAGGCAGTTGAAGACGTCACTAGCGCGGCTGTGAAGCTCCCCGCTGCCAGTTCCTTTGGCCACCTCGAAATAGAGCTGCGCCACGCCGTCAACCACTGCTCGGTTGTCGGCCACCGCACGCCCACATAATCGCTCAACAACTTCTGCCAAGGGCACATTGGGTGCTCCATCTTCGACCGCAGCAGCGGAAGGCGAAGCAGCGGCAGTGGCGTGCAAGAGCGCTTTGAGCACTTGGCGCAGATGTCGTTGCAGTGCCTTCGGCTGACGTGAACACACGAGAACAAATAATTAGGTGCCAATGGCGGCAAGGGAGAAAAATAATACTAATAAGTCAAGAGTGCATAATAAAATCACGTGAAGAGGAGCGCATTCATTGATTGTGCTAATTACCTTCAATCTTCGCACGACGGGGGCAAACGTTTCGGCAGCGAAACGGCGAACGAAATCGCGGCCATGGCCTAGCAGCGGCCCATAGTAGCGCCGGAGCTGGCCTGGGTCTTCGCTGAGCGGCGTGGCTAGCCCTTTCAGCACGTAGCTCAAGCACCGAAAGGCGTGGCCGCACAGCTCAGGCGCGTCGCCGCTCACCACGCCGCACACGGCCCCAATCAGCGAGTGCGCGTGCTCCGGCCACAGCTCCGTTTGGCACTCGGTGGCCAGCACCGCAATCAACTGCAAGAGCGGCTGCGCTGCGCGCTCTGCGTTGCCCAGTGGTTCAACCCCCACGGGAGGAGTTGGTCTAGGGGCACCGCTGAGATGAGCGGGAGTGCCCGGCGTGCAGGTCGCAACTTCGTGCAGCCCCGCCACGAGTGCCGCCACGACATAAGGTAAGTGGTGCAAGAGCTCCGGCAGCGACTCCACGCGCTGTTTCAAGTCAAAATAAAGCAACCCAAACCTCCGCTCGCGAAATGACGTGACGCACCGCCCGAGTTCTTGCGCAAACAGCGATCGGTTCGCTAGCACGGCGCTGGCTTGAGCCGCGGCAGACGCTTCCGGGCTGAAGTGGTCGTTGTTGCCACCGAGGTCGTCGAGAGGGTCCTCGAGCCAGCTTTCGTCGCGATTCTTAGGGTCGAGTACACCTGCATGCCGAAGCGACCGAGCTGCATTCACCTGTATTGTGCTGAGCCTACTGGCTAACGTTTTGAACCGAAGTGTCTCGTTGCGGTTATCTTCCGCCATCACTCTATTTCTTGCGTTTCGTTATGCTGATTATCTCGGACCAAATATTGCTTGGACAAACTTTTAGGGCTGATGGTAACTTGATTATTATATGCTCACTAAATATTGAATCGATAGCTGGAGTAGGCGACGACAGTCAATCGCTATCTTCCTAGCTAGTACGGGAGGCTCCGTTGATGCTATCGATAACATTCTCAGCTTCAGCGATGCAAAATCAAACAACGTTTCGCTGAAACGGTAAACCCACGAATTTCTTGTGGAAACTTACTTGGTTCTTGGGTTCTTTTCACACGGTACCGTATACTTTCGGTCACATCATTGGTCGCGACGTGAAGAAGATTTCTGCATGTTTGATGATGATGAAACGTCTTCGAACAGTGACGACGCAACCACCTCGACTTGTACAACAAGCTCTTGACACACATCCATACTTGCTCAGCTTCAGCTTCCACTGAGCGTGCCGATCTGAGATATCACCTTAAATTAGCTTGATATACTGTGAAAGAAATGAATTAGTCACGAAAGCCATCGTCGTCTTGCGATTTTACCCACGAGCTGTGCTAACAGACGTCATCATTTGACATCTATCTGCACTTTCTTCACGTGCTCGTACCACACACGCACTGATGCCACCGGGTGTTAAACGACCGGCCTCGGCCCTCTCAGGAAATGACAAATCAGACGATGTGCTCAAATTTTCATGCGGATCGGAATGGAAGGCTCGAGCTTCTCTCGTCAAGCACAATCAAAACTCTTCTTTTGAAATTGTTCCGTCAGGCGTGCTCTGCGAATCTGACGTCTCTGGCCCCCGTGCCCCTTCGCCATCGGCGAGCTCAGATAGCGCCAATGATTCTCCCTCTGAACTGGATGTGCACCGAGGATCGTCTCCGCGGAGTGTGGCACCAGGCACATCTGCCGCATCATCGTCAGCGGCCTCCGAATCACTGATGGGTGTGGTCGCGGAGGAGCTGCTCAAGCTTCAACGGCGCATCCCCTCTGTCTCTCCCCGCTCACCCACAGCTGTTCTACAAGCCAGCCCAAAATATGAACCACAGTCACCCTTGGCTCCCGCACCTTTGCCTCCGTCACCACTGTCATCACCCATGTCCTCCGTGGAAGATGGAAAGCCTTCGACGCGTGAAGTGCCTCTGCCGCCTCCACCGCCACCGCGCGCACTAGTGGGCGGCGTGGGCGAAGCTTTGCGGTGCTTGGTGCTCGACAACGACGAAACCACGGGCTATTACCAACTATTATCGTTGCTATACTCGATTTACATGCACTTGACGGGCGCGCCGCCGCCGCGCGCCGTCATCCTCGCCCAGCTTTCAGCCGGCGCTGCGCGACCAGGCACCGTGGAGCTCCTGCAGCTCGCGCACCGGTTGAAGCAGCAAGGGCGAGTAGACCACGTCGTCGTGTGGACTGCTGCGTCTGACACCACAGGATGGGTGCGGTTTTTAGTGAGCTGTTTAGAGGAGTTCGCGGGAGTTCCGCGGGGCACGGTGGGGGCTGTGCTCTGCCGCGAAGACGTGCTGCCAGCAGGGATGCCGGGGCAAGTCATCAAAGACCTCCGACGAGTGTGCGGCGACGCCAGCCGGGTGGTGATCGTCGACGACAAGCCGCAGTTCGTGCGGCACGGCACCTGCCTCGCAGTGGCCCCCTACGAGCAACACGTGCCCATCGCGCCGTGGGTTGAGGCCATGGCACCGAAGGTCTCAGCGGAAAGTTTAGAGCTTGCTCGGAATGCCCTTCGCGATGACGCAGCCGCCAACAAAGCGCCCTCGTCCAATGATTTCTCGGCTGACCGCGCACTTTTCGACTTGCTTGGCCCAATTGAAGCGCTCTTTCCGTAGCTGCGTGGGCGCTCTTTCGCTGTTTCGCTTGTCGAGATCGTAAAACCAAGCGCCAGTTCCAGTTTCAGCAATTTGCCGCTCATCTTCGCTCTTATTAAAGCCGGAGCGGCAATAGGCGTTCCATCCTTCGGGTCTTCTTTGTTTCCCCTGGAAATTTACTAATAGTGCCAAGCCATATCCCGAAATATCCGCAACACGCCTCTGCCCCGCAAGTACCTATATCTAAAATTCTGGTTCCAGTATCCCAAATTCTGAACCTCTTTCTATAACTCCTCTCCGGGTAATGGGGATCTTCCATAAGACGAATGGCTATGTGGGACAACTGGCGTTTAGTGGGCCGTCGCTAAAGGGGCATATGCGCAAGATGCAGGAAATCTAAACACGCCCAACCACCCATGTGGCCCATGCCATGTTAGATGTCCCATGTGGATGTGGCACGTGGTTCTGATTCTGCGCTCTTTAGTTAGACGACTGGCGAGGTAGTGGCCATTCCGCTAATCCAGTAAATGCTCTCGAGATGGTCAAAGCGCCATAGACGGGGAAAGCGCCTCCCAAAGCTACCACGGCCCAGCCTCGAGGAGTAATTTCGACTCCATCTACAAGGGCTCCAAACCCAAACAAAGCCTCTAAAGGGCGCAAAATGCTAACTAGTTGCTCGGCACCGTCTGCCTCTTTCACTGCCTGCACGCGCCGCGCTCTTGATCTCCGGCTTTGCTCTTCTAAGGCGAGTAAAAACCACGGCTTGTCCCACTCTTCTTCGTCCCATGCGTTGGCCTCTGCCACCGTGAGGTGCGTGGTGCGGATGAGACCTTCGTCGCCTGAGCGCGTGCGAACTCGAGTAAATTCGCCCTCTTCTTCAATGAATGCTACTACTGTACCGTCATTGATCGCAACGCTACTTACAACCTGCGCCGATTTCCTTAGCCTCGTTTTTGCAGGAAAGAGCTTGGTATCTGTGCGCCAAAGTCTCAAGAGTTTGGCTGGTCTAGCTACAGTCTCGTCACCGTCGTTCGAAGCCAATGGCGACAGTCTTCGAGTCAGCGGCTTGAGAGTAGGTGCGGTGAAACACTGAGCACATCTTAGCCCTAGTAGTATGCATAAGGACCACCATGACGACTTCATCGCGCGAAGTGATATAATCAATCGTATCAAAGAAACGAAGAACTATTCTCAATAACTTGCGAATCCCAAGTTCAGTCAGCACCCAGGTAACGTCAAATACTTGGCCGCTCTATTCGATTGGACTCAGTAATAAGTCGTAGGCGGCGCCACACCAAGATGTTTCACTCCACTCTCCTACAGTAGCTCTAGCTAGCCGAGTAGCTGAAGCGTGCATAGCAATGCAGCCCTTAGCTAAGCTTGCTTTGCGCCCTCGTGTGTTTTTCTTTCTGCACGCTACGACTGAAATACGTCAGGTACTCACACCCGAAATACGTCAATGAATATGTCAAAATACGTTGTGTTGTTGCGTATGTACTGTAGTCTAAAGATCAGAAGATCAGACCTGCAGATCAGACCCAGATCATTGTGATCATTACATGCCATATCCGTGTGCACCTGATGTCTATTGCGCTCAGCCAGCTATAACCCATCGTCAAACCCAAATGACTCAGAAGCCAATCAGCTACATTTCGGCCAGTGAGCCGGGAGGTCGAGCGACTCATGCAGTCATAGATATTTCCTTTCATCGTGAATCAAACGTTGCGCTCGCTACACGCAATCGCAATCGTTTTTCCAGCGGACTCGCAGATTCGCACCCCTTTCCTTTGCTCGGACTTGGTATTAATACTTAATTAGAAGCTCATCTTTAGCAGTATAGCCCGAAGAGTTGAAGAACGCGCCGACCTTCGTACCTGTAATTCGTTGTGGGTTTGTTGCTTGTCCACTGTCTTAAACCCAAATGCGCTACATCCTACATTCTGCGTGATACATTTTAAAGGAGAAAACGATGCAAATTAGAGGTCCTTAGGTCTATTTTACTTGGTCCTCCAGAGCATTTGTCTGATGAGCTGATGAGGCCCTTCAAACTTGAACGCCACCTTCAGCTCTTTAACAGTGCTCTTCAGTCGCAGAATCTGAGGCAGGTGTGTCGTCACGCGGTACTTAAGTCAATGCGGCCTACATGTGCGCCTCAATGCTTCTCAAAGCGTGGCTTCTTCGGCATGGGGTAACTTTCAGTGCCCACGTCAAGCCGCTTGATGCCCCGGATCTCAAGCCATTCTTTCCCGTAGTCGTGGCTCACCTGACCAGACGCAGAAGTCGTACTTAGCAGCAGCACATTTCGTATGTGGACCAGAAGTCAACGCATACCAACAATCCAAGAAAAATCGTACCGAGCTGATTTCTTTTTTGTTTATTGTTCAGTGCAACTCTCTACTCAACAGCAAGATTTGGAGCCTATCTTTGACTCAAACCTGGGTGCCTTTGGGAATGTCTTTGACAACCCGATACACGCGGGCGGCAAGTTTCGTGCGAGTAGGCCCCACGCGGCCGAAGTGATAGTAAGTAGGCACCAAGTTGACCGTCTCCGTTGGGCCAGGCGTCATCGCGAACTGCAACACGCTGTCAATGTAGATCACAAGACATGCGCACGCAGAAGAAACAAAAAAATAGAGTTACGAACAAAAAAATCATAGCAAACGAAAAAAAAATCATCGCAAAGCAAGACATTAGGATCGTCGAAAGCAGCGCAAAGTGCATGTGTGCAATTCTAAAATTGATTACTTTCCGAAAGTACAAGAAAATGCGCTCAACCGAAGCCCCTTATACCCCTAGAAATGAGTGAAACAGCGACCTGTTCTCGTGGTCCGTTGGGTCGATGGTCCCGCGAGCTGTGTCTACGTATGGGTTCGGGTAAAACTCAATCATGTGGTCGCGCGCTTTCCGTCGAACCTGAAATAGAAATTCAAGGGCGAGAGACGGCAAAGCACAGATTTGTGAGGGTAGCGTTGGTAGCCTGATTCGTAAAACAAAAGGAAAAGAAGCCGAGAGCAGTTGCTACGTAAACCAGCAAAAATAAAAACTAAACCTCATTGGCTCGCAGTAAATCTCCCCAGTACACGAATTTGTATCCTTTCGGAATGTCTACATTCGCCACGAGAATACGCCCTACGAAGATAACGCACGTACACAGAAGCAGGGAGATAGAAATATCACAGAGGAACCAGCTAAGTTTAATTTACATGAAGGCAAACGTCGAGGCGAACATGGCTGATGCTACTGCCATATAGACCACGGGTTGTATACATTGTTTTTGTTAATACTTACACTTAAAAGTGGAGACAAATAGGCCACATTAGAATTACCCACCGAAAATTTCTGGCTGCGTCTCGTGATCTTCTACTCGGACAATTTCATCGCCCATTGCAAAATGCCGCTTGCAATAAGGAATGCCGTCATCCCGATCGCAAGCTGCTAAACAGAGTGACCCGTTCGAGCATGAGGCCCAACACCTACATCCAGCCACCAACAGACAAACGACTCAGCAATTAGGTTACAAATATCTTCCGATGCTTGAGTTGACTATAATTGCATGCTCTTTAAGGTACCCCCGCTAGTGAGAAAAACCAAAAGTACTCCAGCACTTTGTAGCTTAAAGCTTTCTTGTTATTGTGATAGTCAAAAGAAGCCTTCAACAAATAAACCTGGAAATACTCGAAGCTATTGGCTGCTTAGGAGTTCTGTGTTTCGATCGAGCTGCTTTCATTTTGGTTTGGTTCACCATGTTGCTACGAGGCAAGTGGAAGCACTAGCTAGCTAGGTTAGCTAGCAGTTGCGATGCTACGACCAAGGGCTGCGACCTTGTCTCAACATTTTCAAATA